>Ga0164290_1000347_pt1 | contig 165632 bp, 138 predicted proteins | sample Micstemetagenome_FD_108782 | JGI IMG/M metagenome (GOLD analysis project Ga0164290, IMG submission 108782) | Contaminated culture microbial community from soil near Moab, Utah, USA - Microcoleus steenstrupii SON62 (Illumina Assembly) | ecosystem: Environmental > Terrestrial > Soil > Soil crust...
CACCTATCACCTATCACCTATCACCTATCACCTATCACCTATCACCTATCACCTATCACCTATCACCTATCACCTATCACCTATCACCTATCACCTATCACCTATCACCTATCACCTATCACCCAACACCCGCCTTATCCCGTCATCGGCCGCACGCTTTCCAGCATCATGCCGACGGTTAAAAACCAGCCGTCAATGAGCACGAACAGCAACAGCTTGATGGGCAAACTGATGAGCACCGGGGGCAACATCATCATCCCCATGCTGATCAACAGCGCGGAGATGACCAGATCGATGACCAGAAAGGGCAGGTAGATCTGAAAGCCAATCAGGAACGACGTTTTCAATTCACTCAGCATGTAGGCCGGTACCAGCACCGTGAGAGGCACGTCATCGTAAGATTCCGGCTCCTGATAGTTTTGCCCAGCCGGTGACAGCGGATCGGGACGCTGAAAGTCGAGGAACATCCAGATGGCATCGGCATTGTTCGAGCGGTCGATTTGCTCCGCCATGAACCGCCGAATCGGTTGCATCGCGCGGGTGAAGGCCTCGGTTGCCGAGATCGGCCCTTCTCCGGCCGTCGGTTGCGAATAAGGCCGGATGCCCGCGTCGTAGGCTTCCTGCCAGACCGGGGCCATGACCATCAGCGTCAGGAACAGACACAGCGAGATGATCACCTGATTGGGGGGGAGTTGCTGCGTTCCGAGCGCTTGCCGCAGCAATCCCAGCACAATAATAAAGCGGATGAAGCACGTCGTCATGATGAGAATCGACGGGGCCAAAGTCAGCACCGTCAACAGCAACATCACTTTGAGCGAAGCCGTCAATCCGCCGGGAGAGGTCAACGATTCCACGTTCAGTCCCAAGGGGACACCCAGGCCTGCATTTGGTAAAGGACTGTCGCTCAGCGGCAACGGCGCCGGCCGAGCGTTTTCCACAGGCGCAGGCATTGCTGCGGGTCGATTCGCACCGCCGCGCACTCCGGCCTCCTGGGCCTGAAGTCGATCCGGCGCGAGAGCCAGCCCCACCAGTAACAGCAGCAGCAATCGGACGGCGTGGACCGGGTTAGACACCATCCACCTCCGTGATCGATCCCACACTGCGGCCCACAAGCGACTGCAGCGGTGAACCAGCGGAAGGTTCCGCGGCCGTGGAGGTGTGCCGCTTCAGAAATTGCGAGAATGCCGGAATCTTGAGCGAGGATTCATCGCGGCGGCGGCAGGCGGCCGAGAGCTGTTCAATCTCTTCCGGATCATTGATGGTGGCGAGTGTCCGGACCCCATCGGGCCCCACACCCAATAACAGCATCTGTCCACCGCAGCGCACCAGATGCACCGCGACTCCGCGTGAGAGGACACGCTGCCCCAGTGGTTCGACGGCTTCGTTTGGCAGGGCCCGCATTACGGCCGGACCATTCCGCCGAATCCATTTCGCCGCCACCAGCACCCCCGCGGCAATGACCACCAGCGCTCCCACCGTGCCCCACAGCGACGCCGCTTTCGGTAAACCCGCTGACCGCGAAGACGCTACCGGAACTTCGGCAGCGTCGCGCGAGGGCAGCCTTCGCGGGGTGTTCATTTCAGAGTCAGATGAGGCGGCAAACGGTGCCTCGACTGTGACCGCACGACTGGGCGTAACCCAAGGATCTGACGGAGGTTGCGCAGTAGCAGCCGGGCCGATCAATAGCCCGGCCAGCAACCCGCACAGCAACCCGTTACGGCCTCGGAAACCCATCGCGGCGACATCCGTTTCGCAATCGATCGAAACCATTCCGCGCGAATCCTGGCGCGGAACGTGAGGGTGGATACACCACAAACCCCGTTTCGATCAACCCCGATCCGGCAGGAAATGCCGATCACGCCGCCGCAGACTTCATAATCGATCGACAATGACCACCGAGGAATCGTCGTGTCGTCCGGCCCCCTGGGTGATGGCTTCCGTTTCGACGAACAGCGTTTCCATCGCAGCCGCCGCGCTCTCCGATCGGGTCTTGGTCAGCGTATCGATCATGCCCTGCATGCCGAATTCACAATGCCTGCCGGCGATATCCCCGAAGGCTTCCGGCAAGCCATCGGTAAAAATCAGCAACCGGCTGTGTTCGGGAATCGGCGTGACGTGCGATTCATACTCCGCGTCACCATAAAGCCCCAGTGGCAACCCACCCGCTTCATACGGCCCCAGCGGACCCGACTCGCCGGTCACTTTGTTGACGATGAGCGGAATCGGATGCCCCGCCGATGTCCAGTGGAACTCATGCGTGTCGGAATAGACCACACCATAGAACACCGTGATAAACCCGCCCCCGGATTGAATGAAGCTCTGTTCGCACAACCGCCGATTCACCGCGGCGACGAAATTGGCCACGTCGTCGTACTGCTGCGTGCGGATCATGTTGATCAGGGTGTGCATGGTCATGATCGACATGCAGGCCTTCATCCCATGCCCCGAAGCATCACCGACCAAAACCACCGTGCGGTTATCATCCACCCGAAAGACTTCGTAATAATCGCCCCCGGCCATCACCACGGGCAGTCCGCCAAAAACCTGGATCTGCGAAGGCTCATAGCGCGCGGCGATGTCGTACCCTTCAGGACAGGTGAAGTCGGAAGGGATGATCGATTCCTGCAACTTGCGGACAGAACTGATTTCTTCCCGCAGTTTGAGCGCCAGTTCTTTCTCGCGCTCGGCCCGCATCGCCTCGACGGTGTTTAACAACATCGCATGCAACAGGAAAATGTAGTCTCCGCCGGAATCGCGCAGTAGATAGTTTTTCATCCCGGCGGTGAGAAACTTCGGCAGACGATAGAGGTTGTCGGAACTGCACGCCCCGACAACGGGGACATTGGGCAACAGCCGACGGAGTGCCGAGAAGACCTCGAAACTGTCGTCCATGTCGGGCGTGCCGAGTGCCAGCAGCAGCACATCCCAGCGGTTGTCGTGAGTCGCCGTGCGTAAGAGTTCCTGCGGAGTGGTGTGGACGACAGCTTCCGCGTCATCGACATTCAGGAACAAATGCAGAGTTTCCGCCTGGGACGTATCGTCCCAGCCAATCAGGATTCGCATGGCCCGCGCTCCAGAGCAGCAATGGAGATGTTGTGATCGAACGATCGGAAGGGTGAGAGGTGAAAGGGCTGGACGTTATTCCAGACTTTCCCACCCATCGCGGGAAGTTTAGCACGCGCGCCGAACGAAAAGACACCGGCGAGCCGAGAATCTCACAGCCAATCAATCGATCGCATCTGGCAGCGAACCTGTCAGGTCGATTGTACCGCCGGAGCCAGACGGGGAAACAACTGTTGCCGCCGGTGCTATTTGTTCAGAATGAGTTTGCCATTGCGTGTGACTCTTAAGCGGTAGGTTTCGCCCGCATGTTCGATGAGAAGTTCGCGGTGCCCCTGCATCAATTCCTGCGAGGAAATGGTACGAGCCGCCTCGGTGGAAGAGGCCGTCGCCAGGGCGGGGGGTGGCACAGTCGCGGTCAGGGGGGGCGGATCACCAGTCATAAGAGAGAACAGCCATTCCACTGGGGTAACAGGGGGCGGAGTAACTGACCGCGAGGGAAAATCCCGACGGCGGTTGGCTTGCAGTGGGGCGCTGGCTTGGAATAGAGTAATGACACTGAGACTCAGTGTCAATTCAGTATTCCGTTTGACTCAGCCAGCCCGCCCGCCAGCTAGAGTGCCAGCCAATGTCAGTCGGATGTGTCTCGTGCGGCCTTGGTCCACTCCGCAGGCCGCTGGACTTTCCCACCTTTTTGCGACTGACAGGAAGACCATGCCTCACGTTACGTCCCGCCGGGGTTTCACGCTCATTGAATTGCTGGTGGTGATTGCCATCATCGCGATTCTCATCGCCCTGCTCTTGCCCGCCGTGCAACAGGCCCGCGAAGCCGCCCGCCGCACACAGTGCAAGAACAACTTGAAGCAGTTGGGCCTGGCGATGCACAACTACCATGCGACGCACGGTTGCTTCCCCCCCAACGGCGTCAACAATGTGCAGAACACGCAGACCTGGTCGGCCCAGGCGTTCCTGCTGCCGTTCCTCGAAGGCTCGACGTTGTACAATCAAATCAACTTCAACGTGGGATACGGAGACGCCAGCAACATCAGCCCGTTTCATGTCAAAATCACGCGGATTCCCGTACTGCTGTGCCCCTCAGATCCCAACGACCGGCAACGCCTGAATGCCGGTGTTCCTGAACATTACCCCTTGAGCTATGCCGTAGGGCGCGGCATTTATCTCATCCACAGATTGGATGGTTCTGCCGATGGCGGAGCCGCCTTCTGCTACGGCAAGGTGAACCGCGATCGTGATTTTACCGACGGCATGAGCAACACGGTTGGCATGTCTGAAGTGAAGTGCTTTACGCCCCGCTTCCACGACAACTGCAACCTGCCTGCCACCGTCAATTTCACGGCCACCAGCTTGGGGGGGCTCCTGGGAACCAGCGGATGGAGTGCCGAGAATGGCCACACCGAATGGGTTTCCGGCAACTCGATCCATACGGGGTTCACCACCACATTCCGACCGAACATGCGAGTTCCCCATACTGTCAGCGGGGTGACCTACGACATTGATGCCACCAGCAAGCGGGAAGCCGTCAGTGGTGCGACTTGCGATGGGAATACGACATACGGCGTGATCACCTCGCGGAGCTATCACACCGGCATTGTGCAGAGCTTGCTGATGGATGGTTCGACGCGCGCCTTCAGCGAAAACATCGATCTCACAGTCTGGCAGAACCTGGGGCAGCGCGCGGATGGTAATGTCATCGGTGAATTGTAACACGGGCCGCAGTGAACCGTGGTGGCACGAGATCACGTCCGCTGAGTCTGTCGCGGGTTCAGCGAATGTGATCCAGTGTGCAACAGCGTTGGGCTCAGACCTCTGCCGGGGGGCGGTGTGGTTCCGAATCCTCGCTGAGGAGGTCGCGCCGCCTCCAGACGATTTCAAAGGGTTCACGCAATCCGATGAGCCAGGCTGCTGCGAAGTAAACCAGCATCGCACAGACCAGTGGTCCTGCCACACGTTCCGTCCGTCCCAGCCAGCCGGTCAACGTGCCGGCAGCGGCTAAAGCGGCGTACCCTGCGACCATCATCGCCAGCGAGGCCAGGCTCGACTTGGCGATCGCGACCGCCACATCCCGTCCGTGCCAGCCGCCGAGTTTCTGCTCGAACAGCCAGCCCAGCAGCAGGCATTGGATGGCGGATGCGATGGACGTAGCGACCGCCAGCGCAACGCCTCCCAGCCACCAGATCAGCAGCAGATTCAACACGATGTTGCACGCGACGGTGACCACCCCCACGCGCATCGGCGTGATCCGATCGCCGAGCGCATAGAACCCGCGCAGAATGATCAACGTTCCACAGTGAGCCCAGACCGCCGCACCATAACCAGCGATCATCCGCGCGGTTTGTACGGCATCGTGATGATCGAAGGCACCATACTCAAAACACAACGACGCCACGGGCTGCGCTAACAGGCACAGTCCACAACTGGCGGGAATGCCGATAGCCGCCACGTACCGCAACCCCAGCGAATAGTCGGCCTTCAAACGTTCATAGTCGCGGGCCTGGGCATGCCGTGCCAACAGCGGATACAGCACGGTCCCCAGCGCGACGCCGAACACTCCCAAGGGAAACTGATACAGCCGATGCCCGAAGAACAAGGCGGAGGCTGTGCCAGACTCCAACGGATAACGGGGTAAGCCCCACCAGAACGTCTCTGCCACTGTGACATCTGGTGCGGAGAGTCCCCATGCCAGCGCACTGTCGAACAGCAGATTGATCTGGGTGATCATCAATCCGCCTACCACCGGAGCAATGTGCCAGGCCATCTGTCGCACCTGGGGCACGGCAAGCCGCCAGTCGGCCAAATAGTGAAACCCCAGCCGCCACAGGAACGGCAACGGTAACAGCATTTGCAGCGTACCGCTGAGCAACACGCAGCCTGCCATCACAAACAACTGCGACTCGGCTGTCGTCCAGCGGGGTACGATCCACCACAGACTGATCAGCCATAGCAGATTCATACTCGCGGGGAGCAAAGCCACCACAATGAAGCGCTGCTCGGCGTGCAGCAACGCACCGAACTGCGCCGTGAGACAGATCAGCCCGACATAAGGCATCAGGCAGACCAGCAGCCAGCATAAGCGTTCGGACTCAACGGGAAGTTCCAGTGTCCACACCAGCCCCAGCAGCAGCAACTCCACACAGGCAATCAGCCCTGCGAGAATCAGCGATAATAACAGAATGGTCGCGATGGCCAGGCGATTGGCGGCCTGCCGGCCATGCTGCTCGCGCTCTTCCAGATAGGCGGGCAGAAACGCCGTCGCCAGTGCCCCTTCGCCGAGTAAGGCTCGGGCCAAGTTAGGCATGCGGAAGGCGACCGTGAAAGCGTCCAGTAATGGGCCATTCCCGAACCGGGCCGCCATCCAGGAATCGCGCAGCAGGCCGAGCACCCGGCTGAGGATGGTACACAGACTGACGCCGCGCAACGACCGCGTCACCTGCCGCTGCGTGGCCAACCGGGAATCAGGCATGGACACCATCGGCCGGGTGAAGGGTCGCGGCGAACCGCTCAGAACGTCTGTTTACGACGTGATGGCGATCGGCTCGAGGCGCGCCCGGTTGATGTTGATCAGCTCCAGCAAGTCGAGCACCCGATCCATCGGGAGTCCCCATGCCAGTCCCCAATTGATGATTTCCAGATTATCGAAGCCGTTTTCCATCCGATCAAGGACACGATCACACAGCAGATCGTCGACCATGATGAGCTGGAACACCTGGCCGAATTCAGTTTCAGCGAACTCGGACCATTTCTGCATCCCCTCGACGTGCTCTAATCGCTTCGCGCGACAGAAGGGGAGCCAGTATTTCCGAAACCAGTCCTTGAGAGCCGAGTCGCCCAGGTCGTGACCTGACTTCTGGCTCTCGATCCATTTGTGCTTGTAAGCCTCCTCCAGCGCGGCAGAATAAATGCTGCGCGGACGGACGTCTTCAGGAACCGCAACAACGCACTTGGCGCTGCTTTCCACGTCGACGGTAACACTACGGGTTACGGCCTGGCGAAAGCGAAGGGTTGAGCGCAATCGTGACCCTTTCGACCGACCTCAAAATTCTCCACCACATCAAACTTTAACGATGGGTCGGCATTCAGGCAACAGAAAGTTCGTGTAACTCGCCATCCGCCAGAAGTTTATGCGTACAGTATTGAACACCGTCTCGCGATCGTTCCGCACCCGGATGCCGAATTCCTACCCCGCCAACCAGCATCAAGCAGTCCGTTGAAGAATCTGCCGAGGACTCCTAGACAGGAATGTCTGGACCACTTCTGACATGAGAACCACCGTTCGTGGCACAGACGTTCCTGTCTGTGCGAATTCTTCAACGGCCTGCTAGCACAGAGTGCCTGGCTGGAAATCGTCTGCAATCACTCTATGCCCGCACTGACTGCGCGGACTGTTTGAAAATACATCCCAAACACGACTTCATCCACCCGTGGTGGCCGTGACCTTTCCCTTGGCGCGAATCGTCAGGGGTTCTTTGCGGCCTTCAATCATCAACGAGAAGACTTCGTCGATATCGCCCGCCTCCGCAGGTGCTGTGAATGTGAACGGCAACACATGCACCTGCCGCTCAACCTCTGGCAGACGCACCTTAAAGGCTTCGCCGGGATGCATGGCTTCAATCTTTTCAATCTTGAAGGGCTTGCGGCCCCGCACCACCAAGTTCATGGTTTTCGATTGTCCCGCGGGAACAGCCCCCAAAGCCAGCAGATCGGGTTGGAAGGTGAACTCCGATTCAATGCGGGCTTCAATCGGCAACGGAACTTCGGGGTTCGCGTCGTCATTCGTCACAATGGTCAACATCTCGCGAATGGTCCCTACAGGGGCATCCGCAGTCAGATTGACCACCACTTCGTAGTTCACCAGGCCATTCCCGGGCCGCCCGGTCAACACAGCTGCCGCGGTGATGTACGATTGGGGCGACTTCACTTCCTTAATGTCCCAGTCATTGCGACCAGCGTAGTTCAAAGTGAGCTTCCGTTCGGCCGATGCCCCCTGATCGACCGCACCGAAATTGGCCGATCCCGGCGTGAAGACCACATCCGTCCGAATGTAAACACTCAGCGGAATCCGCACTTCCTGAATCAGGCCCTTGGTCGGCTCGGCCAAAGTGATCAGGGCGGCGGAATCTTTCTTCCGCATAAACCGCTTGGTGTCCATCGAGATTTCGATGTACGCCGTCTGACCACTCGGAATCTCATTCGCGCTCGGCTTGGCAGCGGAGCATCCGCACGAGGTCGACACGTTGCGGAAATAGATCGTTTCCTGATAGAGATTGGTCACTTTCAAACGGGTGATGCAATCGGCACCGCGCGCGACCACGCCGAAATCGATGTTCTGCTTCTCGAACATCTTCTGCGCCCAGTTCAAGTCCTGAGCCAGAGTGGCCGTTGTCGCGGTCAACATCAGGTAACCAGCAACGGCGATTCCAGAACTGCGTAGCATGGCAGGCTCTTCGAAGCGGGCCAGACGGGGGGGCGCCTGGGAGGTCGGGGAATTCGGGCGGGCGACGAAACGGCTCGTCATCCCTGACTGCGGTCAATTATATGGAAGGTGTTCTCTGCTTTACAGTTGCGGACTTACCGCTAACTCTCGAAACTACCCGTCTTGCGATCAAATGTCAATTCGGCTTCACGGTCACACGGGCGATCAGCGCAACGGTGACCTGAACGGAGTCCCCGATGTCACGAATCCCCATCATGGGCGATGACCTCCCGTCCACCATGCTCGAGATGCTGGGCCACGACTTTGAACTGCACCCCTGGAACGCCAGCCCCGAGAACCCCGCCCTCGCGGTCGTGCAGGGACTCATCACCTACGGACACCCCCGCGTCGATGGCCCGTTGCTCGACCGCTGTCCCAATGTGAAGGTTGTCAGCAATCATGGTGTCGGCGTCGACCACATCGACGTTCCCGCCTGTACCGCTCGGAATGTCGTCGTCGGCAACACCCCCGGCGTGCTCGATGCCTCCACCGCCGACATGACGATCGCCCTGCTCCTCGCCCTTGCGCGGAATGTGGTCGTCGGCGACACCTTCGCCCGTGGCCCGAACTTCACCCACTACGATCCCTCGAACATGATTGGCACTGAAGTCACCGGGGCCACGCTGGGCATCATCGGACTCGGTCGCATCGGCCGGCAGGTCGCCCGCCGCGCTCACGGCTTCGACATGCGTGTCCTCTATCACGGCCGCACCCGGCAACTCGCCGCTGAGCAAACGCTGAATGTCGAGTACGTCTCGCTCGATGCCCTGCTGAGCCGCAGCGACTTCATCACATTGAACTGCCCCTTGACGCCGGAAACGAAACACCTCATCAGTACCACCGAACTGACGAAGATGAAACCCTCGGCGATGCTGATCAACATGGCCCGCGGCGGCGTGGTCGATCAGGATGCGTTGTACACGGCCCTCTCCACCAGAGTGATTGCCGGTGCCGCCCTCGATGTGACCGATCCCGAACCGCTGCCGCGCGAACACCGGTTGCTGACGTTACCGAACCTGATCATCACACCCCACTTGGGCAGCGCCTCCGACCGCACTCGCAATCGCATGCAGGAGATGACGGTGGAAAACCTGCGCTCCGGACTACGCCATGAACCGCTGCCGTATGGGGTGAAGTAACCATGGCAACGAACATGGCTAATAGTGATTCACCAACCTGACAGGAATGATCCGAGGAATGGTGGTTCGCGTTTGAGAAACAGGAGGCATTCATGAGCATGAAGAAAGAGGTGATTTCAAAGTCAATCACGGGTGTCCTTGTAACGATTATCGTTTCCGCAATTTGGTGGGTCTTCGGGAACCTCTCCACCATCCTTTGGAACGGTTGGTTAATCATATCTTACCCCATCCCTGTACCTGCCTATATCTTGTCCATGTTATCGGGGGCAACACTCTTCCTCGTTATCATAATTATCGTCGACCAGATAAAAATAAATAGAGGCCCCAAGGAACCACAATAGTTTCATTTTACCGAACTTGACTATCTCGGAGTGAAATGGAAATGGCATTGGTGGAGGCAACAGATCTCAAATCTGGCACCTCACTGCAGAAATTGCCAGAGGTTCGTTCAGTACGAAGTACGAAAAGATTACTATGGCCCCGCGAGTACTATTTTCCACTGTCAGCACTGTGGAGAATTCGAAGTTAAGAAGAGCCAAAAACAAATTGTAGCCGAAGTAGAAATCGAAATTAACCACATCCTGGATTCTGAACGCTGGAAGGATTATGTAAGAAAAATCTAAACAACGGGTGGCAGGGTTCGACCAACGGGAGCCCCCAGTGAATAACGCCCTCGCTCGCAAAATCCCCGCCACGCGGCGGTGGCGGCTTTGCAGAATTCCTACACCCAGACTCTCTCTCACCGTCACCCGCACACACTCACATTGCTACGGAAACCGGCTGGTCGTCCCCACCGCGTCCGCACGGACGCTGCCGTCGTTCAAGAGGAACGGTTGCGGGTTTGGTACGCGGCCGAGCGTTCGGCAGCCTGGTCCCACGCCGTTGGTGCCCAGATCCTGATCCATCGACTTGATCAGTTGCTGAATCTTGGTGACCACCTCGGGATGCTCGGCGATCACGTTTTGCGATTCGGCGATGTCACGTTCCAGGTGGTACAACTGCGGCTCGGACTTCGCTCCCGCCTTCTTGGCATTCGGCGGCGTGACGGCGAGGTGCAGCTTCCACGGTCCCGAGCGCACGGCTTCCAATTGCAGACCACGGAAGTAATAGAAGACGTCGTGCGGCGGTTTCGCGTCGGCCTGACCCGAGAGCACCGGCCAGAGATTACGGCCGTCGATCACACGATCGGTCGGAACCTTGCCGCCCGCGAGTTCGACGCAGGTCGGCAGCAGGTCGAACATGCCACAGATGACATCGGTTGCAGACCCGGCGGGAATTTGTCCCGGCCACCAGGCGAGGGTGCAGGTGCGAATGCCCCCTTCCCACGTACTCGCCTTGAAGCCCCGCAGCGGTTGATTACTGCCCCGCTGTGTGCCGCCGTTATCGGAGGTGAAGATCACCAGCGTCTGGTCATCGAGCTTTAGCCGTCGCAAGGTCTCCAGGATCTGGCCGACACTGTCGTCGACTTCCTCGACCCAATCGCTGTAATGTCCATGCGGCGACTTCCCGGCCCACGCCTTGCCGGGATAGATCGGAAAATGCACGGCACTGTGCGGCAGATAGAGCAAGAACGGCAGATCGCGTTGCTCTTCGATGAACTTCACCGCCGCCTTGGTATAAGTTTCGACGATGGCCTGCTGTTCGTCCTGCTTCACGCGGCCGACGACTTTCGTTTGTTCGACGAGGGGTAGCGGCGGTTGACTGTTGCCCCGCAATCCGAGTTCATCGCGTTGGATGCCAGCGGTTTCCTTGGGCATGGGCAGCGGTTTGCCGAGATCGCTTTTGGAACCTTCGGCCGCCGTTCCCATGTCGTTGGAATAGGGAATACCCAGGTAGTAGTCGAATCCCTGATCGGTGGGCAGCATCGATGGCTGATCGCCCAGATGCCATTTGCCCACACACGCGGTGGCATAACCCAGCGGCTTCAGCAGGTCGGCGATGGTCTCTTCGTTCTGATTCAGACCAACTTCACCCGCGGGAAAGAGGACATGGCTGATGGGCAACACGCGCTTCGGGTAACAGCCCGTCATGAGTGCCGACCGGGATGGCGAACAGACCGGGGCCGCATAGAAACTCGTCAGCCGGCAACCCTCTTTCGCCATGCGATCGAGATGGGGCGTGCGATTGATGGTCGAACCAAACGGGCCGATATCGGCGTAGCCGAGGTCATCGATATTGATGATGACGAAGTTCGGCCTGGTGGGTCGCTCCGCAGCAGCACACGGCATCACGCAGCAGAGAACAGAGAGCCAGGTAAGGTAGAAGTGGCGCATCGAAAACTCCTCGCAGGCTCAGACTGGGTGTCTGGGCATCGTACTGCGAGAAATGTGCGATCACTACCGTGCCGCCGGTCACTGCTGTCGATCACGCGGCGACGGGTTGCTTTGCCATGCCCATCGCGACCAGAATCCGCCGTTCGCCTTTGAACGGCATGCGGGCATGGGCCACGCGCAGGTTGTCGAGCAGAATGATATCGCCACGCTCCCACGGGTAGACCACAGCGTGATCCCACAACACCTGCCGGATGTGGTTCATGTCTTCGCGAGCAATTTCACCCCCATCACCAAATTGGCAATGATTGGGAAAGTCTTCGGGATTCCGGCGACGGCGGCGAAAGCGTTCACCGAAGGCCGTCAGCCAACTCAACGCCCGCAGGCCAAAATGCCGGAACTCCCACGACCACGAATCGTGAAAGTTATGCGCCGAGTTGAACCAGATCTTCTGGCCAGTGACCGGATGAATGAGCACCGACGGTCGCTCGTTGATCAGTTGCAGCGTCCCATCAGGCTGCCACTTCCAGCGGATCTGTTCGTGATCGCAATACTGCTCGACATGCGACTTGTCATCGGTCTCGAACATATCCATCCAGGTCCGTTTGCGAATACGGCTGGGGCGGGACGGGATGTTCTGAATGATGCGGATCCCGCGGTCTTCAAACCGCTGCCGCACACGCGGATCCAGGGCGTCGTACACTTTCGCCATATCGCAAATGGGGGTTTCACCACGATAGGTCGGCGGCGTATGACAGAAAAATAGAATGCGATCGGGATAGTGATTCACATACGCCATCTCGCAGTGCAGCGCGATGGGAAACCGTGGCGGAGCTTCCGTGGATGTGTAGACCTGCCCAGCGACTTTCTTGCGCGGCGATGCACCCCGGCGATAGTCGAGGAACTTTTCGGTGAAACCGGCGGCGAAGGTTTGAAACTGTTCGGCGGTTTGCACATCAAAGCCACGGAACAGAATCGCGCCGACGGCATTCATCTGCTCGGTAATCGCGTCGGACTCCCGTTCTGCCAGCGCGATCAACCCCGCTAGCGACCGATCTTGCTCCGGCAGAACAACGAGCGGCAACCCCGGCATGCCGGGCATCACATGAGACGATAACATCCCAATCAAATCCTTGGTTGCGGTGCGATCCTGGACGAAGGCTGACGAAAGGCCTGTAGCGAGGATACGCCAAACATGCCCCTCGATCTGGTTGTATCCTAACATCGACCGTGGAGAGGTCCACCTCCACGGTCAACAACCAAGCCGTGCCGCGAGAGGAAGATTCGTTCGGCAGAACTGGCAGATCCGGCAGAACACCACGCCAAACCCATCGCACCCAATGGGTTATTGTCGGGATCACACCCATTCGCGGATGAGTTTGCCACTGACCAGGTTGACCGGTCGACCATCGGGAGCGTAGACGTGTAAGTCGCTCGGCAGACCGAGTTTATGATAAATCGTCGCGACCATGTCTTCGGTCAGGTATTCGTTGCGAATCGGGCGGCCCCCTTCGTCATCGGTCGCACCAATCACGCTGCCACCGGGGATACCGGCTCCGGCCATGACCGCAAACCCCGAGTCGGCCCAGTGATCGCGACCGCTCGCCGAGTTCACCTTGGGAGTCCGACCGAAATCGGTCAGCCAGACCACCAGCGTATTCGACAGCAAGCCCCGATCTTCTAAATCAGTCAGGAGTTGCGGCAAGGCCTGGTCGACTGGCGGAATGCGATTATTTTTCAGCGAGGCGAAGTTGTTTTGATGGGTATCCCAACCACCATCGGTCAGAGTGACAAACCGCACACCTGACTCAATCAACCGCCGCGCGAGGAGGCAGCTTTGACCGAACTTGTTGCGGCCGTAGGCATCTCGAAGCTTGGGATCTTCCTTGTCGATCTCGAACGCCCGGCGGGTTTCCTGGGCCGTAATCATGTTAAACGCGGTCGTGTAATGCTCATCCAGTGCCTCAAACGCCTTGGGTTGAAGGCTGCTGGACCGTTGCAGCGAATCGACCGTGCTGAGCATCTTCTTACGGCGATCAACCCGTTCGCTGCTCATATTGTTCGGCGGGGTGATGTCGCGGACCACGAAATTCTGAGCGTTGGGATCTGAGAGGACTTCAAACGGGCCGTGCTCCAAACCAAGAATCCCCGGACTTCCGCCGCCGAACCGCTTGTCCATCGCATTGCTGAGTTGGATATATGGCGGCATCGCCGATTTGAAACCGAGTTGGTGGCTGATCACCGAACCCATGGTCGGGTAATGGATCGCGGGGTTAAACTTCTGCCCCGAAAGGACATATTGATCGGCGACCCCATGGCTGCCGTTCTTGGGATTCCAGCTCCGCAGAAGGCCAAAGCGATGGAGTTCCTGCGCCATCCGAGGCACGATTTCCGTGAACTGCACACCGGGAACAGCGGTATCGATAACGCCGAATTCCCCTTTCACGCTGACAGGAGCCTGTGGCTTGGGATCGAATGTATCATGATGGCTGGTACCACCTTGTGTCCAGATGACGATGCAATTCACAGCGCCTGAAGACGCGGAGGGAGAACCACTGGCCTGAGCTTTGGCCGCGAGGAATGTCGGTAAACTCAACCCGAGCCCGCCGAGCGCACCGACTTGCAGGAAGCTGCGGCGTGACACACCTTGACAATGCCGCAATGTCTGAGGAAGGACGTTCAGCATGGCAGGACTCCGAGGCGGTGGGATGACGCAGGCGGGGCGAGGGCCGCGGGGACGACCACTCCATGATGCATCGGCCACCCATGCACCACACATCAACTGTAGTCGATGGATGGCAGAAAAATCAAGGGAAACTGATGGAAAGGAGGAATCAGGAAGGCGGAAAGATGGCACTCCCCGCTTCATCCTTCATCCTTTCGCGTAACCGTCGCAGCCCGTCTTCCACGGTCACCGCCGGCACATAACCGAGATCGCGTTTCGCCGCTGAGAGATCGTACCAGTGCTCGGTCGAGAGTTGCCGGGCCACGAAGCGGGTCATCGGTGGTTCATCACTGCGACCCAACAATCGATACGCACCTTCAAGGAGCGCACCGATGCCATAGGCCAGACGCGGCGAGATCGTGCGATGGACCGGCGGCACCTCGGCACAGGCTAGCATGCGGTTGATCAAATCCCACAACGGCCAGGGTTCATCATTCGCGATGAAGTACGCCCGCCCCGCACAGGCGGCATCGGGTTGCAGGCGATCCCAGGCCGACAGATGTGCCGAGACGGCATTCTCAATGTAAGTCGTATCGACTCGATTGGTTCCCGGACCGACCCGTCGCAGTCGCCCCGCTTTGGCCCGTTCGATCAGTCGGGGTAACAGATGATTGTCGCCCGGTCCCCAGATGAGATGCGGCCGGAGTGATACCGTTGCCAGCGTCGGCGAATTCGCCGCCAGCACGGCTCGTTCGCCGATCGCCTTGGTCTTCGGATAGTTCGTAAGATAGTGCTCGGGATAAGGCGTCGATTCATCGATCCCCGCTTCATCGTGCCCGGAGTAAACCACACTCGGCGAGCTGGTATAAACGAGTTGCTTGACGCCGTGCTGACGACAGGCCGCGATCACATTTTCGGTCCCGCTGACATTGGCCCGATGGTACTCTGCATAGGGCCCCCACACGCCAGCTTTCGCAGCGACATGGAAGACGACATCACAGCCTTGGATGGCATGCGAGACGACCGCCGCATCGGCGAGATCCCCCTGTTCACACTCGACACCCTGCGCCGTCAATTCTGGATAAAATCCGCGTGACAGGCTGCGGACCTTTACACCCCGTGCCAGAAGCGCCTGGCATAACGCCTTCCCAAGAAACCCGCCCCCCCCCGTCACCAATGCTCGCATCGCAAAACCTGTCTAGTCGGAATTCGTAGCATTAGTAGTTGGGAAGTTCTTTTGGCCACAAGAGGCACAAAAGACACATAAAGGATTAAAGGCAGATCGGGATGATGTTGATCTAAACTCTCAACTCTTAACCCATTAATTCTCGTCCTTTTTGTGTCTTATGTGCTGCTTGTGGCCAACTGTATTTCTGATTCACACATGATGCCGCATCGCGGCTTACAATCGCAGCACCCATACCGCGACGATGAGGAAGCACGCTGCCAACCCGATCACAATCCACCACGGCTTGGGCTGCATCGGTTGGTCTTCCTCGGAGATGTAGTTTCCACACTTGGGGCACTGTGGCAGGTCTTCCAAGATCTCGGCCCGGCAATAGGGACAACGGATCGTGGGGAGATCATCGTCATCGCCCCAATCTTCGCTGTCGTCGACATAGTCATCGCTGTCTGACATCGGGCCTGTTCGTTATCGGGAGTCGAGTTGTTCCTGAGCCCAGACGGCCAACTTTTCGCGGAAGATCTTGGAATTGTGCCGGATATCGACGGGAAAGTCTGGATGAAACAGGATTGTGCGAATGTCGCGTGTGACTTCGTGCTGCTGCGCCAAGTTCAGCAATTGGACTTTTAGCTCGGCATCTGGCGTTGGACGTCCCGTGGTCTGCCTTTGAATACAGACCACAGGCTGCCCTGCTCCGTTAACCTTCGCCCCGACCAGCGCGCTGCGGAACACGCCGGAATGGGCGTTGAAGATGCCTTCCACGGGATCGGTGAAATACGTCTTGTCGCCGATGATCACCCGTTGCGACTTGCGGCCGCAGAACCATAACCGGCCCTGGTCATCGAAGTAACCGACATCGCCCATGCGATGCCATGCCTGGCCATGTTGTGGATCGGGAATCTTCGCGAGTTGGGTCAGATCGGTTCGCTGGAAATACTCTTGCGTGACCTGAGACCCCTGCACCACGATCTCACCGATTTCGCCCGTGGGTAACGGCAAATCTGGGGACCAGGTCGCGATCGGTGCATCACTGATGCGGATGATGCGCACGTCCAAGTCTTTGACCGGACGGCCGATGCACGTGCCTGCCCCCTTGGCCGTGAGTTGCCGGGTTTCGCGCAGCACCTCGTCGCTGCCAATCACCGCAACCGGCAGGGCTTCCGTCGCCCCATAAGGTGTATAAACCTGCGTGCCCGGTGCGAGACACCGCGACATCATTTCCAGAATCCGCGGCGACACAGGCGCGCCGGCCGACAGGATGCGTTTCATCGTGGGTAACTGTTGATTTGCGGAGTCGCCCGGCAGCGTCGACAATGATGTGCCAATGCGGTTGAGCAGCGCTGGCGAACCGAACAGGTTGGTCACTCTCCAGCGTTGAATTGGTCCTAAGATTTCCGCAGGATCGACCTGGGCGGGTTTGGTCGAATCCATTACCGGAATGATCGATGTCATGCCCAAGGCGGGGCCAAAGAGTGCGAAGAGGGGAAACGTACAGAGATCGACTTCGCCCGGTTCAATCTGGAACGTTTGCTTCAGATGTTCGAGCTGTGCGAGAAACATGCCATGTGTATAGACCGCCCCCTTGGGAACGCCGGTGCTGCCACTGGTAAAGAGGATCGCGGCGACATCATCGTTGGCGGTCTCGACGACATCGGCCGTCGCGGTGGATAAAGCCCGCAACCGTTTGAGGGTGAGTCCCCCCCAACCGAACTTGGCACCCACGGTGATCACGGTTTTCACGGTGGGACGGGCCCAGCCAAACAGCAGCCGCGCCACATGGGCGCGGGTGACGCCGATGAATGCCGTCGGTTCGGCTTCCGCCAGACAGGCCTGAAGGTTGGGAATTCCAATCCCCGGGTCGACAAAGACCGGCACGGCACCCGCCGCAAACAAAGCGTAGGTGAGTTCTACGAATTCGACAGACGGAGGGACCATTAACGCACAGCGATCGCCGCGCTGAATGCCCGCTTCCCCCAACGCCGCGGTGAGGCGCCGGATTCGTTGCTGCAGTTCGCGAAAGGTCACGCCCACATAAGCCCGTTCGGCAGGACCAACGCGCGACGATGTGGGCGACTGAATCACCACCGCGTCGGGTCGTGCCTGGCATTGAGCGATGAGCGGGTCGGCGATGTTCATGACAACTCACAGCGAACGCAGGGTGTCAGTCCCGTGTGGGTCTTGCGATTGGGAAGTGTCGACAACGAGAGAACTCCATGAATTGAGCAGGCAGGCAGACCCATTCAGGGGACTCACGTCCCCCGCTCGCTGAGGAATGCGCGAATCTCGGGGATTAACTCGTCGGCGGCATCTTCCAGCACGTAATGGCCACAGTCAGGATACCGCAAGACCTTGGCCTGCGGGCAGCGTGCGATCCACTCTTTCAGGAAGTGATCGTTGAAGACAAAGTCACGCTCGCCCCAGCCAATCAGCAACGGCTTGTCTTGCAGTTTGACGAAATCGCGTTCAATCTGCGAGACAAGATCGTACCCGCGATCGCCGGGTTTCAGCGGAATATCCTGCACGAACCGATGGACCGCGATGCGATGGGCCCAGGAGTCGTAGGGAGCACAATACGCTGCGGCGACGTCAGCGGGCATGGGACGGCGCGTCACACACGACTGCACCGCACCGCGACTGAAGGCGTTGAAGCCGCGTAACAACATCGCACCCAGCACGGGCGAGCGGGCAAGTTTGAGTTGCCAGGGAATCGCCGCGGTTTGCGGCAGGTGAAACGCGGCCGTGTTGAGCATCACCAGTTTGCCGATGCGGTCGGGATACCGTGTGGCAAAGCCCGACGCGATCATACCCCCCCAGTCATGGGCAACGATGTGGATCGGCCCGTCGATCTGCAGTTGATCGATCCACGCGGTGAGGTCATCGATCCGCCGCGATAAGGTGTACGGATACTGGGCATCATCGGGCTTATCGGAGAGGCCGCAACCGATGTGATCAATCGCCAGGCAACGAAAACGGTCCGACAGCGCGGGGATCAGGTTCCGCCAGTAATAGACCCAGTTGGGATTGCCATGCACCATCACCACCACCGGCCCGCTGCCCTCATCCAGGTAATGCAGCCGATGACCATTGACGGTCGCGAAGTGGGGTGGAAAAGAATAGTTGGGGAATGAGTTAGCCACAGAATGCACAAAAGATCACAAAAGGGTTGAATCAGAAGCCAGTTTGCGGAATGGTACTTGATTGAAGGGGGCGACACCATTTCATCGATAGGAATCGAACATGTCTGACCGTGAGCCTTTCAACACTGTACTGGAACTCTGCGATTTCATACGAGAGCGTAGCTTTGAACTGCACTGCTACCTGAGGCATGGACATCTGGAAAAGGTCTATGAAAACGGCTTGGCGCATCGGCTGAGAAAGCATGGACTGAGGGTCGAGCAGCAATACGGCCTCAGAGTCCTTGATGAGGATGGTACTGAACTGGGTGCATACAAAGCCGACCTTTATCTCGCATGGCCATTGATCATCGAAATCAAAGCTTGCGAGAATTTGAACGAGTCGCACACAGCCCAAGTTCTGGGCTACTTGCGTGCTTCGCGCATCGAGCATGGCCTATTGATCAATTTTGGATCTCCCAAGCTGCAAGTCAAAAAACTCGCATTGATGCACGACTATCCCGGTCACTGACTTTTTTTGTGCCCTTTTGTGCCTCTTGTGGCCAAAAGCCCTTACCAATCCAGCGCCAGCATCAGGCAGTTCAGGCCACTGCCGATGCCGAGGAAGCCGACTCGGTCGCCGCGTTCCAGGAAGCCGCGTTCGTCGGCGATCGCCGCCGTCAAAGGCAGGCTGACCGTGCCGATGTTCCCCAGGTACGGAAACGTACAGAAGTCTTTGTCGGCGGGAATCCCCAGCGTCGCCAGCACCTGTTCGCGGTGCCCTTTGCCGACCTGATGGCAAATCACCTTATCGATCTGGTCCGACCGCAAGCCGACCTTCGCGAGAAACGAATCCCACGTCTTCACGCCGAGATCGACACCATACCTAAGCACGGAAATCGAATCGGTGTGCATGAACTGATTGAAGGCGTACGACAGCTTCGCCGGTAACAACCCACCCACTTTCTGCTGCACCAGTTGGGGCATCAGGTTCGCCAGTTTGGCATGAGTGACTGCACTGGGCAGGATCGATTCCACCTTGTTGACCGCGGCGGGGATCAGCGATTCAAACCCCCACAGGCACAGGTTGTGGTGCTCCGGCGCGGCCTTCGTCACGCCGCCCAGTAACCGGTGCTGATGCTGACGGCTGAAGCTGCCGTCGGTGAGCAAGACCGCCACGGCACCCGATCCGCCGGTGAGGGTTGCCAGCGACGTGGTGAGCGCGTCCATGCTCATCTCTTCGAGCAGGCGATGAATGGTGTAGTCGATAATCTCGCGGGCCGATTCGCACGAGACTACCATGCCCGCCCGAATCTGCCCGAGTTCGATGCGATTCGCGATATCGACCATGCCATTGAGCACGCCGAGACAGGCGTTACTCACATCGAACACGGCGGCATCGCGGCTGATGCTGAGGTTCGCGGCGACAGAACAGGCCGTCGCCGGTTCGAACTGTTCACGGCAGACGCCCGCATAAATCAGCACTTCCAGATCGCGGGCCGCGACATTCGATTGTTCGAGCGCCCGGCGAGCGGCGTGGGTGGCCCCATCGCTGAGCCGATGCCCTGCCTCCCACCAGCGGCGTTCGGCGATCCCAGTCCAGGCTTCCAGTTGACCAGGGTTAATGCGCAGCTTGGAATACAACGGTTCCAGCCGCGCTTCAATGTCGGTCGAGGTGACCACCACCGGGGCGAGTTCGTAACCAATCGCATCAACAAAAACGCGGTTGTACTTCATAAATCTAATACGGATGGACGCACAGCGCTCGGCTCCGCCTCGCGGCTAACGGAAGTTCATGCGGATCGCGAAATCAATCATCTGGTAGATGACGCGGCCGTCGACGATGAGAAAACCCGACGCCGTCAGCGTGCGGGTGGCCTCATCGACCGCCGTCACCACCACGTTCACTGTAACCATTTTATCACGGGGAATCACCTGACCCCGGTAGACCCATTCGTGGGAAGAGCTAAGGGCTAAGTGCCAAGGGCTAAGAGTCGATAGAGCAGGCATGACCCCTGAGCCCTCAGCCCTTAGCCCTAAACCCTCCCCTCTCCATTTGTCGGCGGCGAAAACTTGCAGCAGTTGCAGGAACGATTCGAGCCCCAGCGAACCGGGCCAGACGGGGTCTTGATAGAAGTGGGCCTTAAAGAACCACATCGACGGATCGACATCGACACTGCCACGGATGTAGCCCAAGCCGTGCGGACCACCATCGGGCACCAGAGCATCAACCCGGCGGACCATGCAGAAACGGTCATCCGGAAAGGGTGCGTCCAACGAAATCGGGAACGACTTCGCACGGCTCAATTCTGCTTCTGTCGGTTGATAGACCGCCGCATCGCGGATGCCGACCTGATTGGCCAACGCGTCCTTCGAGAAGAACCCGAAGTAGGTGTTGCCAACGTAGACCGGTTCGCCGTTGCAACGCAGATCGTAATCGTAGTGCTGAATGATCATCCCGGCCGATTGCGAGACCCGCGTGATTTTCACCTTGGTCGTCAAGGTTCCCGACTGCGGCGTCACCGGTTGAAACTGCTTCGCCTTGCCGCCGAGGTTGCGGAATGACAGGTCGACATCGCTCGTGAGCGCGGAACCGAGATACCCTGCCAACCAGCCACATGGTTGCAACGCCGTTTCGAGCAATACCGCAAAGGGCATGGTCTGCGAGCGGTTCGCGGCGAAGTACCAGGCATCGGGAGGGACGTCGTACTCGGCGACAATCTCGCCCCCCGCCGCCAGCACCCACGGTTCGCAGTGTTCGATCGAGGTGATGCGATCGAGGAACTGGAACGGCGGACCGGGCAAACGGGCGATCTTCCGTTCCTCATCGAAGATGCGGTAACGCTCGCCGAATGCATCCGATGGTTTCCCGATCGCGAAGGCGGTGATGCGGTCGGTATTGAATAAAGGTTGAGAGTTGAGGGTTGAGGGTTGAGGGTTCGGACGCCCAGGGATCGCTATCCCTGGGTTATTCGCGGTCCACACTCGTTCAACATGCGCTTTGGTCAGGCCGGTTAACCGCACCGACATGTCGGTGATTTCGACGATCGGTTTTCCATCGGCGTACATCAGCGCATCGGCGAGACAGTAAGCGGAGTCATCACTCGGAAGCCCAGGGATCGCGATCCCTGGGCTTTGCTGTGCGCTACCGTAGCCGAGTTCTTTTAGCGTGACTTCGTACCAGACGGTCTTGGTCGAAGCGAGAACTTGACCGCGGCACTTGAGGCGACTTTTGATGCCGGGGACGGGTTCATACGCGATCTCGCCCGCTGCACCGATCCAGCCCATTCGCAGCAGATAGACCCGCAGCGTATGCAAACAGCACTCGTACATCAGCGTGCCGGGCATCACCTGGTCATCGCAGAAATGGCACGTGAGGAACCAGTCATCGGGATGGATATCGGCTTCCGCGCGAATCTTGCCGATGCCATACTTGCCCCCCGAAGGATCGAGTTCCAGCACGCGATGCACGAGGTTCAAGCGCCCCGACGGCAACGTCACCGGTTGTCGCAGCGGCAAGCCCTCGAAGACCGAACCGAAGCACGCCGCCAGATCGCCTTGCCGCAGCGCCGTGAGTTGTGCATCGCTGTAATGTTCGACCGTCATCGGTACCGGGTCGTCCCAGTCTTCGGGTCGCACACCGGGTCGCGGCTGCTTGTCGAGAGCCGTGTGAATGATCCCCTGCCCCGCCTGCAATTCCTGTTGCGTGAAGAACCCGGCACAGCCATCGCGCATGGTGAGCAGCGGTTGTCCATTGACCGTGGCATCGAACTCAAACCGAAACAGCCACGTATCGCCCTGGCGGAAGAAACTGTTGATGCGAATGTCGTAATGAATGGTGTTGCCAGGGCCGGGCAACGCGTCGTGGAAGGTGACCACGGCATCGAGCAGCCGATAACTCGCCAGCCCGCGGGTCTCGAAGTCGATGCCCAACCAGCCGGAGAGAAACAGGTCGGCCTGACCCGATTCGACCGCCAGACACGTCGGAATCCGGCCGCAATCGAGGTACCAGTCATCAGCATGGATATCGTGCTCGGTGACCACGCGGCCGTGTGTCATCGACAATGGCTCGCCATCGATCTCCAGAATGCGGTCGACCAGCATCAACGGCACATCGGGCAGACGGACACGCGTCGGAAACTGATCGATCTCGGCGAACTTTGGCCCGAGCACCTTGCCAATCGAGCCGATCGCGAATTCCAGGCACTGGTCGTAGTTCAACGCTGAAGGAGGAAGTTCTAATGGGGGAAGGGTGAAGGAGGAAGGAGGAAGCAGAGGCGCGGAAGGCGGTATTTCTGCCTTCATCCTTCCTCCTTCCTCATTCATCCTTTCCCGACCGATCATCTCGGCGGCGATCTGCTGTGTTTGTGCCGAGAACCGCAGGAAGGCTTCATGAGCCGCGATGCGTTCGGTCATCCAGGACTCCCACGTCGCGAGCGCAGGGGATATGTCGGAAGTCAGGTTCATGGTGGAGGCTGTTGCCAGGCGAGAGGCTGGGGAATGTGTCCGCGACGGTAACGGAGCCGGTGCGGGCAAGGGCAGATTCGATGCGGGCATCGGTGCGGGCTTTGGTCTGGTTGTGACGACAGGGGCGGAGACAGGCCGCGGTAGGTCAGGCTGTGCCTGACGCGGTGAGAATTGGTCGTTCAAGGCACGAATGTCTGGCACAGCCTGACCTACGGGACTGAGCCGTTCGTCATCTCGCCGCCACGGTGAACCTTGCGTGGGGGTGATGACGACGCGGGCCGCGCTGCTGAGCACCGGTTCGATATCTGGGAAAGCCAGCGGACTCATGTCGACAGGCACACCCTGCTCGGCCAGTTCGGTCAACACTTTGCGGGCATGACTCACCGGATCGGAAGTCGCGGGACAGAACGCCCGCGCCCAATGTTCGCGTTCGCCGAGGATCTCGTCGATCATTTTCGTACACGACGACCCCGGGCCGATTTCCAGGAACAACCGCACGCCATCGCGATAGGCGTTTTCGATCACGCGGGGGAAATCGACCGTATCGATCGCCTGCGCGAGAATTGCACCGGCAGCGGCATCACGACTGAGGCCATACACCTGTCCCGTCCCGCTGCTGTAGAAGTCGATCCCCTCCGGGGCCGTGGTGGTCATCTGGTGAAGTTCGACATAATCGCGGCCGACTTCTTTCAGAATCGAACAATGGACCGTGCTCGGCGCGGGGAGCGGAATGAAGTTCGCCCCGAGTTCTTTCACCAGCGATTCAATCTGCCCACGCTCGCCACCAATCACACATTGCGACGGCGTGTTGATGATCAACAAATACGCCTTGGTGCGCCGTTCGAGAAGCGGGCGGACCTCCTCGGCGGAACGGTCGATCACCCCCGACAACCAGGGCACATCCTGCCCCTGCGGGATACCCCACGCCTTGCGGGCGGCGTCAAACGGATGCGTCAGATCGCCGCCAAATAACGCCGACGCCTCCATCCGGCGGAGCATCTCATCGCGGTCGCGCCAGGCTTTCAGTCCGAACAACGCAGCCGACTCGCCCAAGCTGTAACCGATGACCGCGTGCGGCCGCACGCCACAGCGTTCGAGCAGATCACACAGCGCTGTCCCCAGGGCCACTTGACCAAAAATCATGGTCTTATGATCGCGGCCGATAGCTTCGGTCGATGGTCCGTGCCAGATGACATCGGGTCGGTACTGATCATGGAGTCGCTCATTGTCGCGGTCCTGCTGCTGGAGCACTGCCGGACACGCGGCCAGCAATTCGCGGCCCATGCCGAGAAAGTGATTGCCCGAACCGGGAAAGACGAACGCTAGCTTGGGCGAGCGGGGGAACGTGAGTTCCATCGGTGATGTCGATATTCGCATCGATTCACCGGGGGGATTGACATCCCCCCGCTCGCCAGTTTCTCGCAGTGTGAATGACCATGTACCGTAGTCGCCAGTGCTCTGAACGCGAGCGCGGCGCGGGCCGTCACAACGATTCCGCAGCCACGGTTCGGCGGGTTGGGCATCACGCGGCGGTTGCATGCCCGCTTCGAGTGACCAGGCCGCCGACAGGATGGGCAACAGGCTGGTCACCGCCCCGGCATGGCCGAGCGGTGTGGTGGAGGGCCACTCCGGAGTTAAGGAAGATGAAACCGACTCCGCTTCGATGACCGCGACGATGCGATCACCATCACGAATGGAGTCGGACTCCCGTTTCAGAACGAATGCGACCGCTCCATCGATGAAGGGGACTTCCGACGACGCAGAGATCAGGCGACGGATGTCGCTCGGCAGATCGACCGCACCGACCAAAGCCTGCTGAAAATCCCCGCGTTGCAGCGCTCGCAGCGCGACCTCGAAGGCCGCTGCTCCCGATTGCTCATCGCTCGAAATGGTGAAGCAGGGTCCGCCGATATCGAACTCCCTCGCGAGGCGACTGGCCACGATGCCGCCAAGGTTGCCCATCACGCGATTGGCCGTGAGCGCGGGACCAAAGGCATCGCGTAAATGCTGGGTCCATGCGGTGAACTCCGCTTCCGACAAATGCAAACCGAGCTGCCTGGCCCAATCGGCCGCATATTCGGCGATGGTCCAGCGGCAATGAAAGTTGGTCGCGTTGGGGTCCAGGCTGATGCCGATGAAGCAACCAGTTTCCACTCCGAGTTCGCGGGGCAGACCCGCGTCGTCGATGGCTTGTGCCGCGACTTGCAACATCAACAGTTGCTGCGGCAACATCTCTTCGAGTTCGACCGGAGGGATGCGAAACGCATCGACGGCAGTGGTGACGTTCGTCATGGGCGCACCACGGGTGTGATCCGCCGTGATGCCCCACCCGGTTGCGGGCGTGGTGCTGAGTTGGTCCTGATTCCAGAGCAGACGTTGCAGCCGTGACTTCGACGCTCTGCCGCCGAGGGTCGCACCGATGCCGATGATCGCGATGTTTTCCCGCGAGCGCGGGGCGTCAGTACCACGGGATGGCGATCCCGTGGCTTCAGCATTCCATTCTTCCAGCAGTACGTGCGCATTGATGCCGCCGAAACCGAAGGCGTTGATCGCCGCGCGACGTGGTGCGCCGGGCGATCGCGACGGCCACTCTTCGGCGGTTGACAGCACACGGAAGGGCGAACCATCACGCTTTAACCCGGTGGCCGGTTCAACGAAGTTCGCCGTCGGGGGGAGCGTCTGATGCTCGAACGCCGCAAGGAGTTTCATCAGGCTGGCACCACCCGCTGCGGTCAGCAGATGCCCGACGTTCGACTTCACCGAACCCAGCACGCATTGACCGGGACGAGCGTTTTCGCTGTGCCACAACGCATGCAAGCTGTCGAGTTCAACGCCATCTCCAATCGGCGTCCCCGTGGCATGACATTCGATGAGGTCGACATCGCCCGGCTGCCAGCCCGCCTGCCGATAGGCCGCCTGCATTGCCCGCAGTTGTCCTTCACTGCGCGGCGCGAGCAGGTTCGCCCCGCGATCATTCGAGAGACCAATTCCGGCGATGGTCGCGTAGATGCGGTCGCCATCGCGGACGGCGTCACTTAACCGCTTCAGTACGAACAGCCCGGCCCCTTCGCCGACCACCAACCCATCCGCCGCTGCCGACAACGGCGCACACCGTCCACTTTTGGTGAGCGCCTGCAACTGGGCGAACCCCATTTGCGTATACTGACAATCGGGCCGCGATAACCCGCCCGCGAGCATCACATCGGCCCGGTATTCGAGCAATTCATCGCACGCCAGCTTCAGCGCATACAGCGACGACGCACAGGCCGCATCGAGCGTGTAACTTGGACCCTGAAACCCGAGTGCCGTGGCAATGATCGCCGCAGGTAAACCCGCCGCCTGCCAGTTGCGAGGTGACCCGTTTTGGCCTGTTGATAGATCGATGGTCAGACCGAGCACGCGTTGGCCGAACTCCGTCAGCAACAATTGTCGAGACAACGCCGAAGTCGCCTCGGTCGGCAGCACGATATGCCCGAAGATCGCCCCGGCACGTTGCGGGTCGACGTGCGGTTGCCGGGCATCACGCCAGGCCAGCGCGGCGGCTGCCAGACCGATGTGAAAGAGAGGGTCGAGACCCGTAATGTCCTGTGGATGGATGTGTAATCCCGACCAGTCAGGGGTCCAGCCGTTGAGCGGGCAGCACCAGGTGGAATAGACCCGATCGGGCTGTGGACCACCGACGGCATAGCACCTCTCGGGCGATAATGCCCAGCGATGCGGTTCTACCGCCTGACCAGCATCAACACCGGCGGCGACATTCTGCCAGAACTTAGCCAGATCCCGAGCCCCCGGAAAGACGCCCCCCCGTCCGACAATCGCCACTCGTTCCCGCTGTTCCGTCACGCTGAAAATGCCTTTGGTTCGCTGCCGTGCCCGAGAGATCGAAAGCCCCGCATTCTACTGGACTCAAGGGTCTTCGCCCAACTCAACGCCTGCGGAATATCCCGCACAATCGGTCAAGTTCACGGGGGAGTTTGCCGATGATGACGATGATGCCATGCCCGGCGGAGGTTCTGCCGGTGGGGGAGTTGTCATGCGTCGACTGTTCGCGCTCACCAGTCTGGTCCTGCTGACCGCCTCGTTATCGGGGTGCCGCTGCTGGCCGGGCTTCGATCGCTATGCCGATTTCATCGACGACCTGCACAATGAACAGGTGCTGTGGGATCCCTGGTATCAGCCGCGACTGGACATTTCGCGAGCCGGACGCCCCGACTGGTGTGGCCCGATCAACCGTCAACTGGCTCCGTGCCGTTGTGACTGCACAGGCCAGTGGGACCGAGCCAACGAATGCTGGCGATATCCGTCAAACTATCCGTACTGGTATCCTGACCAGGCCTTGAACGCCACGCCGCAACCTCTCCCCGCGACGACGGGTCCGTTGTTACCTGAGGCACGGCCGCCGGCTCCTGAAGCCTACGAAATGCCGATCATTCCCCCAGCGGCACCGGCACCCGCGGCGGCCCCGAATCTGGCACCACCTCCGCCACCAGAAGATGGCCTTTAAGAGCCATCCGACAAAAACCGGTTGCGGTACTCGGAAATGGCTGTTGTTGCAGTGGCCGTGCCGATCCCGCAGAGGTTTTGTCGGAATCCACTAAGGGTCGAGCAGATCTTTGAGCGCGGGGCGTTGTCCACCAAACAAGCGAACCGCGTTCTGATAGGTTTCCGGTTCTGTCTGCTGGATCGATTTCAGAAACGCTTCCGCCCGGGTGACTTCCGGAATTTTGGTGTCTGGTGTTTTCTGCTGTGCTCGAACGCAGGCCATAGCGAACTGCAGAATTTTGTGCTTTGCCGCCGGGTCGGCAAACGCTGGTGTGTTGTATAACCGCAGGACGCGGTCCAGCACCGTCCAGTGTTCCCAGCGCGCGAGATCGACTAGCACCACCTCGGCAAACTTCGGCTGGTCGAGCAATGTTGCCAGGGACGCAGCGATCGTGGGGCGCGGAATCAAACCTGGTTCAAACTGCCACAGGAACCGCAGGGCATTCACCGTTGCGAAGACATCGCCATCGGGTTGTGCCGGGGAAGCCAGCCGGGCCTGGACGAGCCGCTCGAACCCGGTAGAGCCCGTCAGCAGCACGTAGCCCGCCATCTGACCATCGAGGCCGATCCGCGTGACATTGGCTGGCGTGGGCTGCAAAACATCACGCGCCAGTGCCTCGGCATCGTGTTCATCACCACACAGGCCCAACAGCAGGGCATAGAACCCGCGGCGCAGTTCCTCTGCGGGTTCCAACTCTGCCAGCCATTGCCGAATTTTGATCGGAGAAAGTTGTGCGCGAATTGCTTTCACATCGTCGTAGTTGGCGCGGCTGAATTCCGCGAAGGCGTCGTTGGCAATCGGGGTATCGCTGGCTTCCAGAAACCTCAGAAAGAACTTCAAGCGTTCCGCTGTCGGCTGTTCAATCGACGGAGCCTGCCGCGCATAGCCCGCGCGAATCTCGGTCATTTCGATGGGCAGGGCATAGCTGAGCAACTCGTCGCTCTGCTGGCCGAACATCAGGCACAGGTCGCCGGGTTGCCCCTGGACCAGGTAATCGACCGTGATGATCTGGCCTTTCTGTGGCCGATCGTTCAGATTGCGCCAGACCTGTACGATCTCGAAATCGGTCTGGGCTTCCCGGCGATCCGCACTCGCATCGCGCGACGCGACCCATTCCACCAGCACGGCGACATCAGACTCCGCGAACTGTTCGGCCCACGTCGGTGAAGACGGGGGGCAGAACGGGCAAGCCGCAACGTTCCCTATCTCGCTGCACAACCAGAGTGCCGCGGCCAGAACAACCATCCGTGGTGGCATCGAGGTCTATCCCATTGAAGCCCAGGGAATGCCTTCCCTGGGCTTCCGAGAAACTACTTGATCAGGAAAAAGCGTTTCGCCTCAGAGACCGTCTTCGGATCTTTCTGTTCGAGTTCCGCCAGATACTTCGCGCCCAGCTTCGCATGTTCCGGCAGGTCGGCGGCGGTCTCCTCAGTCGATTTGGTAACATCCTTGGTGCTCGCCAGCATGAACCGCACCACGGCCCGCTTGATCGAGGGAATGTCGTACTCTTCCTTGCCATACATGTCCATCAACTGCGATTGAATCGACCAGTCTTTCCAGCGGGCGAGGTCGGCAATGACCAGGTCGGCGAGTTCCGGACGTGTTAACAACAACCGCATCGACTGTTGCAACCGGGCTGCGGGAATCTGTCCATCACCGTATTGCCACATGAACCGCAGCGCCTGCATGGCGGCATAGGTTTCGCTGAAGGGGGCGTCTTGACTGAGGAGCTTCTTCTCATCGAGGACTTTGAGCCCCGGTTCACCGGCGAGGAGCAGATAGCCCCCCATGATGCCGTCGATGCCCAGGCGAAATTCTTCGCTGCTGTCGAGGATGCGGCCTTCGAGGAGTTTGACGTCCTCTTCGGTGCCACATAGGCCGAGCATCAAGCCATACAACCCGAGACGGCTGGGAGAGACCTGCGGATCGACAATCCACTTCCGTAGATTGTCCCGGGGCATGAGGGTTTTGATCTGCACGATATCGCCGTAGGCGGTGTTCGCGAACTCGCCATAGGCATCGTTCGAGATCGCCTGTTCCGGATTCTCGAGGTACTGCACGAAATACTTCAGACGCTCTGCCGGCGGGACATCGGGTTTCGGGGCCGCTTTCATGTACTTGTACGATGTTTCGGTCACTTCCAGCGGGCTGCCCCAATCGATGACGGCCCCACCCTTGGTGCCGAGCAGCAGAAACAGGTCGCCCGCCTTGCTGGCGCGGTAGCGGACGAGTTCGATCTTCGTCCCCTTGTTCAGTTTGGAACCGGCAGGCTGATGGACGATCTCGACGATTTCGTAGTTCGTCGCGCCGGCGTCATTCCCTTTGGCCGGGGTGCCACCAACCCACTTGGCGAGCACCGCCGCATCGGACTGCGTCAGTTGCTCGGTCATGGTCAGCGAGGGGGCCGAACAGAAGGGGCAGGCCAGCGCGGGTGCAACCGTGCTCACCAGCACCGCCACCAACGCACACCAGACGATCAATCCCCGTCGGAAGAACTGCATGATCTCATCTCCAGCCGCCGAAAGTTCTCGGCACGACGAATCAACTACCACCGATATCTTACCACGCCAGTCCAGCCGTGGGGAGGTGGAACGGGGAGGCAAGGAGGAAATAGGAAGGAGGAACAATCGATTAACGCGACGCTTCCGCTTTCCATCCTTCATCCTTCATCCTTCATCCTTCATCCTTCATCCTTCATCCTTCCGATTTCCTAATTCATCCTTTCCCCTCATCCTCGCTCTGACTGGTAGATTGCCAGAATCACATCTTCCACCGTTTTGAACTTCGTTTTGCCCTGGCTGACGGTGTCGAGCTTGTCGCGGGCTTCGAGGGCGTTGTAACCCAGGCTGACGAGCGCGTCGAAAGCATCGCTCAGAATCGTGCGATCCGACGCTTCCGCTGCGGGAACATCGCGTGCCACCATAAGTGCGAACTTGGCCATCTTTCGACGCAACTTGGCGATAATTCGCTCCGCCATCGCGGGACCAATCCCCGGCAGCAGACTCAATTCCTTGGTGTTCTGCTCTTCGATCGCGCCGGCAATATCGCGTACCGGCCGCACCATCGCCCGCAAGGTCTTCTTGACCCCCATGCCATCGACCGAGCAGATCATGTCAAAGAATTCGCGTTCGATATCGGTCAGGAAACCGATCATCCGGGGCGTGAGCCGGCCCTGTGTCGGGCTCCCTTCGATGTATTCAACAGTCCGTAGCGTCACCGTCTGACCGACATCGGCCTGCAGATGCCGGCGGGCAAATTCGGGGACAAAGACCTCATACTCGAACGGGCCGACATCGATCCAGGCTTCCGTCTCGCCGAGTCGAACTAACGTCCCTGTGATGCGGGTGATCAACGGTGCAATCTTTCGATGAAAGGGAGAATCACATTAGCCTATCAGATCGGCATGGCGACTGCTGTAAAGATGGCAGATCGCCACCGCGGCGGCGTCGGCGACATCGTTGGGTTCCAGGATGCCAGGCAACCCCAGTTCCTGCCGGATCGCGTACTGGATCTGCTCCTTGGACGCCTTGCCGCTGCCGGTGAGCAACCGCTTGATTTGCGTCGGCGTGTAGTGAGTTACCGGGAGACCATGATCGCGGGCGATGAACAGAATCGTGCCGCGGGCATGGGCCATCAGCACGGCGGTTTTGGGATAGTCCGCATGCGAGAAGACCTGCTCGATGGCGATCGCTGCCGGGCGAAACTCCTGAATCACTTCCCGCAAGCCATGCCCAATCTCCCAGACACGTTCCGCCAGCGTGAGATCCTTGGTGGAGCGAATGACGCCCCCTTCCCGCAGCACCGGCCGCGACCCCACCCGCTCGACCACGGCATACCCCGTGCGATTCAGTCCCGGATCGATGCCAAGAGTGAGGGTCATGCTTGCGCGACCTTCCATTCCGCGATCACGTGTTCGATCCATGCTTCATCATCGGGCCGAAATGCGGGTCGCGGGTCTTGAGCATAGTTGATCGTGTGGTACTGACCATCGTCCCAGGCTTGGCTCACGAGGGCTTGCAGGTCCAGTGTGACATCGGCGTCACCAGTTCGCAGCGGAATCGCGATGGCGGGTAACGGTGTCATCAACGGCGCGGGATAGAGTTCCGCCTGTCGTGGTGCCTGCGCCCGCATCACACAGAGTCGATAGGGATACGCACAGGAATCGGGGACATCATCTTCCGGTGCACTGATGGTCCAACCACCCCGGCGAATGAGATCGATTTCCACCAGACTTACACCCGCGGACAGCAAAGCGTCCTGTTTCTTGCGAAAGGTCTCGCGCTGCCGGGGAGATTGCTTGTTGCCCAGACTCAAGAACTCGATCGTGGTGATCAAACGCTGATCTTGAGCATCGCGAATCTCGATCCAGCGTTCCGTCCAGGGTTTGGAGAGGGGCACCAAAACGGGAACGGCGGCCGTTGATGTGCCAGGATGAGCCACTGCACCACCTGCCGGCGCGGATGAACGTTCCACCACTTGAACATCGGGCTTGGCATGACCATTCCCCGCACCGTTCTCGTCCTGTAAGTGCAGTATCTCTTCCACACGGGCAACTAACCCCTGCGGTAGCCGCGTGCGGAGTTGATTGCGGGCATAGGTGGTCAGGCTGGTATGCACGTCGCCCCAATGGAATTCCAGAAAGGGGTCCATGCCGGGAAATGGGCTGGGCATCGACGCGACTCCTCATTCCTTTCTCGATGGGGACAGTCCAAGGTTCAACGGTTTCGTTGCGTTCTGGCGATCGCGTGCAGTGCGTCGGCGGGCGAATCTTGTCCAACAACCTGGGCCGCTGGCGGAATGCGCGGGTTCGCCAGCAGGCGATACGGTAGCCACAATGCGGCGAGGTCGAGCTGATCGGAATCATAGATCGTCAGCACGACCGTCGGTTCGTTGATGATCTGCTGGGGATACAGTTTTCTCTGGGCTGCATCAAGAATTTTCGTTTCGCTGAACCGCAGGCTCCAGTCGTACATCTGCGGCCCGGTGCGCAGGACCAGATTGTCGCGCTCCCAGAAGCCTTCGCCTTGCACGATCACGATCTTCACATGGTCGCCGCCCAGTTGGTCGAGCGCATGCACCACCTTCTGCAACTCGTCGCCGTCGCCCTGAAAGACATATTCGGCCGAGTAATGCCCGTTCCACCAGGTGGGGGCATCCATGAATGACCCGCCGATATGCGGGTAAATCGCCAGCAGCTTGCGGAATTCCGGTTCCTGCGCCCACCCATACCCGAGCGAGATTTCCCCCGGTTCGATGTCTCCCATGATGACAAGTGCCTCAGCGGCACGCGGCGACATCAGCCCCAGTCCCAACAGCACCAGCCACAGACAGCGCATGCTTAGTCTCCTGTTGTGATGCGATACCGAAAGGCAGTTTGCCGCAAAAAGGCACAAAAGTCGCAAAAGGGAAGATCGTGAATTTGCACAGTTCTCACAGTCAGTCAAGAGTCCGTGGCCTTAACTCTCTACTCTGAAATCTCAACCTTTTGTGCTTTTTGTGCCTTTTTGCGGCTCATGCATTTCACATCCCTGACTGACGCAAGTGGCGGGTTATCCACGGCGCCACAGGGTTTTTTCTGGTCGATCTTCCAGTGTGACCTTCAGTTCCTTCAAGCGATCGCGGATCAGGTCGGAGACGGCGAAATTCTTGTTCTTCCGCGCATCAGCGCGAATCTGAATGACGAGTTCCATGAGACCGTTGACGAGACCATCATCCGCGGCGGCGGCTTTGGCGGGAGCCATGCGGAACACACCCAGCAGGTTCGACAATTCCTTGAGCAAGGTCATGCCGTAAGTCAGGGCTGCGATCGCTTCCGGTTGGGGCGAACCCGCTTCGAGTTTCTGTTCGGCGATGAAGCCGTTGAGCGTTTTCCGCAGATCGAACAGCACGCCGACGGCACCGCCGGTGTTGAAATCGTCGTCCATCGCATCGAGAAAGCGTTGCCGATGTGAGTTCAGCTCTTCCTCAAACGTGGTGAAGCCCAGGGATGACGATCCCTGGGTTGCGGCACGCGTCGCAGGCGCTGTGAGCGCAAAGAACGATGTCCCGGCGATCCGTTCATAGGTCTCGAACAACCGATGAAAGCCCTCGAGACTCTTCGCGGTTTCCTGCAACCGTTCATCACTGAAGTCAATGGGGCTGCGGTAATGCGTCGCCAGCAGGAAGAAGCGTACAGTCTCGGCGGCGTGGGATTTCAGCAGGTCTTTAAACGACCCCGCTCCCGTCGACTTGCTGATCTTCGCGGCTTCCTGCTGCTGCTTCTCTGCGAGCAAATCGCCATGCCGATCGTGTTGCCCGCCCACCTTGCCAGCTTGTCCGCTCGATTGCATTAGGCCGTTGTGCATCCAGTACCGGGCGAAGGGCTTGCCGCTGCACGATTCCGACTGGGCGAGTTCGTTTTCATGATGCGGGAACATCAGGTCGAGTCCACCGCCGTGAATGTCGATCGACTCGCCGAGCAGTTTCTTGGCCATCGCGGAACATTCGATATGCCAGCCGGGCCGCCCCGGCCCCCAAGGGCTTTCCCAGCAGGGTTCGCCGGGCTTGGAACCTTTCCACAAGGCGAAGTCGGCGGGGCTGCGTTTGCGGTCGTTGGCTTCGACGCGGGTGCCGGCCAGCATTTCTTCAATACTGCGGCGGCTCAGCTTGCCGTAGTCGTCATCTTTCGTGCAGTCGAAGTAGACATCGCCGTTGAGCGGGTAGGCATAGCCCTTTTCGACCAGCGTGCCGATGATGTCGAGCATGCCCTGAATGTGTTCGGTCGCGCGGGGGAAGTGATCAATCGAGTCGACCCCCATCACCTTCAGGTTATCGAAGTAATCCTGCTCGATTTCCTTGGCGACGGCGGCCATGGTGGTGTTACGCCTGGTCGCCTCGCCGATGATCTTGTCATCGACGTCGGTGATGTTGACGACGAACGACACCGCATAGCCGCTGTAGCTGAGGTAGCGTTTGACGGTATCGAAAATGACCGGGCCGACCATATGGCCAATGTGCGACGGCTTGTAGACGGTGGGCCCGCAGAGGTACATCGTCACGCGGCCGGGGGTGACGGTTTGGAAGTCTTCCTTCTGACGGGTCAAAGTGTTGTAAACACGCAGGGGCATTGCAGCAGCATCCGTGGCGGAAACAGGACTCCTCGCAGGGGCGGAAATCGCCTCAACCTGCCGATGGTGAAGAAGATAGCACGTTTCCGTTGGCGCGGGAACACCGGGTTTCAGGAGGGCTGAGGGTTCAGGGTTGAGGGCTAAGGGAAAAGGCGGAAGGAGGAAGGTAGAAGGATGAAATTGCCTGATTCCTGACACCTGAGGCCTCTCGCCTGATACCTACCCCCTAAAACCTCGTCACCAGCGTTTCGTACACCGTCGGCCGTTCCGTTTGCAGCCATTTGAGGAAATCGCGGCAGGCGGTGTAGCGCTGGGCGAGCGTGGTTGCCGTGGCTAGCGGATCGGGGTTCATCATCGTGGCTTCGACACCGCCCGAGACGAAGGCCCCTTCGCCGTAGCTGTATTCTCCGAAGTCATCGAAAGATTTCCCCGTGAGGGCTTTCAGACCGAGGTTGCCGAAGTGCCGGGGCATGTAGCGATCGTGCTGGGCGGCTTCGATCAAGATCCGCAACGCGCGGGTATCGCCCATTTCTCCCAGCGATTTCGCCGCGACGAACCGCTGCCAGTCTTCTGTGTGATCGTGCCGCATCTGCTTGTACAGCGTTTCCCGGGCTTCGGTCCAGCGGTGTTCGCCGACATGCCAGAGGCTTTCGTATCGGATCGTAAAATCCGACGAGGTCATGCCTTCTGTCAGTATGAAGTCCTTGACTTCAGCGTGCGTGGGATGCTGTTTCCGCAGCCATTGCAGGGCATCGCGGCGGAGTCTTTGATTCTCACCCGATCGCAAGACGACCAGCATCGCGGCGACGGCGGGTTCGCCCAGCGGGACCAGTTCTTTGCCACGGTCCATCCGGTCACGCCAATGGTCGGCCTGCTGGAATTGTTCCGTGGCGAGACGAACATCAGCAGGGAGATGCGCCCAGGAAACGGCGGGCAGGGCACTGACGGGTGGCTCAGGAATGTCCGGGGAAACGGTCAGACAGAGTCCAAGGCAGAACGGCGTCGCCAGCATGACCAGTCCTTTCGCTGCAATCACAGGATCCGCGAGGAGAGACGCAGTCGCGATCCGATCAGTTCCGGCAGACTACCGTTTTTTGCTGATCTGCAACAGACGAACATCTTCGAGATCGACCGGGCGACCAGCAGCCCGCTTGGCACGAATGAGGTCGCGACGGGAGAGAAAAGGGACGGAAACCGAGCGAAACCGTTTCACTTCCCGATTCTTCCAAGCGGTCGCAAAGCGGACACCCGGTGTCCGAGTCTGCACATCGACGGGGAGCCAGTCGTTGAATGTCGTGATCTCGTTACCGAGCAGCCGTTCTGCCGTCAGCAAATGCGCGGTGCCAAAACGAATGGCTTTGAGCCCATTCAGAAGTCGTTTGGCGTTATCCAGCGTTGCCTCGATCAGAATATCAAGATCAAACGTGCCTCGCGCAACGCCATAGTAAATTGCCGCATTACCGCCGATGACGACGTACCGGACCTTGTGGGAGTTCAAGGACCTGATGACTTCCAGAAAGGGGCTGTGCATGGTGCTTCCTGGGCATGCGATTGTCGTTACCGATCCAGGCCAGTTCCTGTATGGCCGCGAGGTGTTCGAGTCGTTGTGTTGCCGTCAATGACTGAAACCAGCGGGCATGGGCATCCGGTGTGGAATCATGCCAGTCATGAGAAATGCTGGGTGGAAAGGGAATACGTTGTGTGGGCATGATCGTGGAGATACTCCGCTATGGCTGCGTTTCGCGCCAGACGTCGGCTAACCGCTGCTCGATGTCCAGTTGCTTCGCCCAATGTTGCAGGTAGTTTTCGTCGAGCGTGCCCTGTACCAAGCGCACATCTGCGATGTCGGCACGATCTCGCAGGCGATTGGCCAGGACTTTCAACAGAATTAAATCTTCCGCGCTGACCAAAGATAGTTCCAGTCCCTCGACGATGGCGCGCTGTGTGCGAGACAGAACAGACTGAAGAAATGATGTTTCCGCCAGAAAGATATCGACAGCAACCGCTCGGCCGTCGATGTAGGTTTCCACTTTAATCAGGGGCATTTCAGCGACACGATCAACCCAACCCTGCCGATAGATCTCTGGAATGCTGAAGCCCAACTCAGCCAGTTTTTCAAAGATCTCTGTCAGTTGATCGTGCTGTACCGAGATGACGAAATCAACGTCATAGGTCGGTCGCGGCAGGCCATGTGCGCGAACGGCGATCCCGCCCATCACAGCATAGTGAACCCTGAGTTCTTCGAACATTTTCGAGACGACTTCGAGCGTCCGCAAAACCTCGCTCATGTTGTTTTCCGTGTTCGCCGCAGCTCTTGCAGCAGACTTTCATTCCGCTCGTTATTGCGTCGTTCCAGCAATTGAAACCGACGATCGACGACTTCAGGCGAGCCGTACAACAGGAATCGCTCGTTTTCACGAATCGCGTCAAACGTCATTTTCAACCGCTCGGAGATCGTCATCCGCCGGTACATTTCTAACTGCGTCTGGCTCATCATCGCGTTGGCTCCCGCACGTCTGGCCCTTCAAGTTCGCCGGATCAATAGCACCACCGCGTCGGCGTCCATGGCTTCCTGGCGGCCAATGGGGCCGACCTTTTCGCCGGTCTTGGCTTTGACGTTCACCTGATCAGAAGAGATCTGCAACAGCTCGGCAATCCGTTCGGCAATCGCCCGTTTGTGCGGAGAGAGTTTCGGCCGCTCCGCGTGGATGGTGCAGTCGAGATTGGCAATCTCCCAGCCTCGTTCGCGCATGGCTTGAGCGGCCGCCGTCACAAACACCACGGAATTCGCGTTGTGCCATTGGGCATCGGTATTCGGAAACCATTCGCCGATATCCCCCAAGGCGAGGGCCCCCAGCAAGGCATCGGTGATGGCATGCAGCAGCACATCGGCGTCGCTGTGGCCATCGAGTCCGAAATCGAAAGGAATGGTGACTCCGCCGAGGATCAACGGTCGCCCGGAGATCAACCGATGGCGGTCGTGGCCCAGACCGATGCGTATCGGCGGCCAGTTTGCAGTGGTAGAAGAACCTGTGCTCATTGCCAAAGCCTAGCGAATCGGCGTGCTTGGGAGCAATTCCGATGGGAGGGGTGAGCGATCCTTGGGAAAATGCCCGCCACGCGGCGGTGGCGGCTTTCCGGGATTGACACATCCGCCCAGCGGCACCTAGAGTTCCGGCCTCATTTCCCGAATCCCGTCAATTCCATTGCGAGAACATGCGTGTCGGCACGCGACACCGCCCGCCGCTGGCGCTGCGCTGGTCTGGGTCTGACCCTGACTGTGGTGGGGTGTACGTTGTTTTCGCCCTTCGATGTGCCTCCTTCCGATGTTGGTACACAGCGTTCGGTGCTGCCCCCCATCAAAGCACCGGCTGATGCCGTCCAATTGCAAATTGTCTTCGTCGAGCGACCCAGCGATGATCCGCTGGTGTCGCAACTCATCTGGCAGGATATAGACCAGGTAGGCGCGGTCCCTCCGGCAAAGCGACAGGTGCTGCAAGACAATGGACTGCGTGTGGGACAGGTCGGTGCCCATCCTCCGGCGAGCGTGCAGAAACTGCTCGGGCTGACCGAGGAACTCGTCGACCCGACTGCAACGGATCAGAACTTCATGCGCGGGCGTCGCCTGGGATTACGGTCGGCTCAAGAGACGGAAGTCCATACGATCGAGGCGTTGCAGGAATATACCATTCAGTATCAGATCAACGGTCAGGAAGAAATTGTCGACTACAAACAGTCGCGACCGATCTTCAAGATCAAACCCGTCCGCGTGCAGGACGGGTGGGTACGGCTGGAATTTACGCCCGAGATTCATCATGGCGAAGGCCGGATGCGACCCACCCCCACGAATGCCGGCTGGGAATTACGGGGTGGACAAAACACCGATGCCCGGCACGCGCTGAAGTTTGACGTGATGTTGAATAACGGTGAAATGGCGGTCATCAGCGGCGATGCGCTGCATGCCAATTCGTTCGGGCAGCGCTGTTTCTGCCAGACAGCGGAAGGGCGGCGCACGCAGCGGGTTTTGATCATCCGCCTCGCCGATGCCGGGCAGTCGGGCGATTCGTCGCTCTCGAAATGAGAAGCCCCGGGAATGCTTTCCCGGGGCTTGTGAAATCATCGCGTCAATGCGACCCGATCAGACCTGACCGCAGATGGTCTTGCCGGTGCTCAACAGGTCGTTGCAGGCCGTGGCAAGACGAGCCGCCATGCCTTCTTCGGCCTTCTTGAGATACGAGCGTGGGTCGTAGACTTTCTTGTTGCCGTGCTCGTGATCGACCATGATCACGCCGTCGTAGTTCTTGAGCATGTGGTCGGCGATCGGTCGGGTGAAGGCGTATTGCGTGTCGGTGTCGATGTTCATCTTCACCACACCATAAGCCAGCGTTTCGCGGATCTGCTCGGTCGGCGTGCCTGAACCACCGTGGAACACCAGGTCGAACTCGGCGGCCTGGCCATACTTCTTGGTGACGGCGTCTTGACCGTTCTTCAAAATGTCGGGACGCAGTTTGACGGCACCCGGCTTGTAGTGACCATGCACGTTGCCAAAGGTCGCAGCGAACATGTAGCGGCCGAGACCATTCAGGGCCTCGTACACGGCGACCATGTCTTCCGGCGTGGTATAGAGCTTGTCGCTGGGGGTGTCGTGTGAACCGGAGGCTCCATCCTCTTCCCCGCCGACGACGCCCGCTTCAATTTCGAGAATGATTTCGTTCGCCGCGCACAGCTTCAGCAGTTCCTGCGAGAGTTTCATGTTTTCTTCGAGGGGCAGGTTCGAGGCGTCGAGCATGTGCGACTGGAACAGGTTGCCCTGACCGGCGGCGCGCTTCTTGGCGGTTTCGGCGATCAGCGGCTTCAAGAAGTCGTCGACGCTCTTGGGCGGGCAGTGGTCGGTATGAATTGCGACCAGCACGTTATGCCGAGCGGCGAGGCGATGGGTCGCCTCGGCCAGCACGATCGCGCCGAGTACTTTATCCTTGATGTTCAAACCCGCGGCAAATTCCCCGGCGCCGGTTGAGAACTGGATGATGCCGTCCGACTTCATGTCGCTGTAGGCTTTGAGCGCGGCGTTGATGCCGACAATCGACGAAACATTGACGGCGGGGTAGGCATAATCGCCCTTCTGGGCGGCGTCGAGCATGGCAGCGTACTGTTTCGGTGTCGCGACGGGCATGGGAAACACATTCCTGGAAAATCGGTCGAAGGACACGCACCGGGTGCCGATGGATCAACGCCGTTGCATGCGACGTCGGCGCACGACGTCTACTACAGCCGTTTGTCTAGCAGCTTGACGCGGGAACTGCAAGGATCCGGCTAGCGCAACGCATCCAATGCGGTCAATCGCATGGCGGAAATCGAGGGAATCAGCCCGCCGAAAAAGCCCATCATGATCGCCAGCAGCATCCCTGTCGTGAGGACGAGGTAATCGACCTGCATCTTCAGAACGACGAACTTCCCACCCCCGCCACCGGGACCGCCGCTGACAATGCTGTTCGCGGTCCAGCCATCGGCGAGACAACCCACCGCACAGCCCAGGGCCCCGCCAATCAGCGCCAGCAGCATCGATTCCAGCAGAAACGAAATCAGAATCTGCGACCGCTTGAATCCCAGGAGCCGTAACACTCCGATATCACGAGTCCGCTGACTGATCGCCGCGAACATGGTATTCATCACGCCGAACACGCCTCCGACCGCGGTAAAGACCGCGACGACCACCGCCCCAATCAAGAACTGCGTGTTGGTCTGCGAGAGGCCTTCAAAGTATTTGGTCTCGACGATCGCATTGAGCTTCGCCTTGGTGTAGCCCTTATCGTCGATGTTGGCGAAGAAGTTCCGCAGGCGTTCCGCCTCGGCCGCATCTTTGGTCCGCACCACCAGCGTGCTGTAACTCTCTTTTCCGAACATCGGCCCCAGCAGCGACTGCTTGCCCCAGACTTCGGAATCATATGTCCCGCCCGATGACGCCAGCACCCCCACCACCAGCCAGGTGCGATTGTTGAGCGCGAAAGTATCACCCGGCTCCAGGCTTTCCGAGTTCTTCGCCGTCGCACGCACTTCCGGTTTCCGATCGAGGCCCAACTCGCGCGCGATGCCATTCCCCAGCACCACTTCGACAGCAGGGGCCGCATCGGCATCAGCACCCGGCAGTGGTCCCACGCCGGCATCAGAGAACCAGCGGCTGTCGGGCAGCAACTTCATGCCATGCACCGTCGCGCTGATCGCCGGGTTATCGACGCCGCGGACTTGCAGGAACCGGCGCTTCGGCCGACCTTCCGCCCCATCAATGATCGGCTGATTGACAATGACATAGGTTTCGCGGCTGACGAGCGGCTGATCGCCCTCGCGGACAATTCCCGGCTGGTTGGCGATATCAGAGACATCGGTAATCGCCAGATTGCTGAAGCTTTCGTCGGTGGCACCATCGGCAAGAATAATGACGTTGCCCGGTTGCCCGCTGGTTTTGGTCAACTGGTACATGCCATTCACGAAGGCCAGCATCACAATCAAAAGGCCAATGACAAGCACGAAGGCAAAGATCGTCAGCGAGACCGTCCACCAGCGGACCACGAGATTCATCGCGCTGTAAGCCACGGGCACGCGTGACATCAGCCCCAGGACCGCCAGCGCGATCAACGACACCGCCAGTGCCTCGGGACGATGATTCCACAGGAATGTAACGGCAGCGAGCAGTTGGGTCATGAGGTTATAGGTGTTGGGGGTTAGGGTGTGGGGGTTGGGGCTTAGGGGTTGGGAATTATGGTTGGGAGTTGGGATAGAGCGTGGTCGAATCGCCTAATACCCAATCCCTAACACCTATCCCCCCATCACGCCACCTTCGCGAAGACTTCGGCGACTTTCACGGTACGGGCCGACCAGGCTGGGAAGACGCTACCGACAAAGGCCGTGCCTCCACCGATCGCCGCCCCCCACCACCACGCGGCGACGGGAACATAAAACGATCCAAAAAATGCAATCGGAAACTTCAAGCCGCCTAGCACATTGTTGACGATCAGGTACGTGCCACCGGCGCTCACCACGCCCGACGTCACCCCCACCAACAGCGCTTCCAGCAAGACCAGCATTAAAATCTGCCACGGCCGGAAGCCGAGCACTTTTAACACGGCGAACTCTTTACGGCGTTCCCGCACGTTAATACTGATCGAATTAGAGATCACCAGCGACAGCGTGAACAGAATCGCCGGGGCCAGCAGCCATTGCATGCCCCAGATGAGATCGCGGTAGGCTTGCAGGAATGTTCCCACGCCCGATGACGCCGTTTCAAACTTCACCGAGGGACTGCTGAAGCTGGGATTGTTGAGAATCTGTTCCGAAACCTGGTTGAAGATTTTCTGGTCCTTCAACCGCAGCCACACCAGGTTCAACGACTTGCCCGCCATCGGGTGCAGTTGGCCATTGTTCTCGCGCGACCAGGCATCGAGCGACGATTGCAGATAATCGCCGCGAATCGCCGCCGATTGATCGTAACGACCATCCGGGAAGAAGCCGACCACCTCAAACTCAAGGTTGATATCTTTGTAGTTAAAGCTGTAGATGGTAAAGCGGTCGCCGAGCTTTTTCCCCAGGTTCTTCGCGCGTTCCCGGCCGAGAATAATGCCGATGCGGTTCTCTTCTAGTTTGGCGACGGCGGCTTCCAGTTGTTTCCGCGGCGCGCCTTCCAGCGTGTCGAGGTCGTCCATCATGTTGAGCAGCGCCTGCGGTTCGAGGCAGAACGCAAACAAAATCGTGTCAAACGAACGGTTCTTGGGGTTTGAATCGGTCGAACCGCCGTAGAAACTCCAGGTCATCGAATCTTTCGCAGAGACCTTCAAATCACCCGGTTGATACGGGGCACCTTCTTTCAACGTGGCGGCATACGACCACGGCATCTGGCTGGGAATCTGCCAGCGTTCCGAGACGATCCCCTTCATGTTCTCCGCCTTCTCGGCCGTCGCCGCGGCGAGGAACGACAGAATCGAAAAGACACCCGTCACCACCAGCACCATGATCATGGTGGCCAGCGACGTGAGCACTGTCCGCACGGGATTGCGAATGAGGTTATCAAACACGAGCCGAATCAGGTTCATTCAGATTTCACTTCGCAGAGATCAAGATTCCGAGTTCAAAGTCACATAACCACAAAGAGGCATCGCGAACCAAATCTCAATTTCCAACAACCAAATCCCAAACAAACTCCAAAGTTCCAAATGGCTCAAAACGACTTACATTCGACGGCCGAGCTGAAGTGGTTTGAGCCTTTCGGATTTGAGATTTCCTTGAGATTTGAGTTTTGAGATTTCGTGCTTCGTCTTCTCCAACACTTCACAACGCGACGGAAATCGGCGTCGGTTCGTCGACTAATTGCCCTTTTTCCAGATGCACGATGCGATCGGCTCGGGCCGCCGCCCGCGGGTCGTGCGTGACCATCACAATCGTCTTGTGCAGCGACCGCTTCAGTTCACACAACATCGCCAGAATTTCCTCGGCCGACTTGGCATCGAGATCGCCCGTCGGTTCATCGGCGACGATCAGATCGGGATCAGTGACGATTGCCCGGGCTATCCCCACACGTTGCTGCTGACCACCAGAGAGTTGCCCCGGCCGATGATGCACGCGGTCAGCCAGGCCCACCAGATCGAGCGCGGTGAGCACCCGTTCTTTGCGTTCCGCCGCGGTTAACGGCAGCAACAGCAGCGGCATCTCAACATTGCGGTACGCACTGAGCACCGGCAGCAGGTGATAGAACTGAAACACGAAGCCAATGCCCCGTGTGCGCCAGGCGGCGAGTTGTCCCTCGCTCATCGCCGAGATGCAATGGTCCTTGACCCACACCTCGCCCGCCGTGGGACGATCGAGTCCCGCGATCAGGTTCAGCAGTGTCGTCTTGCCGGAACCGCTAGGGCCCATCAGGCCGACGAACTCGCCCTCGGCGACCTGCAAGGTGAGGTCGTTGAGCACCTCGACCTCTTCGCTGCCCCGGCGAAACGATTTATGCACACCCCGCACGCGAACATACTCAGGATTCATCTATCCCACCAACACAAGGAAAAAAACAACACACAGAAAGAGATAACGCAGTGAAAGAATGCATCAGAGGATCAAAGTTATTGCCCAGTTACTGCACAGCTTCGGTTGTGGATGCCGGACTGCTCGCCGCGGGTCCAAAGACCGCCGGATCGACCGTCTCGCTGAAGAAGGTGACCAGTGCGCCCATTTCGGGTTTCAGGTACAGGCCCTGCTCTTCCGAAGGAACGGCGACCCGCACGCGCACGGGGACGGCCCCTTTCGCGCGATTCGCAATCGGCATCAATCGCGAGACATAACCTTCATACGTCCGTTCCGGAAAGGCTTCCGCCCGTATGCGACATTTCTGATACGGCTTCACCTTGGAGATGTCGCGTTCCTGAATGTCGAGTTCCACTTCCAGTTTCGACAGATCGGCCACGTCACACAGGCTGAACGATCCGTTGAACGCGACGGGGTTCACAAGGTTCCCCAACTCCGCGTTCTTCTTGAGAATCGTCCCCTTGATCGGGGCCTTGATGATGGTGTTATCCAGCCGCCACTTGGCCCGTGTGAGTTCGGCCTCGGCGGCACGGAGTTCCGCTTTCGCAATCTGCTTCCGCTCTTCCCGCGGGCCATCAATCATCAGTTGCGTCATCGCCTTCAACTTTTCGACACGGCGAGATAACGCCTGAAATTCGCTTTGCGTATCTTCCAGATCTTGCGGCGTGACGATTTTCTTCTCGAACAGGTCGCGTTTGCGATCGTAAGTGCGCTCCGCCTGTTCCAGTTGCGTTTGTGACTCGGCCAGTTCCGCCTCGGCTTGGCGAATTTCATCGGGACGATTTCCCTCACGCGCTTCCCGCTCCCGCTCGCGCGCAGCAGCCGCTTGAGCCTGCGCCCGCTCATAGTCGGCCATGTATTCCGTGTTGTCGATCACCGCGAGGATAAAGCCCTGCTCGACCTGTTGCCCCGCATCAAAATTGAGTTCCAGCACCCGCCCACTCACCTGCGGACTAACCAGAATCTGCTGTTCTGGAATGATGTACCCCTTCGACTCCAGCACGATCGTGCCCGCCGGCGCTGCCGGAGCCGGTGTCGACGGACGAACGGGCGTATCTATGGCTGAAGTCGCGGTTTCCCCGTTCGATGCGGGCTCCTCGACGGCTTCTGTGACCTGTGGCGTGGTCGCCAACGGTCGCGGCAGATACGGCAGCACTCCACCCAGTCCGGTATACACCGATAATGCCGCAAACAGCAGCGCGAATAACCACGGCCAGCCCGATCCCCCGCGTGCTGCCGGAGCCGCGGGCAATCGCAACGATTGCACCCGATCTGAAAGTTTCCCGGGAGAGCCGGGGCCCCGCGCCACCGGAGTGGCAGTCGGCGATTCCGTCACAAATGGGTTCCTTCAACAGCCAAACAAACGCCCAGCACAGCCAGACGTGCGGCCTGCACCGCTGTTCGAGTATTCTATCATGAAGCAGCAGAGAACAAATTGCCAGTAGCAATCGCCCCAATCGATTCCCACTGACCATCAGCCCACTTGTGGACGCATCTTCTCAAAGGTTACAGCTCATGAACGATGAAGCCCTGCAACGCGCGCAGCAGGTGTACGGCGTCGAAAACTGGTCGGCCGGATACTTCGATATCAATTCCGAGGGGCACCTCATCGCCCGCCCCACTGCTGGAGATGCCCGCTTTGTTGACCTGAAAGAACTGGTCGACGACCTGACCCAGAAACGCAAGGTGACCACGCCCATTCTCCTGCGTTTCCCGCAAATCCTCACCAGCCAGCTTCGCAAATTGAGCGACGCCTATGCCCAGGCGATCGCGGAATTCGGCCTCACCGGAAAGCACTACCCCGTCTTCCCGATGAAGGTGAACCCCCGCCGCGAAGTGGTCGAAGAATTCCTGCGCGACAGTGCCCGTTGCCGTGTCGGCATCGAATGTGGTTCCAAGGCGGAACTCTACGCCGCCCTCGCTCAAGACCAGACACCCGAATCGCTGCTCATCTGCAACGGCTTCAAGGATGATACATTTATCCGCCTCGCCGCGCTCGGCATGCAGGCGGGCAAGCGAGTGATCGTCGTCGTCGAAAAGCTGAACGAACTCAAGATGCTCCTCAAACAGCATCAGGCGACCGGTGTCTGCCCCTGGATCGGACTGCGGGCCAAACTCTACACCCGCGGCTCCGGCAAATGGGCGGCCTCCGGCGGAGAGGCCGCCAAGTTCGGGCTCACCACATCCGAAATTCTGCAATGCGTGCGACTCATCAAAGAGGCCGGTCTCGGCAGCCATCTCAAACTGCTGCACATGCACATCGGCTCGCAGATCACCGACATCAAGCGGGTCCGCAATGCTATGAAAGAATCGGGTCGCGTCTATGCCAAGCTGCGACAGATCGGTGCCGAGATCGAATTCCTCGACATCGGCGGCGGACTCGGTGTCGATTATGACGGCTCCAAAACGCGCACCGAATCGTCGGTGAACTACTCCGTGCAGGAATTCGCCAATGCCGTCGTCTATGTCATGCGCACCATCTGCGATGAAGAGCATGTGCCGCATCCGAACCTCGTCACCGAAAGTGGCCGCATGATGACGGCGTATCATACCGTCTGCATCACCACCATTCGGGATGAAATCGAAACCTTCGCCGATGATGAACCCAAGGTGAATGTCGACGCCGACGATCCGCAGGTCATCAGCGAACTGAAGACGTTGTGCGACGAAGTCAACGGCAAGAATTATCACGAGTTCTATCACGACGCCGTCGAACTCAAGGACGAACTCCATACGCAGTTCAACCTGGGCCTGATCAGTCTGGAAGACCGGGCGAAAGGGGAAGTTCTCTTCTGGGAAACTTGTGCGCGGGCGTTACGCGAATCAGAAGAAGTCGGCTTTTCGTCCAGCGAATTCGAGCAGCTCAAGAAGACTCTCGCCGCGAAGTATCTCTGCAATTTCTCGCTGTTTCGCTCGGCTCCCGATAGCTGGGCCATTCGGCAACTCTTCCCCATCGTGCCGATTCATCGCTTGAATGAACCGCTCAGCGATTTTTCGACGTTCGTCGATGTCACCTGCGATTCGGATGGCAAGATCGATCACTTCGTCGACCTGAAAGACGATCGCGAAACGCTCAACATGCCGAAGTGGAAAGCGGGCGAACCGTACTATCTCGCCATCTTCCTGGTGGGGGCGTATCAGGAAGTGATGGGGAGCTTCCACAACCTGTTCGGCATTCCAAGTGAAGCCCAGGTGGTGATCGATACCGGGGGCCAGTACCACATCACCAAGCTGATCCCCGGCAGTCGCATCACCGACATGCTGCAATTCGCGCGTTACGATCAACCGCTGCTGGTCGAAGCCTTCCGCCGCAAACTGACGGCACAAGTCACCAGCGGCCGCTTAACGGACGACATCGCCGCCAAACTCGCGGGCGAATACGACCGCGCCGCCGGTGGGAGCACGTATTTGGAGTAGGGATGATGTGGGTCAGGCTGTGCCTAAACATGTTGTGACAGAAGCGCCTACAACTCCCGTTGTTAACATCCCAGACTATTGGACAAAAGCCTGTCATGACTCCTCAGGAACGTAAGAAAGTTAGCGTAATAACCCAGTACGCAGTCGAATCATTCTCGCACGGCGACTGGATAACTTTAGGGCAAATGACGGGGCGACTTGACAACATAGAAGGCCATCCACGCCTACTTCGCTCACTGAGCTTCGGAGACGATGATTATGAATCCTGCGTCGCATTAATTCTGGACTCGATATTCGGAGACAATCCTGAGCTTATTGAAGATGTGATCGACCATTTTGATATTGATCTTTGGTACGAACAAAAAAGCCCGACAAAGTACCAACGGGTATTCAGTTCTATCTCAACTAAGGTCGCTGACTTCTGGACACCTAGTTATATCAGGCTTTTTGTAAGCCACCTCTCGTCAACGAAAAGGAAAGTATCGACACTGAAGTCTCATTTGTCTCAATGGGGAATTTCTGCATTTATCGCACACGAGGACATACAGCCTACACGTGAGTGGCGAGATGAAGTTGAAGCTGGCCTCGAAACCATGGATTTGCTGGCAGCAGTTGTTGAACACGGCTTCAAAGAGTCTGACTGGTGTACTCAAGAAGTTGGCTACGCGATGGGAAGAAAAGTCGATATCATTCCTCTTCGAGCTGGGCTAGACCCATTCGGGTTCTTTGGAAAGTATCAAGGAATTCAAGTTAAGGGCATGCAACCCAAAGACGTTGCTGATGAAATTGCGTCCCTACTCTTGAAAAAGCCCAACCATCGCAACCGAATGCTCCAAATATTGCCCAAATCATTCTCAGCACTCAATTCCGACACAAAAGTTGAGCAACTCAAACTCCTAGACTCTTGGTGTATTGTTACGGATAGCCAAATGAAAGACCTCCTTGAGCAGTCATCGCTATCTGATTCGGAGAAAACTGCAATACAATCAATGATCGATCGTGTTCACGCATTTTCAGTTTCCACTCAATTCGAGATATCTCTTGACGATGAAGTACCATTCTAACCATCAGCAACGTATGGCCCGGCAGGGTGGCAATGACGAAAGTAGGAACGATTTGATGTGTGCCACTGGCTATGCCAGTGCTGTTCTTCATGCTGAGTCCCAGACATTGACTAGAGTTCACGTCCATTCGTGACCATTCCAGCGGTATGCTCGGCTGACAGCGATGGGCACAGCCGTGGCACACACTCGGCCATGACTGGCACTGACGGCATCAACGTCTTAGCCCCCCCGGTCGTTGACCGGGGGCTAAGACGAGACAGTCGCTACTAAACTGTGCGCGCGAACCGGTGCTACCATTTGTGCCGAATGTAACGGCTACGATACTGGGATAATTGCAGGCTGGACTGTACAAATCAGGCATTTCACCTAAATGTGAGGTAAACAATCAACAGGGGAATGAGTTGCTGTTCAGCTGTTTGGCTCTGGTGTGGATTCTGGGCTGCTGTCACCCCGAAAGATAATCACCATGTTAAGACGTCGCCCCCGTTTGTTGTTAGTTGATGACGATCCGACGTATCGGGCCCTGGTCCGCCATGCGCTGCGGTTGCGATTTATTGTGTCGGAAGCCACGAATGGCCTGGAAGCGCTGGATCGACTCGCGGAAAACATCCCCGAGATCCTGCTCCTCGACATGGAAATGCCAGGTCTGTCAGGACTGGAGACACTCATCCGCATCCGGCTGTTGCGTCAGATGCGGCATGTACCAATTATTATGGTGACGGCTATCTCGGAACGAGAGACCATTATCGAGTCTATGAAGGCCGGGGCTGCGGACTATCTGCTGAAGAATTCCCATACGACGAAAGAGTTGGTGGACCGCGTCTTAAGCCACGTCCCCGGTTTCGGCATGGCCAGAGATCCCGACGCCGAGATCGATGAACCGCACGAGGGCCACGCGCAGCCGGTCGCTCTGCGTCACCGTCGCAGCAGCAACAGCGAGCTACGCCAGTAGGCGAAATCGCACTGCGGCCGCTGAATGACGCGGCACTCTCTCAGCCGACTTCGACGTTGCTACACAGGGTCTGGTGTCGCGGTCGCCTGGAGTACGGCATCGGGTGGAATCGTTGCCGCGGCGGTGCGTTTCATGAACAACTGACTGAGATCGTCGAGCACATCGTAGATCACCGGAATTGCGATCAGCGTCAGTAGCAGCGATAGCGTTTGACCGCCGCAGGCCAATACAGCGATCGATCGCCGCTCTTCCGCCCCCGGACCCGTCGCGATCAACAGGGGCAACATCCCCGCGACGAACGAAATCGTGGTCATCAGAATCGGTCGCAACCGATCGCGGTTGGCGGCGAGGATGGCGGTATGCCGATCCATGCCGTGAGAGCGCAGCAGGTTCGTATGATCGATCTGCAAGATCGACGCCTTCTTCACCACGCCGAACAGCACCAGAATGCCGAGCGCTGAATACAGGTTCAATGTTTCACCGCCCCAGTACAGGCTGATGAGTCCGAAGGGGACCGCGAGTGGCAGCGAGAAGAGAATGGTGAGCGGATGGATCAGGTGTTCGTACTGGGCCGCCAGCACGATGTACATGAACACGAACGACAGCAGAAAGGTCCATTGGAAGTCATCGAGCGTGCGTTCGAGTTCGCGACCACGGCCGAGTACCCGCGTGCTGTAGCCGGGCGGTATGCCGATGTCTTCTGCCGCCGCATGCATGGCCTCTAACCGATCGGCGAGAGCAAAGCCCGGGGCGATATTGGCCCGCACAGCGACCATCCGCTGACGATCAAGCCGGTCGATGCGGGCATAATCTTCGGTCTGCTCAAAGGTCACGACGTTATCGAGCCGGGTCAGCACGGCACCATCGGAACTGCGCAACGCATTGTCGCCCATGTTCCCGGCATTCCGACCCGGATAGGCCCGCACGTACAACTGGGAAATCGACTCGGCATCGGCCCGGTCAAAACCGACCAGTCGCACTTCAACATCGTAAGCATCATCGATACTGCGATCGCGATACCGCGAGACACGGTCATCTCCACCGACGGCGACACGTAAGGTATCGGCGACTTCGCGAACGGTGACCCCGAGTGCTGCCATGCGTTCGCGATCCAGCCGCGCGAGCAATTCGGGTTTATCATGCCGCAGCGTGGTATCGATATCGACAATGCCGGGAATCTCGGCGGCCTTCTCACGGAGCTTGTCGCTGAATTCGACGAGGCCATCCACGTTGGGCCCGGTGATGGTAAAGTCGATATCGACGGGAGCCCCTTGTCGCAGTGAGGTCAGGTTACGAACCGCGACCCGCGTTCCCCCCAGTTCATTCAGGCGCTTGCGGACGGTCTGCATCATGTCGCGCTGCGAGAAATTCCCGCGAAAAGCCGCACCGGGATCACCTTTCCACAAGCCGGCCCACAGGCGATCGAACGAAAAGACGCGCGTCTCCAGGGGTTGCAAGCGGACATAGATTTCGCCCCGGTTCACTGAGCCCAAGCCGCGCGAACCAACGGTGGCCAGGACGAGATCGATGCCGTCCATATGTTGCAGTTCGTGCTCCACGTTTCGCATCAGTCCCGACATGGTTTGCAGGCTTGCACCTTCATCGGCCGTGAGGCTGACTTCAAATTCCGACTCATCGACATTGGTGGGAATGTAGTCCTGCGGAATCAGATCGTAGAGCCAGTAATTGGACGCAATGACCCCCACGGACAAAAGCAGTACCAGCCAGCGAAACCGCAACGACCAGCCTAACAGCTTGAGGTAGCCCCATTCGATGTACGAGTAAAAGCCACGGCGGGAACCTTGAGGATCGGCATGGGCTGTCATGGGTTTCAGAAACAGGCTGCACATCATCGGCGTGAGCGTAAAACTGACCAGCATCGAGACCATGATGGCCACCGTCGCCGTGATCCCGAATTGAAACAGCATGCGCCCCGTCACGCTGGAGAGAAATGACACGGGCAGAAACACAATTACCAGCGAGATGGTGGTGGCCAGCACCGCGAGACCGATCTCTCGCGTTCCTTCAATTGCCGCATCAAACGGCGACATCCCCTTTTCTTCAATGAACCGGAAGACGTTTTCCAACACCACGATGGCATCGTCGATCACCACGCCCACCATCAGGACCAGGGCCAGCATGGTTACGTTGTTCAAAGTGAAGTCGAACAGCTTCATAAACGCAAAAGTCGCCACGATGGAGGTGGGAATCGCCACGGCGGCAATCAATGTTGAGCGCCACGACCGCATGAAGAGCAGCACGGTAATGGTTGCCAGCACGCTGCCGGAAATCAGGTGTCCCTGAATCTCATGCAGCGCCGCATTGATGTATCGCGATTGATCTTGAATAACAGTGACGGTGACCTCGGGCGGCAACAGTTCCGCCGTGCGCGGTAAGCGATCTTTGATGGCTTGAATGGTTTCGACGGTGTTCGCCCCGGATTGTCGCTGGATCTGCAGCACGACCGCGGGCTGACCATTGAGCCGGGCCAGACGCCGCTCTTCCTTGGTCCCATCGACCACTTCGCCCAGATCGCTGAGACGGATTGTGGCTCCATTCACCGTGGAAACTACCAGATTCTGAAACTGACGGGCATGGGGCACGCGGCCCATTGTCCGCAAAGTCAGTTCGCGTGCCCCGGCATCGACTCGGCCGCCAGGAATTTCCGCGTTCTGTCGCTGCAGCGCATCGCGGACATCCATGATTGAAACACGATGGGCCGCCAGTCGCCGGGCGTCGACATTCACCTGCACGGCTCGGTCGGAAGCTCCCGAGATGGCGACTTCGCCCACACCCGGTGCCGATTCGATAATGTTCTTCACGAAGCGATCGGCCAGCACAAACAATTCGCGACTGGTGCGCGGTCCCGCCACCGCGATGGTCATGATGGGGGAAGAATCGAGATCCTGCTGACGAACCACGGGGGGATCGAGTCCCGGGGGCAACTGGTTGACCACACTCGCCACGGCATCGCGCACATCCTGAATTGCGGCATCCAGACTGCGGTTCAGACTGAACGTCACCATGACAATCGATGAGCCTTCGCTCGAAATCGAGCGCAGTTCCTCAATCCCCGCGACTGTCGCAATCGCGTCTTCCAGTACCTGGCTGACTTCCGATTCCACTTCCTGCGGAGCAGCACCGGGGTAGGTGGTCCGCACATAAATGGAGGGCAGATCGAGATTCGGGAAACGATCGACACCCAGCAACGGGTACGACACAACCCCCGCGACCACGAACATCGAAACCAGCATCAGCGCAAACACGGGACGACGGACACAAACATTCGCGAGCCATTGCATGATGCGATCCTGCTGCTAGGAACTTGCGACGCACTCCGGACGATTGGCTCAACCGCCCATGTTCTCTGTGGAGACCGGCGCGACCACCGGACCACTCCGGCCATCGGAACCGGTCCGAATCACGGCATCTCCCGCCTGCAACCCCGACACAATTTCAATCAGTCCGCGCTCGCGACGACCCGTCTGTACTGGAACTTCCATCGCGGTTCCACTGTCGACCTTCCAGACTTTTTCTACGCCCGCAAATTCAATCACCGCCGTCGCCGGGACCGCGAGGGCCTCCGACTGGGTATCGACCACCACCTCGGCCTCGGCGAACAGTCCCGAACGCAAGCGACCTTCCGGGTTCGGCAGATCGGCTTCAAAGATCAAGGCTCGACTGAAGTCTTCCAGGACGGGACTGATCCGCGTGACACGAGTCGAGATCGGTTCCGGAATTCCGTCAAGTTGCACCAGCACTTCCTGACCTTCACGCAGCGCCAGGGCATACCGCTCGGACACTGTGCCGCGATAACGCAACGGGTCGGTTCGCACGAGCGTACAAACGGCATCTCCCACGCTGAGGTAGGTACCGGGCGATGCCTGCCGCATTTGAATCAATCCATCGAACGGTGCCCGAATAACGGCTTGCTGCAACCGGTCTTGTGCCAGCAGATACTCTGCACGGCGCACCTGGATGAGTGCCAGTTTCTCCTCGACGGCATTCAGGGCCGACGCATACCGTGCCTCGGCCACCGCGACGGCGGCCGCGCTCGTTTCCAGATCGGCCAGAGTCACGGCATTCCGCTCCTGCAACTGCTTCAACCGTGCCAGATTCGCCTGGGCTTCTATTTGCACCGCCCGTTCCTGACGCACCACGGGAGAGTTCTCGCGGTTGACCGCATCATCCGCCTGATCGGCAGCCAAGCCCACGGCGGCCCGCGTCTGCGCGAGTTGTGCCGCGGCCTGTTTCAATTGCAGCTGGAGTTCGCTGTCATCGAGTTGAGCGAGGACGTCGCCTTGATGAACAAAGTCGCCCAGGTCGACCGAGACACTGGCCACGCGTCCGGCAACTTTCGCTCCGACGATGCTGGCTTCGTCCGCGATAAGTTGTCCTTGCGAACGAATGGTTGTCCGCCACGGACGAGGTTCTGCCGTGGCCAACTCGGCTTGCAGTGGGGGCTTCTCAGTCGCTTTTTGTGACGATGAGCCCGAGTGGGCCGGGCCTTCCGCATGCTGGCAGCCAACCAGCAGCAGGGCGCAGCACAACCCAACGAAAGCGCGGGGGGAGACAGGAATGCGGGACATCATGGGGTACCAACTTCAGCGGGTGTCTGGCAGATCAATCGTTTGCAAGGCTAACTATCCAAGCATATCCGACCAACGCATGTCAAACGATTGAAACGTTCCGGTCGGGTCGGTATTTGTAAGATTTTGGTCGTCGAAGTTCGGAACGCGCTCTCCTGATCGATTCCGTAAAGTTGCGCTGAAACCCATTTCCCATACGGAGGGCGTGATGCATCGTCGTCAATTCCTGCAAACTTCGCTCGCCGCAGCCACCACAACGTTGCTCGCCAATCCGCTTCTCGGAGCGACCGCGACTCCCCAGTTAAAGCTGGCGACGTTTCGTTGCGATGTCAGCCCACCCATGAACCACCCCTTGTGTGGCGGCTGGATCAAACCCGTCGTGGGCATGGACGACCCCGAAGAGGCGATCGGTCTGATCATCACCGGGGCTGGCGAACCGATCGTCATTTGCGCGGTGGACTGGACAGGCCTGCTGAATGAGGCGCACGTGCAATGGCGCACTGTCCTGGCCCAGGCCGCAGGAACAACACCCGACCGCGTTGCGATTCAATGCGTGCATCAACACAACGCACCGTTTGTCTGCCTGGAAGCGGAACGCATCGTCACGGCACAGGGTGACCTGCCACATGTCGTCTTCACCGATTTTTTCGAGCAGGCGTTCGAGCGTGTGGCCAACGCCGTGTCCGCAGCCAAGACACGGCTACGTCCCGTTTCGCACATCGCCACGGGGCAGGCAAAAGTCGAGAAAGTGGCGGGGAACCGGCGGTTCGTGGGTCCGGATGGCCTCATCGTGGACTGGCGGGGCAGTGCCAGCAAGAACCCGAAGCATGCGGTATTGCCCGAGGGCTTGATCGATCCCTGGTTGAAAACCGTCGCATTCTATGACGGCGAAACCAAACTGGCGGCCTGTCATTACTATGCCTGCCATCCCATGAGCTATTACGGCGACGGCATGGTGTGCAGTGACTTCGTCGGTCTGGCCCGCAAGCAGCGTCAAGCCGAGGAGCCCGATTGCACGCACATCTACTTCACCGGGTGCTCGGGCAATGTCGCAGCGGGGAAGTACAACCCGGGCACACCGGAATCACGCAAACTACTGACCGAACGCATCCACAAGGCCATGGTCACCAGCGAACAGGAATTGTCGCCGCAAGCGATCACGTCTGCCCAATGGCAGACGGCCCCGCTGTTACTCAGCCCGCGAGTTGGTTTTTCTGAAGAATCACTGATGGCTCAAGTGGCGAATAAAGACAATGCGCTGGCGAACCGCATTCGTCCTGCGATGATGCTGGGCTGGTACCGGCGCTGTCAGGAACAGGTGCCAATCATCCTCTCGGCATTGCATCTCAACCAGACGACGCTGCTGCATCTTCCCGCCGAAAGTTTTGTGGAATACCAGCTCAAGGCCCAGACATTGGCCCCGGACCGATTCGTCGCCACGGCGGCTTATGGTGATGGCGGCCCGTGGTACATTCCGGTCGCCGAGGCCTATCCGCAAGGGGGCTACGAGGTGACCGTCGCGTTTTCCGAACCGACCTCGGAAGGCTTTATCACAGACCGACTGGCCGGGTTAATGTAGTATTCGACCCAGATCCGACAAGCTTGATGACCATCTGCGGTTCAGGGAGGAAACTCCCGTTCCGAGTGCCGCGTGCATATTCGTCATAACCCCACAAACTCCCTGCGTGTTCTCGACACAAATCGGCTTGCGTTCGGTCAATCTTCCGGTAGGTTGGAATGTGCGGCAGTCGGTTGCACTGCCAATTTTGATTTCGAACAATCGCGGAGTGGCGAGCATGCGTCAGTTGGCTTGGGGGATGGTGGCGATCGTGGTGTTATGGGGCACAACTGCGGGGGAACTGACCGCGGGCAAATGGAAAAAGTCGGGCTGTGCCGGTTGTGCCACGCCGTATCCGGGATGCTCGTCACCGTTCCCGTCCTGTGCTACGCCTTATCAATGTGCGTCGCCGAAGTTTTTCAAACGTGGCTGTGCTACGCCTTATGGCTGCTCGGGCGGTTGGGGTTGCAGTGCCCCGATGGGCTGTGCTTCCTCCTGTGCGATGAGCTGCGCCGGTTCATGTGCCGCCCCACTGAGTTGTGCCGGAGAACTGCTGTACGGTAGCGATCACGGTTTCGGTGACGGTCAAGCCTGGCCCAACGCCTCGGCCGCGCCCCTGGTGACCAATTACTACCAACCCGTCCACGCCATGCAGGCTCCGATCCCCGGTGTCCCTGTCGCGGAAGATCTCGCCTGGTAGGGGTTACAACTATCGCTGTTGAACCAACACAGCCCGAGGATACTCTTCCTCGGGCTGTCTTCTTTGAGCGGCAGTTGCGAAGAGATCCGGAATACGCGACGCTATCGGCGGTGGATTCGCACATCTTAGCTTTCGCGCTCGGAGGAACTTCATGACAGTCTCGCGCTGGGCAATCGTTCTCATCGGTGGCTTGATCGCATCCCAGGGCTTCGCCGCCGAACCGATTTCACTGTTCAACGGCACAGACCTCACCGGTTGGGAAGGCAAACTCGATTACTGGTCGGTCAAAGACCAGGCCATCGTCGGCACCTCACCGGGATTGAAAGAAAACTATTTCCTGGCGACCACCGAGCAATATGGCGACTTTGAACTCCGCTTCGAGATCAAGCTCCACGACCAGACCGCCAACTCGGGCGTGCAATTCCGTTCGCTACGCCTCGCCGATAGCACCGAGATGATCGGGTACCAGGCCGATGTGGGCCAGGGATATTGGGGCGCTCTCTACGATGAATCGCGCCGCCGCAAAATCCTCGCCGCTCCTGATGCCGAGTTGATCAAGAAGACGCTGAAGCCCGGCGACTGGAATGAATATGTCGTCCGCGCGGTGGGCAAACACATTACGTTATCAATCAATGGCGTCAACACGGTCGATTATCTGGAACCCGATGACGAAGTCGCGCGAACCGGCCATATCGCCTTGCAGGTCCACAGTGGCAAGCCGTTTCAGGTCGAGTTCCGGAAGATCACCCTCAAGAAACTGGCGGCGGAATAACGCATGAGCACACCCGGGGGACATCGCATCTGGGGCGCATGGTGGTTGCCCAACACTTTGACACTGCTGCGACTCGCGGCCGGGTTGTGCTTCCCGTTTGCTCCCCAGTTTATGTGGCTGCCGCTGCTGGCTTATGCCGCCGTGAGCGACCTTGTGGATGGCTGGTTGAGCCGTCAGTGGGAAGGGACTTCGACCTTTGGGCAATTGCTGGATCCCATCGCCGACAAGGTCTGCGTGCTCGCCGTGTTATGGACCGTGTGGCAGAACTCATGGATTCCGTTATGGGGCCTGCTATGGCTCGCCGCGCGCGACATCATGGTCTTACTGCTGACGATGATCGCCGCCGGCAGCACACGGTTAAAAGCACAGGATTTGAAGCCCCGCTGGTCGGGCAAGGCGGCGACAGTCGCGCAATTCGTGGTGCTGCTGGTCATCGTCTATCAGAAGGCAGAGTTTTCACAGGGGGTCATCTGGGGGGGCGTGGTGAGCGCCATCGCCGCCGCCGATTACCTCTGGGTGGCCCGCCACGCCTGGCGACAACGCGGCCGCTGGTCGTAAGTCGCCGTGATTGTCAATTTCAGTAGGGTCCGCTGTGCGGACCATCTCCTCATTGAGCAGTATTCATGGTCCGCACAGCGGACCCTACGACTTCGGCCACAAGAGGCACAAAAGACTCAAAAAGAGTTCGCCTGAATAGTCCGTCGCAAGATCACCAATCTCGGCGCATTCACTCGTCCGGAGTAGCACATGCGACCAACGGTCCTCGCGATTTTTGCGTCAGGCATGTTCGCATACGTGTTGCCAGCGGGTCTGCAGGCGGCTGATCTGGAGGAGGCGAAACGGCAACTCGCGGCTTGGCAGCAATCATTCCAGTCCATTCGCATCAAGGCCCGCATCTCATCAGAAGCTGCGACGAATGCCATGTTTGAAGGCAGCGATGCGACGATGGCCTGGACTGAATATGACTGGACCTGGGATGCATCCGAGCGATTTCGTTATGACAGTGTCGGTGGCATTAACGATGGACGCCGGACACGGCGACTGCGCGTGGCGAATTTGGCCTACCACTATGCAACAACCTTTAACGGGGACAGTGAATTCGCGAAGGCCGTCACCATCCAAGGCCCCTCTCCACCGGGCGATATCATGCGTGATACTCCGCTTTGGATTTTATGGGTCAGCGATTCAAATCTGTGGTTCAGTGACCGAATCGCTCGCGTGACAGAGGCGGAATCTACTGCGGACGGCAAATTGCAAATCGATGGCTACCCGTTACGTTATGCAGACGGACTGGGAGCTCCGCGATTTGTCATCACTTTGGACCCGGAACATGGGTACTTGCCACAGTCTGTTCGGTATGCCGAACAAGACTACGACTACTACCGAGTCGACGAGTTTCAAGAAGTCCAACCGAATTTCTGGTTTCCCAAATGGGGTCGAACAGCTTTCGTGGCCAATTACCAAGGTGAACTCCATGAACATCTGCAAACATGGGAAGTCTCACAGGTGGAACTCGACCCGGAACTGCCCGATAGCTGGTTTGTCCCGCCGATGAATGACGACACGGTGGTGACCAATCAATTCACCGGGCAGACGTACCGCAACGGCGATCCCAACACGATGATTACCACCGAAGTGCCCCGACGACCGCCGGAACCAAAACCAGATCCCTGGCCCCAACGCCTGCTGTTCGTCGCCGGGTTATGCGGTGTCTTTGTGTTGCTGCTGCGTGGTGTTCGTTCCGCCAAAACTCGTCCATAAACTCTGGCTATGAACCCCGCGGCAACCGTACCGTCGCGGTGGTCCCAGTGCCTGCCCCCTGCGACGACAACGTCAACTCGCCGTCATGAGCCCTGGCAATCCGTTGGGCGATGGCCAAGCCCAGGCCCAGACTTCCTACTCGGCCGCTGAGTTGACGATACGGCTGAAACAGCGCGGGGATCTGTTCCGGGTCGATGCCGTTGCCGTTATCCGTCAGGGTGATGAGAACGTCTGTCTCACACAGTTCCCAGGCCACGACAATGCGTGGAACCGGTACACTATCCACATATCGCAGCGCGTTCTCGACCAGATTCTGAAACAGTCGGACCAGTGAGGTGCGATGCCCCAGCACAATGGGCCAGGTGGCGGGAAACTCGATGCTGATGTGAGATGCTTTGTCCGCACCCGCTGCACAACTCCAGCCGGACTGCCAGATTTCTCCGAGGTTCAACGGTTCACGATCAGGCCGGATGGTGCCTCGTCGCAGATACTCGCCGAGATCCTGCAACAGTTGCTGCATGTGCTGGCAGGTGCGATCGATGCGTGAGACATCGCCCGAGAAGCGTTCCCAATCTGCGTGACGTGCGGCGGTTTCCAGCCCGCCGACAAAACCCTGTATCACTGCCAGCGGTGCCCGCAGGTCGTGAATCGCCGCGGCGAGAAGCCGTTCAGCTTCCAGGGCGGCAGTTTGCTCCTCAGAAGACGAGTCGACGAACTCGGGCATGGTAGGGTTCTAGCGGCGAGATGTGTTACATTGCAGCGACTGTCCGCGACAGGAGCAGGGCAGCCATCAAAATATCCGCAGACAACGCAGCATTATGGCGGGTTGGAAAGCCTTCTGCGAGTGGTATCTGGGACTGCCCGCGAGCAGTCGCGGGGAAGGTACGCAATGGGAATGGTCTGTGCAGTCGCTATGGCCGACGGGTTGGCCCACTTGGTTTGGAGTTGTGGTCTGCCTGGCCATTATCGCGGGACTGATCTGGTCGTATCGCCGTGAAGGAGCTCGCCTGTCGCCGCTGTCGCGGGCTGTGCTGGCGGGCTTGAGACTGCTGGCCATCCTGGTGGCGCTCGTGCTCTGGACGCAGCCCACGCTCAGCATTGCCCGGTCGGGCTTGCCCAGCGTGGTGGTGCTGTTCGATACCTCGGCGAGCATGGCTTTTCGTGATGGTGTGGTCGAGTCGGAATCGACGGCGAATGCGTTAGAGACCGCCGCGATGGCGCGTCGCTGGGATCAGGTATTGACAGCGGTAACGGCCAAAGATGCCGCGTTTCTGCGCGAGTTGAGCGCGTCGCATCCGACGCGATTCTATCAGTTTGCCGAAACCGCGAGTGGCTTGCCGATCTCCGGGTCGTCCGATGCCCCAGACTTCCCTGCCATCCTCCGGCAGCTCAAGACGCTGAAACCGGAAGGCCGCGCGACACGACCTGCGGAAGCGGTTCGACAAATACTGGCGGAACTGCGTGGGACTCCACCGACCGCGATCGTGGTCTTGACCGACGGTATCGCTAGTGAATCGGAAGCGGATCGACTGTCAAACATCGCAGATTTATTAAGGCGACGTGGTACGGAATTGTATGCCATTCCCGTCGGCAGCACCGAGCCGAGTCGCGATGTGCAATTGTTTGATGTGGTAATGGATGACATCGCCTTCGTCGGCGATCCGGTCGTGATCTCCGGCAAGGTCCGCACGCGGGGATTCGACGCCAAAGATGTGCAGGTGCGAGTGCAGGTGGAAGGGCAAGCCACTCCACTGGTGCAGCAGTCGGTCGTCTTGAAACCCGGTGAGGCCGGCACCACTTTTGAGGTCACGTTCACCGCCGATCAGGCTGTCGACTGGGATCTGCTGATCGATGTGCCCGTCATGCCCGGCGAAACCGATCGCCAGAATAATCAGGAACGCAGGCACATTACCGTCCGCGAAGAACGTTTGAATGTGCTGCTGATTGAAGCGTCGCCCCGGTATGAATTCCGGTATTTGAAGCAATGGCTGGAGCGCGACAAGTCGGTAACCGTGCGAACCCTGCTCACACAAGCCGACCCGGAATTCGCGCAGGAAGATCGCACGGCGATGCCGTACTTCCCGGTCGTGAAAGATGAACTCTGGCAGTACGACGTGATTGTGCTGGGCGATGTCTCCCCTGCCGAATTGGGCCCTTCCGCGGCGGAATGGATTGAGACGTTCGTCCGCGAAAAAGGGGGCGGACTGGTCTTGATCGCGGGACCACAAGCGAATCCCGCAGCCTTTGCCCGCAGCCCGCTGCAAGTGTTGCTTCCGTTTTCCACCGATGTCGTCGACGCTGCAGCGTTTCGGGAACCCAATGCTGAGGAGTATCGCGCCAAGCTGACGCTGGATGGCCAAAAAGGCGTGCCAATGTTTCGCCTCGCCGAGACCGAACTGGCCAGTCTGGAAACGTGGAACAGCCTGCCTGGTTTTTTTGGTTTGATGCCGATTTCTCGGGTGAAGCCCGGCGTGCGCGTGCTGGCAGAACATCCGTATCGGCCTGCGGAAACCGGCAAATTGCCCGTGATTTTGTTACAGCAGTATGGCGCGGGGAAGGTGCTGTACCATGCGACCGATGAACTGTGGCGCTGGCGGTTTCGCACGGGCGATACCCATTTCGGTCGCTATTGGGGTCAGGCCGTCCGCTATCTCAGCCGGGCCCGGTTACTAGGGAAAGATCGCTCAGCGGAATTGCTGGTTGATCGGCAGACATACCTGCAAGGCGAACCGGTCCTGCTACGGGTCCGCTTTCTGGATGACCGGTTGATCCCTACAGCCGATGATGGCGTGCAGGTCATTCTGGAGCGCACGGGGGAAGGTCGCCGCGAAGTCACCTTGCAGCGTTTGCCGCATTTGCCGATGGTCTTTGAAGCCCAGGTGGGCCCGCTGGCCGAGGGGCAGTATCATGCGTGGATGGCTAGGCCATCGTTTGAAGTGGCCCCGCCGGTGGCCGACTTCCGCGTGGAATCGCTGGATCGGGAAACCCAACGTCGCGCAGTGGATCTGGCAGATTTGCAGGCCGCCGTCAAAACCGCGGGTGGTGCCGTGGTGGAACTCAGTGATCTCGCCAGTCTACCACAGCGGATTCCCCCAGGTCGGTTGATTCCGTTCGAGCAGGGTCGCAGGCTGCCGCTGTGGAACCGGTTTGAACCGCTGCTGCTGCTGGTGGGCCTGTTAGTGCTGGAATGGATTCTGCGCCGGCGGTGGCAATTGGCCTGACAGAAACCGCTGAAGGTCGGATTCCATCTTGAATGCTGGTATGATCAGTCGCGAATCCGGGCAGCAGAATCGTGGGCAGGAACGCCCGAATCCGCTGCACCCCCACGCGATTTCCAGACTGCGTACAACGCCGTAACCGACTTACCAGAAAACACTTAGAACAGACTAACCGAGTTCAGAAACAGGACTTACGCGGCCTGGGTATGCCGTTCGCTGGGAAGCCACACGGCAGCGCAACATGAGATCCACGGAGAGGCATGGAATGCAGGTCTGGCCAGGACGTCCGTCTCCTTTGGGAGCCGCTTGGGACGGCAAGGGCGTCAATTTTGCCCTGTTTTCGGAACATGCCACCAAGGTGGAACTCTGCCTGTTCGATGGAGCACCCCATTTTCAGGAAGTGGCCCGGCTCACCCTGCCCGAGCAAACCGATTACGTCTTCCACGGTTATGTGCCGCGGTTGAAGCCAGGCCAGTTGTACGGCTATCGCGTGCATGGGCCCTATCAACCGGAACTGGGACAGCGTTTCAATCCGCACAAGGTTCTGCTCGACCCCTATGCCAAGGCCATCGGTCGCGACCTGCGTTGGGACGACTCCCTGTTTGGCTACGAAGTCGGCAGCCCCCGGAAAGATTTGTCGTTCGATGCCCGCGACAGCGCCGCGGCGGCTCCATTGGCCGCCGTGATCGATCCCCGTTTCCGTTGGGGTCGCGATCGACCGCTGCGCACTCCGTGGCATCAGACACTCATCTATGAACTCCATGTCAAGGGCTTCACGCAACTCTCACCGTGGGTTCCCGCGGCACTGCGGGGCACCTACGCCGGACTCGCCTCGCCGGGTGCCATCCGGCATCTGAAGTCGCTGGGAGTTACCGCTGTCGAATTGATGCCGGTGCATCATCATATCGATGACCGGTTTCTCGTCGAGCAGGACAAAGGGAACTACTGGGGCTATAACACGCTGAGCTACCTCGCCCCGAACCTGCGTTATGCCTCGCAGAAAGACCCGCAAGGGGCGGTGCTCGAATTCAAGAAAATGGTACGCACGCTGCACCGGCATGGCCTCGAGGTCATTCTCGATGTGGTTTACAACCACACGGCGGAAGGCAACCATCTCGGGCCGACGCTGTCGCTGCGCGGCATCGATAATGCGTCTTACTATCGTCTGGTGGGGAGCGATCCCCGGTTCTACATGGACTACACCGGCTGCGGCAACACGCTGAACATGCTCTGCCCGCGTGTGCTACAACTGATTATGGACAGCCTGCGCTACTGGGTGCAGGAGATGCATGTCGATGGCTTCCGCTTCGATCTGGCGAGCGCGCTGGCGCGGGAACTGCATGCCGTCGACAAGCTGGGAGCGTTCTTTGACATCATTCATCAAGACCCCGTGCTATCGCAGGTGAAGCTGATCGCGGAGCCGTGGGACTTGGGCGAAGGAGGCTACCAGGTCGGCAACTTCCCCGTCCTGTGGACCGAGTGGAATGGCAAGTACCGCGATTGTGTCCGCAAGTTCTGGAAAGGTGATGGCAACACTGTTTCGGAATTTGCCACCCGGTTATGTGGCAGCAGCGATCTGTATGAGCACAATGGTCGCCGGCCGTATGCCAGCATTAACTTCGTCACCTGTCACGATGGGTTCTCGCTGCAAGACCTGGTGAGTTACAACCACAAGCAGAATTTCGCGAATGGTCAGAACAACGAAGATGGTGACAGCCACAACAACAGTTGGAACTGTGGTGCCGAAGGCCCGACCCGCGATCCCAAAGTGCTGCTGCTGCGGGAACGGCAGAAGCGCAACTTCATGGCGACGCTGTTGCTGTCGCAAGGGGTCGCGATGCTCCGCATGGGCGACGAAGTCTGCCATTCCCAGCAGGGCAACAACAACGCCTACTGCCAGGACTCGACCCTGAGCTGGATCAACTGGCATCTCAACCATCAGAAGCGCGACTTCCTGGAATTTACACGCCAGTGCGTGCAACTCTGGAAATCGCAACCGGTGCTGCAACGCCGGCAGTTCTTTCAAGGCCGTCCGTTACGCGGCGACGGCGTGCATGATGTCCTCTGGCTCACCCCGCATGGCCGCCCCATGAGCGACCACGACTGGAACCTGGGTTTCGTCCGCTGCCTGGGGATGCGCCTGTCTGGTGAGATGGACGACGAAATCGACGAGTTCGGCCGCGTCATCACCGGAGATACGCTGCTCGTGCTGATGAATTCTCATCACGAACCAATTCCGTTCTGTCTGCCGGAACTGGATGACAGCCAGTGCTGGAAGCCGCTGTTAGATACCGCACAACCGATCCTTTCGCATCGTCGCTGGGCCTCGGCGGCCTATCCGTTGCAAGGTCGTTCACTGGCGGTCTTAAAACTCGCCCCCACCTGGCAGGGCCGGTTACAGCGCTGGTTCCCCGGGTGGTTTCGGCGGAACTCGCAGGTCAAGCCCCCGTTGCAAGCAGTCGAAGAAACGCGTTCTTCGCTCGCGGCACTCTCACGGTCCAGCTGACAGCCGGCGGCGGCGTGCTAACGTGCGTTTGCCACGGCGGGATTTTGCGTAACACTGGCTCGGCCTGTGCGTTTCAAGTTGCGTATCGTTTCGTGCAATGGCATTTCTGGCACGCGGCTCTCCGCTGGCAGTGGCGCAACCCGTATCTTTCCCTGTAAGCATGCACTAGAATCTTGCGTCATTATGTCAGCTTCTGAACTCAATGCCTTTGATGCGGGGGACACTCTCTACCCGCGCTGGTGTCTTCGACTGCGGCAGTTGCAGTTTCTCGCGGCCATGACGGGGGTGGCTGCCACCGTGGCTCGCTATGGCGCGCAGGATGTTTCCGGGCGCACCGGGAATTCGTTCTCCTGCGTTATTCTGGCCGCACTGGCCTGCCTGCTGTTGTCGCAGGGGTTGCGGTATGCCTGGAGCCGACGCCGGGCTTCACACCTGCGCGATAACCGCATGGAATTGGTGTTTTCCGCCGTCTGGCTCAGCGGGCTGATCACGCTTCCGATGATCGCCGGTCTGTGGGATACGGAGACGCCGCTCGCCTGGTCACTGATCCTCAGTTGGTCGGAACTTTTAACACTCCTGTGGGGAGCCTATGAACTGTATCAGGCGATTCACGCCGCCGCAGATGCCGGGTTGAATCCGGCGTTGGTTCTGGTCTTGTCGTTCATCGCGCTGATTGCCATTGGCACTGTGCTGCTGATGTTGCCCCGCTGTCGGCCCGACGGCGAACCCCCCGCATCGCTGCGCGTCGCATTATTCACAGCGACCAGCGCGAGTTGCGTCACCGGGCTGACTGTCGTACCCACGGGAGCCTACTGGAGCCGGTTCGGGCATCTGGTCATTCTCGGCCTCATTCAATGTGGTGGCCTGGGGATCATGACCTTCAGCGCCTTCTTTGCTTATGCGCTGGGACAGAAGCTACCTGTCCGCGAGCAGATGACCTTTCGGCAACTCCTCGAATCTGACCGCATGGGTGATATCGGCAGCATGATTCGCGCCATTCTGGGGCTCACCTTCGGCATCGAACTGCTGGGGGCGCTGGCTTTAACCACGCTGTGGCCGGAGCTACCGCTGGGAGAACGGGCCTTCTTTGGCCTGTTTCACTCAGTCAGCGCGTTCTGCAATGCCGGGTTCGCCCTGCGCGATGCGAGCCTCCTGGACTGGGAAGTGAAATGGCAGGTCTGGGGCGTGATTCCACTGCTGATCATCCTCGGTGGCTTTGGTTTCAACGCGCTCGACAACTGGCGCAAAGTCATCACCTTTCGATTTTTCACCCGGATTCCTTTTGGTGGATCGGCCCAAGCCCCTCGGTTGACCTTAAACACCCGCCTGGTAACCACGACCACACTGGGGCTGTTACTCATCGGCACGCTTTGTCTGTACTGCCTGGAACGAAAAAACCCACAGACCGCGGCCACGGAACTGCAACGCTGGTCAAATGCGTGGTTTCACTCGGTTACCTTGCGCACTGCCGGTTTCAACACTGTCGATCACGAGCAATTGCGCCCCGCGAGCAAACTGTTCGGCATCGGCATGATGTTCATCGGGGCCTCGCCCGGTTCCACCGGCGGTGGCGTTAAGACCATCTGCTTCGCGATCACATTACTGACGCTGCGTTCGGTCCTGCGCGGTCGCCCTTCTGTGGAATGCGCGGGACGCACCATTCCCGAAGAACAGGTCTTTCGTGGCCTGGCCATCATTACCATGGGGCTCGCCACGTTAATGCTCTCCAGCCTGCTGCTGGTGGTCATCGAAGATCACCCCGACCGCTTCCTCGATCAACTCTACGAAGCCGCCAGTGCTTTTGGGACGGTCGGCGTGTCCGCCAATCTCACCCCGACACTGAAACCGCTGTCGCAGTACCTGATGATTCTGACCATGTTTCTCGGCCGCGTCGGCCCCCTCACGCTCATCATCGCCCTGGCGGGATATGCACGGCCCGGGGCCTATGCCTATCCCGAAGAAAAAGTCTCGCTGGGATAAACAACCCACGGCGATACCGTCGAGGCTGTCGAATGCGGAAGTGTGAGGGTCTGAGTATGTGAGAGCAGGGTGTTGATCACTCATACCCTCATACCTTGGCGATCTGCCCTTCCCCTACTCTGCCTGTTGCAGCAGCACATTCACGCCCTTTTTGTTCGACAGCACCACGTCGAGTCGGCCATCGCCGTTGAAGTCGACCGTCTGGAACTGCGTTCCCACGCCGGTGTCTTGACCTGCGACAATCTCGTGCCGCACAAACGTCGGTGGTTGGCCGGGACTGCGGCGGATTTCGTAGGTGTGCATCACCACTGGATCGCGCCCGCCGGGATCACTTCCCTGATGCGCAAAGTAACGTTTGCCGGTCACCAGGTACGGCGTGCCATCGCCATACAGGTCGACCAGATCGAGCGCGTGCGTCTGTGAAAACGACTCATCGATCAAATGATACACAAACGGCTGATCGAGCCCGCGGTTCTCAAACCACCAGACACCAAACGCGTGAGCCGAGCTCAACAGAATGTCCATATCTCCGTCGAAATCGAGATCCAGCGTGTGCAGGTTTGACGCCGTCACCGGCGCCCCCATATTGTCCTTTGCCAACGGCAATGGGTGAAAATCCCAGATCCCACCGCGCGGATTGACCGGGGCTTCCCACCAGCCATGCGGAATCAACACATCCATGCGACCATCGCGATTGAGATCGCCCACACCCAACCCATGATAGTACATGAAGGTGCCATTCTGGTTTGGCTCGCCCGCTTCACTGATCGCCTTAAAGGCCCATTTCTCGGTGCAGCGATCGACCGGCGGCAGTTCCAGGAAACCCATCTGGCGTTCCGGTTGTGAACCGAGAATCAACTCGGGTTTGCCATCGCCGGTGATGTCGGTAAAGAGCGGCGTTTCATTGCAGGCACTGTGCCAGATGACGTGTTCTTTCCAGTGTCCCTCGGCGTTCTGGGGGTTCTGATACCAGTGAAACGGCGCGCCGGGATAGCCGATCACAATCAAGTCTAGCCAGTCATCGCCATTCACATCCCAGGCCCAACTCGCAAAGCAGTTGCTGTAACCCGTCGTGCCGTCGTAGGCCGTGGTCGGCTTCGCGGCCCGATCGAGCGGTTGACGCAGTTCGTGTCGCTTCCAGTCGGGGGCCGCGTACCAGACATCGCCGGCGGCGACGTCCATTTTCCCATCGTGGTTGAAGTCGCCCGCCGCGACCCCTTCTGCGCGAAACTGGGTGTCAATCGTTACTCGCTGCCAATCGGCCGCGAATAGCGAAAGTGGCCCCATCAGGCCCAAGACCGAGAGCAATTTCGACAACCGTCCACGCATGGGAGATCCTCAAGAGGTCAATCTGGAACTGGAGAACAGGCATACGGAGTATCTCACAGGTGATCACAGACCTCAACCGGTCGACACATCGCGCACAGTGCAGATCCGGTCTGGGGGTAACAGGACCACTTGGACCTTAACGGTAGATCACCACCAGAAACACGATCGCTTCGCTTTTGCCGGTGTTGGTGAGGGTATGCGGAACATCGGCACGGTAACTCGCCGAATCACCACGGTTCAGATCCGACAGATCTTCGGCCGATTGCACGCGCACCTTGCCCTGCTCAACCGTAAGAAACTCACGCGTTCCCTCGAAATGGGCGGCACTCTTCAGCACACCGCCCGTTTTCAATCGGACCTGATAGAACTCCACGTCTTTCTCGAGGTTAAGCGGCGACAATGTGCGGATCTCACAATGACTGTCAGACCGATACAAGTGTTCGCGATCATCGGCACGAATCACGGAAATACCCGTCGATGCCCCGGGCACTTCCACGAATTCTGCCAGAGTCAGCCCGAAGGCCAGCGCGATCTTGCATGTCACCGCCAGAGTGGGGTTCGCGGCATTGCGTTCAATCTGGCTGAGCATTGAGCGGCTCACGCCCGACGCCGTCGCTAACTCTTCCAGCGACCAGTTGCGGACCTGCCGCAGCGCTTTCACACGTTCGCTGACGTGACTGCTGATCGGGTCCGACTCGGTGGCTGTGGCACGACGAGGCATGACGATATCCACTATACTGGATTTTTGTCTTGCAAACAGAACGACGACCAGTTATTGTGCGAAGCATCTTCGCGATCGTCCAGTTCAGTCCCTTGAAATAGCAGGTGCGGCATGCACGCCTTGGTGAAGCAACATTCCGAGCGAGGTCTCTGGCTGCAGGATGTCCCCGAACCCGTGATGGGTATCAGCGATGTTCGCATCAAAGTCTTGAAGACCGGCATTTGCGGGACCGACCTGCACATTTACAAGTGGGATGCCTGGGCCCAGAAAACGATTCCCGTTCCCATGGTGGTTGGTCATGAATTCGTCGGTGAAGTGGTCGAGGTGGGCAGCAATGTCACCGACTTCCATCCCGGCGAAATCGTCAGTGGCGAAGGCCACGTCGTCTGCGGTACCTGCCGCAACTGCCTCGCGGGACGACGGCATTTGTGTGCCCATACGCAAGGAGTCGGCGTCAATCGTCCCGGGGCATTCGCTGAATCCATCGTGCTGCCGATGACCAACGTGTGGCATCATGCCCCGAACATCGACCTCGAAGTTGCCTCGATTTTTGACCCATTTGGCAACGCGGTGCATACGGCGCTGTCTTTTGATTTACTGGGGGAGGACGTGTTGATCACCGGAGCCGGCCCGATCGGCGTCATGGCTTGTGCCGTCGCGCGGCATGCCGGAGCGCGCTATGTCGTGGTAACCGATCTCAACCCGTACCGGCTCGACCTGGCTCGCAAGCTGGGGGCGACCATCGCCGTCGATCCGCGCACGACCCCGGTGACCGAGGTCCAGAAGCAGCTCGGCATGAAGGAAGGCTTCGACGTCGGTCTGGAAATGTCCGGCAGCCCGGTCGCGTTCAACAGTCTCATCGCCAATATGGCCCATGGCGGCAAGATCGCCATGCTGGGCATTCCCGAAAAGGAGATGTCCATCGACTGGAACGCGGTGATCTTCAACATGCTCACCATCAAAGGCATCTACGGCCGTGAGATGTATGAGACGTGGTACAAGATGACAGTGATGCTGCAATCGGGTCTGAACATCGCCCCGGTCATCACGCATCGCTACCACTACACCGAGTTCCAGAAAGGCTTCGACGCCATGCTGAGCGGCGAATGCGGCAAGGTGGTGCTGGATTGGGCTAAGGGCTAAGGGTCAAGTGTTAAGTGTTAAGTGTTAAGTGCAGGGAGCCAATACGGTTCACCACTTGGCACTCACCACTTGCCACTCAGCCCTCAGCCCTTAGCCACTCGATCACTTGTCCAGCAATTGATCCATCATCTTGATGGCGGCGGGACCGACCAGCACGACGAAGATGCCGGGGAAAATGAACAGCACCATCGGAAACAGCATCTGGACGGCGGTTTTCTGGGCTTTTTCCTCGGCGATCTGACGGCGCTTGATGCGCATGGCATCAGACTGTACGCGTAAAGCCTGGGCGATTGAGGCACCGAATTTGTCGGCCTGAATGAGAATCGCCACCAGTGATTTCACATCGTCGACACCGGTTCGCACGCCAAAATCGTGGAGCACGTCGCGCCGGGGTCGCCCCATGTTGAGCTGCATCAGGCACAGATTGAGCTCGCCCGTAATTTCCGGGGCAGTATCATCCAGCTCATCCGAGACGCGGCGTATCGCAGCATCCAGCCCCAGGCCCGCTTCCACGCAGACCACCAGCAGGTCGAGGGTATCGGGCAGCGACAGAAAGATCTTTTGCTTTCGTCCGGAGATCTTCAGGGCCAGAATGATTTCCGGGAGATAGAACCCGGCACCGGCGGCAAGGCCCAGCGAAGTGAACCCGCTCTGCGACGCTCCGTACACCAGCATGCCATAGCCACCCCCCAGCAGCGCCGCGACGAGTAACAGCGAAAACTTGATGGCCAGGTAGATCTGCGGTGCCTCGGAATTGTGATAGCCTGCATTCGACAGCTTCACTTTGAGCTGATTCTGCTCGAGCTCGGTTTTGGGCTGCAGAATCTTAGACAACGCCGGTGTCGCAGCTTCGATGACCGCCCCGAAACCTTGTTTCTTGTTCCCCTTCTTGTTGCGCAACTGCGGGTCCCGCAATTCATCGAGGCGTTCGGTTGCGCGCGATTCCTTCGACCCCAGCAGCGTCATGATCGCCCATGCGGCGACAGTAATCGCGGCAAAAATCGCCAGCGGCAACAGCGTTGTCATATTCATCGGGCCATCTCAATTCATCACGAAAGATCGTCAAAGCAAGCGAGGGGAGTAACCTCTCCCCGCCTGCTGAGCTTCAGTCACTTTCCGTCGGGTCTGTCAACGAACCTGTTATCAAATCATCGCAGCAGCAAGCTAAAAGCTGAGAGCGGAAAGCCAGATACCAGGAAATCTGCGGATTTCTGGCTTTCTACTTTCCGCCTTCTGCTTTCCGCAATCACGCGCTTTCCATTTGAAGACAGCCTCTAAGAGATCACAGTTGTATTACACACTTGGCACTCGGCACTCGGCACTCAGCACTTAGCACCCAACCAACCCGTGACTCACACCTTGATATCGATAATCTTCTTGATCGCCACGGCACCCAGCACCTGCATGATGATGCCCCCGGCGATCATCTTCTTGCCAATATCGGTGGTGAACAGCAGCATCACATAGTCGGGATTGAGGTAATAGACCGCGATAAAGATCGCGACCGGCATGGCCATCAGCACGATGCCGCTTAATCGACCTTCGCCAGTCAGCGCCTGCACGGTGCCCAGAATTTTGAAGCGTTCGCGGATGACGTAGCCGATTTTGTCCAGGATTTCCGCGAGGTCGCCCCCGGTTTGACGTTGAATGGCGACCGCCGTCACGAAGAATTTCAAATCGAGGTTGGGCATGCGCTTCAACATGCTTTTGAGGGCAGTTTCAATCGGCACCCCCAGGTTCTGCTGTTCAAACACGAGATGAAATTCATGCGACACCGGATCGGGCATCTCCTCGACGACCACATGCAGCCCCGAAGACAGGCTGTGCCCAGACCGTAAGGCCCGGGCAATCAGTTCCATGGCATCGGGCAGTTGCTTGCCAAACTTCTTGAACCGCGAACTGCGGCGCATCTTCAACCACAGCGTGGGCAGCAGTGCGGTCAGAAATCCACAGACGGGGTACAGCGGAATCGGTGCGTTGCCGACCACCGCCGCCCCGACTCCCAGAAAGCTGCAACCCGCCGACATCATCAGAAACGTCTCAAACGAGACGGGCGAATCGGCCTGCTCAAAAAACAGGCCCCAGTTCGCCACCCGATTCGACAACTTACCAATCAGATCCTGTATCGCCCCGCGACCAATGCGGACGACATCTTCCTTCATCAACCCTTTGTTCTCGGTCTCCAGCGGCTTATTGCCAGCCAGCACATCCAGCCGATCTTCGGCCCGGGTGCCGTTCACTCCATACACAATGGCCAGCACGGCGGCGACCAGCGCCGTGACACCCACGAAGGCAACAATGGAGATGAGAATGACCGGATCGATCGACATGGCTGGAACTCTTCTGGCTCGTCAGTGGCCGCTCATCTGTGGCAGCTCATCAGTGATTGACCAATCAGCGACCGAGCACACGGTTGTTGAACAGGTTGGTCGGCAGTTTGACCCCGGCCGCTTCCAGGCGTGGCATGAAGGATGGCCGCACGCCCATCGCTTCAAAATGCCCCGTGGCCCGGCCTTGTTCGTCGATGCCGTCCTGCATGAATCGGAAAATGTCCTGCATCACAATCGTGTCCTGCTCCATCCCCACGACTTCGGTGACATATGTCATGCGACGGGGCCCGCCTTGCAGTCGCTGCGTCTGAATAATCAGGTCGACCGCCGCGGCAAACTGTTGCCGCAACGCGCGAATGGGCAGATCAAAGCCCCCCATCGAAATCATGGTTTCCAACCGCGAAATGGCGTCGCGCGGGGTGTTTGCGTGAATGGTAGTCATTGAGCCTTCATGGCCGGTGTTCATCGCCTGCAGCATGTCGAGCGCTTCCGCACCACGACATTCGCCGATGATCACGCGGTCGGGCCGCATCCGCAGGGCGTTCTTCACCAGGTCGGTCGCGCTCACTCGGCCCTTACCTTCAATGTTCGCCGGGCGAGTTTCCAACCGCAGCACGTGTTCCTGCTGTAATTGCAGTTCGGCGGCGTCTTCAATGGTAATGATGCGGTGATCGTTCTGAATGAAGCTCGACAGTGTATTCAGCAACGTCGTCTTACCAGAACCGGTACCGCCGCTGATGATGATGTTCAGCCGCGCCTTGATCGCCCCTTCCAGCAGCAACGCCACTTCCGGCGTAAAGGCCCCGAATCGCAGCAGATCTTCCAGACCCAGCGGCTTGGAACCGAAGCGCCGAATCGTCAGTGAGGGACCGTCCAACGCCAGCGGCGGAATGACGGCGTTCACACGGGAACCATCAGCGAGACGGGCATCCACCATCGGCGAGGTTTCATCGACCCGCCGGCCAATACGCGACACAATGCGATCCAGAATCTGCAACAGATGCTGGTTATCGCGGAAGGTCACGTCCGATTTTTGAATCTTGCCATTTTTTTCGATGAAGACATGCTTCGGTCCATTGATCATGATATCCGCGACTCCCTCTTCCTTGAGGAGAATCTCCAGCGGTCCATAACCGAAGGTTTCATCGAGCACTTCCTCGATGAGCCGTTCACGTTCCGAACGGTTGAGCAGCGGGTTCTCGGTATCACAGAGATGCTCGACGACGAGCCGAATTTCCCGTCGTAGCGTGTCACCTTCGAGGTCGCCCAGTCGCGACAGGTCGAGTTTTTCCACGAGTTTGCCGTGGATGAGCCGCTTCAGGGCATCAAAGTCGAGTTCGGAATTGCCACCACGTCCGGGACGGGGAGGTGCGAAATTGGGGGCTGCCATGGGGACGATCCACTCCTGTCACACGTTGAACACAGTCTCCGGGTCGGCAATGCGCGCCAGATCGACCCGTCCTGAGAACCTAGCTCACGTTTGCGGATGTGGCGGAGTGGAAACATCTGGTCCTGGTCACTCCGTGCGGAAAATCTGTGCGGATCGCGCGATACCGAAGTCGGGGCGCCCCGCTGCCCCGAATGGTTCTACAGCCCGGCGTGACAGAATAGAACGGTTATGCCGAGTGCAACGCTCAAGCCGATTTTGACGCATCGCCCAGCGCATGGGCCAGCCCCTCGCGATAGCTGGGATATTCCAGCGTCAATTGCCATTCGTCACGCATCCGGCGGTTCGAGCAGCGTTTGTTCAAGCCTCCCGCACCACGCCGGGCCGGCTGCGACTCGTCGAACACCGGTTGCGGGGCACCCACCAGTTCCGCGAGCCGCTGGTAATACACCCCGCGGGGCACGGGGGCATCATCGCTCACCAGATAAACCGCTCGCCGGGGGGGATCCTGCAAGACCTTCTGACACATGGAGACGGCGTCGTCGACATGAATCAGGTTCAGCCACGATGCCGGTGAGCCGGTCAGCGGTTCACCATTGCGTAACGACTCAATCCGCGAGAGCAGCCGGCCAGGCCCGTAAATGCCGCTCAACCGCAGCACCACGCCTTGAGTGCGACTCCCAGAGAGCTTCGCTTCCACCTGTTGTTCCGCGGAGAGACAGCATTGGCCGCCGGTTTGAGTCGGTTCGCAAACGGAGTCTTCATCGACCCATTCTCCCGCTTGCTGACCGTAGACACTACTGCTGGAAATGTAAATGAATCGGTGGCAGCGCCCTGCGACGCGCTCCAGAATGTGTGCCAACCCCTGAACATAGACTTCCTGCTGGGTGCGTCCCGAAGTCCGGTCGTAACCCACGGCGAAGACGACCGCATCAACCTCGGGCAGATGGGAAAGTGTCGCGGGCTCACAAATGTCGGCGACAATCGGCTGCCAGCCGCGCGCCCGAAACACTTCGGCCCGCTCGGCAGACCGCGTCATCGCCTGCACGGTATGCCCCGCCTGTTGACAACGGGTCGCCAGACGTTGACCCAAGTACCCGCAACCGACAATCAACAACTGCATGAACACGTATTCCCTGAGGTTTGAACACATCGGCCTGTCCGGAAGTTCCGATCAGCATCAGGCTTTTCCCGGTAGCGCCGGGGCCAGCCACGGAACAGCATTGGTCGCCTGTCGCAGAGCCGCGAGCAACTGAGGCAGCAACAGCGGATCGGATTCCGGCTCTTGCCGCAGAATCTGCAACCGCTCCTCAGTCAGATCACAGACCAACTGTCCGAGATCCTGCCGCATCCCTTGTTGAAATTCGTCGAGTTCTTCGGGTGATAAATCATGTCGCTGCAACGTGGTTTCGTGGTCGGTACGCACCCGGAGCAAGCGGGCCAATGTCGTCCCCTGCGTCCGGTAGAGCTGGCCGCCGTGAAAAGCTCGACGCAGGCGTCCATCGGCATCGAACTGATACATCAGATCAGGCCCCAGATAGATCGACAGCCACCCCGTCTCACGAACCCCCAGCAGGATGGGCAGAGTTCCTGATACCGACACGGCTTCCACGCGGCGGACCAGCGCACGGGCTTCGGCAAATAAGTCTTCGCGGTCGGCTTCGTTTCGCGCCATGCGAACTCCCTGGTTCAGCCGTACCGATTTTTCCGGTGTTCTCGCTGCGTTCCCACCGGAAATTGTATGGATCAGCCGTCTCTGATGATATACTTCCACAGGATCGCACTCATCTGTTCGTTTTCGACGTACCCTTCAATACGGTTTATGCTTGTTGGAATGCCCTATCGGATCGCGGGCCGCGCTTTCGCGAGAAAGCTTTGGCGCGTGATGCGATGACCGACTGTCTGGCAAACATTCCAGAACTCCCATCGCACGCTGAGGAAGGCTCAATGTCGCTGGTTACGTTGGAGCAGTCGGTGCCGTTGTCATCCGCCGAATTCGCCACCATAGACATCGACCGTGTCACCGCTGTCGCCCATCGGCATCAGATGGTGAGTGAATTCTTAAGGGCGGAAGGTTACTCCGCCATGCTGCTGCAATCTCCCGGCAACTTTGCCTGGATGACGGTCGGCGGGACGGGTATGCGGTGCGCATCGTCTGCTTGTGCTCCTTCGCTCTTCATCACTCCCGAAGCCCGCGTGGTTGTCTGTAACAATGTCGATACGGCATTGCTGTTTGAACATGAAGTCGCCGGACTCGGCTTTCAGTTGAAAGAACGCCCGTGGACCGAGCCCCGCCAGGTGATGCTGCAAGACCTGTGTCGTGGTCGGCGTGTCGCGGGGGACATGCCCATGAAGCATGTGATCGAGGTTAGCGAACATTTGCAGGGCATGCGACTGCCCCTTCCCGACTATGATCTCACGCGGCTGAAAACCGCGGGACGCCTGATGGCACATGCCGTCGAAGCCACCGCCCGGGGACTGGTCTCGGGGCGTGAAGAATCGGAGATCGCCGGGGAACTCTCGCATCGATTGCTGAAGCATGGCGTGCATCCGCAGCGACTACAGGTGATTGGTGACGGCCGCGGGCAACGCTTTCGCCACTGGACCCACTCCGCATCACCGGTCTTGAAATACTGCACGATCTCGGCGGTCGGTCGCTATCAGGGTCTGCACGTCGGCGTGGCCCGCACGGTCTGCCTGGGCGACCCATCGTCTGAGTTGCTCAAAAGTTATCAGCAGGCCGCCTTGATCGCCGCTACGGGCATGTACTTCTCGCAGGCGGGCTGGGAGTTATTTGAAGTCTGGAATCGCGTGCATCGCATCTACGATAAGTCGGGGGCGATCGATGAATGGCGTTTGGGCGACCAGGCTGACCTCATCGAATATGAACATGGCGGCGTCCCCTTGATGCCCACCAGCGAATACAAACTGACCGCCGGCACACCGATCTACTGGCATCCCTCGGTCGGCCCCGTCTTGATGGGGGACAGCATTCTGGTCACCGATCAGGGCCCGATTTTACTCACGCCGACGACCGACTGGCCCGTGGTGGGTGTCAGCGTGAAAGGGACCAACGTTAACGTGCCGGGGATACTCAGCCTGCCCGCAGATCGGGGTCCGCAGCCCCCCGTATCGACTCATTGATGCAGTAGCCGCGGCTCTCTAAGTGCTTCAATGCTCAGCGTTCATAGTTCGCGGGCAGCACTTGAGAACTGATCGCCCGGTGATCTTTCAACGCTTCCCGGTGGGCGGCCTCGGCGAGTTGCCGCAGCCCCACATCATCCGGACGGTGTCGCGATGCCCAGCGCAGGTGCTCGGCCGCTTCGACGAATCGCGCCTGGTCATAGCAAGCCTGCCCCAGCGCTTCCCGTAAGCGCCAATGATGCGGCACCTGCTCGACACCTGCCTGCAAGGTCTGCAGCGCAAGATCAGGGCGTTGCAGTTGCTGATACGCCGCATAGGCTGCCAGCCAGGCATTCACGGCGGCATCGTCCTGCGTGGTTTTGGCATAAGCCATCGCAGAGTCGGCCAATGCGAACAGCATGCGTTCATGCTCTGCGGTTTGTCCGGTTTCACGATAGACGTCGCAGAGTTGCTGGCAGGCCAAGTAATCGGGTTGAAACTCTGTCAGAAAGAATTCCGCCGGTTTCGCCGGAGCCAGCACGCGAGCAATCCGTTGCGAGTAGCTTCCGTCGATCGTATAGACGTCGCGCCACAACTCAATCGCCCGAGATTCATCGCCCGCCAACAGCGCTTCCTCACCGGCCGTATACCGAATTTCCGCATGATACGGGCGGACGCGTAACGCCTGTTGAATGAATTTCTCACGGAGCTCGCCGGAGGGATCGTATCGGAAACTCAGTTCCGCGAGAGTCAGATAGGCGGCACCTTCCAGCGGAGATTCCCGCACGGCTTGTCGGGCCGAGTTCCACGCCGCATCGAGCAGCCGACTATTTTTTCCGCACACATTGTCCAGCCAGATGCGAGCTTCCTCGATCGTGGTAAAGCCCGAGACCTGGCAGGTATCTCGCAGTTGCAGCAGCGACATGGGAGTCTCGCTGCGGGTTTGTTTCAGATCAAACATTTTCAGAAAATGATGAGCAGCAATCGCCTGCGTGGTCGAGGAACTGGGTTGCGCGCGCATCGCCTGAATCGCAGTCTTGGCCCGCTGTACTTGTCGCTGCAAGCGAAAGGCTTCGTCCTCTTCCAGTTCGACATCGGAAGGAATTGGCGCGGCCTCGCTGTGCAGAGACTGGTACCGCAGATTCCACGGCTGGGCCGACAGCGCGGGAATCTGAACGGCCAGCATCCAGGCGCCCACCGCGGTCACCAGCCCACCCGATCCAAGCCACAACGGCTTGGGAATCTGCCAGCCTTTCAGGTCGGGCTGTGCTGAGAGTTGCCAGAGTCGGCTCGCGGCCACCAATTGGGGCAACAGCATCACCACGCAACCGGGGATATACCAGATGAAGTCGAAGATGGCATGCAGCCCCGTCGCAGCACAACTTCCCAACAGCGCCGCCGCCAACGCGGCTTGCCGAGGTTCTGCCTGACGGTTCAACAAACGCAGTAACCACGAAAACGTGATCAGCATGGCACACCCCAGCAACACCAGGCCGACAATGCCTGTTTCCGAGGCGATCTGCATGTAGCTCGATTCGGCATGCGTGAAGATTTTGCGTGACGCCCCGCGATCAATCACGAGTTGATGCGCCGCCGCATGCGTGCCGATGCCTGTCCCAGACAGTGGGAACTGCTCAAAAAGCTTCCAGTTGGCCGCCCAGATCTCGAACCGCGACTGATTATCAATCACATCGACCCGGCGGGCCAGCGTTTCATAACTGGTCATCGCGAACAACAGTCCAAGAAACAGGGCACTGCCCGCCAACCCGAGCAGCAGTCGGGCACTCACCAGCCCGGTGCGCAACAGTGCGACCAGCGTGACGAACCCGGCCATGCCGACCGCCAGCGCTCCCCCGCGCGACAACGTCAACAACGCGGTCAGTACAACCAGGGTCAAGCCGCACACGGCCAGTCCTGTCGCTGCGGAAAAGCCAGCCACGGGGGTCGCAGCACGATTCCAGTTTGAGGCCCCTACCGCAGGCGTCGCGTCTGTTTGTTGAGTGGACCGTACCCAACACCACAACAACGGTCCCACGCCTAACGCCAGGAATTCCGCAAAGTGATTCCGGCAGACAAACGGACCATGCGCACAGCCCGAAGTTGTTTGTTGCGGGTGCTCAAAGAACCAGAAGAACTTGCCATTATCAAACACATACTGCAACAGCCCGAAGGCTGCGGTTCCACTGATGATAATGACAAGCCGCCGCAGTGCCTGTTCCAGGTCTTCCAGCGTCCGCCAGCGCTGGTACGCCACCTGAAACCACAGGGCATAACCCAGAAACAACGCCAGCCCCGTCGCCGTCCCCGAGGGATTCAAAGACAGAGTGGACCACGGCTCCAGGCCAATACTGGCAAATTCGCCCGCTTGCCACGGAGCCAGCAGTTCCTGTTGTCGCGGACTCAGCCATTTCAACCAACTGCTCGGTAGCGGCGTCATCTGCATCAGAGTGAAGACAATTCCGGTCAGCCACAGCCATTCTGTCCGGCTGGAACTCCAGCGAGATTCCGCGCGCAGCAGTTGCCGCACGATCCAGCATCCGCCGGCCCATAACGTGCATAACGTCAGGCTGAGATGCCCCATCGGCAACCGCCCGCCCAGCGACATCGGCACGAGCACCAGCGGTGCAAACAACCCGAGATCCACCAGCGCGAGCAACACATCTGGTCGAGTGGTCGTCGGCTGGGTTTGAAATCCCGTAGCGGGTGAACGACGCGAGGTACGGCTGGCGGATCGAGACATCACGGGGTCTTCCTGCTCATCCCAACGCACGCATCGAAAACTGTGCCTCCGACCGCGGCCACGGGAATTATGCCGCCGCTCGATACGGCATCACCGGTTCCTCATACCCATTTGACTCGGAGGCTTCCGGGGCATCCACCTCATCGTGTCCGTAACCGTAGCCATAGCCGTAACCATATCCGTAGCCGTAGCCGTATTCCGCCGAGCCACCCTCCGCGAGATGGTTCACGGCAATGCCCAGCACATTGACCCCGGTATTGACGTAGGTTTGCACGGCGCGAATCACCATGCGGCGACGGTTCTTGTCGGGCCGGATCACCACCAGCGCCGCATCGACCATGCGACCAATGATGGCCGGATCTGCCACCGCGAGAATCGGCGGGGCATCAATCAGAATCTGATCGTAGACGGTTTCCGCCCACGCAATCACATCGCTGAAACGCTCGGTAGACAGGAGTTCCGACGGATTCACGGGTCGCGCGCCCGAAGGCATCACGTCCAGGTTGTCTTGCCCCAGGTTGAAGATGTTGTCCTGGCAGCTTTCCGCGACCGAACGGTCGTCTCGCAGCACCTGGGATAACCCGGCCTGACCTTTCAGGTCGAGCATCTGCGTCATCCCGGGACGGCGCAAATCGGCATCAATCAATAGGGTTTTACGGCCAGCCTGCGCGAACGCCACGGCAAGGTTCGCCAACGTCGTCGTTTTTCCATCGCCCGGTTCCGTACTGGTCACCACCAGGCGTTGAGTGGCTCCGGGACAGAACGATATCGCAGATCGCAAGGTCCGAAAACATTCGACTTCCGCGGCGTTCGGCTTCACAAAGGTGAAGACCTTTTGAATGCCCTCGGCCTCGAGCGTGGGCATCTGCCGGATCATCGACAACACGGGCAGCCCCAATTGTGACTGCAATTCTTCCGGCGACTTGAACCGATCATCGATCGCATCACGGAGATAAATCAGTCCCAGACCACTGAGTGTCCCCAGCATAAAACTCATGATCACCGTGGTCGACAGCTTGGGCGAAACCGGCTGGCGAGTCACGCGCGGCTCACTGACGACGCGAATCCGCAAGCCATCGTCGGCCCCCAGGTCGACATCCTTGATGCGGTCGAGCACCAGTTCGTAATACGCCCGCATCCGCTGCACATCGCCTTCGAGACGCTCCAACCCGGCGAGTTGAGTATTCATGGATAAGGCGGCCGCATGGGCCAGATCGAACTGCTGACGCAGCGAGCTTTCATGGGCCTGAGACTGCAACAGTCGCTGCTGTGCCATCTGCAACAATCGTGGGCCGAGTTCCGTCGTCCGTAACTGCTTGAACCGCTCGGCCACCGCCAGATTGCGGTTCGCCATATAGTTCTGCGTGCTGACAATTTTGTCTTGCAAGGCCAGCACTTCGGGATGAGCCGGCCCCAGTTTGGTAAGCAACAGTTGGAGGTTGAGTTCGTCGGTCTGCAACTGCTGCTCGAAGCGTGCTGCCGTTGCGCTGTCCTGCGTGTCGAGCCCCAGCTCCTTGAGCAACACGCCTCGCCCCACGCCATCAGCCGATTCCACGAGGAACTGCTGAATGTCGCCGCCAGTTTGCAGGGCATACGCCACGGCTTCGTAATAGCCGCGGGCTTGTGCGGTTTTTTCCACGGCCTGCGTCAGCGACATATTCAACTGCCGCGTGCGCTCGGCCAATACGTGTGAATGCGAATTTTCGGCGCTGCCATCGCCCAGCAGAATGCCGATCTGGCTTTTGAGGGCATGCAGTTCCGATTCCTTGGTTGCCAATTGCGATTCGAGGTCGACCTTTTCCCGCGTGAGCACCCCCAGAGTTTCCTTGGAGGAATTCTGGTGGGTCGACCGCATGAACTCCAGATACGAATCGAGCACGCTGCTCACCACGAAGGCCGACGTCTCGGGATCATTCGATTGATACCGCACCGTCAGTACATTGGTCATCCGGGCGGCTGAGACACTCAAGCCCGACCGGATCTTATCGGCCCATTTCGAGCGCCCGACGCTACTGAGAATATGGCGGTGCTTTGCCGGCAGATTCTTGATCGCCCCTTCCACCACCGCATCACTCAGCAAGACTTTCTGATAGGTGGGAATCAGATTCTGAATCGATTGCGGGTTGCTGTCTTTGTGTTCCAGCACATTACTGGAGGTTTGCAAGACCAGCACGTCGGCCGAGGATTCATAGATGCGTTCGGCGACCGTGTAATACACGCCGCCCAATCCGGCCGCGATCGCGATGCAGAGCACCAGGGTCCAGCGGCGCAGGCGGACCACATGCAGGAAGCGCAAGGCCTCTGTCAGCATGGTGGAATGGTGGGCGGCGTTGTTATTCAGACTTTCATCCATGCTGCTTCACATCTGCCCTGACGGTTAAACACGTGCCTTTACAGCCCCAGCAGCGGGACCGATCCGGAGATGCCGAGGCGGACAAACTTCAAGACGTCGTACATGATAGTCGCGGGTGTCTTTTCGACGCTGACAATGTCCCCGGGCGACAGTCGAAGGTTGGCGCTCGCGTCGTTTTTGGCCTCGTTAATGGTCACATCCACCACAAACGTTTGCTCGCCATTGGGCTGCTTGCGAATCACGAAGACTTTGCTGGCCACGGGCGAATCGACTCCCCCCGCGAGAGCAATCGCATCGAGCAGTCGCAGATCTTCCCCTATGGGAAATTCATAGCGGTTCGGTTTCTTGACCAGCCCCAGCACATGCAACGGTTCGGGATCGCGCTTTTCGACCATCACCACGCCGCCATCGGCAATGCGATACCCCCCCGTCCCTTCCCGGGTCGCGGAGACCAGATCGACCTTGAGCGATTGCAGTGGCTGCCCCCCCGCGGGCACGGCCGCCAGAGTGGGACTGCTCCAGTTATGATTGACCTGATCCACGCCCTCCGGGCTCTCACCCGCAATCGGCGGCAGATTGGGCAACGATGGCAACGATCCATTCTTCGGGTTGCGGATTTCTACCGCGGTCCCCGCATCCACGGCTAACCCACCAGCGGCCACCAGCGCCGCCAGCAGATCGCTGCTGCCACTCGGTAGTTCATAGACGCCGGGCTCTTTGACGCCCCCCACGATGGTCACGCGATTCACTCGCTGTTTCTTCATCGTGACGGTCACATGCGGACTGCGATAGTACTGTCGCTGAATGCAGGCGGCGGTGATCGCGGCTTCCGCCGCTTCCGGTTCTAAACCGGCGACCGCCACGGGGCCAACAATCGGCACGCTGGCCATGCCATCGTCATGGACGCGCACGGGAATGGGCACGATATCATTCTGTGCCAGCCCTGTTGTGATTGTGACATCCAGCACATCACCCGGGCCAATCACCGCGCTGTTTGGTGCCGCGCTGGCCAACCGCGACAGATCAATCACCTGGGCATTATCGCGCTTCGCCGCAACATATGTCGTCGGCAGATTTTTATAGCTGTACATGCGGCCTTGCGGACCCGAGCGACAGCCGGATACCAGCATCAGCAGCAGGAGCGCGACGAAAGCACGTCGCCACCCTCCGCGAACATCTCTGTCCGTGGCAGTCGGTCGCTGGATCTGATTCGACCAGTTCATGCGGCGGCACATGTTTCGAGGTGTCGGATAGGAACCCATCCGTACCAACACGAGCGAGACTCTGGTGGCACCAGAGTTTCGGCTGCATGACGAGACGGACTTCCCGAAGGATGGGGGTGGGGAATCTAGGACATGCCCGGATCGACGTCAAGACAAGAAGTTTCGCGGACCCCAGCACAAACCACAGCACGTAACAACTTCCACAGAAGCATGTTACGTCCACATCCGCTCTTCAGTCCACGGATCACCATGCAGGTGATAACCAGCCTGTTCCCACAATCCCGGCTCATCATGGTCGAGCAAGGTGATCGCTTTCAGCCACTTCGCGCTCTTCCATGCATACAGTCGAGGCACAATCAAACGCGCCGGGCCGCCGTGATCAAACGAGAGTGGTTCGCCATCGTGCTTGTCAGCGATGAGGACGTCTTCTTGCAGAAAATCGGCCAGCGGCATGTTCGTCGTCCAGCCGTCGTCATACCCCGTCGCGACGACATATTTCGCGGCAGGCTGAATGCCAGCCCTCTCGAACAGGGTCTTCACGGCGACCCCTTCCCACACATTGCCCAGCCGCGACCAGCGGGTCACGCAATGAAAATCGGAAAAGACCTGCACGCGAGGAAGTTGCTGAAACTCTTCCCAGGTGAATCGCAACGTCTGCTGGACCAGACCACGGATTTCCAACCGCCAGCGGTCGGTGGTAATCTCGGGAACGCGGCCGTACTGCAAGACCGGCCATTTGCGGGTCCGCGACTGCCCGGGCGGAATGCGTTCGGTGCGATAAGTATCAGAACTGATGATCGCCCCAGCGGGGGCATCAGCGGGTGTTAATGGAGCCCCGGCCTGATACTTGTCTTCGTCGATCATGCTGCACGAACCCGTGTTCTGAAGGCTGGCCCAGGGCGAAATGTCTGTTTGAAAGACCGCGTTTCCCCGCGTGTTTCACCCGGCACTCGGTGATAGACTCTTGATGCTCAACGCCGGACCACCCGTTACGAAGGGCGATGTTTCTTTGTGGGTTTTCGCTCGTCGCGCTCGGGGACGGTGCCATGCGGAACCCAGCGAACAGAACTTTCCGCCACTTCACGCACCGATTCGAGTGTCGGCGGCTGATTGGTGCCGTGCGTTCCTTGCGAGTTGGCCCGGCGCTTCCGAAAGCGATAGGTTTCCAGGGGATCGGTCTCATCACGAGCCCCCCACCAGAAGGCGAGTTTGTTCCAACTGAGTTGCTTCTCGCGCGGCTGTAGCATCGACAGCAGCATCAGCACAACGCCACCAAACACCGCTCCCCACACGGCCCAGTCGGTCCAGGTCGCCTTTTCAGCGACCGCCAGCACCATAAATGCCGTCGCCGCGGCCCCTGCCACCACGACAAATGCCGTGGCCAGCAGCGACACGGCCTGCCGTTCATTCTCGGGATTTCGACGGATGGGCACGGCAGTCCTCCTTGGGAACCGGGTCGTCCAGCTTCCCCCGTGAGCATACTCCAATGCTACAATCTGTCCAGAGGGGAAACCAACCGTGGCGGCCCCTTCTGTGCTGGCGAACTTCCGATTTCGCGCCACTGTGTTCGTGCCATTGTGATTGTGAACCCCAGGAACTCAGACCATGACGACATTGCCTACTGACCGTGAACTCGCCACTTTGGCGGGGGGATGTTTCTGGTGTCTGGAAGCGGTGTTTGAGAATCTGCGGGGTGTCGACCGCGTCGTCTCCGGGTACGCGAACGGGACGGTTGACCAGCCGAGTTACGAACAGGTTTGCACCGGTCGCACGGGACATGCCGAAGTGGTGCAGATCACCTATGACCCGGCTGTCATCACGTTTTCTGATCTGCTGGATGTGTTCTTTGCCATCCACGACCCGACCACGCTGAATCGGCAAGGGGGCGATGTGGGCACGCAATACCGTTCGGGCATCTATTTTCACAACACCACCCAGCAACAAGCCGCCACAGCGAAAATCGCCGAAGTGACCGCCGCCGGAATCTGGGACGGCCCGCTCGTCACGGAACTGGAACCTTTGCGCGTTTACTTTCCCGCCGAGGATTATCATCAGGGCTATTTCCGAGCTCACCCCCAACAGGCGTACTGTGCCGCGGTGGTCTCGCCCAAGGTGGCCAAGTTCCGTCAGAAGTTTGCGAAATGGTTGCGGCAGGGGAATTGATTGCCCGTGTGACAACTTCAACGGAAACTCGCCTCCCTGTGCCACGGCTCTGTGAGCCGTGCAATCTTAAACACGTTTTCGAGCGATCTCACGGCTCACAGAGCCGTGGCACCCCATCAATCAACGGACTGTGAGCCGTGGAACTGTTGAATCCCTGGATGCTGCTGGGACTGGCGGGATTGCTCATTCCCGTGCTGGTGCATCTGCTTGCGCGCCGCAAACAGGACCGGGTGGACTGGGGAGCGATGCAGTTTCTGGAACCGTCTCCCAAGCAAAAACGTTCATTGTGGATCGAAAATGTCTGGCTGATGCTGCTCCGTATGGGATTGATTGCCGCCCTCGCGATCGCGTTGGCCCGCCCGTGGTGGGAATCGGCCTGGCTGGCCCGCCTGACGAATTCCCGGCCGCAAGATGTCGCCCTGATTGTCGATGGGTCGGCCAGTCTGGAACGGCTGCTGGAACAACGCACCGTCGGAGACGATGTCCGCCGGTTGGCTCGACAGGTGCTCGCACAACTCGATGACAGCGACGCTTTGCAGATCTACGATGCCCGCGAGTCTCCGCTGGCATTGTTGCCGGGATTCATCCGCGATCGCGATGCCGCGAAAGAGGCCCTGCTTGACCTGCCGATCCCCACGGGGTCTGCCGACCTTCCCGTGGCTCTCACCACAGCGCTGCGAGATTTGTTGCAGACCGGCAATCTGGAACGGGAAATCGTCGTGATCACCGACGCGCAGGCCCGGTCGTGGCGCACGGCTGATGCAGCCATCTGGCAATCGCTCGATGCGTTGAGGCAGCAGGCCCGCGTTCCACCCCGCATCTGGGTGTTGACCGCCGGAAGCGATGCTGCCGAACCCGGCCAACAACTGGCGCTCGGCGCGGTGCGTCTCTCGCGTGAACTGGCTATGCCGGGCAGTACGGTTCGCATCTCGGCCCCGGTTCGATCGTATGGATCTCCCGCACCCAGCACCTGCGAAGTCGCTTTGGAAATCGATGGTATTGCATCACCCCGACATGTCAGCACTGTCCGCGTGCCGGGCCACGGCGAAGCGCTGGTCGAGTTTGAAATTGTGCTGGAGCGGCCAGGGTGTCACGCCGTGACTATGGTCTTAAAGTCCGATGCAGCGAGTCCGGGTCACACGCGGGCCTCGGCGATTATTGAAGTCGGGAGCGGTTGGCCCGTCCTGCTGGTGGACGCTCAGCAATCTGCCGACCCCACGCAAAACGAGCTGTTCTTTCTTCACGCGGCGTTCGATGCCGGTGGCGATGGTTGGCTGCGACCGACATGGGTCTCTGTCACAGAAATGGATCCCCAGCAACTGAGTTCTTATGCGGCGGTGATTCTGGCCAATGTGGCAACGCTCTCGGAAGAGCAGGTCGCGGCTTTGGAATCTTACGTGATGCAAGGGGGAGCGGTTCTGGTCACCCTGGGAGATCAGATGGAGCTGACCCCCGCGGAATCTCTGTCGCCGTGGCAATCCTGGTTGCCCGTGCAACTGCAAAAGCTGGCCGGGGATCCCACGGTCCCGGAAGCCGCGATAACCATCAACCTCGATTCTCTCGAATTGCCCTGGCAGGAACGCTTTCAACGCCAGCGCACGGGGGGACTTGGAGACGTGCGGTTCTCGCGCTGGTGGCAGGTGCAACTCCAGCCGCGCGATGCGACTGGAGACCCCGTCACCTGGGCCCGCTACGCCAATGATCAACCCGCCTTGCTGGCTCAAACTCGTGGTCTAGGCACGGTCGCGGTCTGGACCTCCTCCATCGATGCCGACTGGAACTCGTTTCCTTCCAAACCCGAATATGTGGCCTGGTGGCACGAGGTGCTGTTCGCGCTGCTGGAACCCGCAACCCGACGCAACGTGCCCGTGGGGGAATCGCTGGTCGTCGCCGGTGATGTCCATGCTCCCCCGGTCGCAGGGGAGTTTTTCCTTCCGATCGGACGCCGACAAACCGGCGAACCCTGGCGATTGGGAGATCGATCGGGACAGCGTCTGCCTACCACGCGCTGGCCCGGTCTCTACCCGTTTCTGCCACAGCTCCCTGAGACAGATCAGGCACCGGCCTCGACACAGAAGCTCTTTGCGCTCGGGGTGAAGGACGCGTTTGCCGTTCACTCGAATAGTGAGGAAGCCGATGCCACACCTCTGACCGCCGAGGAACGTGAGACCCTGTCGGCGAACCGCCCGTTGCGGTTCGTGAACTCGCCCGAGGAACTCGGCACGGCCTGGCTGGGAGACGCAGGCCGAACGGAACTTTCGCCTCTGCTGCTTTATCTGCTGCTGGCCTTTCTGGTGCTGGAAGTCTGGATGACCCGTCGCATGCTGCATCAAAACGGACTTCCGGAAGCAGAAACCCCTTAGAATCTGCCTAAAGTGACTGGGAAATCACTTCAAATTCACACTCAGGATTGACGGAACGCCGCCGCGCGGCAAGAATTCATCAACCGCCGTTTATGCCTGACTTGACTGCCCGCCATGCTGCCACCCTCCCTCACCGCGACTGCCGCCTCTCGCTTTCATCAGCGGCGCGTCTTATTGCAGGCGGGCGGATTGGGTGTCGCGGGGTTGAACTGGCCTCAACTTCTCGCCGCTCGTGAACAAACGGTCTCTGGCCACGCGCTGGGTCTGGGCCGCGCCAAGCGTTGTATTCTGCTGTTCATGTGGGGCGGCCCGAGTCATATCGATACCTTTGACCCCAAACCCGATGCTCCTGCCAATGTCCGCGGCCCCTTTCAGGCCATTCCCACGAATGTGCCTGGCATACTGGTCAGCGAACATTTTCGCCGAGTCGCACAGCAGGCTGACAAACTGGCCATCGTCCGTTCGCTGCGTCATGACGATCCGGCTCACCTGTCGAGCGTGCATACCCTGTTGACCGGACAGTTGCCGCCGGTGAATAAAAGCGATGCCGAACCACCAAGTGATCGCGATTTCCCGCATGTGGGCAGTGTGCTGGCCAAACTGCGTCCACCCACCGGAGCCATGCCGGGGTTTGTGACGATGCCCTGGATCGTGTCGCATCCCGCGGCACCCGGAGGCAAAGCCCCGGGGCAACATGCCGGCTGGCTGGGCCGCGCGTATGATCCGTTTCTCGTGAGTGGCGACCCGAATCAGCCGCACTGGCAAGTTCCCGCGTTAACGTTAATGGACGGACAATCGCCCGAGCGGTTAGGGCACAGGCGAGAGCTGCTCGAATCGCTCAGCCGGCAACGTCAGCAGTGGGAAGCCCGGGGCCCCGCCGGACAGTTGGGGACGCAGCAATCTCAAGCCTTTGGTTTGCTCACCTCGGCGGCAGTACGTGGGGCGTTTGATCTGCAACAGGAAACGGCCGAGACCCGGGAACGATACGGACGGCATATTCATGGCCAGTGCGTGTTACTCGCGCGCCGCCTCGTCCGTCACGGTGTCCCCTTGGTCGCGGTCAACTGGCACGACGACGGTCAGAACTTCTGGGACACGCACGGCAACAACTTCCCCCGCTTGCAGAACGATTTGATTCCCCCGTCCGATCAGGCATTCTCTGCACTGCTGGAAGACTTGGCAGCAACTGGGGAACTCGACGAAACCCTGATTGTCTGGGTCGGAGAGTTCGGCCGTCACCCGCAAATCAACGCCTCGGCTGGCCGCGACCACTACCCGGGCTGTTACTCCGCAGTGCTGGCAGGCGGGGGCATTCGCGGCGGACAAATTTACGGTGCGAGTGATGCCATCGGCGCGGCCCCCATTTCCGATGTGGCATCGCCCCATGATCTCACCGCCACGATGTACCATGCCCTGGGGATCTCGGAAGAGCAACTGCTGCACGACCCGTTGAATCGGCCACATCATGTCTATGGCGGCCGCCCGCTGACGGCATTGTTCTGATCCACACCTTCTGACGACTGACAGTCGACCTACGACCGTCGTTGTGCCAGATAGTCGGCCAAAGCGGCTTGCCAGGGTTGCAGGACGTATCCCGTCACCGCCGTGATGCGCTGGCTATCGAGCACACTGTAGTCGGGGCGGCGAGCTTGTGCTGCATACTCCGCGGCTGTGATGGGAATCACGGCTGTTTGCGCCCCGGTCAGACGAAAAATCTCTGTCGCGAATTCCGCCCAACTGCAACCGCCCGCATTCGTCGCATGATAGAGACCATAAGCCTCGGTCTCGATGAGTCGCGTGAGAATCTCTGCGAGGTCAGCCGTGCTGGTGGGCGTGCAGCGCTGGTCCGCCACGATCTTCAATTCTGCCCGCTGACCAGACAGCCGCAGCATTGTCTCGACAAAATTGCCTTTGGCGCGGGAGGCATGCTGACCGTACAAGCCACACGTTCGCACCACCCACGATTGCGGACAGAGCGCGCGCACAAACTGCTCACCGGCCAGCTTGCTGGCACCATACGCGCTCACCGGGCCCGTCGCCGCCAATTCCGATAGCGGTTCTGTCGATGGATGAAGTCCAAACACATAGTCGGTGCTGATGTGCATCAAAGGGACTTGGAACTCGTGGCACCAGCGTGCCAGTTCGCGGACCCCGAATGCATTCACGGCAAACGCCGCCTCGGGCTCCGCCTCGGCCTTATCGACCAGGTTGTATGCCGCGCAGTTGATGACCAGCCGTGGTGCCGCGGTGGTCAACGCCGACCGCAGCAAGTCGGGCTGCGTGAGGTCCAACTCGGCACGCCCCCAGGCCCACGTGTCGGCGGGCAGCCGTCTCAGCAGATCTGACCCCAATTGCCCTTGCGCGCCCAGTACCAGTATCGGCGACATTAATGGTCCTGTTTAAGTCAGGGAAATGACCGTGGTTTTCCCGGCTTCATGGGGTGCGGGTTCATGGCCGTGCGTGTCCTGAGTCAACGCCTTAAGCCGCAGGGTCGAGGGCGATTCCAACGGGCTTTCAAGTCGCGTGGGCAAGGTGACTGTAAAGAGACTACCCTTGCCGAACTCGCTGACAAGCTGCACTTCACCACCCAGCAGTTTCGCCAATTCGCGAACAATCGAGAGGCCCAACCCGGTCCCTTCATACTGTCGCGTTAAGGTATCGTGCATGCCGGGCACGGTGCGACCCTGGCGGAATTTCTCGAAGATCCGCTCCTGCTCTTCCAGCGGAATCCCGATGCCCGTGTCTTCCACTACCAGCGCGAACTGTGTGCGCCCGCGCACCTCGGCCCGCACCCGCACACGCCCCCCTTCCGGCGTAAACTTGATCGCATTCGAGAGCAGATTGTTCAGAATCTGCTGGATCTTGCCGGGGTCTTGCCATAACAGAGGCACACGCGGATCGACATCGCGTCCCAGATCGATATTCTTCTTTTCCGCCAGCGGCAACATCGTCCCCACCAGTCGTTCGACCAGGTCGGCGATCGAAAACTCCACCAGGTGCAGTTCCATCTTGCCGCTTTCGATCTTCGCGAGATCGAGCACGTCGTTAATCAGAGACAACAGGTTGCGACCCGAGAGCTGGATATTGCTGACATAGCGGCGCTGCTTATCACTCAGGTTCTGCGTCCCCAGCAGCACATCACTGAACCCCAGAATCGAGTTCAACGGCGTCCGCAATTCGTGGCTGATCGTCGCCAGAAATTCGTTCTTCAGATTGTTCAGCTCGTACAGCCGCATATTCGCCTGAGCCAGTTCATCGTTCTTGCCTTCATAGTCGCGGTTAACGGCCTGCAATTCTTCCTGAACCGTCACCAGGTGCCGCAACATCCGATTGAACGCATGACTGAGCTCTTCAAATTCATCGCCGGTGCGAATGTCTGCCCGCAGATTCAAAGCCCCCCGGGCAATACTGTCCGAGACATCTTTCAGGTGCAGCACGGGTTTTACAATCACGTACCGCACAATCGCATACGCAGCGAGCATCGCCAGAAACGCCGTCACGATCCCGGTGGCTAACAGCGTCGCATTGTTCCAGGCCAATGCCCGTTCGGTTTTATCGAGAGGAAAAGAGATTTTGACCATGCCGATCAAATCTCCCACCTTCAAATCTTCATTGTGACCGGCCTGCTTCGCGCGCAGGCGATGGCAGTCGATACACGATTCCGTGGCATACACCCCGGCATAGTAGTGGAACTTACGGGCAGAACCTTCTTTTCGCCTGTACACAACTTCGTGCTTCCCGCCATCGATCTCCATCAAGGCGCGATAGTCTTCTCCCACAGGGCCGACGGTCGGATTCGGATCCTTCGTCATCAAAGCCCAGCTCGATTCTTTCAAATCGTCGGGCTTCAATTCGGCGGCCATCTTGCCGACGTGTTCCGCCATGCTGAATTCCTGCCCCGATTCCGACCACTTCCAATGCTTTTCTAGAATCACTGGGGGGACCATCAGACGGGCGGCAATTTCGTTTTGTTCGTAGACCAACTCGGTCGTTTGCCGCGCGTACAGGTAAAAGCTGCCCGTAATCAGCAGCAATAAACCGCTGCCGAACAGAAAACGACATTTCCGTTCGAGACTGGTTTCCCCGAGCAGTTTTTTAATGGTGCGGTACGACATAGCTGCACTCGTTAAGGCTGAACCCATGTTGTACCCGGTCGAGAAAAAAACCGCGAGCCGAGTCGGTCGAGTGGGCAGGGCCGGATAGCGATCTCGGGGTGCGAGACCGGAGCGCAGGTTGCGTGTTGCCGGTTCGCCTCATCGCCGTGGTCTTTCCGCCACGGACAGCCGCGGACCCCGGTGCAGCCTTGTGAGCGTGCAACAGGCAGACTCGGCGTGACCGCGCTGAGCAGAACCGGACCAGCCGTCATAATCGTCACAACTGGTCTGTCTGGCTTAACTCTCCACGTCTTGCCAAGTTCTCACTCAACTTCACCTCACTGCGAACGAGGTTTGCGTCACATTGGAATTTCCCATCGAACAGGCATCACGTTCGGAGAGATTCATGTCCGCCGACTTCAATCGCTGGCAGCAGGAACTATCGGAACTTCGTGGCATCAGCCAGGGCTTAAGCGCGCAGCTCATCGCCGCCGCTGATGACCTGCGCGACGAGGGGTTGATTGTTCCTGCGGCACTGCTCGCACAACTCGAAGAGTACTCGGCACGCTTTCACTCCGTGCAAGCGACGTTACAGCGCGAATTGTCGTTACCGTTGAACGTGGCCTCGCTGGATGAGTTGGAACTGGCGTTGCAAGGTCAACAGCAGGTCCAGCAGGCCTTGCAGGTGCTGGAATCGGCCGCACGCCTGAAACACCGCGAACAAGCCGCGTTCGCCCCCTTGAATCGTGTTCTGGAACTTTGCCAATCTCTGCGAGAACAACTCACGACCACGCCCGTTGCCGTGGAGACCGCGGATGAACTGATCGCGGGGCGGCATGCTGTGGCGGCCCTGGTGCGGTTGGTGCGTGAACCCGACAGTTTAAGTGATGAGCGCTGGCAGTCGCTTCAGGAATTGGTTGCAAACCACTTTGGCCGCGAACTGGCCACCGCGGTGGCCCGTGGTCGCGTGACCGAATCGGTCGCATAGTTTTCCAGCGATCAATTCCCCGAGCGCTTCTCGGCCACTTCAGCAGACAACGAACAGCAACCCACGGGATAACAACATGAGTGCCTGTCGCTATAAAAATCTGATGTCCTATCTGCCCGGCATGGCCACGGTCGTTAACGCCTTTCAAGCGCCGGCGGTGCAGATGGAAGTCTACCAGGAACTGATGAAGGCGCTGGAAGTCCGGTTGGAGCAGGACGGTGTTCCCGCCTCTTCCGTGGGACCACGGGCCGCCTCGCTCAAGCAACTTTTGTCACAGGCCTCGCAGCAACGGCAGGAGGAACTGGAGCACGACCTGGAAGAGGGCGACAGCATTCATTCCGCACTTCCCCGTCCGTAAGCCTGACGATTCCCCCCGCGACATCGGCATGATTTTCCCCTGGACTCGTTGCGATCTTCAAATCCATGAGTTGGACACAGCCAGACACTGTCGACGATCCCAAGTTCCTGCGACTCAGCCGGGCTTGCCTGTCGCTCGCGGCCGCGCTGCACGGGGCGGCACGGGAACTGAGTGCCTCGGGCCTGCCGGTGCCTGCCGCTCTACTTCAAGACGCTTTGAACGTCCGTCAACAGGTGCTGCAACTCGCGGCAGACTCTGGTTCCGCGACCCCACTTCGCGATGCCGGCGAACTCAGTTGGAAACGGATTGTCGAACAGCAGGAACGTCGGTTGTTCCGCATCCGTGCTCGGCAGGCCTTGTTGCCGGTACTGCAACTTCAGCACATCGATCAGCCAGAATTTGCACCTCTCGTCGCCTGCCAGCATTCGGCAACCCAACTGCTGCGGAGGATGGATGAAGGTGCTACGGGAGACTGGCTGGACGTAGAAATTGCAGACATCGTCCATGAGAAACACCCGCTGCTCGCAGTTGGCCGGTTGGCCTTTGAGCGCGAGACACTGACCGATGACGTGTGGGCCGAACTGCAAGATCGTGTCGCGGAAATCTACGGGATGCAACTTGCCACCGCACTGGTGCGGGGCAAAATCGTCGCGACGTCCGCAGCCACACCAGTGTCGCCTGCAAAAGAGTCTCCGGCGGTACTCGATCACCAGTCGCCGACAATCAGCCCAGACCCGAATACCGCACAACTGATCTTTGAAACTCCCGCGCCACCTCCGCCCCGGCGTTGGTCGATCCGGCCCGATGTGGCGATCGCGGAGTTCCTCGTCGCAGCTCAGACAGATCCTGTTTCCAGCGAGATCATTGAGCCGGCACAGCCTGCCGCAGAGCCCGAAGTCGCCGTGCTTCCGGATACGAAGACAGTGGTCACTGCACCATTACAACCGGTTTCGATCCCTCAGGAACAGCGCGAAGTTCCGCGTGAGACCGATCACATTGCCAGTTCGGTCATGAAGCTAATTCGTGAGGAACGGTATGATCTTGCCGTGCATCTGGTGCAGGCGAGTGAAGCCCGCTTTGCACTGAACTGTCCCGTCTCTGCGCAACTGTTGCGGGCTTGTGCTCTCGCGCGGTCCATCAGTTATCCGCGCGGGGAACTGGCCACTCAGTTCGATCGCGATTTGCGACAGCTGCCTCCGCTGCCACCCCGCACATTCGAGGCCGACGATGTCTTCGGAGTCGGCCTGCTGGTGCGTGCGGCCTGTTTGCCCGCGGCCCTATTAGGGGCCTCTCCCGCCGCCACCACGCTGCTGCGCAGCTTCCCCATCGAACCTGGCACAAGCCGGTTATACAACTTCTGCTCCCGCGTGGCGGCCTTCGGCGAACGCATGCAGGGCTTTGCGGCAGAGATGTTTCAAGCCACAGCCGATGAGTCCTCGTGGCGGAATGAAGAAGCCCGCCTGCTCGATGATGTGAACCGCTGGTGGGAACAACTTTCGTCACGGTCGGTCGGCTACACGCGTGCTTCACCGCTCTACGTGCATGCACACTGGACGGTGACAACCCGGCCGGCTCAACGTCAATCCGAACAACTGGAGACTTGGCTCACCTGGCAGAATGTGCTGACTCAAATCGATCTGGTCATCCGCCCGCTCCGGAATCCTGATCGTGCCGATCGCCAGCGCATAAAGTCCGATGTCCTGCGGCTGATGAACTGGCTCGAATCGCCGACCTCGCAGAGTGAACCACGCACGTTACTGCATCTTTCAGAACTCCAACAGAACATTGTACGGGAAGCCCTGGAACTGGCTCATCGCTGGCTCAGGCTGGAAGCCTCGGCCCCGCAGAAGGCCCGCGTGCTCCCTTCACAGGCCCAGGCAGAGTTGCTGGAAGATCTCCGCCAGCGAATGCCGTCGGTCTTGTTGGAGTTGGAACAGCTTGCCGTAAATCGAGCCAGTGGCTGGATCAACACGGGCGCCGTTGTCTGCCGACATATGACGGAATACCTGCAGCGATTGTGCGCGGGTCAGCAGACCTTGGCGTTGGAAGAACCCCCGCTGAATGTGGTGTTGAACGCCCGGATGTTGAAAGTGCCGCAACTGGAACTGGACAGCCAGTGGCAGCCTACGCAGGAACTGCGTGATGCCCTGCCTCAACTGCTGGATGCCGTCCACCAGGAAGAACCAACCTGGCGCGATGCCTTTGAACTGCAGTCGCAACAAGGCGATCACCTGGCCACCTTGCGATTACTGGAACTCCCGGTCTGGACGGCGGAAGAGCGACAGACCCTGCAACAGTTGCGTCTGCAGCGTCTGGAACAATGTCGTCAGAAAGTGCATGCCAATCTGTCCGAGCTGATCACGCAGATTCAAGCCTCTGTGGATGCCCGCAGGATGTCGGCCGAGTCGAGTGAAGAGTGGACAGAGCGCGCGGATCGGCTGCTGGTTGCCATCCCGCGGACCATTTCGTTTCAACGTCTCTGGTCGCAGATTGATGCCCTGCGAACGGCGTGGCAGCGAGCCAGCACCGGGGAATCGCGACGCATGGAATTCATCTCGGAGACGGGCGAAACCACCATGCGACCCTTAGCCCACGCCCCGTTGACGAACGGTTCGACCGTTTCTCCGGACGCCGCCGATTCCGCCCCCGCAGATTGGGTTTTCTAACGCGCGATACCACCTATGTACACAGAAGCCCAACTCCTGCAGCAGATCGCAGACGCCCGACAACACGGGTCGGCGGCCCATCCGCGCGTGTTGCAGGCCTGTCAGTTTCTTGCAGACTGGTACGTCAGCGTGGGTCGCCTGCACGATGCGGAACAGCGCTGGATCAGCCTCACTCAAGAACTCGATCAACTGCCGGAAGCCAAACGAACAGACCGCGCCGTGGCCCATGTTCGCCTGGCCGAAGTCTTGCACTCTCTGGGCCAGCTTCAGGCCGAACAGTCGGCCCTGTGGACGGCCATCGAGATTCTGCATCAGGAAGCCCAGCCGCCACGGGTCGACCTGGCTTACATTCTGAACCAACTCGCGGAAGTGACTTATGCCCTGGGCCGATATGAAACCGCGCTGACCGCCAGCCAGCAGGCATTGGCCTGGCTGACCGATGTCGTCCCCCCCACACATCATGAACTCATCCGCACACGCAACAATCTGGCCGCGGCCCATTCGGTGCGTGGCGAACTCGCGCTGGCAGAGCGCTTGCTGCGACAAAACCTCTCTTTGCTTGCCAAGCAGTATGGCGAGCAAGATGCAGCCCTGGTGATTCCGCTGCAGAATCTGGCCGAGGTACTACGCGCCACGGGCAAGTTCCTGGAAGCTGAGAAGTTGCTGTCGACCGCCAACGAACTGGCTCACCGCAGGCTCGGTGCCTCGCATGCCCTCACCCTGCATGGATCGATGCTACTGGCCGACGTGCAAATCTTCCGCGGAGACTACTCGGCTGCCGAACGTCTGCTGCGGAAAGTCTGGGACACGCGCCGCGAAACGGCCCCACACGATCACATGGCCTTGGCCCGCACGCTCCACGAATTGAGCAAATTGCAGTGCCTCAGAAATCGCTATCGCGATGCCGAACCCGTACTCGACGAAGCCTTGCGGATCCTGGAAGCTCACCTGGGAGAAACTCATCCCAAGACCTCGGCCATCTGCGTGACGCTCAGCCAGGTCTATCTGGGATTGGGTCGCTCGGCCAATGCCCAGCGCTTTATCCAAAGAGCCCTGGGCATCCAGCAACTCACATTACATCCGCAAGCCTCGACCCATGCCGAGACCCACCGGCAGCAGGCGCGCATTGCGGCGGCACGCGGCGATGCCGCCACCGCCCGCCAGGCGATACAGCAAGCGATTGAGCATCTGGAACGTCAGGCTGCCCCGTCGGCAGATCAGGTCTTTGCCGTGCGTCTCACCGCTGCGGAACTGGCCTTGCAGTTCGGTCAACCTGAAAGCGCCGCAGGTCATCTGCAACAGGCGGGGGAACTGCGCACGTCGCCCTTGATCTCTCTGCTGGCACGCATTCAGTATCGCCGACTGTTGGCTCAACTGGCCCTTAGTCAAGGTGATCCCAGCGCTGCCGAGGTCGCATGTCAGCGATCGCTCACTTTGCTGCAACATTTGCCCACTCACCCACCCGGCGAAGTCGCAGACATCGCCGCGGTGGCGGCCGAAACCGCCCTGCAGCGCCGCGATTTCACGACGTGTCTCGCCTTCTGTGATCAAGAACTGGCGTTTCGCAAGTCGTTGGGGCAAACCGATTCCATCACGACGGCACGGGCACAGCACCGACTGGCGCTCGCCCAGATTGGTCTGCAAAACTATTCCGCGGCGGTCACACCGTTACAGCAGTCGCTGGCCATCGCCGAACGGTCGTATCAATCGCCTCCAGGATTCGTGCCAGATCTGGTGGCAGAACTGGCGCGACTGCACTTAATTCAGCGTGACTTCCAGGCGTTCCGGCCGTGGATGCAGCGCACGCTGTCGTTGCTGGAAACGTCGGAGACCACTCCAGATACCGCCCCTTGTGAAGACTGGATCACGGTGCTGCGCGAAGCCGGTGAAGCCGCAACGGCCGATGAACTCACCGATCATCTGGTCATGCTCCGGAACCGGCAGTCGCATGTGCTGGGAGACCTGTTATGAGTGCTCATGCAGTAATTCGGATTCAAACCGGCGACCAGGTGGTGCTGCATTACACCACCTACTCGCAAGACGACTGCCTGATAGAAACCTCACGCAATCGCGAGCCTCTGGCGTTTGTTGTTGGCTGTGCAGAGATCGTCTCCGGATTACAACGTGCCCTCATCGGTCTCGCGGTCGGGCAGACACATCGTGTCCCCGTGATGCCCGAATTCGCGTTCGGCCTGCGACAAGCGCGCTACCAGCCCACGGTCCCCCGCTGTGGAATTCCCGATCGTGTACAGGAAGGCGACCAGTTGGTGGCACAGTATGAGGCCGCGGGAATCGACGTCTGGATCAAACAACTGCGCCCCGACGACATGATCCTGGATGCCAATCATCCCCTGGCGGGTGAAACCCTGTTATACGAAATCGAAATCCTGTCTATACATCGTCCCGTTGCTCACTGACTTGTTCTGTTCTCGTCTCAATCCAGTCCAATGGCTGTTGTGTTGTAAGTCCCTGTAGTGCCCCTGTCATTGTCACGACGCAAGTCCGCCAAGGCGTGTACCATCATGAGTTTGAAACTGACCGCGGCCTCGTTTCTCACTGGTGTCAAGCAGAGCGGCTTGATTCCCGTGGAAAAGCTGGACCGACTGCTCGATGAATGCCAGCAGACCGGCGTGAATCTGGCCGACTCCGCCGCCATTGCCTCGGCGTTTGTCCAACGCGGTGTGCTCACCGAATGGCAGTCTGAAAAACTGTTACAAGGTCGGCACAAAGGGTTCCTGCTCGGCCGCTACCGTTTGCTGTCGCTGTTGGGCACGGGGGAAATGTCGGCGGTCTATCTGGCCGAGCACATCACCATGGAACGCCGCTGCGCGATTAAGGTGCTGCCGGCGGCGAAGGTGAAAGACACGTCGTACCTGGGCCGGTTTCTGCGTGAAGCCAAGGCGGTCGCCACGCTGAATCACCCGAATATCGTGAAAGCCTACGACGTCGACCAGCAGGTTGAAGGGGGAACCGAGATCCATTTCCTGGTGATGGAATACGTTGACGGAAAGAATCTGGGGAAACACGTCGAGGAACGCGGGCCGCTCAGCTATATCGAAACTGCAGATTATATTCGTCAAGCCGCCGATGGCCTGCACCATGCCCACGAGCACGGCCTGGTTCATCGCGATGTGAAGCCCGAGAACCTGTTGATAAACCAGCAAGGCAAGGTGCATCTGCTCGATCTGGGGCTGGCGCGATTCTTCAAATCCGAGGAAGAAGAATCGCTGACCATCAAACATGACGAGAAAGTTCTGGGAACGGCGGACTACCTCGCCCCCGAACAAGCCATCGACAGCCATAATGTCGATCACCGCGTCGATATTTACAGTCTCGGCTGCACCTTTTACTACAGCCTGACAGGGCATCCCCCATTTACCGATGGCTCGCTGGTCCAACGCCTGCTCGCCCACCAGACCCGCAAGCCTCCATCTGTCCGCTTTGATCGAGCCGACGTGCCCGAAGATCTGCTGGAGATTCTGGAACGCATGATGGCCAAAAAGGCCGATGATCGCTTCCAAACCGCAGACGACGTCTCGAAGGCTCTCTCGGTCTGGTTGATTCGACACGCCTCCGATGACTGGAGACATAGCAACGTGTCTCTCGTGGCGGCCCATAGTCGCGGTGGCCCGTCACAGCCATACCTGCCCGGTCGTCCGGCAGTTACCGAGAGCACGCCCGCTGCCCCCCCCTCGGCACCACGGCGGGCGACTGCCCCCAAAGTCTCTGACTCGATGCCCGTAGTTAATGTCGCCCCCAGACTCCGTTCAACCCCCATGCCAGTCGCCGTGGAGACAACTCCGAAAGCGACTGATTCCACACCTCGCGCGGCAGCCCCCAAGAAAACTCCGGCAGCCAGTGCTCCACGAAAACACCCCGCCAAGTCGGCCCCGCGCGATTGGGAACGCACGGCACTGTTCGGCATGATGGCCGTCGTGCTGGTCCTGGCCATCGGCATCGGCGTCTGGCTGGTGAATGCCCAACAACCCGAAACCCTGAAAGCGGGCACCACTCCGGCGGCGGCAGCGGATACACCGGAATTCAACAGCCCTTAACGCGTTTCGACATCGCCGCTACGGAATCAACCCTGCTGCTGCAACGACAGTGGTTTTCGCAGCCGCAACCGGTTTTGTCGGGTGGTGCTGATGACCCGATGTTGCCGTCAGAGGGATTTTCGCGGCCAGCGATACGCCGCCAGTGCATTGCCCTGGAAGAACTTGGCCTGCTCTGCCGCCGGTTGCTCCGCGACATAGGCCTGCACGATCTGCTGCACGGTTGCATAGTCGGCATAGCGGGCACTCACGGGCCAGTTGCTGCCATAGATCACGCGGTCACTGCCAAATGCCCGCCAGACCACATCGAGCGTGGGGCGATAATACGCGGGATCATGCGGTGCCTGTCGCATGCCCTGAGACGCCCCTTCCACCAACGCTGACACCTTCATGTAAACGTGCGGATGCCGGGCCACGAGTTCGATATCGCGAGCCCAGTCGGCAGGCACCCCGGCTTCATCAATCCGCACGTTCGCGAGGTGATTGATCACAATCCGCAAGTCCGGCAACTGTATCGCCAGTTGATGGACCAGCGGCAGCAACTGTGGTCCGCCATTCACATCCAGTTCACGTCCCGCTTCCATCAGCTTGCGGACATCGGCCAGAAACCGCGGATTCGTTAACCCCTCCTGCAATGGGCCCATGTTGACTCGCAGCCCCAGCCATTTCGGCTGACCAACAAGGCGGGCAAAGTTCTGCGTGAACTCGTCAGACCCCGGCGGAAGATTGCCAACAAGGCCCAGCAAAAAGGGATCGCGGTCGCAGAGGTCCAAAATCCACTGGTTGTCTGCCACCCAGGCACTGGCTTCCACCACCACGGTCCCCACCACTCCCAAGGGGGCCGCAAAGGCTTGATACTCTGCCGGCAAGACCGGTCGGTACAGGAATTTGTCCTCTTTTCCCGGCCAGGGAACTCCCTCGGCGCGGGTGGGGTCATAAAAATGCGTGTGGGTATCGACAATCGGGAGACTTGGTTTTTCAGCGGCTTTCAGTTGGCCGGACCAGGCCAACCCTGCCGTGACAGCCAGCATTTGACGACGCGATATGCCGGAGCACAACATCAGACAGACTCCCCTAAGTTGACAGGCAACAAGAGTTCACAATCTCGCAGATTCCCCTATCGAACCCCGACTCACCACCGAGTGTCAACTCTGGCGGGATTGCCGTGTGTCCGCTGGGCATTTATCGTACTCAGTGTCTGCCTTGCTGTTTGTATGCCGATTTCGACACCGTCGCCACAGGGTTTTCATGATCTTCATGCTCGATAACTACGATTCCTTCACCTACAACCTGGTTCAGCGGTTTGGGGAAATCGATCGAACGCTCGACGTGCATGTCGCACGGAACAATCAGATCTCGCTGGCGGAAATCGCAGCGCTGCGGCCGACTGCGATCGTCATCTCACCAGGGCCGTGTACCCCGCACGAGGCGGGAATCTCGATGGAGGTCATCCGCGAATTCGGGCCCACGATTCCCACGCTCGGCGTCTGTCTGGGCCATCAATCGCTGGCCGAAGTTTTCCATAGCCCGGTCGTGCGAGCCGAGCGGTTGATGCACGGGAAAGTCGCGGCGATACAGCATGACGGAAAAGGCGTGTTCGCCGGGCTGCCCCATCCGTTTCAGGCCACGCGGTATCACAGTCTGATCGTGCGCGAGGTTGATGTCAGTCCCGAACTCGAAGTCTCGGCTTGGTGCGATTACCCCGGACACGCCCGCGAAGTGATGGGACTGCGACACAGGCAGTATCCCATACACGGCGTTCAGTTCCATCCCGAGAGCTTCCTGACCGACCACGGCAGCGAACTGCTTCGCAATTTTCTGCGACTCGCTGGCGTACTCTCTTAGCGAGACGGCAAGGCCGTCGCGGCTCGGCCTGTGTCCGGCAAAGTTTATGGCTCGTTAAATGGGCATGGCGTCGAGCCTTCGTAACCGAAGGCTGCGACGTCAGCCAGATCTGTTCGCGCCATAACGGCCCGCGCGATATTAGAGACCGGGTTCGACCCGCATCACGCCCCCCTTGGGCTTTTCGCCGGTGTCTTTCCCCGTCCCGAAGACCGTCACGTACAAGCCACCTTCTTTGTCAAAAGCGAGCGATGTCGGTCGGTCGAACGGCAGAATCTTCGTTGCCTTGCAGGTCTCGCCTTCAATGGCCAGTTCAAACAGGCCACCCTGAGTGGTATCGGCCCAGGCGAAGTCGACGGCATACAGCTTGCCGGTCTTCGGGCTGTAGGCCAGTCCGCAGATGTCGTGCAGGCCGGTGGTAAACTTCTTCGTCAGTTTGCCTTCAGCGTCGTACATCGTGAGGAGCGAATCACCCGGTTGGTTGACTTCGCCACCCTGGCCAACCACGAGTTGTTCCCCATCGGGGGTCACGGTGATCGCGATCGGGGCATCGACTTCGGTCGCTTCCTTGGTGGCGATCGTCGGGGTCAGCGGACCCGGCTTGCCGTCGACCACGGCCGACTTGGCGATCCAACCCTTGGTGTCGTCGCCATTCGAGGTCACATAGATCGCGTCCTTGAAGACCGCGACGCCGTAGTAATTGCCTTCACCCTTGGGGCTCAAATCGCCGGGGGCGACAGGGCCCAGTGTGAACTCCGCTTCCCCTTCGTTCTTTGGTTTGCCCGCCGGAGGAGCCGCGTCGATCTTGTAGACCCGCACGAGTTCTTCACCATCTTTGCGGCTGCCATCAGCGACAATCAGTCGATCGGCACCCCACAGAGCGACACCGAGCGGACCAATGTCGTACATCGGGCCCTTGCCGTAGATGTCGGTCGGGAACGAATCGACTTCCAGCCAGATCTTCTTTGGCTTGCCGGGACCGTAGCGGAAGATCCCCTGCTTCGAGGCGATGAAGACGTGCCCGGTTTCGGGATGCACCGTGACCCCCGACGGGTTGTCTAGGTGGATCACTTCTTCAGTGAAGGCGGGACCGGCCGGTGCAGCGGGCTTTTCTTCCGCGGGCTTTTCTTCTGGTTTCTTCTCTTCGGCGGGCTTATCCGCAGCCGGTTTCTCTTCGGCTTTCTTTTCTTCAGCCGGTTTTTCTTCGGCAGGCTTTTCGGCAGCGGGCTTCTCTTCGGCCTTGGCTTCCGGTTTGGCTTCATCCTGAGCGCGAGTCACAACGGCGTTGCCGCTGGCCATTAAACCGAACAGCAGCAGAGTCAGCCACCAGCGTTGCTTGCGTACCATGTCGTGGGATCCTTTAGTATCAGCACGGTGAATCCGAGGCATCAACCTCTCCATTCCGTCATCAGGAATGGTAGCCAAACCCCTGCGGAGATCAAAGTGTAAAGGGATTGCAGCACTTCTGAACAATCTGCAAGGCAGAAAAATCGAGGTTGAAAACATGGCGACAAATCCTTGTAATCGATGTTCCCTTTCCGTCATCAGCCATTCGCGGCCGCGTGATTTCCATGGCCTTGCTCAGTCAGGAAAAGCTATGCGTCTCTCTCCTTCTGGCCTGTTGGGATTCCTCGTTGTGACGTCGTTGACGTCGTCGTCCTTCGGGGCGGAGTTGCGAACCTGGTCCGATGCGTCGGGCAAGTTCAAGCTTAAAGCCGAGTTTGTGTCGATCGATGAGGGAGCGATCACGCTCAAAGGCGAGGATGGCAAAGAGTTTGAAATTCCCCTCGCCAGGCTCTCGGCCGCCGACAAGAAATATATCGAAGGCCTGGAGAGCGAAAACCCCTTCGCCGCCAAGTCTGACAATCCCTTCCAGAAGAAGGCCATGAACAAGGCCGAGGAAGCCCCCACAGCCAGCGGTTCGTCTCAAATTGATCCCGAGGTGAATTGGCAAGCGGCACAGGAAATCGCTCCCACGCCGCCCCAAGGTGACTGGTCGCTGAAGATTGAACCCGTCAAAGGGGCACTCGCCGAGGTGAAGTCCTTCAAGGCAGTGGCTATTTCACAACCCGACAACAAAGCGGGGTTCAAAAAAGCGGCCATCAACGCCACGGCGAAGAAATTTGCCATCAGCTTTTTCTCGGAAGGCCAGCGCGGCAGCGGCACGGGAACCAATTACGTCACCCTCATTGAGTGGGAAAAAGGACGCGCCGCGAGCCCGGGTAAAGTCGAGGGAGAACCCTACGCGATCGCCGACCTGCACAACGACGGTGTGCGTGCCCTGATGGTCCGCGATGTCTGGGGCCACGGCAACAACGATCGCCTGGAAATCTGGCGCATCGCGGGCAGCCGAACCGCCAAACAGCTTTCGTTCCTGCCAGAGAAAAAGGACGATGGCAAGGGAGCCGATATCGGCTGGGCTCGTTTCCTGGGCGATGACCGGTTCATCACCAAAACCGCCGGGAATATCGTGGTCTGGCAGCTGGATCCCGTCGAAGCCCGCTTACGTTTTACGTGTGATGGTTTCTGCACCCCGGCCCTCAGCCCCGATCAGCGCTATGTTGCGATCGCGCAGGACACCTATGTCGCGGTCATGGATTTGCAGGAGGAGCAATGCGTCGCCGCGCTGCCGATTCCGGGAACTGGAAGGTGTTCCCATCCGCGTCTCGCCTTCAGTCCCGATGGTACCAAACTCGCCCTGCTCAACTGGGACTGGCTCTACACCTGGGATCTGAACTCTGGGGAAGTCCTGAATGAGTACTTCACCGGCAACGATGGCATGAACGCCCCGATCTTCTTCACCTCGAACGAGCATGTGCTCGTCGGCAATCAGAACGTGATCGACTTGCCGAACAACATCAAGCTGTGGCAGTATCCCCCGCCCATTGCCACGTGGAACCATCCGATGGTGATGGATGGCTGGACCTTCTTCCCCATTGCTCCCGGTCATGGCAAGTCGGGTACGGTGGTCGCCGCTAAACTGCCTCACCCCGCGGCACTCTCCAAACTCGAAGCCGTCAAGAACGATCCCAACCTGTTCGCGGTGAAACCGGGAACTGCCGTGAAGATCGACGTGCAAGGCATCGGCGATGCCATTAAACGAGGCGAGGTTCAGAAATCGTTGACGGAAAAACTGACGGCAAACGGTTGCACCGTTTCCGATGCCGCTCCGTTATCACTCGTGGCGACCGTCTCTCCAGGCAAGTCGGAAAAGCTGCGTTTCTTCGGCAGCTTTGAAGAGTACGATTTCCCCGCCACCGTCAGCAAACTCACCTTCGTGCTCAATGGTCAGACCATCTGGGAACGGGTCAGCAGCAATGTGCCCGGCATCGTCAGCCGCAACAACGACGAATCGATGTCGCAGGCGTTGCAGCGCCTGCAAGCCGCGCCAAATTATCACATCTACATTTCGCAACAGTTGCCTAAATTCCTGATGAAACCACAACCCGCTCCGGCGGGAACCGGCCCGAATGCCAAGGCCAGCAGTGAATACCTGGGCAGCACGCAGGTTTCTACGGCGGGGATTCGTTGAATGACCGTTCAGTGCCAATAACTGCGGTCGAGCGCCCGGTAGTTGATGGCTTCACTGAGATGCGCCACACCAATTTCCGCTTCCCCCGCGAGATCGGCGATGGTCCGTCCGATCCGCAGTATCTTGTCATGAGCACGGGCGGATAGCCCCATTTGCTCCATCGCCTGCTTGAGCAGATTTTCGGCATCGGTCTGCAAGCGGCAGTACTTCCGAATTTCCGAGGTCGCCATACGACCATTCAGCTTGAGCGACTGCGCCCCAAAGCGCCGATGCTGCACCTCGCGCGCCTGCAACACCTGTTCGCGCATCGTCGCCGAGTTGGTCCCGGTATTGCGATCGGCCAGTTCCCGAAACGGCACCGCCGGAACTTCAATGTGAATATCCAGCCGATCCAGCAGCGGCCCGCTCAACCGCCCCAGATAGCGTTCGATGGCCTGGGGGTTGCAATGGCAATCTTTGCGAGGGTCTCCCCGGAAACCACACGGACACGGGTTCATCGCGGCAACCAGCATCAGGTTTGCGGGAAAAGTCAGGCTCCCCATTGCGCGAGAAATGGTCACCGTGCCATCTTCCAGCGGTTGCCGCAACACTTCCAGCGTTCGCCGATTGAACTCCGGCAGTTCATCGAGAAACAGAATGCCATGATGCGCCAGCGATATTTCTCCCGGTGATGGCGTACTGCCCCCTCCCACAAGACCCGCTTCGCTCACGGTATGATGGGGCGCGCGAAACGGTCGACGCAGCAGGAGTGGTTGACCGGGATCGAGTCGCCCCACGGCACTGTAGATGCGCGTCGTCTGCAAACTCTCTTCTTGTGAGAGATCGGGCAATATCGTCGCCAAACGTTGAGCCAAGAGCGTCTTACCCGTCCCCGGCGGACCCAGCATCAGCAAATGATGCGAACCGGCTGCCGCCACGGTCACTGCCCGTTTGGCACTTTCCTGCCCTTTCACGTCGGCATAGTCGATGGTGTATCGGCCGAACTCTTCGACCGCCGACGTCCACGAAAATTCGGCGGGGTGAACCTCGAGCATGCCACTGAAGAAGCCGACGGCCTCGGTGAGTGATGCCACGGGAATGATCTGCACCCCCTCGACCACGGCGGCTTCGCGGGCATTGCTGACCGGCACCACGATACCCGCCTGCCCGCGTTCCTTGGCGGCGAGCGCCATGGACAGCGTCCCCTTCGCCGGTCGCAACGTGCCATCCAGCGCGAGTTCTCCCGCCGCCGCATAACGGTCCAGTTTGTCTGATTCCAACTGACCACTGGCGACCAGCAGACCAATCGCGATCGCGAGATCCATTGACGCGGCATCTTTGGGGAGGTCCGCCGGGCTCAGGTTGATCACCACGCGATCAATCGGCCGCACATAGCCGCTGTTGACCAAGGCCCGTTCAATACGATGCGTACTTTCGCGGACGGCCGCTTCGGCGAGGCCGACCAGAATGGTCTTGGGCATCGCACCGGGGGAAATGTCAACTTCGACCTCCACCGGGAGGGCATCGATTCCCAGCAACGAGTACGTGGAGAGTTTGGCCAGCATGCCCCGGTATCCAGAATGGCAGAAATCGACGCGTGTGCATCATTGTGTGATCCGGTTCGGCATGCCGCAACTCGTCACGCGGGATTCGTCGGTTTTCCCGCCCACGCCGGCTGTGAACTTATGCCGATGATGCGGAGGGAATCGATTTCGTGCGAAGTTTCTTGCAAAAGTTGCCGATAACGAAACTGTTTCCCTCAAGTGGTTCGTCATCGCCCGGAGGCAGGCCGCATGCATCACCGCGAACGACATCGCTGGGTTGTCTGGTGTGGTCTGGTCGTGCTTCCGGCCCTGCTCAACGTGCTGCTGCTCGGGGCTTCCGTCGCGCGAGCGGCCCGGGTGAAAACCAGCCCGCCGATGATTCAGCCGCAGCTGACAACAGAGGGGGCTGGCAAGTCGACGTTGTGTCAGGGGGCACAACTCCCCGCGGAAAGAGCTTCTCTGTCGCGGTAGATCGGGCTGCCTTCACACCGGGAGTCGCACGTGCTGGGCCGTTTTTCATCGCTCTCTGTCGCCCACGGTGCCGCGGGAATCGGGCTGCTGTGCTGGGCGATTCTGACGGCGCTCATGGTGTTGCAGACAACACAGTCGCAACCACAAGCGTTGACGGTCCTGCCATTGGCTTTGATCGATCAGAATTCCCTCGGCCTCCCGAAAATGGAGAACCGACCGACTGCGACCGAAGGCTTGCCTGACGATTCCGCAGCGCCGTCAGGCCCGGCCATCGACGACAGCCTGGCTGCCATCCAGACCCAACTGGCGAGAATTGAACGGCAACTGAACGCGATTCCGGTTCAATCCCACAATACAACCGCGGTAGAAATCTTGCACAAACTGGCAGCGATCCAGACCGCGATCGATCTCCAGTTGCCTGTGAGTTCTGCCGACAGTTCGGCGGAGATCTCGCGGCTCGCTTGGCGTATCGAGGAACTGACCGCCATGATCCACGGGTTATCGCGGCCGGTTGAGTCACCCATCTCCGCACTCACCGCGATTCCAACTCTGGAACTGGTTACGAAACTCTATCCGCTGGATGATCTCAGCGTGGCTGATGTTCGCCCATTGATTGAACCGCTCCTGTCGACAGATGTCGGGCTGATCGCTGGGACTTCGGAAGCATCTGCCGCACAACGCGCGGCGATTCTGGTTCGCGATCGCCCTGAAGTGATTGCGGTCATCGATCAGATGCTCGCCGAACTGACTGCAACTCCGCTGAAGATCGAGTTGCAAATCACGCAGGAAACGGCCCCGGGGGATGGCCTAACGCCCGTTCCTGCACGATTCACCACGGGACATGGCCAACCCGTTCGCTGGACCGGCGACGCGATGGCATCGGCACCCTGCCTGGAACCGCCCTGGATCCGGATGGAATCCGAGAGCGAATTCCCCACGCCGAAACCTGCCATACCGCCACGGTTACAACTCAGCATTACGCCACGCATCGTTCGCGAACGGCGGTAAGATTTTCTCCAGGAGCACAGACATTCCTGTCTGTGCTCCTGCCGACCGTCCATCAACACTCGAACGCCCGCCACTCGGCGGTGGCGGCTTTTCAACCCTCAACTTGCCCCTGGCAGATCGCCCGGTACTTCTGCACGGTTGCGGCGAGGCCGAATTCGAGCGCATCGGCGATCAGCGCATGGCCGATGGAGACTTCGAGCACCCCAGGCACGGCTTCCAGGAATGGTCCCAGGTTCTCCAGGTTCAGATCATGGCCGGCGTTGATCCCCAATCCCGCCGCTGTCGCCTGCCGGCCGGCCTCGGTGAACTGGGCCGTCATTTTTTCGCGGCGTGAGGTTGTGAACTCTTCGGCATAAGGGCCGGTGTAAAGTTCCACGCGATCGGCACCAAGATCGCGCACCACGTCCCACGTCGTGGCATCGGCATCCATGAAGAGACTCACACGGATGCCTTTGTCCTTGAGTTCCAGAATAATCGGTCGCAGTTCATCGGCCTGCTTCGGCAAATCCCAACCGTGGTCGGACGTGAACTGATCGCGGGCATCGGGCACCAGCGTGCATTGCGCCGGTTTGACCGTCGTCACCAGTTCCAAGAACGACGGTTCCAGCGGATTGCCTTCGATGTTGAGTTCGACCTGGATCGTGCGGCCCAAGTCGTAGACATCGCTGCGGCGGATGTGCCGCTTGTCGGGCCGCGGATGGACCGTGATGCCATCGGCCCCGGCAGCGATGGCGATTTCCGCGGATCGCAGGACACTGGGAATGCCCGAGTCGCGACTGTTGCGCAGCAGGGCAACCTTGTTGATGTTCACGCTGAGTGCGGTCATGGCAATGGTCGAGGGCTAAGGGTTGAGAGTTAAGGGTTAAGGGTGAGACGCCCAGGGATGGCTATCCCTGAACTTCAACTTGGGCGTCCACTTTTGTGAGTGATGTCGCACAGCCGCGCAGGCCGAGCACCATCAGCACGCACCCTGCCATCAAACCCGCTGCCACCCAATAGGGCAACCCTGGCCCGGCATCTTTGAGGTCGAGCAACGAGAGTCCCAGGAGTGGGCCAAGAATCCGTGCGAGTGACGACATACTCTGCCCGACGCCGAGGATGCCCCCCTGCTCGTCTCCCCCCGCGTTGAGCGACAGCAGAGATTGCAGCGAAGGCGTGGTCGCCGAGAACCCAATGACGGTGATCGGCAAGACAACATACAGAAACGTCAGTGACGATTGCTGGCTGGAAACGCCGATCAGCACCAGGCCGACGGTCATCAATAGCACGCCCACAATCCCCATGCGAAATTCGCCGAGCTTGGGCAGAAACCGTCGCACCAGAAAGCCCTGGGCCAGCGTCAGAATGAAGCCGATGTAGGCGAAGACATAAAAGTTGTACTTCGCGTTGAGTCCCAGGTGCTCGGTCAGCAGCGACAGCGTGCTCTCGAATTGCGAGAAGGCGAACGTCGACAGAAAAATCGTCGCGTACAACCAGCCCATATACGGTCGCGACATGGCGACTCGGAACGAGGCGACATCGAACCAGTGCCGCTTGCGGGCGGGATCGCTCCCCGGTTTCAACGATTCCGGCAGCATGAAGATCGCCGCGAGAAAGGCCATGCCCGACAGCACGGCGGCGACATATCCCGGCGCGGGACTGGGGGCGACGTCGGCCTCGGCGACAAACTGAGCCCCCAGAATCGGTCCGAACGTAAAGCCGATTCCAAAAGCCGCCCCGATGAGGGCCATGCCTTTGCCGCGATTTTTGGTATCCGTCACATCGGCGATGTAAGCCTGCGCGGTCGGAATGGTCGCCCCGGCGATCCCCGCCGCGATCCGCGAAATGAACAACCATAAGAGCGGACTCAGGCCAAGAATCAGGCCCTGATTACCCAATTGCGTGATCCAACCGAAGGCCGCATACGAAAAGGTCGAACCGAGCAAGCCGATCATCAGAATCGGTCGGCGACCGAAATGGTCGGACAGACGGCCCCACACCGGCGCGAACAGGAACTGCATCGCCGAGAACGACGCCATCAGCACGCCCAGTTGCCAGGCTGCGGCGTCAAAGTGTTTCCCATACCGCGGCAACAACGGCAGAACGATGCCAAACCCCAGCAGATCGATAAAGACCACGAGGAAGATGATAAACAACGGCGAACGAGACACAGGCGAGCCTTAGCGGGGGGAATGTCGAATGTCGAACTCTGAATGACGAAAGGATAGCAGAATCGCTGCGGCCATGCCTGTCTGAGACTGCCGGGAGTTATCGAAGCTCAAACAACGGATCACAGCCAGCAGGCCTTCCGAAACCTAAAGCTTGATCCACCTGATTCGCCGGATAGAAAAGGTACATGCACGTCCGGTTTGCGAGTCTCCAACGATCAGTGTTTTGCGGAGTGAAGTAGTAGAATCCCTCTCCGTCATACAGATCAGCTTCCAAATAACCTCGACGCGACAGCAATAAATATGGGGTGGTATAAACGGCGAGAATGATTGCGATTATGAGCCATGTGCGCGGGCTGAGCCATGTCCACGGAGCAAACCAGTTAAGCGGATAAGGCAACGCATCGGACATGGCAGTGGCTCGAAGTTCAGTGAAATTCTGCACGGAATCGACAACGTACGACGTGATCACAAATCTACAACCAGCTCAAGGCATTTCTGCCAGAGATCGATAAGTCCCAACAATTGGTCATTGCTCAGCGTGACCGAGCGCGCACAGGCCGCACTGACGAGCGCCGAGCCACGGAACACATCGTCGATGTGAATCGCGAAACCAGTGCGTGTGGTGACGGAAAACCGGCTAGGTTGTGGCATGGTTGTCGGGTTGCTTATGACGACCGGACGCAGTACTTCGATTAGATACCGCAGATCATCCAGGTCCAACAGGCAGAACGACTCACTGACACCCTGAGTGTCAAACTGGCGCACGCGACAACCAGCGATCACCACCTCGGATTGAGAAAACCGCTGCAGTATAAGAACTGGAGCGAATTCCAGCCGATCGCCAAAGATCCCGTTCACGCTGCCAACCGTGGGATATTCCGATTCGGTTCGCGCACCGATCGCCAAGTGTTCGCGAATGTAAGTCCGCCAGCGATCTTCATCAAACAATCGTTGGGAAGGGGATTCGCTCACGTCTTCAGTTCCCCCTTCCGAACTCCGCCTTCCGCGCTGCCGATCACCCGCGCAGCCACCACCAGGCCAACCAGCACAACAGCGGTGTCAGCCCGAAGACCAGCCCGAGGCTGATGATGTTCGCGCGCGAATTGTCGGGCCAGCGAGCCACTTCGATCTCTCATTTAGCCCCCGGTCCTTTGGACCGGGGGCCATCTTATAAAACAGCCCCCTGTTGCGAGCAACAGGGGGCGAAATAGTCAACCCACGATTTCCGGATCGGTTTCCGGGGCGGCGTCGCTGGCCGGGTCGAACCATTCGTCCTTGAAGACGATGCGCTTCTTGTGCTTCATCGCCAGGTTCGAGGTCAACGCCATGATGGCATCTTTCATGCCCTGCTCGCCGGGACAGCGCAGGCCCCCTTCGGCGATGGAGCCGAAATTGTTCGTGCGAATGCAGTAGGCAAAGTGCTCCATCTCTTCGGTGTAGCCACGGCTGACCTGACCGATATCGGCGACGGCAGCCGCCTTCGACGGTCCCGTGCTGTCACTGGCCTGCAGCGCGGCCTTGCCATCGTTCCCATTCAGCACATACAGCCGCTGATCGGCTCCACCCCCGCCCGTCACCGGGCTGGCTTCCTTGTAGAGCATGGCTTCGAGTTCCTGCTTCATGATCAGCGTGGCTCGACTGCCGAAGACCGTTTCGCCATACGGTTCCATGCGGTTCGTGCTGATCGATGAATAGGTGACAATCGTGATATCGTTCTGGTCCTCAGCGTAATGCGGGCCGGGGAACTCGAACGTCATGTAGACATGGTCGTCGATCTCACGATCATCGGACTGCTGATCGGGCGAGCCGATGCCCTTCACGCCGTAGAAGTTCTTCCCGCCGTAGCCATAGCAGGCGATCGGTTTCACCTTACCGAGGAAGATGCTGCACGCATCAAGTTGGTGGCTACCGAGTTCGGCCATCAAACCGCCGCCGGTGTTGTTGTAGAGCCGCCATTTGACGAGCTTGTCGAGAGACGGATAACCGAGATCTTTCGACAGCAGTTCGTCGGCGTTCTTGAAACCGAGTTCCTTGGCGAAAGCGTCGAGCCCCGCCTGATCCTGCTTGGCGATGGCGGGTTGCCAGCTATCGCGGCCGGGGAAGCTGTTGTTGCGATGCCACTGAGCGCGAATGAACTTGATGTCGCCCAGGAGCCCATTCTTAATGAGCTCGTTGGCGTTATCGTAGAGGACGTTGTAGTGGCGTTGATGGCCGACCGCGAGGAGCAGCTTCTTTTCGCGGGCGATGCGGATCATTTCCTTGCATTCGGTCACCGAGTGGGCCATCAGCTTTTCGGTGAGGACGTGCTTGCCGGCATTGAGGCAGTCGATGGCAACGCGGGCATGCTGACACAACGGGACCGCGATGACGACCGCTTCAATCTCGGGATGAGCCTTGAGCAGTTCGCGATGATCGCGATAGAGCTTCACCTTCATCGCGGTTTCGCGGCCGAGCTTCTTGATGAGGCCGGGACGGACGTCGTTGCCGTCACCATGCAAGGCCCGCACGCGGTTGAGATCCCGCAAGTCGGCGACCGCGACGATGTCCATGTAGGCGGGGGGATGCTGGCCAAGCAGCACGCTCCCTTCATCGCCCGAGCCGATGAAGCCGACCTTCACCGGGTTGCCCTGCAGGTGCTCGTAGCCGAAGTACGCGGCTCCCAGACCGGGCACCGCCGCGGCGGCACCGACGAGGAACGACCGCCGGGTGAAGCTGACGGCTTCGTGAAAGTTGTCTTTGCCCAGGCGCTGTTGTTCGGGAGTGAGTTGCATGATGGGTTCTCCTCAGTCAATTCGCGGGCTCTTGCCCCGTGGATATTTCGATCAAATGAATGCAGAAACATCTGAATGCTGGCTAATCGCGCGGGCGGCGGTAGAACAGCATGGCGAACAAGGCATCGACACCGAACCATCGGCCGCTCGGCAGGAAGACGAATGCCAGACACGCGGTGGCTTCGATGAGCACCTTGTTAACGATGTAGTTGTGTTCGATGCCCACTTCCGGTGGGCAACCCGGCCAGGGAGGCGCGGCGAGATAGAACATCATGAGCAGCCCGGTTGCGCCCAAGGCGGCCAGACGCGTGAACAGACCGGCAATCAGTAATCCGCCGAGGATCGCCAGCCCCCACATCGTTTGGAGGTTGATCGACCGCATGGGCGTCATCGCTTCCGGGACCGGACCGGCGGAGAGTTGAGCTTCACTCAACAGTTCCGTCGCCTTGGTCTTCAGTTCGGTTTCCAAGGCTTGCACCGGGCCGACCAGCGACCGCCGGAGTTGCTGCACCTCGCCCCACTGCCGCGACAGATGATCCCACTGATACGCCGTTTCAGCTTTGGCGAGGTTGGCCTCATAGCGATCGATCAGCGTCTTGTAATGGTCGACGTCGCCCATGCGCTCCTCGACGATGGCCCCATCTTTCGTCTTCTGCAAAATGCCGACCCGTTCGGGATCGCCTTTGAGTAACGCCGCCAGTTGTTCCTTGTAAGACAACCGGCTGTTGAGCGTGTAGACGCGATTCATTGCGTCATGGAACTTCTGGCGCAAGTCGGCTTCGGCCTGTTGCTCGGTTGTCGGTTCGGCGATGAGAGGTGCCTGTTCGAGAATGGCATCGCGCTCGCTTGGCAACAGGTGGTAGGCTCCATCGACGATGAGCCGCTTCTTGCCGGCGTCGTACCGGATCGCCTTACTCCATTTGGCAAGGTCTACCCCGTCTGGCAGTTGAGCCAATTCGGCGACGAATTCCTTGGGACCGTTGAGCATCAGGTTCAACTGGTCGGCGACGCTGCGGCCACCTTTTTGAGCCTCCCCCGATCCCGGATAATGGCTTATGTACCGGCCATACCAGGCGTCCCATTTGGCGGTCATCTGGTCGTAGTCAAGCCAACCGAGGTCGTTCGGATCACCGGTCAGATTGCGGAAGTGATCGCGCAGCGGGCCGGTGGCATTTTTGAGATACCCTTCGGCAGACCACGGTTGCGGGGTCGCCTGGGTATTCAGCTTCCACAGTCCCTCGTACAGCAGATGCCAGCCAATGAACAGCCGCAAGGTGACCAGGAAGAAGCAGGCCAAACGGGAAATTTTACGATCATCACCGGGCACGCCGGGGGCCCTTTCACTCTCGAACATCACGGGTGCGATATCAGGCAGATTGCAAGGTCCATGTGCTGGCCCCGTGTCGCTTCAGATCAGGCAGACTCGGCTGGATACCAGCGATCTGCGGCGACACCCCGAAGAATGGGCCGCAGTGTCCGACCATCTTCGGGGTAGGGAAACAGAATCACACCGACCTCTGGAAAATTATCGCAGCAGGCGAGAGCGTTTTCGACCCCAAGCACAAAAAAAGCGGTCGATAACGCGTCCGACAACGCTGCCCGCGGCGCGATCACGCTGACCGACAGCATCGCATCAACCGGCCAGCCGGTGCGCGGATCGAGAATATGCCCATATCGCCGACCCTCATGCCGAAACCATTGCACCGCCGTCCCACTCGTCGACAGTGCCGCATCCTTCAACAGCAGCGTGGCCCAGGGTCGATCGGGCAAGAGCGGGTTTTGCAACGCCACCGGCCAACCGTCATGACCCGCATGACCGCCCCGCACCAGCGCACTGCTCTTACCCCCATGAATCAGCCAGTGCTCGACATTCGCAGCCGTCAGAATTTCCGCGGCTCGATCCACCGCATAGCCTTTGCCAATGGCCCCCAGATCGAACATCGGTCCGGCCGCCGAGAATCGCACTGAACATGTCGCCTGGTCCAAAAGCACGTGTTCCATCGACGCTGCCGAGACCGCCTCGGCGATGGCGGAGGACGTGGGCAGATGTTCCGATTTACGGGCGGTACGCCAAAGCTGAATCAACTTCCCGACAGCAGGATGAAACGCGCCGTTGGTCTGGCGATGCAGTTCTACTGCCTGCTCTAACAGGGCAAACAATCGCGGTTCGAGGGTGCAGGGTTGCTGATGAGCCGTCGCGTTGAGCCGCGAAAGTTCACTCTCTTCGCGATATACCGAATACTGCTGTTCAAGCCGGGCGACGTCATCGAGTGCAGCGGACGCGGCTTCCAACTGCTGTGGCGGACCATCAGGATTGAGCAGGATATCAAAATCGGTTGCCATCGCCGTGGTGCGCAGCATCAGCGCGGGGCCACGTCCAGGCGACGGCCTGTGGATCAGGGTGTCTGCCCATTGCTGTCCCGCGGCGGCGACCTGGCCGAGTAACGCGCGACCCGACAGGAAATCACGGCGATTGGCGGGCGTGGACATGGTGATCCAGACTCAACTCACGACATCACCGGCGGTGTCATCTGGCTGGATGACTTTTTCCTCAGAGACGCAGGGCAATGATACCGCAAGTGGCCAGCCAGAGGACGCTACCGAAGCTCCAGGGCCATCGCCTTTTTCAATCTCGGCGGCCTTTTATGGTCAAGAGTCCAGTGATGAGAGACGAGAGCCAGGCAAAATGCCTTGGTGGAATGTGAGTTTCTGGCTCTCGACTCTGGTCTCTCGTCTTTCGACCGGCCAGCGCTTCCACTCTGCTTGAACAAAGCGATGGCCCTGACCGAAGCTCATTCTTGATCAGCTTTTAGGAAACGCTATTCCTCGGTGTCGAGCGGGTCGCCATCGTCGGTCGGATGTTTTGGCGGAGGGCCACGTCGGTTGCCTGACCGGGGTGAAGAGAGCGGGGCAAAGCTGATTTCCGGGGTGAACTGTAACAGCCAGGACTTTCGGCACTTGGAGCAAGTCAATACCGTCCCCACTTTCGACTTGGCCCGTAGTTCAGACTGCGTCGTAATGAGAATGGGGACTGCACATTCCGGGCAGGGTACCGACAACGATTCGGGCATCAACATCGATCAGACTCTAAGGTCAGGCAGGGTCAGCAGACGGGGATTTACGGCTGGGCAATAACAGGTCAGCGAAGTGTCGGAAGCTAACGATCCAATCGCTAATAAAAACAATGCGCATAGTTTCTAATGGCTACACGTACACTCTGTTCTCACGTTACCCGACGAACTCCGGTCCAAGAATATGTGAATGCGGGGAAACTCAGAAGATTGGCGGATTTCAGAGTTTCACCGCAAAGCTAAGCCACACAAACCCTTGTGCGCGCTAAGCAATCTGCACCATTTGACCCACGAAGATGTGTGAATATTGCGGAAAGCCGAAGATAGAAAACCCAAAGGTCAGACATCCACTGGTTTCCCGCGATCTGGCTGTCTGCTCTCAGCTTTTTGCTTTCCGCCGGGATGATTGGAAAACTGGTTCTGAGAAATCGATCCGTGAAGTAGCACGATGCCCTGCCCTAGACCGACAGACCCCGCTAGACTTTTCCCCAACACTCTGCGTCTCGAGGGGTGCGCTCCGGGATCTCGACGGTGCGGTTGGTTCACACAAAGCGGATGGCATGCACAAGTACATCATTATGGGTGCCCAGGGTTGCGGCAAAGGCACCCAGGCGAAACTGCTCAAGCAAGATTACGACCTCGCGCACATTTCCGTGGGTGATATTTTCCGCTGGCATATTCAGTCACATACCAAGCTGGCCGCCCGCATCAGACGACTGATTGCCGAAGGGCACCTCGTCCATGACGATGTGGTCGAAGACATCATCAAAGAACGCTTGCAGGAACACGATTGGAACTACGGCTTCATTCTCGATGGGTTCCCGCGCAATCGCACCCAGGCCGAGTTCTTCCTTGAAAGCTATGATATCGACGCGGTCATCCACATCTCGGTCTCCGATGATGTCGTCTTTGAGCGCGTCCTGGCCAGACGGTTGTGCGGTCACTGTGGGCTCGATTACAACCTGATTCACCATCGCCCCTCTGTCCCCGACCAGTGCGATGTCTGCGGCGGAAAACTGATCGCCCGTGATGATGACAATCCCGACGCTGTCCGTTCACGACTCAACGACTACCGCACCAAAACCGAACCCATTCTGGAATTGTTTCGTCGTAAAGAACTGGTCATTCAGGTCGATGGCAGCCTGTCTGCCGCCGAGATTCAGGCCAGCATCCGTCGGCAGTTGAAATTGACGGCCGAATAGCCGTGCGGTTGATCGCCGACGAACTGGCGTACCTGTTCAACGGGCCTTGCAACAGAGGCCAACATCATGCACAGAGATGAACTTCGTGAACAAATTGCGGCCGAGGCGGCCCGGTTGATCTTGCGCGGCAAGGCCGCAGACTTTGCCGTGGCTCGCAAGCGTGCCGCGCGCTGGCTCAAGCGCCGCCGACTGCACCGCGACGAGATCCCCTCGAATCAGGAGATTCAGGTGCAGTTGCAGGCCCTCAGTGGCGTACTGTATCAGGAGCGTGATCCGGCCACGCTGTCGCAAATCTTTCATTGGACCAGGCAGGTGCTGGCCTGTCTGGCAGATGTTCCTGCCGTCGTACAATGCACAGATACGCAAGCCGCGACCATCGCGGGAGCACCAACGCGGATCCTGGTCACCGGTTCACAAACAGTGATTCGTGAACGACTCGCCGAGGCCGGTTATGCACCACAACCGTTGCCACAGGCAGCGGCCGATACGGAAACGGCATGGCCCAGCGTCTGGAGATTGCGACTGCGCGGGCAGTTCCCGTGCGAGATTCAGGGGATCCTGGGGGATCTGCCCAGCGCCTCAGAAGGCTGGTTGAGCCGAGATGATGTGCAGGCCCTGGTTCAACAGAATCCGGTGGCAGAATTCACCAGCATCGATGATGAACACCCGGAGGCCTTTGAAGTCTTTCAGCTGTTGCTGCAACCGTTGGCTCGCGTGCAATGGCCTGCGGAGATCCATCCGGAAGGCGATGCTCTGTATCACAGCCTGCAGGTGTTTGAACTGGGACGGGCCGAGTCGCCTTATGATGAAGAATTCCTGCTGGCGTGCCTGCTGCATGACGTCGGCTGGGCGATCAATCCGCGACATCCCGTGCTCTCGGCGATCGATGCTCTGGGGAGTCTGATCACGGAGCGCACGCGGTTTCTGATCGAACAACGCCCCGTGGCAACGCATTATTTGAACACCGGGGAATGTCCCAAATCGCTACGCCGCTCGGAAGATTTTGAAGAGGCGGTGTTACTGGCGCGGTGCGACCGCGCGGGCCGTGTGCCCGGGGCCTGCGTCTGCACGCTCGAAGAGGCACTGGAATACATCGCAGGGTTAGACAGTGCTTGGGATGCTGAATAGCAGTCTGCGAGCCGTCGCGCCGTCATTTCCGGGAAATCCGTGACATCGGGTTGAGTCGAGCGGCGAAGTCTGCCGATAGGTCATCTGGCGACAGGCAATCGGGCTCAAGGTCCGCCCTGTTCCAACACCCAGAGGGGGAATCGATCATGCAATTCTGGCTGCGGGGACCGCTGACACTGCTGTTAACACTGCTGCTGAGTGGAACCGCGGCACGCTCTGTCGAGGCGGGTGATCACTGGCCCTGGAAACGGCATGGCTGGTTGCAGCGGCCGTACTGGGCAGCCCCGTTGGCCACTCCAGACCACCTGCCCTACGATGCCTGGGAACCTGGGCCGATGTTGCCGGAAACCCTGGAATGGGAAGCGGACTACCTGCCCGACGACGCCTGCTGTGGCGATAACCCTGCGGCTGTTCCGTCACCCTCACCAGCACCTGGGCCAAGTGATGCTCCCACGCCGATTCCCGATGATGGATTTCGCCCAGCGATCCCGGCCTCGCCTTCCGCTCCGGCGACCACATCGCCGACACCCATACCCGCGCCCATCGATGAACGGCCGCTCCGCCCCAGGGCGGTTCCGGTTCCCGTGCCCGATGCGGTGCCTGAACCGATCCGACGGACTCCACCCCGACGGGCACCGATTCCCAGCGATGCTCCAGGCATGGAAGCGACACCCGATATCGAACTGACGCCCGAGATTTCGATTCCGATGCCACCCGCTGACGGTGGAGAAGGGTTGCGACCTGAAGTCGACCCATTCCCCACGCCGCGTCCCTCACGAACCGAATCGCAAAAACCGGAAATCCCGAAAGAGGAGATTCCGTTCCCACGCGATGCGTCTCGCCGGAACTCAACCACGTCCTTGCGGCGACCCGTCCCGGGAGCCGCGCGCGCCTGGATGAGCCGTCCTGACAGTGTGGTACGTTAAGGGCTAAGTGCTGAGGGTCAAGGGCTGAGTGCTGAGTGGTCAGACACAGAGACACTGCTCGCCCTGTTACTCAACCCTTAGCCCTCAGCCCTTATCCCTTCCCCGGCAATTGAAGACCAGTTCTGTTCGCCGAAATCTCCATCTTGTCATATCTTGCTGACCCGCTTACACTTCGCAGCCATAGAGCCATGGGGTGTTCTCGACTGTGGCGAACAGCGCGAGATGAAAGGTGGAATGTGACCGCATTGCGTGCCTGCCTGGTCATGGGCACTCGGCCCGAACTGTTCCAATTGGCCCCCTTCTCGCATGTTTGCACGCGACGTTCCGATGTCGATATTGAACTGATCGTAGCTGAGAGGCTGCGAAACTCTCTGTCTGAGTTCGACCTCCCCCCACCGGTGCAGACCCTCGTTGATGTCGATCAGGCATCACCCACGGCGACACTGGCACATCAGTTAACGACACTGGATGCCTGCTGGACCGCAGCCCCGCCCGATTGCGTGGTCGTCCAAGGAACCAGTCCCCTGGCCTTCGCAGCAGCACTCGCCGCATCAGCCTTGCAGATTCCCGTGATTCATGTCGACCCGCTCAACGGCGCGGGTTCGCTAACTCCTTCCCCCTTCGCGAGCATTTCTGAACGTGCGACGGGGTGGCTGGCCGCCATGCAATGTGTCCCCACACGACAATCGGCTCAGCAACTGATCTTTGCGGGGCGTCCCAGACACACGGTGTTCATCACGGGCTGCACGGCTGTGGAGACTTGGCAGAACTGGATCACGCAGGCCCAACAGCCCGATGCCCGCTGGCGCGAGGCGCATGCCTGGCTGCTGGCACGTCCGTATGTGGTGTGCGATCTCTCCGACATACGGTTCACCACAACACAGGCACCGGCCTGGCACACCATGAATCGGTTGGCTGTCTGCCATCCCGGCCTGCAATTTGTCGTGATCACTCGCGGTGACCAGAGCGAGACTGTCCAATCGGCACCGCAGGCGATGAATCTGCAAGCGATATCGACATCATCGCTGGTCGAAATCTCCGGTCTTAAGTCCGAAAGTCGCATGATCGTATCGTGCTCGCAGCATTGGCGTGAAGAACAATCGGCGTTCCGGATTCCCGTGGTCTTCTGGGACGGAATGCCACCGCACGCCGAGTCCTCGAATCTGCTGGAACGCTGCGCGGATGTACTGAATCAACCGCCATTATCCGATGTCGCAGGTCTGACGGCCGATGGACGAGCCGCCCAGCGAATCGTCGATTTGTTAGCCGCTCGTGCCTGGAATGAGCCGATGACCGTCCGCCGGGCGGCGTGAGAATTGCCGTGAAACACCCCAGTTTGTGGCAGAGTTTTGGGCATGCGGCGCATGGCGTCTGGTTGACCCTGCGGACCCAGCGGAATGCGCGAATTCATGTCGCCGTCGCGGTGGCGGTCTGCCTGGTGGGCTTATGGCTGCGGCTCGATTTGCTCCGCTGGAGCATTCTCACCATCACCATGGCCGCCGTACTGGTTGGTGAAACCATTAACACGGCGGTCGAAGCGCTGGTCGATCTGCTGTCTCCCCAGTTTCATGAACGGGCCAAGGTCGCGAAAGATGTGGCCGCCGGTGCGGTGCTGCTGCTCAGCATTGCAGCCGTTATCGTGGGCCTGTTAATCGTTGGCCCGCCGCTGTACGAGAAGTTGCTCCCGTGATTGTTGATTAACGATCGGTGCGTCGCCACTGGTCCACGGACTGAAACAGCTTCTTCCCCGCAGACACCGCCTGGTTCACCACCTGCCGAACTTTGTCGCGCTCATAGTCGTGGTGCAGTCCATTGAGTAATGCGGCGGCGCGCGCCTGATCTAACTGCTCGGAAATCGCGGGAATCAAATCCTGCTGAATACCAAAGTCGCGGTAGTGTTCCCGATCGGCACAGACGGGTATGAAGTCCACCGCCCGCGTTCCGAACACTTCGCGGGCATAGTCTCGGGCGGCGGCGATGTTTTTCTCCTTGGCCGAAACCGGTGACCGCCAGGCATAGGGTGGCTGCCACTCCATCATCGGGCTAAGGCCGTCAATTTTGTTAAGGACCACCAGAATCTTCGGCGGACGCAACTGCGGCTGTGTGGCATACCACTCCGTCAAGGCGTTCAACGTTGTCAGATCGGCATCTCGCGCGGGCGATCGGACATCGAGCACCAGCAGCACCAGGTCGGAATCTCGCACCGCCAACTGAGTCTCGCGGAGTTGTGCCGCTGTCGCCCCCGCATCGCTGTAGCCCGGAGTATCCAGCAACACCAGTGACTCGGAACGCTCGGGCCAGTTCAAGGTGAATCGCTGCACCGTTTGCGTGGCGGGCAGCACATCGGTCACGGCGGCATGCCCCCCGAGCAGGCAATTGATGAGGCTCGATTTCCCGGCTTTCACCTGCCCCATCACCGCTAATGTGATCGACACACCAACCGTTGAGGCACGATCGACCGGCACTGCGGACGCCTGGAGATCTGCCGGCACCGCCGCTTCCGGGTGCAACCGTTGCATCACGGCGCGATAGCGTTTGGACCCCGCCCGCAGTCGGCCGCTGTTCAATTCGATCAGATAATACCCCGCCTGACGGACATAGTAGGCATAGAAAGAACCCAGCAGATTCTGTTGCAACTGCTTGGTAAAGGGCTCCATCGCCACCCGAGAAACAATATAACGTCCCAGGTTGAGCGGATTGAGAGCGATGGAGGCAATCCAGCCCGCGGAACTCGCCGTCTGCCACCAGGCCGGCGCTTTCGACAGCATCTTCCACTGCGACACGGTGATGAGATGGCTCGCCGGGACATATCTCAGGAACCAGTCTTCGACGTCTTCCGACACGAGTTGAATGACCGCGAGAATTTCGACCACACTGCGCTGCCCCAGCGGATCGGTCGCCTCGGGGTGATAATGCCGGGCCAGATTCAATGCCAGATTCTGCGTCAACTGGGCATAGAACTGGGGGTTGGTCAACTCTTCGGCGGGAATCGTATCGATCTTCGCCTGTTCGGCCTGAATGAGAGCTGCAGCCGCATGATCTTGCGACGTCCAATGCGTGTCATCAAAGCTCGGCAGCGAGAGGCGCAAATCGCGCGACCAGGTGCGTGCCAGCAGCGATCCCAATCCCCAGCAGACGGGCAACGTCCACCACAGCCAGAACCATTGCCCCGAGCGATACAGGGCCACCGCCCCGAACCCGGCGAATAACAACACCGGCAACAGCGAGAGCACCGCGACAACCATCAGCTTCCAGCGGGACATGGGCAAGTACTTTGGAAGGAGAAGGTTGTCTGCGGATCTGACACAAGGCGATTCGCAAGCCTGAACGCGAACCAGTCAGCGCCGGATCACCCGACGAGAAACACCGTCATCGATTTGGGACCATGAGCGCCGATCACCAGCGATTGTTCAATATCCGCGGTCTTGGAGGGCCCGGCAATGAAGCCCCCAAAGCCCGGACGATCGCAGCGAATCCGCTGATAAGCCTCGAAAAGATTATGCACGACCTGATCGACCGAAACGACCAGCGACAAATGCTGGCACAGGAAATAGACCACGCGGTGTTTCAGTCCCGCATCGGTCACCCAGATGGCTGCGTTCTCAGCCACGGCGAACTCTCCCGGCAGAATCGCGAAGTCGATGTCTTCCAGTTCATGCGGGTCCGCCACGGCTTCGAGTTTCACATTCGTCGTGCCCACGCCGGGGACCAGAGACAGCGTTTTTGCGGAGGACATGTAGACCGGCAACCGATCCAGTTCCGCAGCGAGGGCAGCCATATCAGGCACGCGAATCGCCCGGCCACCAATCATTTCGAGAACCGAACAGAACTGGGCCACGGGATCGGGATACTGGATCCACGGCCCGTCCAGTTCCGGCAACGCCGACGATTCGGGCAGATGCTGTCGGACCGATTTGAGAATGGTATCGCGGGAGGACATGGTGGTTTCACCTAAACAAGCCCAAGGCTACATGGTCCAATCATCGAGCGTCAAACCCGGAATTGGCAGATAATCTCGAGTATTATGCGTTATCAATTCCAGTTGATATGTCATGGCCGTCGACGCAATGAAGAGGTCAATGACTGGCCGTGGTTGTCCGATGTCAGTCATTTGCCCACGAAGCTGCCCAAATGTTTCCGCAACGTCGAAATCGACGTCAATTATTTCGACGAACTTCAAGAATTCGCGGATCGCATCGACCTTTCTCGCAGGCATCTGCTTGCGGTAGGTCCATGCCAATAGCTCACCAACGGTTAAAACTGAGACAGATAACGCCCCCGCTCTTCTGGCGCATTCCAGGCCGACATTGCGGTTGCCCCGAATATAGGCGGAACAGGTGTCTGTATCCAAAAGATAACGCATCAATCATTCTCGCCGTCTACCAAGCCGTGACGCCGCTCTGCACGGTACCATTCATCCAATTGTTCGCACTCTGGCTGATCCGCCCAAGCCCCGAATCCGGGAAGTTCGGTCAGCGACAATCCCACGGAGTGACCCACTTGACGGACTGTCACTTCCACCACCGTGCCATCCGGCATGGCGGGATCGTCAGTCAATTCGATTGTGCGGCCATGGATGATGCCGCGTACGATGGGCACGGTCATGACTTTTCTCCTTTCATCTGCCGTCGCTGCTGATACAGATCCCGGAAGCTCTGGCGAGGCATGGGGGGTAACTCCCGCTGTTTGCCCCAGGGGTTCAACCGATTGTACACCAGGAACCGCGGCAACAGCGGGACCATTTTGCGCGCCCACCACCCCGCCGTGCGATACAGCCACGGCGAACTCAGCACGTTTCCGCCCAGTCTCATGGCCCAGCGTTTGTACCACGGCAGCAGTTTGCGGATGGCGATCTCTTTCCGCCAAGTGAGCAGTTGGGTATGCAGATCGATCTTCACCGGGCAGACATCGCTGCACGACCCACACAGGCTGCAAGCAAAGGGCAATGTGCTGTACGTCGCGGCATCGCGTGAGGGCGCGAGGATCGAGCCAATCGGACCAGGCACCGTGGTCTGATAGCTGTGGCCACCACTGCGGCGGTAGACCGGACACGTATTCATGCACGCGCCACAACGAATACAGTTGAGCGAGCGACGAAAATCGGGGCTACCCAGAATGTCGCTGCGGCCGTTATCAACCAGCACAATGTGCAGCTCACCGCCGGGCATGGGGCCATGAAAGTGCGACGAATACGTGGTGATCGGTTGCCCGGTCGCAGAACGCCCCAGCAGTCGCAAAAAGACACTCAGGTCGGCCAGCCGCGGAATCAGTTTCTCGATGCCCATACAGGCGATATGCACCTTGGGGAGCGACACGCCCAAGTCGGCATTGCCTTCGTTCGTGCAGACCACGAAGCCGCCGGTCTCGGCGATGGCGAAGTTCACGCCCGTGATGCCAATGTCGGCCCCCAGAAACTGTTCCCGCAATTTCTTGCGAGCCGCATTCACCAAGTACGGCGGATCGGTCGCCCCTTTGTCGGTTCCCAGATGGTGATGAAACAGTTCGCCAATCTCTTCCTTCTTGATGTGAATCGCGGGCATCACGATGTGGCTGGGGGGTTCGTCCAGCAGTTGCACGATCCATTCGCCCAGATCGGTATCGGTGACAGCGATTCCATGACGTTCAAGGAATGGGTTGAGGTGACACTCTTCCGTCAGCATCGACTTGCTTTTGACAACTTTTTTGGCACCGTGCTGTTGAATGATTCCCAGCACAATTTCGTTGTGTTCGGCGGGTGTGCGTGCCCAATGGACCTTGGCCCCCAGCTTAATGGCGTTGCGTTCAAACTCTTCGAGATAGTCGCCCAGTCGCGACATCGTATGCAGCTTGATCTCCGAGGCTTTCTGCCGCAGCAATTCCCACTCGGGCAAGGTGGCGGCCATCTTGTCGCGTTTGGAACGGACGAACCACAACGACTGGTCATGCCAATGGGCACGACTGTCGTTCGCCACAAACTCAGCGGCATTTTCCGAATGTTCACGAACAATAGTGGCCGTCATAGATTTGAGTTCTTTGCGATTGGCGAATCAATGACTGAAGATCGATTCAATTCGGTTTCCGACCCGCCAGAATTTCGGCGACGTGCATGACCTTCAAAGGCGATTTCTGTCGCTGAATCAGCCCCCACAGGTGCATCAGGCACGACATATCTCCCGCCGTCAGCACCTCGGCCTGGGCCTGGGTGTGATCATGAATGCGGTCGAGACCCATCATGCACGAGACCGCTTCTTCCTGGACCGCGAACGTTCCCCCAAAGCCACAGCATTCGTCGGGGCGTTGCAATTCCACAAGTTGAATTCCATCCAGCCAGCCCAATAACTGCCCCGCCTTACTGAATCGGGGGCCCATGACTTCGCTGCACGAACCCAGGCGCAGTTCACGCAATCCGTGACAACTTTGATGCAAGCCCACGCGATAGGGAAACTGTCCCTCGATTTTTTCAATCTTCAAGACATCGACCAGGAATTCGCACAACTCGTAGGTCTTGCTCGTCACGGCTTCAAATTGAGGATGATCGTGAACCAGATCGTGATAGTGCTTCCGCACCATCGCTGTGCAACTGCCCGAAGGACACACCACGTAATCGTAAGGGGCAAAGATCTCCAGGAACCGCTGTGCCAGGGGCACCGCGTCCTGCACGCAACCCGTGTTGGCCATGGGTTGTCCACAACAGGTTTGTGCCGCGGGAAAGTCGACCTCGCAGCCAAATTTCTCCAGCAGTTCCAGCGTCGCCAATCCCACATCCGGGTACAATTGGTCGACGTAACAGGGTATGAAGAGTCCGACACGGGGCATCAGTAGTTGATCTTTCACCAAAAAGATGTCGCTTCAGGAGATTATAGCCGACTGCACGACTCAGACGGGAGCGCAGCGGCCGGGATCTGTCGAGAGGCGGCCCTGTTTGCCTGACTTTACCGTGAGAGCATTATGACCACTCGACAGCCCCCAAAGTTCTCCATCACGCCCAGACATCTGGCGATTCTGGCCATTCTCGCCCTCTTTGCCGTCAGCGGAGTTTCCCAATATCTCGCGGATCAGGCGGAGTTGGCGGTTCCCACGGCCGATCAGAAACCACCACCGTCACGGCAAAATCCATCGACGACCACTTCCGCCCCGATCGAGATTATTCCGACAACAACCGAGACGCCGCGCAACACGAAAACCGCGGAATCCACCGATAGTTCCGCGACTTCCTCTCGCCAAGTCGTCGTCGCGAACCAGGTGATTCGGGATCAATCGGGACGAATTCTGTTTCAGGGCGACATCGATCTCACCGCCACACTGGCACGGATCGATCGCGGGGAACGGCATTCCCATCGCAACGATGGCGGTACTTTTCGCAACCTGGAACAACGTCTCCCCAAACAACCGTCAGGCTACTACAAAGAGTATGTGCATCCTACGCCGGGCGTAAATGGCCCTGGTCCTCAACGCGTTGTCCTGGGACAACAGGGGGAAACCTACTACACCCCCGATCACTACCAGACTTTCCAGAGAATCTCACGATGACTGCGGGCCGCGGATTGTTATTTGTCGCTGATCCTTACGACGTGCTGGTCGAACAAGGGGTTCGCGCGTGGATCTCGGCACGCATTCGCACCAAACGCGAACTGTTTGCCGCGTTACAGCGACAATTGCACTTTCCCAGTTACTTTGGCGGCAACTGGGATGCCTTGAACGACTGCCTTCACGACCTGTCGTGGCTGCCTGAACATCAGGAAATCGTGCTGATTCACGATGGTCTGCCCTTTGGAGTCGGGCCCAGTCGCTCACGGCAGATCTACCTGGAACTGCTGGCAGGGTTGCTGGAAGCCGATGCCACTGGCCCAAGCCGTTGGACGATCGTTTTCCCCAACGAAGTGCGAAATCGAGTGACGCCACTATCACTAGCGGAGGGGTAACGACCGGAACTTTTCGCAGCGTCGCAACTCCTGTTGCCGGGCTTTGTTGCGGCTGTTATGATCCCCGCAACCGGCACAGGGCCCGTATCTTTCCCCGTCAAGGCAGCGACTGCCGCCACAAGGATGGTTGCGACATGAGTCACGCACGACTCGCGGAACTGATCGAAACAAAGCAGGCCAAAATTGGCGTGATCGGCCTCGGCTATGTGGGCCTGCCCCTGATCCGGGCCTTTACCAGTGCCGGATTCCGGTGCCTGGGTTTTGATGTCGATCAGTCGAAGGTCGACAAGCTCAAAGCAGGCCAGAGCTATATCAAACACATTGATTCGGCGGCGATTTCCACGCTGATCAAAGAGCAGAAATTCGAGCCCACTGCCGACATGGGCCGCCTGGGCGAAGCCGACTGCGTGATTATCTGCGTGCCCACGCCACTCAACGAAAGTCGAGACCCAGACTTAAGTTACATCGAAGGAACGGCCCATTCGATCGCCCAGACACTGCGTCCCGGACAGCTGATTGTCCTCGAAAGTACAACCCACCCCACGACCACGCGGGTGAATGTGCTGCCGGTTCTGGAAGCCACCGGGCTCAAAGTTGGCGTCGACTACTTCCTCGCTTTCAGCCCGGAGCGTGAAGACCCGGGTAACCCCAGTTTTCAAGCCGCGACCATTCCCAAAGTGGTCGGGGGCTTCGACAAGGCGTCTGGCGACCTGGCCTGTGCGATGTACGGCCATGCGGTCGTGAAAGTGGTTCCCGTGACTTCTATGGAAGTCGCCGAGGCCTGCAAGATCCTCGAGAACACCTATCGCGCGGTGAACATTGCCCTCGTGAATGAACTCAAGGTGCTCTACGACAAGTTGGGCATCGATGTCTGGGAAGTGATCGACGCGGCGAAAACCAAACCGTTCGGTTTTCAGGCCTTCTATCCGGGTCCGGGTCTGGGCGGTCACTGTATTCCCATCGATCCATTTTACCTCACCTGGCTGGCCCGCAAACACGGCGAGCAAACGCGGTTCATTGAACTGGCCGGGGAAATCAACACCTCGATGCCGATCTACGTGATTCATCGGGTGACGGAATTCCTGAACGATGCGGGTAAAGCCGTCCGTGGCAGCAAAGTGGCCTTGCTCGGCGCGGCCTACAAGAAAGACGTGGACGACCCGCGCGAAAGCCCCTCGTTTGAGCTGATGAAGTTGCTGCTGGCCCGCGGGGCCGACCTCACCTACAACGATCCGCATGTTCCTGCACTCCCGAAGATGCGGCACTATCCCGATCTGCCGGCGATGACCAGCCAGGAACTGACGCCCGCCTATCTGGCGGCACAAGACTGCGTGCTGATTGCCACGGATCACAGCGCGTATGACTACAACTTCATCGTGAAGCACGCGAAGCTGGTGGTTGACACACGGAATGCCACCAAGCATGTGACCCACGGCCGTGAACACATCCGCAAAGCATGAGGATGGGTTTGCTGATGAGCGAATCTGACAGGGGGTGGCTGCGTGACATGCCTTGTGGATATCGCATGGGCCGGGATGATGCGGCACCGCATGGCCTCGGTTCCATTCCCTTACTCGCAATGCGGAAGGGCGTCGCATGGCCGTCAGCCAGGAGGCGCTCCGGGCGACCATGACTTCAACGCCACAGCTCGCCCAGCACTGGGATGATCTGTTTGAAGGGAAGTCAGCACGGTGTTTGGAATCTGTGCTGCCGGCTTATCTGAAGTGCCAGCGTTGGTTCGCGGGGAAAGCCCGGGCCATTCAACGGGCCAGTCTGCTGGATGTGCTTCAACTGGAAGACATCCCGGAAGTGACCGCGGATGCACAACATCCAGCTAGTTCCGCGCCGGAAGTTCTCGCGGTAACTCGCATGCTGCTGGTCCAAGTGGATTATGCTGAGGGTGACCCCGATACCTACCTGCTGCCCGTGATTTTCGCTCAGGGTCTGCAACGTGAGAAGATCCTGGCGGACAGGCCCACCGCGGGAATCCTATCGGTGACCCGTATCAGCGATGGTGCCGAGGCCACACTGTGCGATACCACGCACGAACGCGAGTTCTGGCTCTTGTTGTTTCACGCCATACAAAATGGCCGATCGATTCCTGGAAAGTTCGGGACGGTGGAACCCCGGCAAACGCAGGCGTTTGCACAACTCACAGCAGGCCTTGCACTCGACGCCACGGTGCATGGCGGCGAGCAGAGTAACACGTCGGCAGTTCTGGGACGCCAACTGATTCTGAAGCTGTTTCGGCGACTCAATGAAGGCGAAAATCCCGACTTGGAGATCGGCCAATTTCTCACCGAGCAGACGAGGCTGGCCTGTGTCCCCCGGGTCGCGGGTGCCTTGGAGTACCAGCGACAAGACGCGCCGCCGATCACACTCACCGTCGTGCATGAGTATGTGCCCCATCAAGGCGATGCATGGGTGTATACGCTCGATGAATTGAAGCGCTTTCTGGAGCGTGTGGAAACGGAAATGACCGGCCCACCCGCCGCTGAAGTTTTGCCGCTCGACGCCTCTCCACTCAGCCTGCTGGACTATGCTGTGCCCTCAACAGCACAAGCGTTGATGGGTTCTTATCTGCAATCGGCGATGTTATTGGGGCAGCGCACGGCGGAACTGCATCTGGCATTGGCGAGTGGTACGGCAGCGGCGTTCACGCCCCAGGCTTTCAGCAAGCTCTACCAGCGTAGTCTCTTCCAGTCCATGCAGACGGAAGCCCGCACAGTCTTCGCACTGTTGCGCCAGCGCATCAGTTCCTGTTCGACTGACATCCAGGCGTTGATCGAGACACTGCTCCCTCTCGAAACAAAACTGCTCGAGAAATTCGCCGAGATTTCGACGCAGCGCATGACCGCCTTACGCATACGTTGTCATGGTGATTATCATCTCGGACAGGTCTTGTATACAGGCCACGACTTTCGGATTATCGACTTTGAAGGCGAACCGGCCCGCTCGATCGGCGAACGACGAATCAAGCGTTCTCCGCTGCGCGATGTCGCAGGCATGATCCGTTCCTTTCACTATGCCACCCATGCGGCCCTCCGCAGTTCTCACGGCGCATGTCAGTCCAAGTCTGCAGCGGTCAACGATGCCCTGGCCTGGGTCAACGCCTGGTACAACTGGTGCTCGGCTGCGTTCCTCAAGGCCTACCTGGCCGAAGCCGCGTCCGGCAGTTTTCTGCCGCAACAGCGTGAGGAACTGCAGGTGCTGCTCAAGGCCTATCTGCTGGAAAAAGCGGTGTATGAACTGAACTACGAGTTGAATAACCGGCCCGCATGGGTCGCCATCCCACTGGAAGGGATACTCCAACTCCTGCAAGATTGAACCCGCGTTCATCCCGCTCACGGGGGCAGTTCCCGTTACAAAGGCCCGGTATGATCATTCACCCAGAATATCCCCAGACACTGGGTGCAACGCTGCTGGACAACGGCCAGTGTCACTTTCTGGTCTGGGCTCCACACGCGAAACGGCTCGACTTGAAACTGGTCGCGCCGCAAGAGTGGATCCACCCGATGCAGCGCTGCGACCGGGGGTATTATGAATTGACGGTCGATGGCATCGGCCCCGGAACCGAATATTTCTATCGCATCGACAATCAGCGCGACCGTCCCGATCCGGCCTCGCGCTATCAACCTCACGGAGTCCACAAAGCCTCCGCCATCATCGATCGCAAATTTGCCTGGACCGATCAGGGCTGGTGCGGATTGCCACTCCATCGCTATGTCATTTACGAATTGCACATCGGCACGTTCACGGCAGAAGGCACCTTTGATGCCGCCATCGACCAGCTCGAAGGCTTACGTGAACTGGGCGTGACGGCGCTGGAAATCATGCCGGTCGCACAGTTTCCCGGCGATCGCAACTGGGGGTACGACGGCGTGCAACCCTTCGCCGTGCAGAACAGCTACGGCGGCCCGGATGGTCTGAAACGCCTGGTCAACGCGGCTCATGCCGTCGGCTTGGCGGTGATTCTGGACGTCGTTTACAACCACCTCGGCCCGGAAGGCAATTACCTGCCCGAGTTCGGCCCGTACTTTACAAATCGCTACCTGACTCCCTGGGGACAGGCGATCAACTTCGATGATCTTGATTGCGACGAGGTCCGCCGTTATTTCATCGAGAACGCGCTCTACTGGATCGATGAATTCCATATCGATGCCCTGCGGCTCGATGCCGTCCATGCGATTTATGATTTCTCGGCTCGACCGGTACTGCAAGAATTGGCCGATGCGGTCCGCATCGAAGGGGAGCGGTTGAACCGCCGCGTGTATACCATCGCGGAAAGTGGCCAGAACGACCCACAACTGCTGACGCCGAAGGAGATCGGCGGTGCTGGTCTGGATGCGCAATGGGCCGACGATTTGCATCATGCAATGCGGAGTGAACTGGTCGGAGAGCAGTCGGGATATTACAGCGATTACCGCGGGTTCGAGGACATCGTCAAGGCCTACCGCGATGGCTTCGTGCTCGATGGGCGACGGTCCACCTTCCTGCGTCATCGACATGGTCAATCGGTCCGCCACATCAACCCCACGCGACTCGTGGTCTGTTCGCAGAATCACGATCAGGTGGGGAATCGTCTGCTGGGTGAACGACTTTCAACCATGGCGTCGTTCGAACATCTCAAGCTCGCGGCGGCGACCGTGATCCTGTCGCCTTACACACCGATGCTGTTTATGGGAGAAGAGTACGGTGAGCCGGCTCCGTTTCAGTTCTTTATCAGCCATTTAGACCCACGTCTGGTCGACGCCGTTCGCAAAGGCCGCAAAGATGAGTTCGCGAGTTTTCAGTGGCAACAGGAACCGCCTGACCCCCAAGTTGAAAGCACGTTCCAGCGCTGCAAGCTGAACCACGAATTGCAGCACGCGGGGAAACATCACGTCCTGCGGGACTTCTACAGGCAGCTTTTGCACATCCGCGCGACAGAAACCTGTTTCGCGTTTCCCAATCGCGAGCGGATGCAGATTTCCACACCCGGCCCCGTCAAAGTACTGCTGGTGCAGCAGTGGTCGGTCGGTCGGGAACTGCTGCTGCTGTTCCATTTTGGCAAGACGGCCACGGATGTCTCCGTGCCCGAGATCACCGGCACATGGACGCGGCTGCTCGACTCCGCAGACTCGCGCTGGAACGGCCCTGGCAACCGGTTGCCAGAGATCTTGGAGGCGACCACATCTTCGAGACTGTCACTCGCGCCGTATTCCATGGCCGTGTATGGGAAATGAGGGGGGGGGCGTAACATGCAGGTTCGTCAAGATCAGCTTTTCATTTCTCTGACTGCGTGGTTTCCCAACGGCAGTTTCGACCGCATTCTACTGGAATCGTCCGCCAGATCAGACCAATTATTATCGCGGCCCGTGGTCCCATCTTGACACATCGGAAGTCGCCACCTAGAGTCCGATGTTCTCCTCTGGCGAAGGGCCGAACATGCGCGGGAATTCGGAACGGGATCCCTGCGGCACGTTTGATCTTTCTGCCGATGAGACGAATATTTGACGTAGCGTGATGCAGTTGACGTTGCCCAAGTGGTGACCGGCGTGGGGTTGTCAGGAAGACGGCCTGCCGTTCATTGCTGCGAAGCTGGATGCGAAGGGAGTCGCTGGATGACCGTTTCTGTGCCATTGTCCCCCATGGCTGACCAACCTGTTCCGTTTATCGATCTGACAGCCCAGCATCAATCGATTGCCAGTGAAGTGATGCCCGTCGTCGAGCGGGTCTTTACCGAACAGAAGTTCATTCTGGGTGACGAAGTCACCGAACTCGAAACGGAAATCGCCGCCTATTGCGATGCCCGGTTTGCCATTGGTTGCAACTCAGGAACCGACGCCCTGATTCTGGCGTTGCAGGCGTTGGGAATTGGCGAAGGTGACGAAGTGATCACCACGCCGTTCTCGTTCTTCGCGACGGCCAGTGCGATTATTCGCGCGGGAGCCACGCCGGTTTTTGTTGATATTCAGGCGGACACGTTCAACCTGGACCCCGAGCAGGTGGAAGACGCCATCACGCCGCGCACCAAGGCGATTCTCCCCGTTCACCTGTATGGCCAATGTGCAGAAATGGAACCGCTGTGGCGGATGGCCACGCAACATGGTCTGGCGATCGTGGAAGATGCCTGCCAGGCGATTGGCGCAGAATACCGTGGCCGCCGAGCTGGTGTGCTGGGAACCGTAGGCTGTTTCAGCTTCTTTCCCACCAAAAATCTGGGCGGAGCTGGTGATGGTGGCATGATGACCACCGACGACCCGGAACTCGCGAAAAAACTCAAACGACTCCGCGTGCATGGCGACGTGGGTGGCTATGAACACATCGATGTTGGCATGAACAGTCGCCTCGATGCCCTGCAGGCCGCCGTGCTCCGCGTGAAACTGCGACATCTGGATGAATGGACCACGGCCCGTCAGCAGAACGCCAGGCATTATGCCGAGTTGTTCCGTCAGCATGGCTGCATGGGCGATGTGATTCTGCCCAAGGCCGCAGCCGACGGGCGACATGTTTACAACCAGTACTGTATTCGGTTCCGACACGGGCTGCGCGATCAGGTGATGCAGTCGCTGCGCGATCAGAAGATCGGCTGCATGATTTACTATCCCAAGCCGTTGCATCTGCAAACGTGCTTCCAGTCACTGGGTTACCGCCTGGGTGATTTCCCGGTGTGTGAGACGGCGACCTCCGAGATTCTGGCGCTGCCGATCTATCCGGAACTCCCGGCGATGCATCAGGAACGAGTGGTTGCCGGGATTCAACAAGCGTGTCTCGCCGCGTCATCGACGGGTCAGTCTGCACGTCGGGCGGCATAAGAACCGCTGGAGATCACGGGTTCGGTCAAGAAACTCCGCTTGAGCGAATGGGCACAATTTTGAATAATTGTGCAGAGATACAGCGCGGTTGGTCGCTGTAATCCGGATAAACCTCAAGGTCGACCCTGAAGTTTCCGATAACGATCTCTGGGATGCTGTCATTCATCCCAGAGATTCTGGGTGACCTTGCGAGTTCGGGATCAAGATGTCTAGCACAACTGATCCAAGCTCACAGCCGATGACTTACAGCTATTGGCGCGGTGGATTATGGCTGGCGGTCGGTTGCCTGGGCATCGGAGCCGCGGTCATCTCGATCCGGCTGCTCTCCTGGCCGATTGTCGATCCCGTTCCCACGCCCGATGATTTGTTTTCCGAGTGGGACGATGCCCCGGCGATGGAACTGGGAGACGCCCGTCCGTCGCTCGCTGATGATTCACTGCCAGATCTGCCACCACTCCCGCCCATCGAATTCCCGGCCGAATTCCCCACAGCCCCAGTGAACTTCGACTCCGGTTTGGCCGTTTCCGGCAGCATGACTGGCTCGGAAACGACTTGGGCGGCCTACGAATCGCCGTCACCGCATGCGGAAAATCCCGTCTGGTTTGCGGGTACGATAGAAGTGCTGGACGACCTCGCCACTTCATCGGACGCCGCTGAGATCGGTGTGACGGCCCCCGCTGGTATCCGCCGCTGAACGACTTCAGGAGAACTCCGCGATGTATGAGCAGCATTGGCATTTGCAGCAACCCGCCTTCCGTGCCAGCGCCCCCGCCAGCTTCTTCTACGGCAGCCGCTCGCATGAAGCCGCTTTGCTGAAACTGCGCTACCTGGTGGAACAACATCAGGGCATCGCCTTACTCACCGGGGTGTCGGGCAGCGGCAAGAGCTATGTGCTCGACACCTTCTGTAAACAATTATCTCCCACAGCCGGCCCGATCGTATCCATCCTCTTTCCCCAACTGACGTCGCCAGAATTGCTGGGCTACATCACCGCCAAACTGGAAACCGTAACCGGGATGTCGAACTCCCAGGGGGAAAGTCTCGATCACGTGTTGCAGCGGCTGGAATTGGCATTTCAACAGTTGACGCGTGATGGTCGCCATCCCGTGATTGTGATCGACGATGCCCACCTCATCGCGGATCGCAAGGTCTTTCAAACGCTGCAACTGCTGCTGAATTACCGTCGCGCCAATGAGATCGAGTTCTCAGTATTGCTGGCTGGTAACCCTGAGTTGGTGGGACAGGTGAAGCGTTACACGGCACTGCATGAACGCATGGCTTTTATGACGACGCTGCAGCCCTTCAATGCCGAAGAAACGGCCGAGTACGTGCAGCATCGCCTGCAAGCCGCAGGGTCCACGTCCACCATCTTTGACGCCGAAGCTTTGGCGGCAATCTATCATCTTTCGGGGGGCTCACCCCGACTGATCAACCGTCTGTGCGACTTTGCGTTGCTCGTCGGCTATGCCGACAATCTCGACCACGTCGGTTCGGCCCAGGTGGAAGCGGTCGCGGAAGAACTCGCGCTGGCGGCATAGATCGCGGGCGATTCAATCTGTGACGATCTCGTGCCCTGCCTCTTTCCAGCCGCGATATCCGCCATCCATCGAGACCACGTTTTCGTAGCCCATGAGCTGCAGATTGTAGGCGGCGAGGGCACTGCGATAACCGCCGCCACAATACAGCACGATTTCGGTTTTCTGATCCGGAACCGTGGCTTCCATATCGCGCTCGATGATGCCTTTGCCGAGATGCCGGGCCCCCGGTAGATGCCCTTTGGCCCACTCGTGATCTTCACGGACATCGAACAGCAGCACCTGCTCGCCGTGACTGAGTCGGCGCGCAACGTCCGCGACACCACATTCGCGAATCTGTGGCCGAACGGAATCGACCAGTTGCACAAATCGTTCGCCGTGTGTGAGTGCCATTTCATGAGTTCCAGGAGGACAATTCGGTCTGCGACCACGCTGTGACTACAACCGCTATTCAAGCTACCACAAACCGTTGGCGTAGTCACAGCCTCATGGAGAACGACCAGGTCAGGGATCACGGCGAACCTGAAGACTCTCGTGGCACTCTGGTCGGTGCTCCGGTACCATCCGGACAGATACGTGACGACGGGTGGGCCGCCGGAGTTCAAGATTTCGCATGAACACAAATGTTGACCACGCTGAACCGGCGCGCCCGCAAGTCGTGCGGCGATTGCTGGCGATTTCGGTGGTCTTTTTCGCACCGCAAGTCGTCGGCAGCCTGTTCAATATCTGGTACAACCTGATTCATATTGAACCCCTGCTGACCGAACAGCAACACGACTTGTTCGCCCAGTCCATCTTCTGGGTGAATGTCGTGCTCTATCCCCTGGCGATTTGCAGCGGGTTGACGGTGTTGTGGTCTGTCCGACCGGGATTGGAGCAGGCCTGTGAAGATCGCGCCTTGGCAGGCCCTCAGGCCAACTGGTTACGCGCCCGCGTGATCAACATGCCCTGGTGGGCGTTGGGGATCGCGGCGGTGTGCTGGCTGATTTGTATCCCCGCGTTCCTGCTGATTCTGTCGAACTCACCCGAGCCATTGAACCCGCGCATCTATCTGCATCTGCCGCTGTCGCTGTTGATCTCCGGCAGCATCGCCGTCTCGGCAGGTTTCTTTTTCGTGGAACTGGTGGTCCTGCACTGGCTGTATCCCCTGCTGTTCTGTGACACGCCTCCCCATGGCATTCCACAAGCCTATCCGTTAACAGTCCGTGGACGGGGCGTGATGTGGGCCATTTCATCCTGTGTCTGCCCGATTGGTTGCCTGCTGCTGCTAACCCTGGAACCAGAATCGCTGCAAGGTCGGGGGCAATGGTTCGCTTTGACCGTCGGCTTGCTGGCGATGGCTTTTGGCCTGGTGACCGCGGCGGCCTCTTCGCGGCTGCTGCTGGAACCGATCGAAGCCTTGCAGCATGTCGCAGCGGGGGTCCGACACGGTGACCTCTCCCGGCAGATTGAGGTCTTGCGTGCTGACGAATTCGGCCCGCTGATCAGCACGGTCAATGAGATGATCTCCGACTTGCGCGCTAAGGAACAACTCGCCGAACTGTTTGGTCGGCATGTCGGCCGTGCTGCTGCGGCCCAGTTATTGGCGGCAGACCCCGGTGCCCCGGCCGGTGTGGAGCAACAGCTCACCGTGCTGTTCGCGGATTTGCGGGGCTTCACCGCCCGTTCCGAAATGATATCGCCCACCGCCTCGGTGGCGATCCTCAATCGTTTCTTTACCGAGATGGTCGATGTGATCGAATCCGCGCATGGGGGCATGGTCAACAAGTTTCTCGGAGACGGGTTGATGGCGTTGTTTGGGGCGATCGACAATTCCGTCAATCATGCCGACCTGGCCATTTCCGCGGGTCTCGCGATGCTCGACCGTCTGGAAGACATCAATCAGTCACAGCCGGGGCTGTATGGTCAGAAGCTGCAGATGGGCATCGGCATCTGCACGGGATCGGCGATTGTGGGGAGTATTGGTTCCTTGCAGCGCGGCGAGTTCACGGCGATTGGCCCCACGGTCAACCTGGCTTCGCGGATCGAGTCGCATACCAAGGTGGTGCGGTCTCCGCTATTGTTATCGCTGTCTACACACCAGCAGATTTCGACCGTCTTTCACCGGATGTTGGCGGGACGACTGCGCGAGTTGCCCCCCGTGCTGGTTCGTGGAGTCGATGCCCCCGTGACGTTGTACGCCATCGATCAGGAACCGATCAAAGGCTCGTGGGCACCATGATCAGGAAAGACACTCTGTGGATTCCGAACCGATGACACCCGCACCGGCCGCTGTCGCCGCTGGTCAGGCCGTGTATACCAAACCGGTCCTTTCGGTCTACGATTTTGTGGTCCTCGGGGTCTCCAATCGCTGGATCTGGAAGTGCCCGACTCCGGTCATTGAAGCACACTACTGTCGGCATCTTTCGGCGAATCATCTCGATGTGGGCGTGGGAACGGGTTATTTTCTAGATCGCTGCCCCTTTCCGTCCATGAGTCCGCGGGTGGCCCTCATGGACCTGAATCCGAATACACTGGAGTATGCCTCACAGCGCATTGCCCGTTATCGACCGGAAATCTACTCGCAGAACATTCTGCAACCGATCACCCAGCCGATGGCTCCGTTTGATTCCATCGGCATCAATTATCTGCTGCACTGCGTACCGGGAAGCCTGCGTGAAAAGGCGATTGCGTTCGATCATCTGAAACCGCTGATGAACCCCGGGGCCACGCTGTTTGGGTCCACCATTCTGCATAATGGGGTGCAGCGAAGCTGGCTGGCCCGACGGCTGATGCAGACCTATAACCGCAAAGGCATCTTCTCGAATAACGCAGATGACCTGGAGAGTTTGACGCGAGCGCTCCAGGAGCGGTTCAGCAGCGTGGATGTCCAGGTCGCCGGTTGTGTGGCGATGTTCGCGGCACGCGGGACATAGCCACCCGATCAAACCCGATTACCAGCCACGCCTGTGAGAGGCTCATTGTAGCGGGGGTGTGGCTTCCGCAGCCGCGGCGGCTTGTTCGGCGGCCCGGGTTTGCTGCATCCATTCGCCGTATTGGCGATCCAGGTTTTGAAACTCTTCACCCGTCAGTTCTTCGAGGGTCTGAGGGAATTCGCGCTTACGCGCATTCGCGCTGTAGAGTTCCGATAAATGCGTCACCAGGGCATCGCGATAGCGGCCACTGTCGTACTGCATGAAGAAGTGCGCCATGCCCGCGGCCTGCGTGTAATTCTGCACCAGGTGCGGAGCCCGTTGAAACTCCTGGCTGCCGAGCGCCGCCAACTCTGCCAGCGGGACGTAGTAATTCTTATCGAGATAATTCATGCGGGCCCCGGCGAAGCGGATATGCCTGGGATCGCCCACCGAGAACTCGCCGTCATATCGTCGGAACGATTCCATGTAGCAGGCGATGCCTTCGATCAGCCAGAAGTTCGCCTGTTCGGCGATGGGGCGATTTTGCAGATGGCTCTCATAGAACAACTGGTGAGTCGCTTCATGAAACAGGGTGTCTTCAGGAGCCCCTTTGGGGTCGTAGTAGAAATGGATCGTGCGATCGCCCGTGAGGTAGATGCCATTGGTCTGACGGATGGCCGGGAAGAGTGGTTCCAGCCGCGAGATGTATTCGTCTTTGGAGCGGTAGTAATTCACGAAATACTGTTTGGCATTGCGATTGGTGGTGCGCGATGACCCATCGAAAATCTTCTGCAACTGATCGGGATCGTTGAAGAAGCCCGCAAACGTCTGGTGGAAGAAGACATAGAAGTCTTCCAGCGCGCGGCCCAGTTCAACACCACGCTCCAGACTGTAATTCGTCCGAATGAGGTAATGGTCGGTTTGGATTTCCCAGGCGTGATCAAAGTCTTGACGGATGGTTGCTTCTTTTTCGGCAGTCATCCATTTGCCATCCAGATTCCGTTCCCCCGCGACGTACCGCTCGACATAACCTTTGGGCAACCAACCGAAGTCATCGTGCCAAGTGTACCCCTTGACGAGCATTTTTCGCGCAAAGGTGGTGGTCCACTCGCCGTTGTATTTGACATAGCCCAACAGTTCGCGGGCCCGTTCATGATCCGGATCGTGGACCGCGAGTTCGCGAATCAGGTCGAAGGCATACCCCGGATACCCTCCATGCAAGGCCCGGCGAGAGAGGGCATACAACTGTTTCGCATACTCTTGCCGGTCATTCCGAAGTTGAACCCGCCACTGCCGCTCTTCCGCGGGGAGATCAAACGGGATGTCTGGCTGCATCTGCCGGGGCAACGAGCCGACAAAAATACGGTTCGTGTCGGGAGGCTGCATGAGATTGGTGATTACATCCACGCCGTCGGTGTCGCCTCGATCACGACACAGCTCGCGAAGACTCTGCAACTTTTCGAAATAGGCCGCCTGCTGATCGATGTAGTTCGATTGCAGCAACCGTAATGCGGCTGGGTTGCGGGGGCGAACTTGCGCGACCACGCAGGGGGCAGGCACAGCGATCAGCAACCAAGAGACGACGATTAGCCGCCGGATCACCGTTGCAGATTTTCGCCTTTCCATCATCCCAACCTATCCCCTGAACCAAGCGACTTTCCGCCATTGTAGGGGAGCCAGACGGGGGTGGCTAGACGAGTCAATTTCAGCCATTGCAGTTGAGATAAATCACGCAACTACGATCATTTGCGCCGAATCAGCGAGCCCGGGACGCGGAGACGACATGCACCGGAACGGTCAACCGGCTGCGAGGTTGGCGGTCGAACTGGTCAAAGGGCGCAGCGACCACGGGCCACTCCAGTCCCTCGCGGTCCAGGCTGGCATCCCGCGGAGTGCGCGGAAGCGGTGGGGGGACCGCAGCTACCGGGAAGGCGGTCGCCAGGCCCAGTTCAATGGAGGGTAGTGATTCGGATTGAGCCCGAATTGTGGGGGGCCGCGAACCTTGTGGCCGGTTCGACAATGCCAGCAACTCGCCCTCTGTCGAGTCGAGATCGGGACTTCCGGCGACAATCCACTGGTCCAGATCGCGTTCCAGGTCATCAATGCTGTTGTAGGCGTAGTGCTGCTTGAGGGCCGGTCCCCAGCCAGTTTTCAATGCCATGCCCAGAAATTGCAGGTAGACCTGCTTGTCCTGTTGTTGAATCAGGAAATCGGCGAGGGAATAGCCCTCGGCATACAACGTGAGCACCTGCTGGGTTTCCGTGGGATACTCGCGCATGGGCAGCAGTTGCTGTAAGGGAATTTTCCGCGTGGTCCGCAACACCTGCTCGTGAATCTTACGCAGCCGCAGCCGTTCCGAATCGTGTTCAATCAGCGAGGCGGCCCCTTCATCGGCCCAACGCGGCAACGGACGACGAAAGTAGCTGGCAAAAATCGTGTGATTGACTTCATGAGGCAAGACGGAATCGAGAATGCGTTCCGCGGTCCCCTGGACATTCATTTTCCAACCATACACTTCGCCCCGATCGAAATTGAACGACGTCGCGCCGCTGGCACCGTAGTCGCCCACTTTGACGAAGACCGGACACGGACGGTCCCATTTGGGCATTTCGCGACCCAGCCACACTACCGCGAGTTCGCGGCGGTAGTGTTCCGCGGCGATCCCCACTTGCTGGGCGAATTCGTCGGTGGGTGCGGTGATGACGAAATTCTCGGTACGGAAATTCGCACCGGGAAATGTCGTTGCCACCAACAACAGGCAAGCGTGCAAAGCATCCATGCGGCACGTGATTCATCAAAAGTGAGAGGCTGAAGGCCGGCATCATGCCTGCCGTTGCGATTGGTCAGCAAAATCCGCACCACCGGCCGATTCTGCCGGTATCTTCCGAGAATCTTGTTTGATAACGCCCCACCTCTCAAGAACTTGTGGCTTTTCCGTGGGATCGGGCATGAATCGGCCCAGAGAGCGCTCGACTTGTAGGAATTACAACTTCAGTTCCCTTTTTGTCTCCGTTAGGACAAGCAGGGTCCGAATTGCTGGAGTGTTTGCGCCGACACATCCGCACGACACAAGTGGTTACAGAGTCCCCCCAGACCGTGTGAAGTCCCGTGTTCGACTCCCCTTTCAGGTGACGAATGCCCGATAGCATGCCTTGCGACTTGAACGTAATGCAGCCGGAGTAGATGACCTTGCCTCACGCACACCTCATCGTGCAGCACGCCCTGAAACAGGTCGACCTGATGGTCAGCCAGCGCGGCCAGCGTGATCCGCGTCCGGCCTGGCTCGCGGACTTCGTCCAGCAGGCTGCCGAATGGTTTGAACCACTCTCCGGCGTGGGGCGAGTCGGTTATGAATGCGAACCCACCGAACAGGGTTGGGAAGCCCGACTCTATCTCGGTTCAACCGAAATGGTCGGCGGGAAAGACGACGGTCATTGGCGACCACAAAGTTTTGAACTCAACCTGCTCGGCCTGCGCGACTGCTTCACCACCATTGAAGAGTTCCGCTGGAATGTCGCCGCTGGAGAGACGGGCGGGTCTTTCATCACGCTGCGGGGCACCGTGGGCGAGCACGAACTCTGCCTGAAGGCGTACTCCCGTGCTCCGCATCGCGCCGGTCCCGGGCTCCGCCAATTCCACGACGGCCGCGTGCAACCGATTGATTGATGCCGGTTCGGTGGACGTAATGCTGGACGATCGCATAGTCTGATCTTCCAGAATCGTCATCACTCGTCACCGCTATGAGCCACAGCATGAGCACGCCCCTGCCCGCCGCCATCTGCCCGCCCCGTCGTATCCTCATGGGCCCCGGGCCGAGTGATATCCCGGCCCGTGTGCTCGCGGCACTGGGTGCTCCGACGGTCGGCCATCTCGATCCGTACTTCCTGAAGGTGATGGATGAACTGCAGGCCATGCTGCGGCAGGTCTTCCGCACGCAGAACACGCTGACGCTCGCCGTCAGCGGCACGGGCAGTGCCGGGATGGAAACCGTCGTCGATAACCTCATCGAACCCGGCGACCGCATGGTGGTCTGCGTGAATGGGGTCTTTGGCGGACGCATGGCCGATGTCGCCCGCCGGGCCGGCGCGGAGGTCACGGTCATCGAACGGCCTTATGGCGAAGTGTTCGATCCCGGCGAAATTGAAACCGCCCTCAAAGGTCAGCAACCCAAAGTGCTGGGGATCGTGAATGCGGAGACATCGACCGGGGCGTATCAACCCGTGGAAGAGATCGCCCGCCTGTGTCATCAACACGGTGCGATGATCGCAGTTGATTGCGTGACGTCACTGGGGGGGATGCCGGTCGAGGTCGATGCCTGGGGACTCGATGCCGTCTACAGTGGTACACAGAAATGCCTGAGTTGTCCGCCGGGATTGGCTCCGGTCACTTTCAGTTCCCGCGCGGTGGAAGCCATCGATCGCCGGGCGAAGAAGGTGCAAAGCTGGTATCTCGACATGCAGATGGTGAAGGACTACTGGGGCGGCAGCCGGGCCTATCATCACACCGCGCCCATCAACATGAATTACTCGCTGCACGAAGCCTTGCGACTGGTCTTGGAAGAAGGACTGGAGGCGCGGTTCGCGCGGCATCAGAAAAATCATCTGGCGTTGAAGGCCGGTGCTGAAGCGATGGGACTGAGTTACGCCGGGGTCGATGGCTATCGCCTCCCCATGCTGAATGCCATTCAGATTCCCACCGGGGTGGATGATGCCACGGTGCGCAAGCATCTGCTGAACGACTATGGCATCGAAATCGGTGGCGGTTTGGGACCGTGGAAGGGCAAAGTCTGGCGTGTCGGACTGATGGGGACAGCGTCCACTGCCGCGAATGTGCTGCTGTTCCTCGCGGCGCTGGAGAACTGCCTGCTCACGCAAGGGGTATCCTTGCCGGCTGGTGCCGGGGTGGCTGCGGCGAATGAGTTTTATCGCCGGGGTTGATAGCTATTGGCTGGTGAGTAGTTGACCTGAATTCCATAAGAATGTCAGGGCCCCTGAAACGGTTCGCCATAGCTAACCGTGGCGGATCACTTGCAGTTCATTGCGGACGCGTTGCGCGTTCGGCACGTGCCGAAAAGCTTCTTGCGCCAACTGTTTGTGATAGTAGCTGCCAACCCGCCCGGAGAGAACGATTTCGCCTTCGGTCACCTGCTGGGCACGCACCTGTTGACTCCACCAGTCGCGATACCGGAGCAGCACCGGCGTCAGATAATCTTCCAGTTCGTGCGGCGAATCGAGGTAGAATCGGGCCGACATGGTGGCATCCGCGGGGCTTGAGTGAGACCACGACCAGACCGAGTCCACCATCCCTGATGCAGGCATCGGCCTGAAGGGAAACCTAGCCCCAATTCAGGAATCAGGACGAGGTATTCTTAAATTTTTCCTGCGCAACAGTCGGAACAGGCAGAGTTTGCCGAGAATTCACCCCGCGCCTCGGTCGGCAATTCCTGCCGTGGTCTTGACCCATTTTTGGCTTTCTCCTACAACCCGTCCGCTCGCTGACACCCGGGGGCCTGAAAGGGTGCCGGCAGCGTGTCCACTCCCAGCTCATGTCCACAACTCATTCGACGTTCAATCCACGTTTCAACGTAGGAAGAGGCCCATGCTTCGTTTCCTGAAAGCCGCGGCGTCGACGACTGCCGCTCTCACCGTTCTCAGTGCCGGACCCGCTTCGGCACAACTGTTCGGCCGGTGGAATAACGATTGTGGCTGTAACGCCCCTGTCGCACCGGCCATGGTGTCCGCGGCTTATGCCGCGCCTTCCGTCACCGCCTGCACGGCGTGTGCTCCGGTGGTTCAGCAGACGGCGTGCGTACCGCTGCAACCGGTGATGCAGACGGTCTACCGCCAGGTGCCGGTGACCGAATATCAACCGGTGAAAGAGATGGCCAAGAAGCAGATCTTCGAGACCAAGTACGTTGACCAGGCCGTGACCGAGTATCGACCCATCACGGAAACCAAAGTGGTCGACGTCCCCACCGTCTCCTATCAGAACGTGACGGAATACCAGACACAGTACCGCAACGCGGGTTACTGGCGGACCCGTACAGACTGCGTCAACAAAGTGGCCCCCTGCCAGATCGACCCGCGCCCCGGGTTCGCCGGCTGGATGAACCGCACCGGTTATGAACTGACCTCGGCCTTCACTCCTAACACGCGTTCTACGCGGGAATATGTCCCGCAGATGATGGCGTGCAATGTTCCCACCACTCGGCAAGTCTCCATTCAGGGCAGCCGCCAGGTGGCGTACAATGTGACCAAGATGGAAGCCTATCAGACCACGCGACGTGTCGCCGTCTCTGAACCACGCTGGGTCGATACCGAAGTCACCGTCATGAAGCCCTACACCGTGGTGAAGACCATGGCCGTGGGCACGCAGGTGACGTTTGCTCCGCTGGGGGCCGGTGGTGGCACAGCCACGGCCTTCGGTCCCATTCCCGACGCGAACATGAACCGCCGGGCCGATGCCCTGGATAAATCCGATCCCTCGAAAGTCGATGGCAAGACCCGCTCGGCGATCGAACCGCAGCAACCGCTGCATCGTCACCAACTGGTCCCCACCGGTTATCCCGCAGTCGATGGACGCTCCCGTGATCTGGCTCTCGATACGAGCGTGGATTCGCCGTACTTCGCCGACGATTTTGTCGAACTCGGCCGAGCGACTCCGCTGCCCTACCCATCCAAGCTGATCACCATCACGGCGGCCAAGCCGGTGACTGCCCCCAGCTTCCAGGCCCCAGCGGCGGCACGTGCCTCGCAATGGGTAGCCCGTGCTGCGAAATCTCCCTCGCTGTCCCCCGTGACGTCGGCGCTTTCCGTCGCTGACACGGAACAGCCGTAACACCCGCCGCCCTGGCGGACCTGTCTGTTGATGTTATCGCGTCGCTGACGCGCTCGACCTCGCGGCCCCGGTTTCATACCGGGGCCCTTTTCATTTACGGTCTGACATAGGCTCTCGACTCTGACCCGAATTGCACAGCCCGTCAATTTCCGGGCATTTGCCAGCCTGTTGACAGTGCCGCCCAGCCATTACCAATAAGCAGATGAAATCGCCACAACGCACGTGGTGACCCTCACAATATTCTCCGCGTCTCTCCGCGACCTGTGCGTTTCTATCGTCTTTCCTGAAAATGAAACAGCCGTTGAATCCCCGATCCGCTGAGCGTTGTGGCCTTGGACGATGTTTCGAGGCCACACATGAACAATCTCGTTGATCTGCTCTTTTTCAGAACATTATGGCAATACGATACGGCACGCGATTGGACCGAAAACACCACTCGATACTTCAATCTTGCAGAGGCCGCCGTGTGGGTGATGTTCGCCGGCTTGGTACTGATCCGCTGGGTGAAGTACCGGCGATCGTACTGGGAATGGGCCTACGCGGCCTTGTTTCTGGCGTTCGCCTGGACCGATTTCCGTGAAGCGAGCATCTTGCAATCATGGTTGCTGTGGGTGAAAGCACTCCTCTTCTGCGTCATCATTCGCCTGCGCGGCTGGCTGATCCGCACGCATTACCCGGCCAGTCGGACGTATTGATTCTCAAACAAAGCCAATTATCGGGTATCAACTGCAAGCTCTGTGAAATCGACGAGACGCAGAGGAAATGCGGTACGGTAATTCCTGAATTCTCCGCGTCTCTCCGCGTCCTCTGCGTTTCTATCGTCTTTCCTGTCCCCTGAGCCTGCAATGACCGCGACCAGCGGTCGCGGCTTTTCACGGACCCTGATGCCTGACTCCTGATCCTTGACACCTGCCTCCCACAATCCCGTGATCCGGTTCGCCGTCCGGCACGTTGTCCCCGCTGGAGATCGGTCGGCCGGGTGGGTACAATCGTCCAGACGAGGCACGTTCTTCTGTAGGGGATCGCGAGACATGGACGACTTCTGGGGTATTCTGCTGTTGGTGGGGGTCGGGTTCGGTGCCCTGCTGACGATCATCTTCCTCGCCGTCTTTGCGATGTATTTCCGCCTGTGGCTGCGGGCTTATTTCACGCGGGTGTGGGTCAGTCCGTTCACGCTGCTGTTCATGTCACTGCGAAAAGTGAACCCGAACGTCATTGTCGATGCCAAAATTATGTCGGTGCAGTCGGGCATTAAGGACATTTCCATCCGGCAACTCGAAGCCCACTACCTTGCGGAAGGCAACATTCTGCGAGTCGTGCGGGCGCTCATCGCCGCGCATCGGGCGAAAATCAAGCTCGACTGGAACACCGCCTCGGCGATTGACCTCGCCGGTCGTGATCTGCTGGAAGCCGTGAATACCAGCGTGAATCCGAAAGTCATCGACTGCCCGGACCAGCGGCAGGCGCGCAGCACGTTGGACGGTGTCGCGAAAAATGGCATTCAACTGAAGGCCCGCGCCCGTGTCACCGTGCGAACGAACCTGCAGCAACTCGTCGGCGGGGCGACGGAAGAAACCATCATTGCCCGCGTGGGTGAAGGCATCGTTTCTGCAATTGGATCCTGCTCGACCCATGCCGAGGTGCTCGCGAACCCCATGCTGATTGCCAAGGCGGTGCTGGCCAAGGGGCTCGACTCGCAGACGGCGTATGAAATTGTCTCGATCGACATCGCGGATATTGACGTGGGCGACAATATTGGTGCCCGGTTGCAGGCCGATCAGGCAGAAGCCGACATGCGCATCGCCCGGGCCAAGGCCGAGGAAAGCCGTGCGCGGGCCGTGGCGCGTGAACAGGAGATGCGGGCACTCACCGTCGAGAATCAGGCCAAGGTGGTACTCGCCGAGGCGGAAATTCCGATGGCGATGGCCGATGCATATCGGAACGGTATCCTGCGTAGTGCTAATGGTTCTGCGGTCTAGCCAAAGAACCTGTTTTCAAATCGCTCAAGCGGAAAGCCAGCTGGGGGAAACCCGCGGCTTTCTGCTTTTAGCTTTCTGCTGAATTGAAAACCGCATCTCAGCGCCGTTGTGCAGAGCCGTTCAGTTCGACATCGTGATCGACGGGAGTGCCCTCGCATGGATTCACCTGTCTCGCTGAGTGAAGAGGACTTCACTTCCGATCTGTACGACGATAACTCGCCGGAAGGTTACCTTTCTGAAGCGGGCAAAAGGCGTTACATCACTCTTGTGGCGACAATCGCCGTCGCGTATTTCCTGCTGCAGATGTTTCTGCCCCAGGTGATCATGTACGCGATGAATCCGCAGCTGCTGCCCGGGCGGATGAAAGTGGAAACCCTGCAACTCGATCGCACGGTGCGGTACGGCGATCAGTTTGTCGTCCCGGTGATGCAACTCGCCTTCGCGACTCCCAGTTATGCGCTGCGGTTCGTGGACGAGGACGGCACATGGGAGAAGGCAGGCGACGTTCCGATCCCTGCCGATGTGCAGTCGCTGGTGGTCGATGGCACTTCGATCTGGATCGTTTCGACGGGCAGCGTCAGCCACTGGGTCGATGAGAAACTCACGACCATTTATCCGTCGATGACGCTCACTCCCTCGGCGAGAGCGTTTGTCTCAGACGGCCGACTGCGGGTGCTCGACGTCGGGCCGAATGGTTACTGGCGTTGTCTCAATTATGTGAACGGGCAATGGGTGATGGCGGGTTGGCTGCGCATGCCAGACTCTGCGTCGCCCAATTTTCCCGGAACGACGATTCCCATGGTCATGCCTCGCGCAGATCAATTGCGGGTGGTGATGCAAGGTGACATACCGGTTCTGGTTTACTCCGATGGCGAAGATCTATGGCGGATCGACGGGCTGCCGTTGACCGATCAGGACCCTGGCTTATCGACGGCGGGTCCGATTTCGGCGCTGCTCCCGGCGAATCAATCGGTCTGGTCGAAATACCCGCTGGCCTGGAATTCTCCCCTGGCCTGGCAGGTTGTTGCTGATGACTCCGACCTGTTAATTGCCGCTGCGTCGCGCGGCGGGGGCATCAATCAGCAGGTGGCGTTGTATCGCTGGACCGCTGAAGGAACCGTGGAAGTTGTCGCGACGCTGCCGTCCGTGTTTCTGGAAAAGCTGCAACTTCTGAGCAGTGAATCCGCGGACGTCACACTGCTGGTGGATACGTTCCCACCAGGGGGCATGCGCTCGTTTCAACTGGTCGGCGGTGCCTTTCAGGAAGGGATCGCGCTGGGCAACAACTTGCTCTTTCCCGTGTTGGGCGAGAACTTCTGGCGATCGTATCTGATCATTATGGGAGTCAGCCTGGTCCTACCGCTGACGTTTCTCGTGCTGATGCATTCCCTGATGATCGCCCAGCGGCAAAGGCGATATGCCTTCGCTCATCAAGAGGTCCGCCTGGCCTCGCTGGGTCGACGCGCCGTGGCCCGCACGCTGGATGGGCTCCTGTTTTCGATACCCTACATTCCGGTCTGGGTCTGGCTGCTTCAGAACTATGATCTGGAGAAGCTCTTCCAGCAGTTGACCGCGGACCTGCTGGGCTCGCTCAAGATCATTCTGATCGCCGTGGCGGCGGTCTTTGCGTATGCCCTGTGTTACATGATTTTGATGGGTGTTTTGCAGGGAATCTGGGGTTGTACGCCGGGGAAATGGGTCTGCGGACTGCGCGTGATCCGCTCCAACTTCCGGCCGATTGGAATTCTGCGCGGCATTGCGCGGGAACTGCTGATGGTGGTCGATACGCAGCTCAACTATCTGGTCGGCGTGTTGTTGATCGCGTTTCTGGTGAAATGCCAGCGACTCGGCGACCTCGTTGCCGACAGTATCGTGGTCGATGCGGCGACGGTTCCCAGACAGAAACTGGAGTCCGAGACGGTAGCAAGTTAGTCTTCCGCGCGTGACAAGTTCCCCCCCGGGTGGGTAACGTAACAGTTCGCAAAGACTGGACTTGGCCTTTCAGGATGTCGCCCGTGGCCGTGGAAAAGCGTGATTTCGACGACTTTCTCGAGAAGTTCCGTAAGCATCGCGAATTGATGACCGAGGAACTTCACAAGGTCATCATTGGTCAAGATGCCGTGATCGAGCAGATTCTCGCTGCGATCTTTACCGGCGGGCATTGCCTGCTGGTGGGTGTGCCGGGACTGGCGAAAACCCTCATTGTGGCCACCATCGCCCAGATTCTCGATGTGAACTTCAAGCGCATTCAGTTCACGCCCGACCTGATGCCGTCGGACATCACCGGCACGAACGTACTCGATGAGAACGATGCCGGGCGTCGCGAGTTTCGCTTTGTGGAAGGACCGGTTTTCACCAACATTCTGCTGGCGGACGAAATCAACCGCACGCCGCCCAAAACACAGGCGGCGTTGTTGCAGTCGATGCAGGAGCGGGAAGTGACGGTCGGTCAGACGACATACAAGCTGCCGGAACCATTTTTCGTCATTGCCACACAGAATCCCATTGAACAGGAGGGGACCTATCCCCTGCCCGAGGCTCAGTTGGATCGCTTCATGTTCAATGTGAAAGTGGAATACCCGAACCTGGCCGAGGAAGAACAGATTCTCGCCGCGACCACCATCGGCGAGAAGAAGGAGATTCGCAAGGTGCTGTCGGCAAAGGCGATTTTGTACCTGCAGAAACAGATCAATTCGATCGAAGTCGGGCCGCTGACCATCAACTATGTGGCGCGGCTGGTGCGGGCCACGCGACCCGCGGATGAAGCGACTCCCAAGTTTGTGCGGGAACTGATCGACTGGGGAGCCGGACCGCGTGCCGGGCAATTCCTGATCACCGGTGGCAAAGCGGCCGCGGCGATGGATGGCCGCCCCAGCGTGTCACTCGCTGACATCCGCAAGGTCGCGATTCCGGTCCTGCGACATCGCATCTCGACGAATTTCCAGGCACAAGCCGAAGGCATGACCCCGGACACCATCATCCAGCGCCTACTCGACGAAATCCCCGAACCGACGGTGAAGAAGTATCAGTAACGCAGGTTTGTATTGAGTCAGCCTTCGGTAACTCGATATCATTTCCGGATGAGCGTAAATGTCACGCAAATCGCTTAAGCAGGCGTTCAAGTCATGGCCATGATCTCTATTGATGTCCCCGAGGGGACCGCCTTGGCCTATCAGGCCGCGACGGCCGATGAACGCCGCAAGTACGAGTTGCTGCTCAGCCTGCGGCTGCAGCGGTTGGTCAGTCAGCAGCCACTGTGCCTGTCGGAGATCATGAATGAAGCCAGTGCTGAGGCGGAGTCCGCAGGACTGACGGAAGAGGAGTTGGAGAGACTGCTGCATGCCTGACCCCTTGCGTGTGGTGGTCGACACCAATGTCTTCATCAGTGCGCTGCTGCGTCCGCGTTCTACTCCGCGGCAAACGGTGGATCATGTGCTAAGCCAGGGACGATTACTGCTTTCGACGAGTACCGCGACCGAGTTGAATGATGTGCTGCTGAGGCCCAAGTTTGATCGCTATGTCTCTACCAGGTTGCGTTTGGAATTCATTGCAGCGGTCATTCATCATTCGGAATTGATCGTGATCGACCAGTCGATTTCCGCCTGCAGAGATGTCTGTGACAATCACTTTCTCGAACTTGCCATTTGCGGACGGGCTGGGTTTATTATCTCGGGAGATCAGGATTTACTCGTGCTGAATCCGTTTCGTGGCGTGCAGGTGTTAACTCCCGGGGAATTCTTAAGGCACGTATTGATTTGAAAAATGTCTCCGTCTGGTCGATGACTGAGGCAAAGTTCTGGGATTGAGATATGACGACGCAATCCCTCCACTGTCCTGTCACTGAGTGAATCACCACCCGACTCCTTTCTGAACACCCATGACCAACCAACGCGATTGCCTGTGTGCCGGGATTATTGTTGCCGACCAGGTCTGCGAACCGATTTCGCGGATTCCGGCCGCGGGGCAACTGGCGCTCACGTCGCGGTTGTCATTCACCATTGGCGGGTGTGCGGCGAATGTCGCGGTCGATATGGCACAACTGGGGCTGTCGGTCGGCATCAGCGGGTGCGTCGGTGACGACCTGTTCGGGCGGGCCCTGGTCGACATGCTACGGGAGCGCGGAGTCCAGACGGACGGGTTGATCTGCGTGTCTGAGGTGCCGACGGCGGGGACGTTCGTGATCAATGTGCAGGGTGAAGATCGCCGGTTCATTCACTGCCTGGGTGCCAATGCGGAGTACGACCCCGCGCGCATTACCGATAAAGAATTGCAGCGACATCGCATTTTGTATCTGGGTGGGTACTGTCTGCTGGACAACATCAGCCCGGAACGGGTGCGAGATCTCTTTGAACGGGCCCGGAATCTCGGCGTGCGAACCGTGCTGGATGTGGTGGTTGGCGACCGCGAAGACTGTTGGAACTGGGTGGCACCCGTGCTCCCCTGGACCGACATTTTTCTGCCCAACAATGACGAAGCGGCCCGCATTACCGGCGAGACCGAACCCTGGAAACAGGCGCAACGAATCCGCGGCGCGGGTTGCAAGACAGTCGTTATCACCTGTGGCGGAGACGGGGCGATTTACTCGGGGCCAGCCGGAAACTTCGCGATTGGGGTGCATCGCGTGCCAATTATTGACCCCACGGGCACGGGCGATGCCTTTGTGGCGGGCTTTGTTTCCGGATGGCTGCGAGACCTTTCGCCCGCCGATTGTCTACGATATGGTTCGGCCTTGGGGGCCAGTTGTGTCCAAGCCATCGGGGCGACCACGGGAATCCTGACGGCAGACGAACTGGCCCGCACGATCCTGCGAGAGCCGCTCGAAGTCCGGACGATCCCTTGATCGTCTGTCATCATCCGGAACGGAATCCGAGCTTTGAAAATCGCCGTGATGGATCAACCCGCCTCGACGGTAAGTCCGTCGCTGTCCGCGTCATGGATCATGGAGCAGCATCACGGATGGCAGTGGTATTTCCCCGCTGACCTTTCGGTGACGGCGCGCAGCATTTTCCGTGAGCCAGACTGGGCCAGGTGGATGGCACATCCGGCCGTGACCGTCGTCAAACCCGCGCGACGCCGGACTGTGATCCGGATTGATCGCACGGGCGAAATGCCCGCCGTCTATTGCAAACGCTTTCTCAATGGCAGCCTGGCCGACGGTTTGCGCGCCATGTTGCGGGGCTCGCCCGCGCAATGGGAAGCGTCTCGGATTAAACTGGCTCTTGCACGCGGCATTCCGACGGCAGAGATCCAGGGGTATGGTGTTCGGCGGCAGCGTCGGTTGGTCGTGGAAAGTCGCCTGTTTCTGGCCGCCATCGAGCCCACCATTTCCCTGGCGGACCTGTGCTCTCGCACCGAAGTCCCCGATGTGATTCTGCCAGAGGTCGCAGGGGTTTCGCGCACGGTCTGGGTGCCGGTCGTCGCCGAACTGTTGGCGCAATTGCATGGTCGCGGGCTATGGCATGGTGACCTGCATGGCGGCAACATTTTGCTGCAACCCACGTCCTCGGGATGTCGGCCGTGGCTGATTGATCTCACGGCCTTGCGTGGAGGCGTGCGCTGCCCACGTCCACAATTGATCGGTAACCTTGCCCGCTTCTGGTTGTCGATCGAACGCGCCTGGACTCCCACCGATCGCGAACTCTTTGTTCAACACTACTGGCAACAATTGTCTCAATGGGATGCAGGCCTGGCCAACTCGCTGGGAACCACCGTCGAGCAGGTCATGCGGGAACTCGACGCGGCGATCGCCGATGCCGTCCGGCCGATTCATCGCCGTGCCGATCTGGCCTGGGAACGTGGCGGTAGTCGCCTGTGGATGCGGCCGCATGGTCGTGCGTTAATGGCTTTGGGTGAACCCTGGATTCAGTCGGCGATGGCTCAGATCGATCAATGGTGGTCGCAGGGAGAGGTTGTCCCAACTCGAACAGGGCTCCAGGCACGTCGTTGTACCATAGAGACACCAGTTGGCCCGCGGACGTGTCGCCTTGTGCGCTATGTAAAATCTCGCAGGGGACAACGCTGGTCGTCTGCACGCTGCGCCTGGGAATGGGGGCATGCACTGCATCGCCGCGGTGTGACGGTCGCTGTCCCGTGGCTCATGTTCGAGAACGATACCGTCGACTTCCTGCTGGCCTGCGAGCCCGAAGGTTCATGTCCACTGATCAGTACGTCAACAGTCATCGAGCGCGTACAGACTCTGCTGAGGCAGATTCACTCCGCAGGTTTCTCCTGGTCAGAACTGACGGAAGATGTCGTTCGGCAGTCCGTCGACCAACACGCCATTGCCTGGTGCGCGCTCGAACTGCTGCAACGCAGACCCGCGGCAAACCCTGAATGGGAGATTCAGGAGGGCGTGACACGACTGACGAATGCCTCGACAGCGACGGCATAGTGCAGCCAATTCACAACCCGTGTCGCCTGGTATGGCGGCCGATGCGTTCCGCTTTCCAGCGCAGCCAGCGCACCCAATATCGATCGGCTGTGCTCAGCGAACGTTGCAGGTAATTCCGCAGAAAGCGCAGTTGCTCTGCTTTTGAACAGTCTTTTGCGGAGTATAGTAGTTGGGCCAGATCTTTCGAGATCCAGCGCCGGGCGCTCCAGCGCGCGTGTCGCTGCACACGCCCCAGATCGATCAGGTACAGCAGCAACGGCCCTTGATGCCGAGGCCACAGCACATGGCACAAATACAGATCCTGATGGTGATACCCCGCCGCATGCATCCTTCGCACCAGTTGTGCCAAAGTCGTTAACACCTGCCGACGCTGGGCCTGCTGGCTCGGTTCCCGTGATTCCGGACTGGCCAGCCAATGATCCAGCCGCGTGCAGTCTTCCAGCGAAGCGGTCATCAGCAGAGATTGCCCCTGCTGCTCTCCACAAGCGATGGGGGTCATAGTGGGCAGGCCGTGCTGATGAAACGCGACGATGGCGTCCCACTCGGGCCGAGCCCCCCAGGCCGGTGTCTGCAACCGCGTCCAGGCTTTGATCCGTTCTTTCCAGGTGATGCGACCATGCCGCTTGATATACACGACGCGCGGGGCAGGATCGCCCGGAAACTCATGCCGCGATGTGACCCGTTCACCCACCTGGCGATAGACATCTTGTGCCTCCAACGCCAGTAGCGATTCGACCGTCGTGAAACCCATCGACTGTAACCATGCGGCAGCATCACGATTGACCAATAACCGCCCGTTATCCCAGACATCGATGGCGATCGGTGGGGTTTCGGCGACAGCGGGTGTGGTCATGCAGACGGTCTCGCTTCGGCTCGTCACGCCGCACGTCTCTGGGGAACCACGCGACCATAGATTTCAAGCAGAGTCTCGACATGTCGGTCGTAGGACAAACTCGCCCGCAAGGTCCGACAGTGAGCCGCCATCGCACTTCGCACAGAATCATCGCAGAGTTCCCGCAGGGCGACTGCTAACCCGGTCACATCCTCCGGATCGGACAGGACGTAACCGTGGCGGCCTGGTGTCATGGCTTCCGCGGCCCCATTCCGGGTGGTGGTGATCACGGGGAGACCCATGGCGAGTGCCTCCAGCACGACAAGGCTGCATGGATCGTGCTTTGTGGGCAAGACAAACAGGTCGGCCCCGCGATAACATGCCGCGGGTTGTGTGGTCGGCCCCGCGAAAATGACACGTTCCGTCAAGCCGAGAGACTTGACCTGTAGCAACCAGGGGGAGGGGTCGGGTTTGCCCACGACCATCAGTTTCAGTCGGGAATCTGGCACTTGTGCCATGGCGGCCAAGGCTTCGGAGAGACCTTTACGCGTAAAGTCCTGCGCGATCATCAACGCCACGATGTCTTCCGTGCGGCAACCCATCTGCCGTCGCCATGCCGCACCGGCAGTCGCAGTGGCCTGCGGGTCAAAACGTTGCAAGTCCACGGCGTTGAACAGGCAGGCATGCCGATCGTCTGGCAGAGGATAGAACTGGCGAATTGAGGTTTGCACGTAAGCCGACAAGGAAATCACGAGCGGTGGTTGTGGCCCCGTGAGCAATTTTCGTTCGACAAACGCGAAGGCTTGTCGACGACCATTGAGCTGATTCCCCATCCAGGATCCCAGACGCGACCAGCCTGTCCGCTTGAGGTGCCCGTGCTGCACCGCTTCGACAGCCAGACCGGCATGCGGATGATAGACATCGCACTGCCGGATCGGGAGCGCCGCATGCACGATGTCGTAAGTCTGTTCGCGAAGATGTGACTCCAGCGCATGCAGCCAGCGCAGGTAGCGGCCTGTCCGTGTATAGCCCGAGGCAGGCAAGACAACGGCTTTGACCCCGGGAAGCTCCGGGCCAGCGGTCGCAGATATCAGCGTGGGAGCATGTCCCAATCGAGCCAGGGCTGCCGCAAGATCGACGGTGTAACGCTCGGCACCACCTCGACTTGGGTCCGCGTGCAAGATCACCAGCGCTACATGCATCCTTCCGCCTCCCTGTGTTCCCAGATGAGGCGGAAGATTAGCACGTTCTGCCGATGGGCGGAAATAGCGCTTGGGGCCCGATTCAGGGTGAGTTCCGCCCGTCAGCTAGGCCTGCACGCAATGCGGTAACAGATGCAGAATGCGGGTCACCAGTTCTGCTCCATTACAGTTTTGCTTCAAGACATAATCCGAAGCACCGGCACCGAGTGCCCCGATCACCTTATCCCGCTCGGAATTCGCGGTGAGCATGATGATGGGGACATGTTGCATCCGCGGCAGACTGCGCATCTGCTCCAACGTTTCGAGTCCCGACCAACCGGGCATTTCCATATCCAGCACCACGCATTCGGGAGTCACTTCCGACACACGGTTCAGAGCCTCACGACCGTCGATCGCTTCCGTGACCAGAAAATGTCGTCGCAAGGTATGTGACACCAACCGCCGAAAGCTGGGGTCATCATCGACCAGGAGTAAACGCGGACGCTGCAGCATGTTTCTGTGTTCCGAGGGAAAGCCATTCAACCTACCCGCATCGCCTGGGCTTGTTGAAACTCTTCGACAAACCACTGAACATCATTCAGTGCAAGAGGTTAGCGAAAGCGTTCGGCGTTGCGGTTCCATGCTGCTAGGTTAGGCCGAAGGCAGAATTCTGGCGCGACGATTGAGGCTCTTACAGCAAAATCCCTCCATGGAAATTCATCCAGATCGTTGCCACTCGCCTGAATCCGCACATTTGTGAATGTCGGAATAATTGGTCAGCGTGGAATAGGTATCTTTCCTATCTACGCAGAGGCGACATCAATCGATTGCGGGACGGGCTCGATTGGACCAGTGCTGCGAGGCATCGCCACCACGGACCCAGACACCCTTCTGATTCCAATCCAGGTGGGCGCGCACATCGGCCGAGGCGTAGCGCAGCGTCAAGGCACAGCGCCGTCGATCAGACAGATTGGCTTCCGAACCGTGCAGCAGCAGGTCGGAATGTATGGAGAACTGCCCCGCTTTCAAGGGGTTATCGACGATGGTCCCGAATTGTTCCACATGATCGATCGTCTGATTCAGAACGTTATGTTCCGCCGAATCGCTGGGGCGGAACGTCATCTGGCCATGATGCTGCGAACCGGCCACAAAACGCATGCAGGCGTTCTCGACATCCGCATCATCGATGGCCAGCCACACCGTGACCGCCTTGGACGGCGACAACGGCCAATAACTGGCATCCTGATGCCAGGCCACCTGCTTGCCATCCCGAGGCATCTTGCAGAAGAAGTGGGCCCCCCAGCCGATCACATCCTGTCCCAGCAGTTCCGCCACGGCATCAACAATGCGCGGTTCGTGCATCAGATCCCACACGCGACCATATTTCAAATGGGCCGAACTGATGGAGTAACTGTCGCCCCCCGCGGCGATCACCTGCGCCAGCAGATGGTCAAAGTAGGCGCGAATGTCGGAAATTTCCGCGCTCGTAAACGCCGTTAAGCCTGCGATGTAGCCCTGCGTGTTGTAGTGTTCGATCTGCTCGGCAGTCAGCCGCTGGGGAGTCGCGTTTGTGGCGGTATGAAACCGCAGGTCGCGCGGAATGGCGGCCAGATCCTGTTGATCCAGCACGGCTTTGAACTCGGTTTTCATGGAACCTGCCGACATGGTTGCCTCTCTGCGGTCAGATGCTGGTACAATTCGTGTTACGACACGTCTGCCTCTCCGGAGCATACCGCACATCGTCACCAGTCTGCCCCTGGGTGTCAAATCGTCTTTCAGAGAACGCCGAACAGGACTGGAAAGCGGTGAGTGGCAGTGTTAGTTTAATCTCAGAGCCTGTTTTCAAATCGAGCACGAGTGATTGCGGTAAGCAGAAGGCGGAAAGCAGACAGCCAGATATCCGCAGGTTTTCCAGTACCTGGCTTGCCGTTGTCAGCTTTCTGCTGGAACGATTTGATCACAGATTCTGTGTGGCAGCGTGTGAGAGCTGTCTCACTCGGGTTGCTGTTCGCGTTCACGTCGTTATGTGCCCCCAAAGTTCAACAGTTCTGCACGAAACGCTCACAGGGAGCAGGGGCTTGTTCCGAGTTCGCACACGCTCTGCGTCACACACGCGGAGTTGCAGGTTGATGGCATGTCGCAGAAGCTGAGCGGAGAATCGTTTCTGGCTGTCCTCAGCAAAAGCGGTCTCATCGAACCCCAGCGTTTGCATCAACTGGTCGATGCTTACACCTCTGCGGGGGGGGACCGCGGCGATTCAACGCAAGTCGCCGATGCTCTGGTCGAGCGCCAGGCCATTACCCGCTGGCAGGCCGACAAGTTGCTGCAAGGCAAGCATAAAGGCTATTTCCTGGGGAAGTACCGCTTATTGTCGCTGCTGGGGCGCGGCGGGATGAGTTCGGTCTACCTGGCTGAACATGTGCTGATGCGGCGGAACTGTGCGATTAAGGTGCTGCCTGCCAAGCGGGTGGGCGATTCGTCTTACCTAGCACGTTTTCATCGCGAAGCGCAGGCGGTCGCGTCGCTCGATCATCCGAATATCGTGCGGGCTTACGATGTCGATCATCAGGCTGATCGCGATGCGGAAATTCACTTCCTGGTGATGGAGTACGTGGAGGGTCTCAGCCTGCAAGAACTGATAGCCAAGCAAGGTCCGTGCGGGTATTCCGACGCCGTCGATTATGTCCGTCAGGCAGCCTTGGGGTTGGCGCACGCGCACAAGGCGGGGTTGGTGCATCGCGATATCAAGCCGGGCAACCTGCTGCTCGATAAGCGCGGTACCGTCAGGATCCTTGATCTGGGGCTGGCCCGGTTCTTTGCCGGTGATGGTGACCAGGAAGCCTTAACCATTCAGCACGATGAAAAAGTGCTGGGAACCGCCGACTATCTGGCCCCAGAGCAGGCTTTGGACAGCCATTCGGTCGATGCCCGCGCCGACATTTACGCCTTGGGATGTACCTTGTACTTCCTGCTGACGGGACATGCACCGTTTACAGAAGGCACCCTGGCCCAGCGCTTGATGGCTCACCAGACCAAGGAACCTCCCGCGGTCGACATCGATCGCCCGGATATCCCGGCCAGTCTGACGACCCTGTTGAAAAAGATGATGGCCAAACGGCCCGATGACCGCTTCTCCACCGCCACGGAGACTTCAGAGGCCCTGCTGGGCTGGCTGAGTCAGTTTGCCGATCCCCAATGGAAGGCCGCGCATCCCGACTTGTTACAGGGGCGGGGGAGCGATTCCACCAAGCGCGTGGCAGCCCGGGTCGTCTCTCCGATTGCCCGATCCGCGAGCCCGATTGTGCCCGAGGCTTCTAACAAACCTGTCGAAGCAGTTCCACCGACACCAACCCCCGAATTGGTACCGAGATCCTCCACAGCTATCCTGAGTTCTGAATCTCTACCGCAGGTGCCGGATGAGGCTCCACAGGCTGCCAGCGAGTTTCCCGAGACCGGGCAAACTACCGTCGCCGAGGAACCCGAACTGACCGCGTTTTTTGCCGGGCTTGCCGCACCCGCGATGCCTGCTGCCCCGGCTTCCTCCAAACTTGGCTCTTCGTCGATCCACACGGGTCAGGGCTCATCCAAATTGCGATGGGAACAATCCGACAGCCGTTCCAACTCGAAATCGAAGTCAGCAGCGGCCTTAGCGACTTCCGAGAGTTCCCCCCCCCCCAAGTTCGATGCTCCTGTACAGACTGTTCTGGAGACCTCGGCGGACGCGTCCCCGCAAACAATTCCCGATCCTGCGGCAACTCCGCAACCAGTGGCGGAAAGCCCCTCAGCGGCAGTGCCAGAACCGATTGCTGGTCCAGATTTTTCGTTTCTTTCCGGCATTGGTTCCCACACAGATGCGGCACCGGACGTGATTGCCGCGGAAGAACCACCAGCGATCGTGATCGATGTCGCGCCGAAACCGGTTGCGAAACCAGTGAAAGCTGTGGCCAAACCCGCGGCAAAAGTGGTCGCCAAAGCTGTTCCCGTGCCCGCGAAACCGGTCGCCGCCGCGGTTGTGGCAGTTCCCGTTGTGACTCAGGCACCACCTCTGGACATCCCCGCTGCCACCGTTGAGAACGGAATTTTCGCCGCGATGCCCGGAGCGATCGCGACAGATCCCGTAGCAGCCACGCCCGCAGAGACGTCGTTCGTCGAGCCTGAAACCATGGATCAGCATCCACCAGCGGTAGAGAGCCAAGTGCCGGCGGCCTCTCCCTGGGATTTTCTGAGACCACCAGAGCCTGAAGTCGCATACGACACTTCGGCGATGAACGCCGTTGAAGCAGAGGTCGAGGCAGTCGTCGAGGCAACTCAACCGGCGGATGAAGCGGAAGAGGCATCCCCGTCGGAATCGGCTATTCCCGCAGACAATCAGCTGCCTGCAGAGACGAACTCGCCTTTCGAGACGGGATTTGCAGTCAGTTCCGATTTCCCCGTGACAGGCATTAGCACGTCGCGTCATCAGCCCAAAGGTCGCAACCGCCCGGCATCGAAGACGTCAGCGAAGGCACCGTCTGGCAAGGCTTCGCCGTCGCGCCAAAAACTCATGCTCGCCAGTGGGTTAGCCGGGGCATTGATCGTGGCTGTTGGCCTGTATGTGGTCTTCGGAGGCAAGGGAGACCGTGCTGCGGACGGGACGGCAAGCCAATCGGCCGTCGCCCCCCCCGAAGAGGATTCGACGACCACGGAGGCACCCCCTCCGGAAACGAATCGCAAGTCCGCCAAGACGGCTGCGACCAAGCCCGCCCCCTCTGACAGTTGGGCACAAAAACGCGAAACCACCGTCGGGCCTGGTGGTGAATTCGCCACGATCTCCGCGGCACTCGCCGAGATTGAGCGCAATTTCGATGCTCGCAACCGGGGCGACCGGTTCCTCGTGAAAATTGCTGCCGGAACTTATGCCGACCGAATTCAGGTCTCAGGCAAGGCCTGGAGTCAGCGTGAGTGGGGAGCGAATGTGGTTTTTCGAGGCGAGGGCGAAGTCATTCTGGCCCCCAGCGGTGCCGATCCCGTGGTGCGACTCAATAACGTGGAAGGTGTGCAACTGGTCAATGTCACCATCCAGGCCGATGGTAAGCCCGTGGCGATCGAACTCGCGGAAAGCCTGGACCGTTGCCTGCTGCAGAATGTGCAGGTGGAGGGCTTCAGTGAAACCGGCGTGCTGTTAAATGGGGCTTTGGGGCCCAGTTTCAGCAGTGATCGAGTTACTCTGGAAGGCCTGCGATTTCGGGGTGCTGCCACTGCGGTTGCGGTGCGCGCGAAAAAAGGTTCGCAAAGCGACAGTGTCGATTGTCAGAACATGCTCCTGTTGAAGTGCCGGTTCCAGGGCCCTCTGGCCGCAGGATTGAGCGTGAGTGGTACCGCATCGCGGGCCTTTGAAGTTCGTGAGTGTATTTTTGCGGAAACCACGCACGGCATCGAACTTTTGGATGCCGCTGCCTGGACCGATTTCGTGTTCCTCAACAACACTTTTTATCAAAACGACATCGCGATTCGCATTGCCCGTCAGCCGGCGACGACATCCAAAGGCTTCTCAATCCGCCGGACTCTGTTTCTGGAATCCCGAACGGCAGATGTGTTGATTGCCGAGGGATTCAACGAGCCGACGCTGATTCAATCGCAGATGCTGGGCACGATGTTTGGCAACTGGTCCACGCGGCCTGCGGAGGACAAGCCGACACCGGGCCATCTCGTCATCTGGGGAGGGGGCCAGCAAGGCCGCAACGATCTTACATTGGCTTCCACATCGCAGGCCGATCCGAAGTTTCTCGCCCCGGCAGAGAATGCTCCCCAGAAGAACGTGGGTGGCCAGGGCCCAGGTGAGCCAGCCTGGATTGGTGCGCTCGGGCCGTGACCGCCGGACAAACGTCCATTCCCTACAACCGTTAAAGTCGGCAAGCAGTATTTCCGCAACTCGTTGCCAGATAAGACTTTATTTTTTTATCTGAACAGCGGCAGCGGTATGCCCAAAGTCCCGTCTGGCGCGTTTCTCTCCCCGTGTTGGGTTATCTCCAGTCCGAGACTCGGCTTCGGGCATGCGGAGAACCGCTCTGCTCACGGTTTTTCCGGAGGCTGTTTGCGCTCTCGTTCCTCGGTTGTGCTCCCAAGTACCCAGCGGGCTATGACTTAGGGTGTACACTTGCCACCTGTCTGGACACAGGCCTACGATGGAGTTGCGTGACTTGAATCTCCCAGAGTTCACGCATCCGTGGTCCAATTCTTGTGAGTCCGATTCAGAAGGATGACGTCAGCCAGACGTCGATGTGAACATGGCATTGCGTACGCCCGCACATCATCGCTCGGTCCCGGGATCCATTACCGGGCGAAATCCGCGTTCGGTTCGACCGGCGGCGGCCTTTCGTCAGCGGGGCATGGTCGATGGCTCTTCGTATTTCACCGCCCCTGAAGAATGGCACGAACCCCGCGCAGACGCCACCACCCGACTCGTCGTGCAATCTCCCGGACAGGGCTACGTCCACGCGGCGACAGCAGCGGAAATTCGTGCCCGCCTGGCTGACCTGCCGTCCCACATCGTCGAGCAGGTTGAAGTGGTGCAACTCAGCCAGATGACCCGCAAGAAGGCGCTCTTTCCCCGCTATGGCATGCAGTGGGGACAGAATGTGTATCTCTATCCCATTGAAGCCTCGCTGGTGGAACGGTATTTGCGCCCGCCGCGCCCGGAACAGATCATTGAAGCACGCATGTTTGGTGGCGCATGGTCGCAAGAGGGGACCGAATGGCATCTCACCTGGACGCCCGAGTCGCTGCGTGACTTTTATCTGAACAACGTGCTGATTCATGAAATCGGGCATGTGGTCGATACGCGAAACACCAACCCGCATCAGCGCGAGCAGTTCGCGAACTGGTTTGCGATTGAGTATGGCTACCGGCCGTCGCGTGGCCGTCGTTAACAGCCCTAAAGTTTCCGGTCTGTTGACAGGCATGCCCGGCACCCGGCGGTGGCGGCTTTTCAACTTTCAACCATTAACCCTCAACCATCGACCCTATCAATCCACGAACACGAATTCGTTCGTCAGCAGCAGTACCTGCGACAGTTTGTCGTAATTGTTGAGTTGCCCCGTGTGCGGCGAGTCTTTCAGGAAATGCAGTGCGAATTCGCGTTCCTCGCTGGTGGGGTCGCGCGACAGAACCCGACGGAAGAGCGCCGTCACGCGGGCTGCATCATCCGGCTCTTTCTGGATCGCGGTCGAAACATGCCGCGTTTGTTCGATCAGGAAGTGAGCGTTGAGTGCGAACAGCGCCTGTTGTGGCACGGTCGTTTCCGGTCGTTCGGCCATGCTGGTATCGACATCGGCCATATCGAACGATCGGAACACGCCCGGCAGATCATTGCGATTGAGGAACGCGTACAACGTCCGGCGGACGGCGTTCGGGTCATTGATGTTGTCGAATGGCCGCCCACCCAGTGAGGTGTCCAACCGCCCAGCGACCGCCAGCCACGAATCGCGCAGGGCTTCAAATTCGAGGCGCTGCCGGGGCTTCTTCCACAGCAGACGATTCTCGGGATCGATCGCGATCGCATCGAGACGATCCAGGCTTTGTTGCCCATAAACCGCTGACGTCATGATGCGGCGATGCAGCGCTTTCAGCGACCAGTTGTTCTGCATGAACCACGTGGCCAGATGGTCGAGCAACTCCGGATGCGTGGGGGCTTCGCCCCGGATGCCGAAGTCGCCCGGCGTGCGGACGAGGCCTTCGCCGAAGTGATGCTGCCAGAGGCGGTTGACGATGACCCGCGACGTCAACGTATTGTTGGGCGCGACAATCGCCTCAGCGAGTTCGAGTCGACCACTCCCCTTGCTGAAGGGTTTGCGTTCAGGACCGGCGACGACTTGCAGGAATTGGCGGGGCACCTGCTCCCCCGGACGACCGGGGTTGCCACGCACAAGAATGCGCGGCTCATCGGGCCGTTCTTTATCATTCATGACCATGGCGCGCGGCGGTGCCCCGGGCGATGTGGCACTCAGGTTTTCGATCTTCTTCACCAGGTCACGCTGCTTGTTCCGTTCATCGCGCAGGTACGCCTTCTTGGAATCCTCGACGGTGATGTTCGTCGGTGTCCCGTCGGCATACAGCACCTGTCGCAACTCTTCGGCGGCGGGGTCGGGCAAGGCCGAAGCGTCGGCCTGCTGCCCCTTCAGTTCCTGCCATTTCTTTTCGATATCGGCGAGAATGGTCCCATACCGTTGAGCCACTTCCACCTTGTTGGTCGGGGGTTGATCGAGCAGCGTTTGACGGACGATCGCGTTGATACTCCCCAAACCTTGTGGAGGCAGATCGGTTGCAGTCAGGCGGGCCTTGACGGCGTCCCACTTGGCAGAGAATTCGGCCTCGGGAGCGCGTGTGAGCGCAATCCAGGGACCGAACACCCGGTCATCAGGATCTTGCTTGCTTTCGAGGTACTTCTTCCAATGCTGAATGACCTCGCGACGAGGTTCACCCGTGACAAGGGCCTTGAGCGCATCGCCGGGGTTCGCGGCTTTCGGTTCGACCACCAGTATCAGATACGACGCCACATCGGCCCGCAGTTTCGCGACAATCGCCGCATGCGTCTTCTGTTCGTATTCGTTCAAAGCCTGTTGACGCGTCGCCAGTTCCTGCTGGAATTTCTCATACTCGGCCCGATTCTGCGGCGTGCCAATGATCGGCAGATCGCCCGGTTCCTGGCTCGAATTGAAGACACCAAACAGCGAGTAATAATCGGCGGTCGGAATCGGGTCGTATTTGTGATCGTGACAACGGGCACAACCGACGGTGAGGGCCATCAAGCCGCGGGTCACCACGTCAATTCGGTCATCGATGATGTCTTCCTTCTTATTGAGGAAGCGGCGGCCGACCGTCAGAAAGCCCATCGCGGCGAGTTCCGCCTGATCTTCGCCAATGTCCATCTGATCGGCGGCGATCTGCTCCATCACAAAACGGTTGTACGGCTTGTCGGCATTGAAGCTGTCGACCACATAATCGCGGTAGGTGTAGGCGTAGGGATAGCGGGGCTCCTCGGTGAAAACGTAACCCTTAGTGTCGGCATAGCGGGCGATATCGAGCCAGTGCCGTGCCCACCGCTGCCCATAGAGCGGCGATTCCAGCAGCCGATCGATCAACCGCGTCACCGCTTCGCTGCTGGTATCGGCAATGAAGGCCTGCACTTCTTCGTACTTCGGCGGGATGCCCCAGAGGTCGAGCGTGGCCCGACGGATGAACATCGCCTTGTCGGCCGGGTCAGACAACGTAAGTTGCTGCTCTTCCAACTTGGCGATCACGAAGGCATCGATCGGATCGCGCACGCGGTCTTGCGCTTGAACCGTGGGGACCGGCGGATCGAGGATCGGTTGGAACGACCAATGGCTCGCGGAATCGGCCGCCTTGTTCATCGCCTTGGCATCCCCATCCGCTTGCGGCCAGGGGGCCCCCATCTCGATCCACTTGGTGATCGCGGCGATTTGATCATCGGGCATTTTGCCCGCGGGGGGCATCTGAATGTCGTCGTTCGAGTACTTGATGACCTGCACTAATCGGCTGTCGCCCGGTTTGCCGGGGACAATGGCCGACGCCTCGTCCATCGCCGATCGCGAATCGAGCCGGATGCCCCCCTGCTGTTTCTTATCGCCATGACAGGTGACGCACTTCTCGACCAGTAGGGGTCGCACATGCTTTTCAAAGAATTCCACCTGCTCCACTGAAGGAGCGGCTTCTTCCGCGAAGGTCGAAGGGGCAAGCGTGACAAGCGCCAACAGGCAAAGCGTGTGTCGCATGGCGGGAACCAGTTTCGGTGGGACATACGGGCGGCAGCCAGATGCCAGGTTGCATCGGGCCACTCTTAAGTGTCGCACATCGGATATCGGCAGGCAACCGGTTCTGCGGAAAGTCGCACGCTAGTGCTCCGTCTATCCAATTCCGTCAGGTTGGGGATAGAGGGAGCGGAGTTTGATTCTGGCGTTGGCGGTGGTGAATTGCCAGTGAGTGCCGCAGCGGCGGGCGTTGCGGTGGGCGGTC
>Ga0164290_1000348_pt1 | contig 164991 bp, 127 predicted proteins | sample Micstemetagenome_FD_108782 | JGI IMG/M metagenome (GOLD analysis project Ga0164290, IMG submission 108782) | Contaminated culture microbial community from soil near Moab, Utah, USA - Microcoleus steenstrupii SON62 (Illumina Assembly) | ecosystem: Environmental > Terrestrial > Soil > Soil crust...
ATCGCCGTGCTGGAAGACGGCTACTACCGCATGCTCGGCCGGGACTCGGTCGACATCATTAAGTCGGGCGGGTACAAAATCTCGGCCCTGGAGCTGGAAGAGGTCCTGCGGACGCACCCGTCCATCCGGGATTGCAGCGTCATCGGCGTGCCGAACGAGGAATGGGGCGAGCTGGTATCAGCCGTGCTGATCCTGAATGAGTCCAGTGTTTCGCCCGAACAGCTCAACACCTGGCTGCGCGAACGCCTGCCCGCCTACAAACTGCCCCGGCAGTACCACATCGCCGACGACCTCCCGCGGAATGCGATGGGGAAGGTGGTTAAGAATGAGTTGAAAAAGCACTTTAGAGAGGTATGAGGTATTAGGTATGAGGTATAAGCGATCCGCCGCTGCGGTTGGCTTCGCCAAATTATTTACTAACGGGCGAAGCAAGCCGCAGCGGCGTACTCCTCATACCTCATACCTCATACCTCATATCTCATACCTCATACCTCCTACTTCCTACCTCATACCTTCAAGTTTATGACAATCTACGGCGTAGCCCTGCTCGCTTTCTGTTACGTAATCGGTCAGCTGACCGGGGAACTGCTGGGGAGTTTGCTGGGGGTTGAGGCGAATGTCGGTGGGGTGGGCTTTGCCATGGTGCTGCTGATCGGGATCAACGACTGGCTGAACCGGACCGGCAGGGCCAATAAATTGACCGAGTCGGGAATTCAGTTCTGGAGCCAGCTGTACATCCCGATCGTGGTGGCCATGTCGGCCATTCAGAACGTGAAGCTGGCGGTTTCCAGTGGTCTGATTGCCATTCTGGCGGGATTGGTGCCGGTTCTGCTGTGCCTCGCTATCATCCCGGTATTGTCCAAACTTAAACCCGCGAAAACCACCGAACCGAATGCCGCTGATCAACCGGTTTCTTGAGAAAAATGGCCTGGTCGTGGCGTTCCTGCTGCTCGGGCTGATTTTGTTTTTTTCGGAATGGATCTCCCGCCGGCTGACCCGCGGGAAAATTCCGGGATCAGCGATCGCTATTCTGATGGGGCTGCTCCTGGCCTATATCGGCGGGGTATACTCGGGCGGGGAAAAAGGCATTTCGGATCTGAAGCTGTTCGCCGGTTTTACCCTGCTGGGTGGGTCGATGTTCCGTGACTTTGCCATTATTGCTACGGCTATGGGCGCCAGTTTTGTGGTCATGCGCCGGACGGGCTGGATAGGGGCCTTGTCGCTGCTGCTGGGTATCGTGCTGTCGTTCCTCGGCGGGGTGGCCGTAGCCTGGGCCTGGGGCTATACCGACGCCGCCAGCCTGACGACCATTGGGGCGGGGGCCTGTACCTACATCGTGGGGCCGGTAACGGGCGCGGCCATCGGAGCCAGTTCCGAGGTGATCGCGCTGAGCATCGCGGCGGGGGTGGTCAAGGCGGTGGTCGTTACCATTGGCACGCCCTTCGTGGCCCGGTATATCGGCCTGAACAACCCGCACACGGCCATGATCTTTGGCGGACTGATGGGTACGACCAGCGGCGTCTCGGCCGGACTGGCTGCTACCGATCCGAAGCTTGTGCCGTACGGAGCGGTTACGGCTACGTTTTATACCGGACTTGGCTGTCTGGTGTGTCCGTCGGTTTTGTACTTATTGATGCATGCATTATTGGAATGAACGATGATTGTTCACGCAGATTTATTCTGCGTAAATCTGCGTGAACCATTCTTTCAACGACTCAGCCCCTAGCAATTCCGTCTATCACCCGGGCTACCGCACCGGCAGGGTCCAGCTAAAGGACATGGGCACGCCCTCGCTGGTGAGGCCCTGCACCTCGATGCGCAGCCGCCGGGCCGTATCGCTTAAGGGGAAACTTAGCCTCCCCAGCCCATCGGCCCCGCTCTGGCCCAGCGGTTGCCAGTACAGTACGTCCCGCCGGTCGGTGTGCTCCTTCTCCTGGGGCAGTTCGTAGCGGGGGGTGTAGTACTCCTTTGGCGTGACATAGCCGTAGACTGTGGCGGGGGAAGTCGGTGTCGGTGGCAAAGCCTGAGCACCTTTACGGGTGTAAACGGCGATCACCCCATTGGCTCCCCGGGCACCGTATATAGCGGTTTCTGCGTTTTTTAAGAGTTCAATTCTGCTAACCATTCGAAGGTCCAGTCCCATTGCAGTCGACTCGTCGACGTACATACCATCTACTAAATACAAGGGTTTTGTATCGCCAAAACTTCCTCTACCTCGTATAGGTCCAACTACACCTAAGAGCTTTCCCACCGCTTCGCCTACAGAGAACATGGCTAGATGAACGGGATTGTTATCATCAACATTAACATAGGCATCAGGCTTGCCATGAATGCTGGCCCGCTCGACATCCCGGGAACGTTCATCCCGGGGCCGCATGGCTTTCACCACCACCTCGGCCAGTTGCCGGGCTGTCGAGTCCCGGTACAGCCCCGGCCACTCGGCCTGCCGCTCAGCGGCCGCCTCCCGCCACTGGGAAACCGCCGACCAGTCGGGGTCCGCCAGCGCTGGGAGACTAAAGCCGCCACCCGGCCACTCCAGTCTCAGGCGCATGGCTTCCCGTTTGGCCCCGATCAGCCCCCCGCTCACCTTAACCGTGTCGGCCTGACTCAGCCCCGTTAACCGGAAGCGGCCCGCCACGTCGGTGGTCTCGCTGCGCAGCTCCTTTCTCCCGCCCCCTTCCAGCAGCAGCGCCACTTGCCGAGCCGCCAGTGGCTGCCCGTTCTCGCCCAGCACCCGGCCTGACAGGCTCCAGCCCTCCGGAGCCTGACCCGCGGCCGGAAGCCTACGCCAGCCCGCCGTCAGCAGCAGCTCGTCCAGGGCCCCAAGGCCCTGGTGAAGCAGGTAGCCCGGGGCTTCCACCCGACCCGATAGCTCGCCCGACAAGAGGCGGTAGACCCTTAGATCCCCCGCCCCGCTGGTATCGGCCGGTACGGCATCGGCGTCTACCACCGAAGCCGACCAGATGCCCCCCACCGGCGTGCCTTCCCCGTCGCGGAGCTGCAGGCCGATGCTCACCGGCTCCCGCGAATGGTAGCGGGCCTTGCCGGTGGATACTCTAAGGCCCAGACCCGCCCCCCGCTCGGCCACAAACACCAGCCGCTCAGCCCGGGCTACGCCCGCCGTGTCCCAAAGGGTGAGCCGGCTCACGCCCGGGGGCAGACTCAGGGTAGGCAGGGTGAACTCAGCCCTTCCGCCCTGCAGGCTCCAGCGCTGGCGGTAAAGCACCCGTTCGCGGTTCTGCAGGGTCAGGTACACCGGAGCGGCGGCCACCGCCCCCCGGGCTTCGACCCGCACCCGGATGCGGCTGCTGTCGACTTCGGCCCCTAGGGCCCAGCCCTGCGCCTCGGCGGGCGGTAGGGCAATGGCGGGGGAGTTACCCTCTAGCTCAGCCCGGTAGCGCCGCCCCACCTGGGGCGTTAGGCGTACATGCCCCAGACCCAGATTGGAGGTCTGAAAGCGGGCCACTTCCGCGCCGGTATCGTCCAGGATCCGGCCGCTCACAGCCCGGCCCTTTCCGTTTGGACCGGCAGCCCGGATGCTCAGCCGGCCCGCTACCCCCACCAGCCAGCGGCCGCCTTCGGGCAGAAACTGCACGTCTAAGGCCGCATCGCCAGGTGAACTCCCGGCCGAACCGGCTAAGGTCGCTAGCTCGGGGCCGCGCAGCGGAGCGGGCAGCCGGTGGTTGGCCAACGTGAAGGCCCGCACAAAGCCCGGCTCGCCCGCCCTTTGGTGGGCCGGCGTGTAAGCTACCAGCCGGTAGGTGCCCGCTGCCAGGGTGTCCGAGAGGCGAAAGTCGCCTGCTGCCCTTCCGTCCGAAAGCTTAAGCCACTGGTGGTAGACGCCCTTGCCCGAAGGCCCTACGATCTCCACCCCCAGGGTGCCTTCGCCCGACACGGGCAGGCCCCGCCCCGCCTCCAGGGCGTAGGCGCTGAGCCACAGCCGGTCGCCGGTGCTGTAGAGGCTCTTGTCGAGGTGCACATAGAGCTGGGGAGCCAGAGCCGCCCCTTCCCGATCCTGACGGGCCACCAGCGAATCCAGGCCCGCCTCCGAGCGCGCAGCGCCCCGTCCGGCTGCTACGTCCGTTGCCGAAACGGCGCTGTAGCCCAGGGGCTGCCAGTCGGCCGGCAGCAGCGTCGCCAGCCGATCGCCGCCCATCTGGCCCCTGACGTCCAGGCCATTGGCGGAGGTGATCCAGCCCTCGAGGGTCAGTTCTACCCCTTGCGGCGGCAAGAGCAGCAGGGAGTAAGCGTGGGGTGAATCGCGGTAAGGCGAGTTTGCCGCGTGCAGGCGGCTGTCGTAGACCTCCAGGGGCTCGCCGCCCAAAAGGCGTCGCTGGCCCGGCAGGCTGCCGGGGCCAAAAAGAGCGGCTACCTGCCCGGTGCCGATGTATTGACGTTCTTCCTTCCGGATCAGGGGCATGGCCAGCCCCCGGGTGTCCATCGCCAGCGGGGAGCGATAGACGCGGTAGCCTTCCCGTTCGTGGGTGGCCGATAGCAGGGAGGCCAGCAGGTGGCGCAGCGAGCCGCGGTAGGCCCGCTGGCGGGCGGCGGCCCAGGCAGCACGCTGGGGCTCCTCAGCGGGCAGTTCCTCGAAACGGGCCGTGCCGGCAAAGTCCATGCGGAAACCGTCGAGGTCGAAGTGCAGGAGGCTGTAATGGAGCCGGTAGCCCAGGGCGCGGTTCTCAATGATGAGTGGCTCGGTGGCCCCTGCCAACAGGTGCCCCCGCTCGGAATGGAAGCGCAGCACGTCGGGGTTCAGGATGCGGCAGAGCCGAGCGGCGGGGCTTTTGCCCAGCAGCTCGGCGGTGAAGCTGCGGAGCTGGCGCTGCCAGGCACCGCTGCGGCGGGCGGTGACGGTAACGGCCTGCAGAGCCTGGCCGGAGGGCTCCAGCCTAAGGTCCAGGGTTTGGGGCTTGCTGTCGGTGATGCGCAGGGGCAGTCTGAGGGTAGCGTAGCCCAGGTAGGTGGCTACCAGCTCGTGCTGGCCGGGTGGCAGTGAAAGGCGGTAGGTGCCGGTGCTATCGGCCGAAGTGCCGCGGGTGGTGAGGTTGAGGTAGACCGAGGCGAAGGGCAGGGGCTGGCCGGTGTTGGCGTCAAGGACGCGGCCAGTGAGGGTTTGGGCCAGCAGCGGCTGACTCATCCAAAGGAGCAGGCAACAAAGGCGGAAACGCATGGAGTGGGCCGTCAGGGTGGTGAAGCTGGAATAGTCGGAAAAGCTAAGGCTGGTGATAAGAAGCTCTTGGCCAGGTGGATATGATACATGAACAGATTCTGTATGAAAGTGTTGCTTTTATGGATGAAATAGTTTCTACCTTTTCGTGAACGGTAAAATTGCCTTAGGTCTGCTTCCGAAACGCACCCGGCGAAAGGCCCGTCTGCTTCTTGAAAAAGCGCGAAAAATAGGCCGGGTCGCGGAAGTTGAGCAGGTAGGAAATCTCGGAAAGTGAGTAAGTCGTGTGGAGCAGGTACTTCCGGGCCTCGTTCACCAGGGCTTCGTGGATGAGCTGCAGGGCGGATTTGCGGACCAGCGACTGGCAGATGCGGTTCAGGTGGACGGTTGTGATGCTGAGCGCCCGGGCGTATTCCTGCACGGACTTAAGCTCGTGAATGGACTTCCGGATCAGCTTCTGGAATTCCTGAAAGTGCCGCAGCGTCCGGTGGTCGGAAGGAGGGACCAGGATTTCCGACTCCAGGCTGATGCGGTACAGCCGGAGCCACAGCAGCTGCACCCAGGTCTGCAGGGTGAGGTCCTTTTCAAAGGCATCCTGGGCCAGTTCCCGGGCGATCTGGTCCTTGATACGGATCAGGTCCGCGAAGGCCTCCGTTTCGCCCTCGAACAGGAAGTGATTCAGGCGGTTAATCTCCAGCGGGATGTGGAGCGAGCCTTTGAAAAGGCTTTCCAGCCAGGCTTCAGCCAGGGTCAGTACCTCGCCCACCATGCCCGACTCGAAGGAGAAACCGTGCAGGGTATTGGCCGGAATCAGCAGCACGCAGGGAGGTTTCAGGGTGATCCGCCGCTGCCCGGCCAGAAGTACCCCGTTCCCCGCCGTAAAAAAGAAGACCTGCACCAGTTCCGCGTGGAGGTGCTCCTCGATGTCCCAGTCATACAGCCGGCTCCGAACCTCCAGCAGTTCGTGGTGGATGAAACCATCGGCGAAGGGCTGCTGGTGGTCTCCGTACAGGCCTTCGAAATTTTTGAGGACCGAACGCATGAATGTTTTAAAAAGCTAAAAAAGGGGCCGGAATATGGCCGTAATGTTCGGTTTGTCCAAGTATAATTTTTGTTTATCCAAGCGTTATTTGAAACCTGCGGATAGCTTTGTACCATCACCTTCCGGAATTCCCAAGCCCTTTTCATGCCTGCCTTTATCACCCAGCCCTTTGACCCGGACCTGCAGCCGCCCAGCCTGGTTCCCGACTACAAATCCACCGTACTCCGGGCGCCGCCCCGGCCTCTGGTGGTGGCCAAAGCCTCGCTTTCCGAGCTGTCCGGGCCGGTATTCGGTGAAAGGCATGTCGGGCCGCTGGACCATGATTTAACCAGAAATTCCGTCTGCAACGGGGAACCGCTGGGGGAACGTATCGTCGTTCACGGCAAAGTAACTGACGACCACGGCCATCCCATCCCGCAAACGCTGATCGAAATCTGGCAGGCCAATGCCGCCGGGCGCTACGTGCACAAAATCGACCAGCACAATGCGCCCCTCGATCCCAACTTTCTGGGGGCCGGACGCGTCCTGACCGATGCCGAAGGAAATTATAAATTCTACACGATCAAGCCGGGAGCCTACCCCTGGGGCAACCACCCCAACGCCTGGCGGCCGAACCACATCCACTTTTCGCTTTTCGGGCCGAACATCACGACCCGGCTGGTGACGCAGATGTACTTCCCGGGCGATCCGCTGCTGCAATACGATCCAATCTTCCTGGGCGTCCCGCCGAATGGGCGCGAACGACTGATCAGCCAATTCGATCTGAGCATTACCGAACCAAATTTCGCCCTCGGCTACCGCTTCGATTTCGTCCTCCGCGGCCACTACGCCACGCCCTTCGAAACGATCTAACCAGTCAAACCTGACTGAAGACTGAAGACTGATGACTGAAGACTGATGACTGATGACTAATATTCTCCCCCAAACCCCCTCCCAGACCGTCGGTCCCTTCTTCGCCTACGGGCTGACGCCGGAGCAGTATGGATACGATTTCAAAAGCCTGGTCGGGAACGAGCTGGTCAGTCCGCTGGACGACCCCACCGCCATTACGATCAGCGGCCGGGTCTTCGACGGTGCGGGCCAGCCCATTCCCGACGCTATGATCGAACTCTGGGACGCCGCTAACGGGTGCTTCGGGCGGTTTGGAACGGGCACCGATCCGCAAAACCGGTTCCTGTTTTATACGGTCAAGCCGGCCTCGGTCGACGGCCAGGCGCCGCACCTGTCGGTGATCGTCTTCATGCGCGGGCAACTGATTCATGCCTACACCCGAATCTACTTCGCCGATGAGCCCGAGGCCAACGCCCAGGACCCGGTTCTGAACGCGGTGCCCGAAGACCGCCGCGCGACCCTGCTGGCGGAAAAAGCCGGTAGCGGATACGTATTTGATATTTTCATGCAGGGAGAACGGGAGACGGTTTTCTTTGCGGTATGAACACAAAAGTAGTTTATGGTTTAGGGTTAATCGTTTATGGTTAAGTTGCTGTCAATCAGGCAAAAATGATAAACCCTAGACCCTAAACGATATACTCTAAACCATCCATGAGCCTCTATACCCAACTGTTCTACGCCCCCGAGGTGCAGCCGTTGCTGGCCGATGAGACGGTTCTGCGGCATATGCTGGCGTTTGAGGCCGCACTGGCCCGGGCGCAGGCGAAGCAGGGGCTTATCCCGGCTGCCGCGGCGGAGGTGATCGACGCCGTTTGTGGCGCAGCGGAACTGGATACAGCGCGGCTCCGGAGCGAAATCGCCCTCGGCGGGAACGCGGCCATTCCGCTGGTGAAGCAACTGACGGAGCGGGTTCGACAGGCGGATCCGGAAGCTGCCCGCTACGTCCACCTGGGCGCAACCAGCCAGGATGTAGTCGACACGGCCACGGTCCTGACGATCCGGAGCCTGCTCGACTGGCTGGATGCGCAGGTGGGCCTTACCGAGGCGGTGCTGGAAGCGCTGACCCAGGCCCACCGGCAGACCTGGATGGCCGGGCGGACGCTGCTCCAGCAGGCTAAACCCATACCGTTTGGGTTGAAAACGGCCCTCTGGCTGGACGGGCTGCGCCGACACCGCCGGCGGCTGACCGAAGGCCGCGAGCGCTGGTTGGTGCTGCAACTGGCCGGAGCGGTCGGGAGCCGAAACGCTTGGATTCCGGTGGCGGTAGTCGAAACAGTGGCGGCCAGCTTAGGGCTGAAACCGGCCGTATCCTGGCACACCCAGCGGGACAGCCTCGTTGAGTTCGGCGCGGCGCTGGGGCTGCTGACGGGCAGCCTGGGAAAGATCGCTAAAGACATTTCGCTGCTGATGCAGACCGAAATAGCCGAGGTGCTGGAAGGCAAGGCCGAGGGAAAGGGCGGCTCGAGTACCATGCCGCATAAGCGCAATCCGGTGACCTGCGCGGCGATTCTGGCCAACGCCCGGCGGACACCCCAGCTGGTGGCGACCCTGCTGGCCGGTATGACCCAGGAGCACGAACGCTCGGCCGGGGGCTGGCACGCGGAATGGGAAGTGCTAGCGGACCTGATGAAGCTCACCGCCGGGGCCGTAGCCCACAGCCTGGACTTATTGCGGCACCTGGAAGTCGATGCCGATCGCATGCGCCGGAATCTGGAGCTGACCGGCGGGCTGATCTATGCCGAAACCGTTTCGCTGGCGCTGGCGGAAAAGCTGGGGAAAGCCGAAGCCCATGCCCGGGTCGAACAGGCCTGCCAGCGGGCGGTGGCGGAAGGAAAGCATCTAAAAGACATCCTGCGGGAGATGGAGCCGGACCTCCCGGACCTGGAGGCGCTGTTTGAGCCGGAGCAGTCGGCCGGTGAAAGCCAGAGGCTTATTAATGAAATTTTGGGGAGGAAGGAGGGAAGGGACAGGACTATTGACAATGGACATTAGACAAAAGACAAAAGACTTGTTGACGGGAGGTCCTTTCTCTTTTATCCTTTCTCGCTAAACGAATCTCCTCTACCTGACTAACCATGAACGAAAAACCCGAATCCGTCGACGCTTACATCGCCGGCTTTCCCGCCGAGATCCAGTCCCTGCTGACCCAGGTTCGAACCACCATCCAGCAGGCGGCGCCCGAGGCCCAGGAGACCATCAAGTATTCCATGCCGGCCTACGTGCTGAACGGCAACCTGGTCTACTTTGCGGCGTTCAAACGGCATATCGGCTTTTTCCCGACCCCCTCGGCCATCGAGGCTTTCAAGGACCGGTTGGCAGGCTATCAACTATCGAAAGGCACGGTGCAGCTTCCGCTGGATCGGCCCCTGCCGCTCGACCTGATTGCCGAGATGGTACGGTTCCGCGTGGCGGAAAACAAAGTAAAGCGTAGTAGAAAAAAATAGGGTGTTTGAAGTAATACGCTCATTCACTCAATCGCTCCTTCACACAATCGCTCAATGACGCTCTACCACACCCTCGAAGGAACCCCCAACAGCCCGGTGCTGGTCTTCTCCAACTCCCTGGGCTCCGACCACCGCATGTGGGACGAACTGCTGCCGCACCTGCTGCCGTACTTCCGCGTGTTGCGGTACGACACCCGTGGGCACGGACAGTCGCCGGCGCCGGCAGGGCCGTACACCATTGATCAGCTGGGCCAGGACGTGATCGACCTGCTCGACCAACTGGGCATTGACCAGGCGTATTTCTGCGGTCTGTCGATGGGCGGGCTGATCGGGCAGTGGCTGGGCGTGAACCGGCCGGATCGCATCCGGAAGCTGGTGCTGAGCAATACCGGCGCCAAGATCGGCGACAACGACCGCTGGAACGGCCGGATTGCCACCATCACCGAGCGGGGCCTGGAAACGATTGTGGACGAAACGATGGAGCGCTGGTTTACCGATGCCTTCCGCACGAATCGACCGGAGCGGGTAGCCGAAACCCGGGCCATGTTCGTGGGCAGCCACCGGGCAGGCTACGCCGCCTGCTGCGCGGCCATCCGCGATGCTGATTTTCGGAAGCAACTGGACCGCATCCCGGTCGAGACGCTGGTCATTACGGGTGAGGAAGATCCCGTTACCAATGTGGAGCAGGCGGAATTTCTGGTCAGCCATATCCCTTCTGCCCGGCTGAACCTGCTGCCTACCCGGCACCTGGCCAGTACGGAACTGCCGCAGGAATACGCCCAACTGCTGATCGACTTCTTCGTGGGAGAATCGACCTTCGACCGGGGTATGCACGTGCGCCGGACGGTCCTCGGTGAGGCCCACGTTGACCGCGCCAACGAGCGTATCAACGATTTCAACAGCGATTTTCAGCAGTTCATCACCCACTACGCCTGGGGCGAGATCTGGACCCGGCCGGGCCTCTCAAAGCCCAGTCGCAGCCTCATTACGCTGGCCATGCTCATTGCCCTGAACCGCAAGGCAGAATTCAAAATGCATGTCCGGGCGGCCCTTCACAACGGTGTTTCCGTGGAAGAAATTAAAGAAGTCATCTTGCAATCAGCGCTCTATTGCGGGCTGCCCGCGGCGAATGAGGCTTTCCAGGCGGCTCAGGAAGTGATTGATTCAACTCGTTTATAGTTTATGGTTTAGAGTTTATAGTTGCTTCGCCCTAAAGCTGGACTAGCAGGCGGAGCCAACTATAAACCATAAACTATAAACCATAAACTATAAACCATAAACGCTAAACCCTAAACCGACCCCATGAGACCCATAAGAACCCAGGTAGGCATTATCGGCGCGGGGCCGGCCGGGCTGACGCTGGCGCACTGGCTTCGGCGGCGGGGCATCGATTCGGTGATTATCGAGCACCGCAGCCGCGCCTACGTGGAAGCCCGGGTCCGGGCCGGTCTGCTGGAACAGAATACGGTCGATATCCTCAGCGACCTGGGCCTTGCCGACAGGGTGCAGCGGGAAGGGCACGCCCACCATGGGGTGTACCTGAGCTTCGATGGGGAACGCATTCGCCTGCCTTTTGACGACTACACAGGCGGTCGGCATATTACCATTTACGGGCAGCAGGAAGTGGTCAAGGACCTTACCGACGCCTGGCTGGCCGGGGGCGGGACGCTGCTGTTCGAAGCGCCGGCTTTAAGAATTGAGGCCATCGATACCTCAAACCCAACCATTTACTTCGAACACGCGGGCGAGACGGGCGTTATCCACTGCGATTTCGTGGCGGCCTGCGACGGTTTCCACGGCCTGGGACGCCGGACGCTGCCGAAAGGCAGCTACCGCGAGTATTCGAACACTTACCCGTTCAGCTGGCTGGGCATCCTGGCCCAGGTCGCGCCTTCGTCCGAGGAGCTCATCTACGCCTACCACGAACGCGGCTTTGCCCTGCACAGCCTGAGGTCCTCGACCGTCAGTCGCCTGTACATCCAGGTTGAGAACGACGACCGCATCGAAAACTGGCCCGACGACCGGATCTGGGAAGAACTGTCGGTCCGCCTCGGGACGCCCGGCTGGGAACTGCAGTCGGGGCCGATCATCGAGAAGAGCATTACGCCCATGCGCAGCTACCTGATCGATACCCTGCAGGCCGGGCGGCTGTTCCTGGCCGGGGACGCGGCGCATATCGTGCCGCCCACGGGCGGGAAAGGACTGAACCTGGCCGTGGCGGACGTCAAGCACCTGGTCGACGGGCTGACGGATTACTACCACCACGGCTCTACGAAAGCCCTCGACCGCTACACCGAAACGGCCCTGCGGCGCATCTGGCGGGCGCAGGATTTTTCCAACTTCATGACCACCCTCTTTCACAAGCAGGCCGAGCACGGCTCGTTTACCTATCGCCTGCAGCGCGCAAAATTTGATTACATCCGCCAGTCGGAAGCCTATGCGGCGACCATCGCCGAAAACTACGTAGGCCTGCCGTTCGGGGCTTTTGCATCGACTCGTTTACCTACTTTATGAAGCAAGTACCCATCCTTGACGTACACGCGGCCGCCGCGCTGGTGAAAGAAGGCGATACCCTTTTGCAGGGCGGTTTCGGCATGACCGGCAACCCTGTACACCTGATGCACGCCCTGGCCGAACGCGGTACCGGGAACCTGACTTTCGTTGGCAACAATGCCGGCGAGCCGGGCCTGGGCGGCGACCGTCTCCTGGCCAACGGGCAGATCAAAAAGCTGATCGGCTCTTTCTTTACCTCGAACCCGAACGCCGTGAAGGCCGTGCAGAGCGGCCGGGTGGATTACGAACTGCTGCCCCAGGGTACGCTGGCCGAAGCGCTACGGGCGGGCGGCGCTGGCATCGGCGGCTTCTTTACGCCCACCTCGGCCGGTACACCCCTGGCGCAGGGCCGCGAAACCCGCGAAATCGACGGGAAGGAGTACGTGTTCATCAAGGGGTTGCGCGGGAATGTGGCCTTTATCCGGGCCTGGCGGGCCGATACCGCCGGAAACCTGCAGTACCGCATGACCGAACAGAACTTCAACAAGGCCATGGCCACGGCGGCGGATCTGGTAATTGCGGAAGTGGAGGAGATTGTACCGGTAGGGGCCATTGCGCCGGAACACGTCCATACGCCGGGCTGCTACGTGGACTACCTCGTGCAGGCTACCCTCCAGCCCGAAGACCTGGGGATGTCGGCTTCCGTCGCCGGCTCGAAAAAAGTGGACGAAGTGCGGATGAATATGGCCCGGCGCGCGTTTGCCGAATTGAAGCGCGGCGACGTGGTGAACCTGGGCATCGGCATTCCGACGCTGGTGGCGGACCTGATCTCGGAGGAAGACGGCATCATCCTGCATACCGAAAACGGCATGCTGGGCGTGGGGCCGGCGCCGACCGACGGGGGCGGGGCCATGGACTATCCCGTCAACGCGGGGAAGATTCCGGTAACGGCGCTGAAGGGAAGCAGCTATTTCGACAGCGCGGATTCCTTTGCCATGATTCGCGGCGGGCATATCGACGTGGCGGTCATGGGCGGGCTGGAGGTCGATGAAGCCGCTAACCTGGCGAACTGGGCCGTGCCCGGAAAGCCGCTGCTGGGCGTAGGCGGGGCCATGGACCTGGCCAAAGGCGCCCGGCGGCTGATCATCACCATGACCCACACCAACCCCGACGGCTCGTCCAAGATTGTACCCCAGTGCACGCTCCCGCTGACGGCCACCGGCGTCGTGGACCTGGTCATCACCGACCTGGCCGTCTTCGGCTTCCCCAACGGCCAGCTAACGCTCCTGGAACTCATGCCGGGGGCAACGCTGGAGGAGGTCCGGGGGAGGACGGGAGCGAGATTTAATAGTGAATTAGCGAATAGTGAATAGCGGCGGACCGCTATGCGCTAATCACTATTCAGTAGTCGCTATTCACAATTAGCCATTACACCCATGAACGCATACATCATCGACGCCATCCGCACGCCCATCGGGAGCTTCGGAGGCAGTTTATCCCCGGTGCGGGCCGACGATCTGGCGGCACTGCCCATTCAGGAGTTGTTGAGACGCAATCCGGCGGTGCCGGCCGAGGCCATCGACGACGTGGTGCTGGGCTGCCACAACCAGGCCGGGGAAGATAACCGCAACGTGGCCCGCATGGCCCTGCTACTGGCCGGCCTGCCCTACACGGTACCGGGCGAGACGGTCAACCGGCTCTGTTCGTCGGGGATGTCGGCCATCGTCCACGCCAGCCGCGCCATCAAATCGGGCGATGCCGATCTGTTCATCGCGGGCGGCATGGAACACATGACGCGCGGCCCCTGGGTGATGTCCAAAGCGGCAAAACCCTTCGGCAACGACATGCAGCTGTTCGATTCGAGCTTTGGCTGGCGATTTGTGAACCCGCGGATGCACGCCCTGTACGGTACCGACGCCATGGGCGTGACGGCCGAAAACCTGGCCGATCAGTACGGGATCAGCCGGGAGGATCAGGATCGGTTTGCCTGCCATTCGCAGGAGAAGGCGGCGCGGGCCCAGCAGGCCGGGCGGCTGGCCGAGGAGATCATGGGCGTGGAAATTCCGGCGAAAAAAGGACCGGCGGCGGTCTTCGATACCGATGAATTCGTCAAGCCCCAGACCACCCTCGAAGGCCTGGCCAAATTGAAACCGGCCTTCCGGAAAGAAGGCGGAACCGTCACGGCCGGGAACGCCTCGGGCCTTAACGACGGGGCGGCGGCCATGCTGCTGGCGTCGGAAGCGGCCGTGAAGCAGTACGGACTGACGCCCAGAGCGCGCATCGTTGCCTCGGCCGTTGTGGGCGTGGAACCGAGCATCATGGGCATCGGCCCGGTACCGGCGACGCAGAAGGTGCTGCAGAAGGCCGGCCTGCGGCTGGCGGACATGGACGTGATTGAACTCAACGAGGCCTTTGCGGCCCAGTCGCTGGCCTGCATCCGGAGGCTGGGGCTGCCCGACAACGACCCCCGCATCAACCCCAACGGCGGCGCCATCGCCCTTGGCCACCCGCTGGGGATGTCGGGGACGCGCCTTGTGCAGACCGCCGCCCTGGAGCTGGCCCACCAGCAGAAACGCTATGCCCTGGCGACGATGTGCGTGGGCGTGGGCATGGGCTATGCCGTCATTATTGAACGTGTTTCGTAATGGTTCACGCTGCTCGCATGAAAACGGCCCTGATCGGTATCCTGACGCTTGTCTCCTTACTTTCGCTTGCTCAGAACAGACCCATGGAAGTTGAACAGGTGGCGATTCAGTCGTCGAAGTACTGGCTGGATGTGGATTATGTCGGTGACGGAATCATCGGCCACCGCCTGGATATTCACCTGCCGCTGACCGGCCCGGGACCGTTTCCGGTCGTGATCTGCATCTACGGCAGCGCCTGGCGGTCGAACGCCTCCAAGGCCAATGCCTTCAAGGACCGAATCGGGCAGCGGCTGCTGAAGGAGGGCTACGCCGTGGTCGCCATCAACCACCGCTCGAGCGGCGACGCCAAATTCCCGGCCCAGATCCAGGACGTTAAGGCCGCCATTCGCTACGTACGGGCCAATGCGGCCCGATTTGGGCTAAATGCCGCCTCGATCGGCATCACGGGCTGGTCGTCGGGCGGGCACCTGGCCACCTTCGCCGGCGTGACCAATGGCCTGACGAAAACGACGGTAAGCGGCATTGAAGTCGACGTGGAGGGGAGCCTGGGACCGCACGTGGGGACCAGCAGCCGGGTGGATGCCGTCGTCGACTGGTTTGGCCCGACCGACTTTCTGATCATGGACCGCTGCGGAAGTTCCTTTTCGCACGACGACGCGAATTCACCCGAGTCGATGCTGGTCGGCGGGCCGATTCAGGCGAACAAGGACCGGTGCGCCGTGGCCAACCCCATCAGCTACGTCCGGAAGGAAACGCCGCCTTTTCTGATTATTCACGGCGATAAAGACCCGCTCGTCCCGTTCTGCCAGAGCGAAAAACTGTACGAAAAAATGCAGCAGATGGGCGTACCGAGCCGGCTGGTTATCGTTCCGGGCGGCGAACACGGCCCGGGCGTGATGATCGATTCCTACTTCGACCAGGCGATGGCCTTTTTCCGGGAAACGTTGCGGAAATAACGGACGTCTGCCCGGCTATTCGTCCAGCAGCACAATATCCCATTTGGTAATCCAAGCCCGGGAGGTTGATACGTAGCGGTCGATCTGGTCGCCACCCCCATTGCGCCGCGGGTCGTTCTCGGTCTGCATCCACTGGCTGAGTCGCTGGCTCAGGTTCTTCTTTACGGCCGCGTAAGCCGGATCGTCGGCCCGGTTGCGGACATTGTCGGGGTCATCCCTGAGCACGTACAATTCTTCCGCCGGCCGTTTGTCAAACCCCATCCTAAAAACCGGGCGAACCGCCGGCTCGTTACGGTGGTCCATCAGGTAGGCTTTGGTCGGACCGCCATCCACATCACCGTAGACCGAAGGCGTGCCCGGAATGGTTTCGTCCCCGGCGGGCATGCGCTCGGGCCGGAAGTTGCGGACGTAGAGGTAGTCTTTGGTCCGGATGGCCCGCATGGGGTAACCTGCTCCGAAATTAAAGTCGGCCCGGCAGAGGCAGTGGCGTTCCCGTTCCAGAAATACCTCGTTCCGGTGGACGGCCTTTTCCCCGCTGAGTACCGGAAGGAGGCTCTGGCCGTCCATGTCGGGGCGAGTAGTAACGCCCGCCCAGTCGAGGAAAGTAGGGGTCAGGTCGATCAGGTTCACAAAGGAGTCGTGGCGGACGCCGGTCTTCACCTGCCCCGAAAAACTGCTGATCAGCAGCGGGACGCGCGTGCCGGAATCGTAGAGATTGGCCTTGGCGTGGGGAAACGGCATGCCGTTATCGGAGGTTACGACGATGATGGTGTGCTCCAGCTTACCGGCCTTGTCCAGTTTGGTGATCAGATCGCCGATTTCCCGATCGAGGCGTTCGATTTCGGCCCGGTAGTCGGCCAGATCCTCACGGATTTCGGGCACGTCGGGCAGGAAGGCCGGCACGGTCAGCCGGTCCGGGTTAATGCCCGCCTTTCGTCCGCTGCCGGCCTCGAAGGACCGGTGCGGATCATGGGTGCCGAACCAGAAGAAAAAGGGCTGCCTGGAAGACAGTTTGTCAATAAACCGGTTAAAGTCCGCCTGCTTGCCGGCCGGGTTAACGCGGTAGCCCATCTTCCGGAAATCACCCGGCGCCCAGCCTTTGCGGTCAAAGGCCACGGCATAACCGGCCTGTTCCAGCAGCCGCACGTAGGTCGGGATGCCCACATCCAGTTTACCGCAGAGGTTGACGCCTTCGCCCAGCTTATGCGGGTAGCGGCCGGTGAGGAGGCTGGCCCGGGAGGGCGTGCAGGAGGGCGATGAACAGAAAGCATTATTGAACAGGGTGCCGTGCCGGGCCAGTTTGTCGAGATTGGGCGTCCGCAGCAGCGTATCGCCGTAGACGCTGGCGTAGGGATAGCTCCAGTCGTCGGCCAGAATAAAAAGAATGTTGGGCTTATCGGGCGGGACCGGGCGGGTGAAGGCCAGCAGCGCCAGCACGATAACCAGGCAGGCAGCGAGGAGGGACGAAACCAGCTTCATACCAGGTTTGGTTTAGCGTTTATGGTTTATAGTTTACAGTGCTTCGCCTCAAGGCAGGCTTTTGGGCTGGTAATTGTATAGGCGAAGCACCATAAACGCTAAACTATAAACCATAAACTGCTACAGCCTCAGCCAAGATCGGGATTTTTAACCACCAGATCATACTTTGTCAGCAGCCCGGGCAGGTTGTAGAGCGAAAAGCGGGCTTTCCGGATGGTATTATCCTCCGGGTTCAGCTGTAGGTAGTACTCCATGCAGGTGCTAACCAGTAACTCTATTGTCTTTTGTCTTTTCTCTTTCCTCTACCTACAATTTTACCTGCAAAGTAAGGTAAACACTCCGACCATCCGAAGGCAGAATTCCCGGCCCGGGATAACCCGTCGCCCGCCGCGTATAGTACATCGCGTTAGTGAGGTTGTTGAGGCTGCCTTCCAGCCGGAAGCGCTTGAAGGCGTACGACAGGCTGGCATCCAGAATCGAATAGGCCGGAATAACGCCGATGATGGCCGATACGCCCCCGTCGCGGGCGTTGGTGGCGTCGGTAAACTGCTCCGAGAGGTGGGTAAACTGCAGGGAGCCCTTCAGGTTGCGATAGCCGACCCGCAGGCCCGTCTTGAGGTTGACCGTCGGTACAAACTCCACCCGTTTGCCCTTCACCCCGGCGATTTCGCTGGCCTGGTAGGTAGCGTGCAGCAGCGCCAGGTTGCCGAAGACCACCCCGCTCAGCCCTTCCGTCTGCGGCAGCAGCCAGCGCAGGAAATCGCCTTCGACATAGCCTTCCAGTCCCAGCACCAGCGCCCGACCGATGTTTCCCCGGCGGCGCAGGACGCGGTCGTTGGCGTCGTAGAACTGCACCTCGCCGATGCGGTTGTTGTAGTTGAGCGCAAAACCACTGAGATCAAAGTTGTACAGGCTCGTCTGCTGGCTGCGGATACCCAGGTCCAGAGAGTAGCCCCGTTCGTCCTGCAGGTTCGGGTCGATCACCTGGGATGGGTTGGCGATCCGCATGTCGCTGAAGGTAATGGAGCGGTAATTCTGGGACAGATTGCCGTAGATGTCCAAGGTTTCGGTAGGCTTGTAACTGATGCCCAGGCCAGCCAGCACGAACTGGCGGCTGTTGGTGCGGTATTCGGTCGTCCGGCGGGCGTCGATGATGTTGCCGGCCAGGTCGCGGCTGAGGGTGCCGTAGAAGCCATCGGCCGTCGTGTGGATGAATTCGTAGCGAATGCCGGGCGTGACCGACCAGCGCTCGCCCAGGTAGAAAATGTTTTCGGCGAACAGCGAGACGTTGCGGTTCGGGAACCGATAGTCCGACAGAATCGCCTGGTCGTTGTCGATAAAGCTGAAATCGGCATCCCGGCCCTTGCTGCCCAGGCCCTGCACGCTATGGTTGAAGCCCCGGTAGTAGCGCGTGCCGATCAGCCCTACGGCCTGCTGCCGGCCCAGGTAGTAGCGCTTGAGGTAGCGGGCTTCGGCCCCCCAGTTGGCAAAATCGCCCTTGATGAGGTCGCGTTCGCTGTTGTCATCGGGGCTGGCCACCCGGTTGGGCCGGAAGCCGACCGAATAGCGGTAGGCCGACAGGCCGAACACCCGCAGGTTGAACTCGTCGGTGTCGCTGATCTTATGGTCGAGGTGCAGGGCGGGCATGAGCCAGTTGACGGCGAACCAGTTGCGTTCCCGGTTGCTCTGGCGCGGGTTGGCCCGGAACATGGCGTCGGTTAGGCCGCCGGGTTGCTGGGCCAGGTAGTGCATCTGGGTGAGGTCGACGCCCAGGGTGGTTTTCGCCGATACCTGATAGTCGACGTCGGCGTAGAGCGTATAGTTGGTAAATTGCGCATTGGGCCGCCAGCCATTGCCCTGTTTATATTGGGCGAAGGCGTAGTAGCTCACTTTCCCCACCGTCCCGCTCAGGCTGGTAAAGGCATTGTAAAAGCCGAAGGAGCCCACCGTCTGCCGGGCTGTCAGCTCCAGCTTGCGGTCCCTGACGGGCTTTTTCATCACGAAGTTCAGCAGCCCGCCGAACTGGGTGCCGTACTGCAGGGAGGCCGCCCCCCGGACGATCTGAATCCGGCCGATGGCTTCCACCGGGGGTGAATAGTAGCTTTCGGGATAGCCCAGGGCGTCGGCGCTGATGTCGTACCCGTTCTGGCGGACGTTGAAATTGGCCGTCCGGTTCGGGTCCAGGCCCCGGCCGCCGATGCTCAGCTGCAGCCCGGCCCCTTCGTTTTCGTAGATGTTCAGGCCGGCCACGCGCGCGTAAATCTGCCGGGCGTTGTTGGTCGCCAGGTTGGCCACGAGCTGCTCCGGGATAATCACCTCCGACTTCTTCCCTTCGTAAATGCCCATATTCTCCACCGCCCGCATGCGGGTAAAGCCAAAGTCAGTGCGTTTTTCGGTCACGGCCACTTCGCTCAGGGTCGTCGTGCGGTCCAGCAGCCGGATCACCACCGCCTGATCGCCGCCGGACAGAAGGACTTCCAGCCGGGCCGCGGTAAAGTCCGGGTGCAGTGCCTGGAGCACGTGCCGGCCGCCGGCCAGACCGGAAAACTGGAAGGCCCCCAGGCTGTCGGTAACGATCGAGCGGCGGCCGTTGTCGAGGTAGACCGTGCAGCCCCGGACGGCGGTAGTATCGGAAGCGCGCTGCACCGTCCCGCGCACACTCAGCTGGGCCCAGGCGGCGGTGCTCAGGAGGAAGAAAACGAAACTAAAAACCGATAATTTCATCGTCAAAGTCGGTAATCCAGGCCTTGGGCGCAAAGCTGTCCTTCAGCTGTGCCAGGTCGGCCCGGGGATCAATCAGGGGTTTGCCCATCCGGCCGTTCAGGGCCACGTAAGAGTCTACGTACACCCGCGGCTGGCGGAAGCCCTGCCGGCCGTAATGGTCGCGCAGGAAATGGGCGTATTGAAGCAGCATATCCGGCTGCGTGGACATCATTTTTTCCTGCAGCGGGGTCAGAAAGTCGTTGTTGTTGACGATCAGCCGTTTGCCGGTCGCATCCTCCACGGTAAACTGGGCGTATCCGGCCTTTTCCATCAGCATTACCCGCCAGGAAAAGCGGTAGCCCTGCTCGGTCCAGAACAGTTCACCGGGATAGAGCAGGTAGCGGAACGGAAACAGCAGCTGGAAGGCAAAGAACACCGCCAGACCAACGATCAGTCCGCGCTGCAGCAGCGGGTGGTAGAGGTAAACGCCGTAAACCGGCAGCCAGCGCCGGGGCAGGCGAAGCAGGTTGCCGATCGCCCGCAGCAGCCGCTGGTGAACCTCGGGGGAGAAGTACAGCAGGGCGGTAACGATCATGATATACGGAAACATCCCGATCGGAAACAGCAGGGCCGTAAGTCCGTGAAAAACGACCACCGCCGCGTAGGCGTAGGGCCGCGTCCGCCGGTTCCAGAGCAGGAAAGGCACGCTCAGGTCGTAGAGGCAGCCAAACCAGCTGAAGAGGTAGGCAACCCAGGGGTAATTGAAGAGAAAGCCGACGAGCGGCATGTCGTTGCGGGCCGGGAGCCAGATCCGCAGGGGGAGGGCTTCCAGCAGCCAGTCGGAATTAAGTTTGGCCAGCCCCGCGTAGAAGTACAGAATACCCACCAGCAGCTTCAGGCTGTCGATGCACCAGGCCGGTACGCTTTCGGCGGCCAGGGCCGGGCGGCGGAGGGCGTCGACCGAGCCGGATACGTGGGCTGGCAGGATCAGCAGCAGCAGGCAGACCAGGCTGACGAAATAGTAGTGGTTCAGGTAGGTGCTTTTATCGATCAGCTCGATGTAGGTAAAGCTAAGAAAAAGCACCACCGTCGCCAGCCGGTAAAAGAGCCCGATCGCTACCATAAGGGCCGCCAGCCCGCAGACGGCGAACAGGAGGTAGGTGTACGGCCCCAGCGGCCTGACGAATTCAAAGCCGTAGAAGGGGAAAAAGAGTTTGGGCTGGATGTACAATTGGTCGATCCAGCCCTTCATCCAGAACCGGACAATCCCGCCCAGCAGCATGAGGCCAAAGGCGATCCGAAAGACCACCAGCGGCGCTGCGGGCGTCGTTTTTGTCCAGTAGGTTCGGATCGAGTCCGTCATGGCTTAGTCGCCGTCGTTGTCCGTGTAGGTGATCGTAATGCTCATGGCCGTGGTCATGTCTACCTTCAGCATCCGGACGGCCTTCTGCATTTCGGTATAGACCTGGGCGACGGCGCTGGTGTTGGTCGTGAGCTCGCTGGCCAGTGGTGCCTTCAGCGTGCCGAGCTGGGAATTGACGGCCGCAAACTGGGCGTTGATGATGCTGACCAGCGACTGGCCCGTCCGGCTGTCTTTTGCCCCCAGGCCGTTGAGGTAGGTCTTCAGGCTGGGCCCTTCCTGCCCGGTTGTCACGCTTTTCCCGTTGAAGAAGTCGACGGCCGCCGTATGGGCCGTTTTGGCCAGCGTCAGCGACAAATTCGGCAGGAAAGGGGCGCTGTAGTAGGCTTCCAGTTTGTCGGGCAGGGGCGCCCCGCTGGTCATGGCCCCGGAGGGAATGCCAAACTTGCCCGACCGCAGGTAGCGCTCGTAGTGCATCACGTAGCCGTTGACCAGCTTGGAGGTCGAACAACCGGCGTCCAGGCTGGTGCAGTTGACGAAGGTGTCGCGGTACCCGCCCGTCCATTCGCCATGAACTTTTGTGAATACCGTGCGCATCTGGCCCGTCACCTGCCGCAGGTAGGCCACGCGCTTGGCAGCATCGGAGGCGGTCGTGTAGCGGGCCACAATGGCCGCGTCGGTAGCACCCAGGCCGTTGATGAGGTAGTCGAGGGCCGGAAAGCCCTGGCGGGGGTAGGAGGCCGGGACTTCCAGGTTGGCCGCCGTTCCCGCGCTGATGTAGCCTTCGATACCGGCTGCGTCGGCCGGATAAATGTTGAAGAAGTTACGCAGGGTGTACTTTTCTCCCGGACCGACGTCGTAGAGTTCCACTTTCTGCCATTCAGTATAAGCCGCGGCCCAGGCCTGCCGCAGCTCCGTCAGCGACGCCTGGCTGGGCTGGTCGGCGAAGGCGTTGGCCCTGGTCAGCATGGTCTCGAAGACCGTTTTGAAATTAGTATAGCCGGGCAGAATCATCCCGTCGGCCAGGTGGGTCAGCATGGCCTTGCGGTCGGTGGCTGCCTGGTCGACGGGCTGGGGATCAGTACCCCCCGAATTTTCCCCGGAACAGGCCCAGAGCAGACCGGCCGAAAGCATCAGGGCAAGAAAGGCGTGTGTAATAGGGCGCATGGTGCTGAAACAGGGCAGGGCGAGCCTAAGGAGCCCACCCCAAGTCTGTATGTAAAAGTGCTGGTTATGAGGGGGTTAAGGTTTGTGGTTTAGGGTTTATAGTTAGGGCCGAAGCAGCTAACCATAAACCTTAAACCATAAACTATAAACCAGTAATCAGTTGGCAATTTTGAACTTGGCGCGGATGGCGTCCGAGGCGGCGTCGATCTTGCTGTTGGTCAGGCCCCAGAAGCCGTTCGGTGCACTGTATACGAGGTTGTTGAGAACCGTGTCCGAGAAGGCGGCGTCGCCTCCGTTGACCTTGGCGTACCGCAGGCTGTAGATGAAGCCCAGTCCTTCGGCGATGGCGTGGGCGCGGGCGGCGTCGGTCGCTCCCGTCTTCCACTTGCCGAGGTAGCCCAGCGCGGCCGAGGCGATGGCCTTTTCCGTTTCCGTCCGCAGGATCGTTACCTGCTCTTTCAGCGTCTGGCGGTCGTTGTTGACGATGGCGGCGCGGCCTTTCAGCAGGGCCGGGTGGATCCGGGTGTACCCGGCCCGGTTATATTCCCAGATGTAGGCACCCAGGAAGGTTTCGCCCGAGGCCGTGGCAGTAGCCTTGGCCCCATAGACCGGATTGGCCGTCAGGATGCCGTAGATTTCGTCCCAGTTCTGTTCCAGGGCGGTGTAGTTCTTGCCCGGCAGGACGGTGGAATTGTCCAGGGCCAGGTTTTTGTCGCTTAGCAGGACATTGTTGATGTAATCCAGCTGGAAAGCCCCAATGAGGGATTTCTGGATGATCTGCGCCCACTCGATGCCTTTTTCGTCTACCAGGTAGGTGCCCAGCTTACCGGCTTTGCCTTCTGAAGCCAAAGCAGCGGCCGATTTGCTGAGGTTGGCCATGGCCGTGAAGCCCGCTTCGATGGTCTGCCGTTCTTTTTCGGCTTCGGTGGTCGTCAGGGAGGCCGCGGTCACGTTCCGAAGCTGAACGCCCGAGGTATTCAGGGCCGCCAGCGTGCCCGAGAAGGGGCTGCTGGTGTTGGCGAACATGTTCCGGAGGGTCGTAGCGTCCAGGGTCGCGCCGGCGCTGGCCGCGGTGCCGTTGTAAGTGTTGATGGCCCGGAACATCAGCAGCCGGTTGCTGCCGTTGGTCAGGTCGACCGTTTTAGCACCGGCCTGATCGACAAAGCGGGTCGAATACGTGGCCGTATCCGAGAGGGTGGCGTAGTCGATGGAGGTGCGGAGCTGGGGGGTGAGGTCAGTCTGGTCCCGGCAGGATGATAACCCTAAAACGGTCAGCGAAGCGAGAAAGAGAGCGGAGTACGAAGTCTTCATAGTTTACAGGCCGATTGTTTAACCAATCTGGCCGCAAAGTAACACTTATTTAGACTGATTATAAAGTAATGCGCCGCTTATTTAAACTGATTTTAATCAGGAAGGCGGCTGATGTTGCGCAGCGACGGGCGATTTGGCGACGGAGGAAAAAGGGCACGGTAGGCAAATGGCTGATCAGGAGCCAGGTAGTTTAGGCGTTGTTGCCAGTAGTCAGGTGAAAGGCTTTCAGGATTGCCGGTCAGGGCAGCCTAAGGCGGAGCGGCAAATTATTTCTTATCTTTTCGGTCCCATGCTCACCTATACCGCCGCAACTTCCGATACCGACCTCAAGGGCATCCTGGACCTTCAGCGGGCCAACCTGCCGGAGGTGCTGACGCCCGAGGATCTTCAAAGTCAGGGCTTTGTAACCGTACGGCATACCTACGAGGACCTCAAAAAGCTTAACGACCTGGAGCCGCACCTGGTGGCCAAAGCCGACGGCCAGGTGATCGGCTACCTGCTGGCCATGACCCCCCAGTCGCGGGCGGAGATTCCGGTCCTGGTGCCGATGTTTGAGCTTTTTGATACGATTTCCTACGGCGGGAAAGCTGTCTCCGACTTTCCGTATCTGGTGGTCGGGCAGGTCTGCGTCGACCGGCGGTACCGGGGACAGGGTGTCCTGGATGCCTGTTACGCCGCCTACCGGGCGCGGATGAAAACCCGCTACGCCTTTGCCATTACCGAAATCGCCGCCGCCAACACCCGCTCCCGGCGGGCCCACGAGCGCATCGGCTTTCGGGAGATTCACCGCTACACGGCGCCCGATGGGGTGGAATGGTGCATCGTGGTCTGGGACTGGAGCCTGCCGATCGCGCTCAACTAGCGAAAGGTTCTTTCAGCTACCGCTTCCCAATTACCGGCTGGCCTGCAGAAACGCCAGCAGATCCCGCAGGTCGTGTTCGGTCAACTGCCGCTCCAGCCCGTCCGGCATCAGCGAGGTCCGGATCAGGCCGTATTCCTTGATGTCCTTTTTGGAAAAAGTGACAAAACCCGTCGCCTGGGTGTAGAGTTCGATGCCTTTGTCGCCGACATCGATCTGGCGCCCCTGGTGTTCTTCACCGTTGGTAAGCCGGATGTACCAGCCCTGCCATTCCGGGCTGATTTCGGCCGAGGGGCGCAGGATGGCCTGAATGAGTTGCTGCCGGCTCTTGGATCGCCCGACATTATCCAGGGCTGGTCCCAGGTCGCCGCCCCGGCCCCCGACAGCATGGCAGGAGGCGCAACTGGCCTGGACCGAATAAAACACCCGGCGCCCACGCTCGGCATTGCCGCCCGTAGCCAGAACCGTTTCCCAACTGGCCGGTGGTTTCGCAGGCTGCGCGCCGGCAAAGGCCAGGCTTAGCTGCTGGCGGTAGGCCGCCTCCCGGGCAAACGAGCTGGCTGGCAGCGTTTTCAGGGCGGATTTGGCTTCCGAGGGTGACAGGCGGGTCCGCAGATAACGGAGCGCTTCCAGCCGAACGTCCGGCTGGGCGTCCCGAAGCAGAGGCTGGATAGCCGCCCGGAAATCATCCGGTTGCCGGGCCAGGGCCAGCAGGGCTTCGGCGCGGACCGCCGCCGGCCGATTCGCCGCCCGGGCGACCTGCAGGAGCGCTTTCCCCACGGCCGGATCGGGCAGCGAGGTCAGGGTCCGGATCAGCTCCAGGCTCAGCTCGGGTGTCGGTTCAGTTTGCAGCAGCCGGGTCAGCCAGGCGGTATGCGCCTCGGGTTGGGGCAGGTGTCGCAGCGCCAGCGCCCGCAGCTTGCCGGGCCGGGCCGGATCCCGGATAAAGCCTTCGATGAAGCCCTTCGGCAATTCCCGCTTAATCGACTTGGCGTAGGCGGCGGAGCGGTTCTTGTACGCCTGCTGAAAATCCGGGCTCAGGTGAGCGAGGGTCTCCAGGTAGGTTTCAAACAGGGCGTCGCTGCCCGGTCCGGCCGTCAGGGCCCGATCCAGCTCCGAACGCAGGGCCGTCAGACCGGCCTGGCCGATCCACTGCAGCACCTGCCGGCGAATACCGGGATCGGGATCTGACAGCAGTCGCCGGGCAATGGGTTCGGCAGGTTGGTGGTTGGCCCGCTGCAGCGCCAGTACGGCTCCGAGCCGAACCGCGGGAGCGTTGTCCTGGGCAGCCAGCAGGAGTTGCTGGCGAAGCGCCGGCTGCGTCAGCGCCATAACGGCCGCGTGCCGCCGGAACGGGTCCTCGGAGACAAGCGCAGCCTTCAGGATATCGAAGGCGTTGGGCCCAGCGGCGGCATAGAGCCGTTCCAATGGGGAGGAAGCCAGGGCAGTCGGAGCGGGTTTAGGCCTGTTGACGGCTACACCCGGACGCGTCGTCAGTTTCCAGATGCGGCCCCGGCCGTGGTTGGGATAATCCCGTTTGACCCAGTCGGTGAAGTAAATCGCCCCGCTCTGGTCGGTGGCAAAAGCGACGGGCCGGAAATCTTCCCCGCCTTCCGCGATGATTTTCGCTTCGCCCGTTACCGAGGCGCCGTGGTCATTCAGCCGAATGCGCACCAGGCGGCTTTCTTCCCAGATGGACGATAGCAGTTCGTTTTCGTAATCCGTTGGCAGAGCCGCCTGGCTGGCGTCCAGCAGGCCCGAAGGCGCTTCGCCCAGGGGGACGGCATAAGGCAGGGTCCCGGGTAGTTCGCCGTTCCAGGCCAGGTAGGGGTGGATGCCGCTGCCGCCGTAGAGGGAGCGGTAGCCGTAGTCGCCGCCCGGCACGATGTGCACCAGCCGGTTGGGGCCGCGGCTGTCGGGATCGTTATCGGCCGCCAGCAGCCGCCCCCGGGCGTCGAATTTCAAATCCATCGGGTTCCAGAAGCCCGTCGCCACTTCCTCCAGCCGCGAGCCGTCGGGCCGGGCGCGGACAATGTTACCCCCGTCGCCGTATCCGCTCACCGACGAGCCGTCCGTCCCGACCAGCTTCCAGGCCTGTCCGCCCGTATTGCCCCGCGAGACGTACAGCCAGCCGTCGGGGGAGAACGTCAGACCCAAAAGGGCCGCGTGGGCGTAGACGGAAGCCGGCTGAACCAGTTCCAGGACCTTCTCCTGCGCCTCGCAGCGCCCATCGCCGTCCCGGTCGGGAAGCGCCCAGACGGCCCGGGAGGTAACGGCGTAAAGGGTTCCTTCCGGCGAAAACGCCAGGTTAAGGCCTTCTTTCAGGCCCTCGGCAAAGACGCTGATGCGGTCCGGGCGACCGTCCCGGTTTTCGTCCGTCATTACTTTGATCACATCGCCGACAGGGCCTGAATAACCCGCCGGCCGCAGGTGGGTATGCGATTCGAGGACGTAGATCCGGTCGCGGCGATCGATGGCGATGCCGATGGGGGTGGCGATATCCGGATTTTCGGCGAATAAGGTAAGCTGCAGCCGCTCGTCGAGCAACCGGGGCTGGTCCGGGGGCGCCGGGTAAGGCAAAAAGGCGGGCAGCATGCCGGTCAGCATTAGCAGAAGGACCGGCAGCAGGCGGATAAGGGGTCTGGGGATACGCATGAGCCCTACCGTTCGTATTTTTTGAAGCGCTCGTAGGCGTCGCGCAGGTCGGCCAGCAGGGTGGTCCGGTCCTGGGGCGGCGCCATCTCAATGAGCAGGTAACCCGTGTAGCCGTGGGCCAGCATCCGTTCGACCACGCCCGCGTTGTCGGTAACGCCCTGGCCGTAGCGCACGACCTTGTGAATGCCCAGGCGTTCGGTATCCTTCAGATCGATGTGCAGGATGCGGGAGTGGAAGCGATCCACGACCTCGAACAGGTCGACATTAGACCCATTGAAATGGGCGTTGTCCATGCACATGCCGACATTGGGCGAAGGAATCGCGCTGAAGATGCGGTCGTAGTCGGCGATGGTTTCCAGGTTGTTCTTGGCGTGGTTTTCCAGCAGGAGCAGCATGCCCATTTCCTCGGCGGCCGGGGCCAGTTCCTTCACGATCTGAATGACAGCGTCCGGGCCCCCTTCGGAACCGCGCCCGGCGCCCGTGAATTTCACCCGTTTGCAGCCCAGCTGCCGGGCTACTTCCAGGTTCCAGAGTTTATGGGCCACGTCCTTGACAATATTGCCCCCGGCGCCGAATGAGCTGCCCTGCACGCAGACCGGCCTGAGCCCGTGCTGTTTGCACCGGTCCCTGATGCTTTTAATGCCCGCCGGCGTCAGGTTTCGGGCGTACCAGCAGTTAAACTCCACATTTTTGATGGGTAACTGCGGAATGATGTCGAACGCATACCGGAAGTCTTCGTCGCCGAAGCCGTCGCAGGTAATGGTCGCAATGGCCAGCTCCACGCGCTTCGGTTTGGTCCCGGCGGCCTCCAGCGTGGGTAAGCTCACCAGGCCGGCCCCGGCGGTTCGGAGGAAGTCCCGGCGAGTGGGCGTGAATCGCGGGTCGTGGTTGTCCATTTGATTAATACGAATTCAACGGAGCCCTTCCCCGGCGTCAGAACGCGCAACCAGGAAGAGGCTCCGTTAAGCTGGTTTTCCGTTGACTATTTTTCCAGCGGATGGGCCCGTAACAGCTCATCCGGCGAGTAGAAGTCCTTTTTGGCGGCCGTTGCGGCCCGCACCTCCTTCACTTTTTCGGGGTACACGGCCGGGGCCTGATTGCCGAAGGAATTCCGGACGTAGGTCAGTACCGCGGCCACTTCCTGGTCGTTGAGCAGGCCGCCGTAGGGCGTCATCGGCACCTGACCCGGGTAGGTCGTCCCGTTGACCTCGATGGGTCCCATCAGTCCTTTCAGGACGATCTTGATCAGGCGTTCCTCGTTGCCGAGGACCCATTTCGTGCCCGCCAGCGGGGGAAAGCCCGAAGCTTTCAGGCCCTGGCCATCGCCCTGGTGGCAGGTAATGCAGTAGCCTTCCTTCCCGAAGATAGCCCGGCCCTGGGTGAACAGTTCCAGGTCTTTGCCGCGCAGGTGGGAGACGATGGCTACTTCGGTCGCTTTTTTGACCGGCTCGCCCTTCAGGTGGGCTACGGCCGTTTCGTGGGCGTGAACCATCCAGTCGTCGAGGGGCTTTTTCCGCGCCTCCTCCAGAATCGGCAGGCCTTTCGCAGCGGGCAGCCAGGAGGCGGCCACGATCGATGCCAGCCGGACGCGGCTGTGGTCGTCGCGGACCGCCTGCATCAGCAGATCGGCCTGGTCGGGTACCTGGTGGCCGGTGTATCGAACGACCTGTACGGCCGCCGCCCGGACGCGGTAGTCCTTCGCTTTCAGCAGTTGCCGCAGCAGGCCCTGATCCACTTTGTTGGCTCCCCAGCTCACCCAGAGGCCTTCCAGCAGGTGGTGCTCGTAGCGCGGATCGTTCTTGTCCAGCCCGGCGATCCAGGTTTTCATGGTAGTGAGGACCTGGTTGGTCGGCCGGCCGCGCAGCTCCCGGCGGGTGCGGTAGCGGGTGCGGTATTCGGGCAGTTTCAGGTTTTCGAACAGATCCGGAATCGAGGCGCCGTCGATGCGGGCGGGCGTTACCAGGGGCCGCGACGGATACGTAATCCGGTACACCCGGCCGTGCAGGTGGTCGCGGAGCGGGTCGCGGGCGTTGTGCTGCATGTGGCCGATGAGGATGTTCTGCCAGTCGATGATGTACAGCGAACCATCCGGGGCAAACTCCAGGTCGACGGGCCGGAAGTTACGGTCTTCGCTCACCAGCAGGTCCATGCGGTGGCGGCTCTTGTAGCCCGTGCCGTCGTCCTCCAGCGTGTGCATCTTCGTGCCCAGGAAGCCGATGGTGTTGTTGATCAGGAAATGCCCCTGCATATCCTCCGGAAAATGCCGGCTGTGGATGAATTCTACCCCCGACGTCGGCCGGACCATGTGCTCTTTCTGAATCAGCTGCACCGACTTATGCGTCGCCTGTCCGTAGCGGGGCAAGACCGAGCCCGGGAGCATCCAGCGGAAGTCGGGGCTGGAGGTTTCGGCAAAGAAAGGCTGGCCCCAGTCGTCGAAGGCAATGCCCCAGGGGTTGGGGATGGCCAGTTGGGCCGTCCGTTCCAGCTTTTTGAGCTGCGGGCTGTAGCGGTAGAAGCCGCCGTTGGTGGCCCGAACCGGGCCATAGGGCGTCTCGACGTTGGTGTGCAGGAAGACACCTTCGCCGGAATAGATCGCGCCCGAGGGGTCGACCGTGAAGGCGTGGCTGTTGTGGTGGGTGTCGTGGTCGTCGAAGCCGCTCAGGATGATCTCCCGTTTGTCGGCCTGGTCGTCGCCATTGCTATCGGTCAGCAGCATCATGTTAATCCCCTGCGAGACGTACACGCCTTCCGGGGCAATCTCAAAACCCAGCGGCAGGTGCAGCTTATCGGCGAAAACGATCTGTTTGTCGGCTTTACCGTCGTTGTTGGTATCCTCCAGAATCAGGATTTTGTCGTTCGGCTTCGGGTCACCCGGCTTGTAGTGCGGGTAGCTGGGCATGACCGCCACCCAGAGCCGTCCTTTGTTGTCGAACGACATCTGCATCGGCTTGGCCAGGTCGGGGAATTCCTGCTCGGAGGCAAAGAGCTCAATTTTGAAGCCGGGCGCGACCTTGAGTTTGGCCAGGGCGTCGGCGCCGTACAGGTATTTCAGGCTCCCGTTCTTTTCCGGATTGTAGTTGGTTTTGACTTCCGGAAGCGCCCGCGTAGTGGCGTCGGCGGCGGCCAGGTCGTAGGGTTTCCCCTGGTTAGCGAGCCAGAGGGCCGTATCGCGGTTGGCCGTCAGCTGCCGGATCTTTTCGATCTCGGCGGGGGAGTTATCCGGGCCGAAGGGGTTGTAGCGGCGACCGTATACGTGGACACCGTTGGGAATCTTGAAGTCGTTATGCCACATCCAGTTCTTCTCCATGACGGCCGCGTGGATGGCATCGCGCCGGGCTTCGGCTTTCGCCGGGGCTTTACCGAACAGTTCGTCGGTCAGCAGCCGGGCCAGCCGCCGGTAGCCCGCTTCGTTGAGCTGGCAGCCGTCGATGGTCAGCGGCTCAGCCGAGGTAGCGTACCAGGTGCGGGAAGGCGCGAAAGCGTCGACGAACCGCAGCCGGTACTTGGCCGCAATTTCCCGCATGGCGTTCGTGTACAGCGCCAGGTTTTCGTTTTCCTGTTTGCCGTTGGGCAGGTCGTAGCGGTCGGAGAGGTCCTCGAAGGCGATGGGCGACACCAGGGCCAGCTGGGGAGCGCTTTTCCCGTTGTACTGCTGGCTCAGGGTGTGTTTGACGAAAGCCTCCAGTTCGGCCTTGTAGTTGGCCAGCCCGGCCTTGCCCCGGAACGATTCATTATACCCGAAAAACGCGAGGATGATGTCCGTCTGAAGGCGGCTCAGCCACTGGTCGGGCGATTCGAAGCGGCCTTCGCTGTCAGAATTGGTGGCCAGTTCCGTCTGGAATTTTTCCGCCCCGGGAAACGCCCAGGGGTTGAAGCGGCTGGCGTGGGGCCGGAAACCGGGAGTATCGCCCGGGTCGGCCATGTTGCGGATGTACAGCCGATGGTCGGGGTAACGCAGGTGCAGCTCGGTCTCGAGGTGGCCGTAGTGCATTTCCCGGGAGGCCAGGTTGTTGCCAATAATCGAAATATGGGCGCCGGGCGCCAGCTGGATCGGCTTGGGAGCATTGCTCTGGAAGGCCGTAACCGCCAGCAGGAGCAGGCCAACCAGTCCAACCGAACGGCCGTAGCGGCGCCTGGGACGAATCAAATTCAACATATGGGTCTGGAGTAAAAGGCTATAAACGGTAAAAGCGCAAGGGCGGAATATTTACTGTTACCAACTTGTACGAAGTCGGCGAAAAGAACGCTTAGCGGGCTGAAAATGAACAATCTGCGCCAGGTGTAGTTGGGTAAAACGATGGGCAGGCTTCCAAGGGCCAGAACAGGGTAAAGCGATTGGATTATTGCGCAACGTATGAATTTTAAGAAAGATCAGGCAGGAGCCGTCTGCCGGCTGGCCGTTGCCTGCCTGGCCGTCTGGCTGGGGCTGGCGGCACCCGCCCGGGCGCAGTGGGAACTCGACGCCGAAGCCGGCGCGCTGGTATCGGTACCCTATCTGGAAACCCAGACACCCCGGACTACGGGTACTTTTCTGGACCTCCGGAACGAACTGGCCGTCCGGAAGCGGCCTATTTTCCGGCTGCGGCTGAGTTACACCTTCAACGATAAACACACGCTCTCGGTCCTGGCTGCCCCGCTGGTGGTGGCGTCGGAAGGCCGGTTGGGCCGGGTGGTCAACTATAACGGCGTCCTGTTTCCGGCCGATACGCCCCTGCGAACCGAGTACCAGTTCAACGCCTACCGGCTGACCTACCGATACGCCTTTGTGCGGACCGAGCGTCTGCGGCTGGCGGCGGGGCTGACGGCTTTTGTCCGCGACGGCGACCTGCGCGTTTCCTCGGCCAGTCAGTTCCGGGGCAAACCCGGTGTGGGCGTTTTGCCCCTGCTGAACGTTTACGCCTCCTGGCAGCCGGTACGGAGCGTTCAATTGCTGGTGGAAGGCGACGGCCTGGGAACGTCCAACGGCCGGGCCATCGACGCCTTTGGGGGCGTGGTGGTCAACCTGACCAACTGGCTGGGCGTAAAAGGAGGCTACCGGATCATCGAAGGCAAAGCCGATACCGACGATTTCTACACCCGGGCCTGGTTCAACTTCGTGACCGGGGGCGTGGTAGTGACATTGCCGAGGCGTTGACTACTATTCGACTTTCAGGCCCTCGTCTACGTACTGGTGAATCAGCGAGTCATTACTAAGTAGTACGTAATTATGGATAATTGCCTGCCAAATCAGCAGGCGGTCGAAGGGGTCGCGGTGATGGCGGACCGTGAGGCGGTGGTATTTGAAAAACGTCTGCCCAACCTTATAGTTCAAACCACGCTTTTTGAGGTCTGCTTTTTGGATAACCATTTTCAGTGCGAAACTTTTTTCGTTCTTCGGTAAAGTCCCACCACGTTTTTTTCTTGTCATTTGTGTTTGCAAAATTCACGACTAATCTAAATTGGTCCTCAACGCAAGGGTCAATCCAATAACCTTTTTTCTGTTCGTATTCGTCTGTCAGTTTGGCGCCGTCTTTTTCCTTTAGTTCATTGAGTGAATAATAACCTAAAAAGACAAGGTCTTCGGCAAACTTTATTCCGACTGACGGAACCGTTTGAAATTCTGCTAACGCATAAATTTCTTTTGCTCGTTCCGTTGTAACGTTTAACAAGACTTCCAATTCGTCCGTTGCGAAGTCAAGAATGTTAGCAATTTTGATTTTATTCTTTCTCAAATTTGCTTTCTCAACGTCCGTCAGTGGAAGTTTTATGTTTGTTTTAGTTTTCATCTTCGGCAAAAGTCAGCAAATAACCGTTATTGTCTTCTATTGAGAATTCTGTCGCACCATAAAATGTTTTTTCAAGTCCTTTGACCACGTTTACGTTGTCTTTTATGTGGTCAAAGAATTTCCTGATTTCAATTGTCTTAATATATAAAAGCAATGAGCCACCGTTTTGTCGTGAAATCATTGGCAAGTCGTTGCCTAAACTTTCAAAAGTCTGAAACATAAGAATTGCGTTTCCACAATTCATCATTGCCCAAACAATGTCGCCTTGTTCGGGAACTTTCGTAACAACGTTAAATCCTAATTGTTTGTAAAAGTCAATAGTCTTATTGATGTCTTTTACGAAAATGTTTGGTGTTATTGAATCCATATCTTATAGGTTTTATTGTCTGTTTACGTTTGTAGTTGTTCGCCAAGGCTGCCACTAACGTAGCCGTTTGGATAACTTCCTTGGTTGCGTCAGGGCCCCGAGTAAGGAATGGGTGTTGAGCATGTACACGAAATGGCAATGTCTTCGCCCGCCTGCACTTCCTGCAACACCACCGAATATCGGGCTTTGAGGTCGCCTGCGGTCATGGTTTTCGTAGCAAGCTGGAATTTTGAGAAAGCTAAGCGCATCTTTCCAACTTGTCAAGATGGGGTTGCGCTATCCAAATTTACTTCACCGGCCTCCCCGGCCGCCAGAACGGTTCTTCCGCCGGCACAAACCCCACGGGTACTTCCGTAATAAACCCTTTCAGCCACTCGGCGCAGTATTTCATGCCGGCCTGCTCGGAGACGAGGTGGCCCAGGATGATGAGGCCCTTTTTCTGGCCCGCGGCGATGGCGTCCTGCACGTATTCCACCACTTCCCACTCGCGGGTTTCGCCCAGGATCAGCAAATCGGCCTGGGCCAGGTAGGGAATGCCCGATTCCAGGCCCACGTTGCCCCAGCTGGCCAGGACGCTCCGGACGGGCAGATTCGGGTCGCCCAGCACGCGCATGGTGCGGATCTTGAGCTTGCTTTCGATCTGTTGGGCCAGGCGGGCCAGGGTCGTTTCGGGGAAGTTAAACCGCTTGGGCTTTTCGGGATCGGCGAAGCGTTCCCAGCCCAGTTCGCGGACCATGCCCGTGGCGATGCCGTCCGGTTTGCGCCGGTGCCAGTGGTCGTGGAAGTGCAAGACGCTGATGCCGCGCTCGGCCATGAACTCGCGCTTGTGCTGGTAGAGCGGGTCCTGCTGGAGGTTGTCGGTCCGGTCCTGGTGGGTATAAAAGGTCGGTTCGTGGGTGATGATCATATTGTACCCCTGGTCGTAGGCCCGCCGTACGGTATCGAGCGTCGCCATCATGACGGAAGCCACGCCTTTGACCGGCAGATCCGGCCGGCCCACGATCAGGTTGTCGACCGTCTGGGCCTGCCAGGGAATGCCCACGTTCGCCTTGATGCGGTCGATGACCTGCCCCACGGTCAGGGCCTGGGGGCGGGAGGGACGAATGAAAGCGGTAGCAGTCAGGCCGAGCGAAGCGGCCAGAAACGCGCGGCGGGAGGGGTGGTCCTGCGACATGGGCTTAGGATTTCAGGGGAAAGGGTCGGGCTGGGTGTAGCAATTCACATCCTTCCTCAGAAAGCAGAATAAGGTGGGTATCTCACCAGCCGATGGACGTCATCGTTCCCACCACCGCCGCCGGTACACTTTCGGCAAATCGTTTTCAAACAACGTAAACGGATCCTGGTAGAAGCGCAGGAAGTCCGGAACGCTGGGGTGGCCTGGGTAGGGCGCGTAATAGTGGGTCGGGCTGCGGCTGTCGTTGCGCCAGACCAGTACATAAGCCAGTTTCAGGTTCTCCCTTCGTAGCGATTTCAGCAGGGTTTCGGTCCACCAGGTTTCGTTGGGAGTCGATTCCAGGCCGGTTTCGGTAAACGCGGCCAGCTTTCCGGCTTTTCGGGCGTAATCCGACACGATCTTGAGCTTCTGTACGCCGGCTTCCAGATCATACCGGCCATTACGGCCGAAGTCGGCGTAGTTGTCCATGCCTACCAGATCGACCCAGTCATCGCCGGGGTAACGGTCCAGAAACTCGGCTTCGGTTCGAAACTGGCAGTCGGGCGAAAAGGCGTAGATAAAATTATGCACGCCCACCGTGTCGCGCAGGTAACTGACCGTAAACCGCCAGAGCGTAATAAACTCCTCGCGGGTGCAGTGCGGCTTGCCCCACCAGAACCAGCCGCCGTCGAACTCATGGTACGGCCGGAAAATCATCGGCACGGGCTTACCGTCCTTTCCCCTGACCGAACGGGCAAACTCGCCGATTCCCCGCAGGATTTCCTTGTAAGTCTCGTGGTGCGACCCACCCGGAATCAGGCGGCCGACGGCCGGAGCCGATACCGACTCTTTCCAGTAAAAACCGGTCTGTTCGGTGACGGGATTGGTAAAATGCCAGGCCACCGTCGTGATGCCGCCCCGGTCGTAGGTGTCGGCGATGTGTTTCCGCAGTTGGGCCTTCGTGCGCTCGATAGCCGCCGTGGGCCGCCCCGACAGCCCGCTGAAGTCGACGCCGATGACCGCCGGGTGGGAGCCGCAAACGTCCTTCACATCCGAGCGGTTGGCCTCGCCGGACCAGCCGTGGCCGTATTCGGTGGCGTGCTGGTGGCCAAAAAGAATGTGCTTGCCGGCCAGGCGACCGAGGTTGCGGTACAGCGCTTTGGTTTCCCTGGTCGCCCGGGCATCAATCAGCTTTGGACGTGGACTGGCCAGGGACGAAAGCAATACGGTTAGATTGAGGAGGAACGTGGTGAAGGGCAGGCGCATTGGGTGTATTGAGGGGTAAAAAATTAACCACGGAGTTGCGCGGAGTTAGGCTCGGAGTTGCACGGAGTTTATAATCACTCTGAGAAACTCTGTGCCTAACTCCGCGCAACTCCGTGGTTAAGAAAACAGCTTATTTCACCAGCAGGATATCGTCAAAGTAGAACGTCTCATCCTGCTTGTCCGGCCCCTTGATCCGGAAGCCAACCTGCTTCAGGGTCTTGCCCGCCGACCAGAAGTCGATATCCGAGAGTTTCAGCTTGAAATACGTCCAGGTACCAGCTTTCACGTCGATCCGGTTCTTCTCGTCGTAGTTCCCAAAGCCGCCCTTGCTGGCGTCCGTCGTCAGGTAGAGCGAGTAGTCGGCCGAGCCGCCCTTGATCCAGCCGGTGATGTAGGTGTACTCCGGCGAGTAGGTGATGGCGGAAGGCGCCCAGTTGGCAAAGCCGATCAGGTGCCAGTTGCCTTTCTGGTAGGTCTTGCCGACGGAGGCCTTGCCCGACTTGAACTCTTTGGTCGAGACCACCCCGGCATCACCCCAGGAATTGTCCTGGTAGCCCTCGCCGTAGGCGTCCGTAAAGATCGAATACGCCTTGTCGATGTTGACGAACTCCTGCCGGGTACGCATCCGGCCGGTGCTGTTGGTGATCGTCAGCGTACCCCGGTTGAGGCTCGAAGCCGGCATCTGGATCACCAGTTCCTTCTTGGCTTTGGAGACGATGGTGGCTGCGTCGGACACCCCTTTGGCCGAATCCCCGAAGGCGACCGCCGTCACGTCGTCCATGTTGTTGCCCGTCAGCGTGACCTGCGTGCCTTTCGTGAAGTTGAAGTTCGAGGCATTGTCCACCGTAGCGAAGGCCAGGACCTTAAAGTTGACCGATACGGCCTGTCCGGCGCTGTTGGTCAGCGTCACTTTCTGCATCCCACCCGAGGCATCGGCCGGAACGCGGAAAAGAATAGAGCCGTCGCTGTTGAGCGTGCTCTGGAAGCCAGCCGGAACGCTCTGCTTTTCAAACACGATGGAGCGCATATCGCCCAGGCCCGTACCGGTAACGGTCACCAGCGAGCCGCCGGCCGCCGAATCCGGGAAAACTTTGGCTACGACCGGCGTACCGGGTTTAATCTGGGGGCTGCCGTCGGTGTCTTCCGTACAGGACGTCAGCGCAAAGCCCGCCGCCAGGGTTAGGGTAGCGAAAGCGGCGAGGCGATTGAAGCTATTGTATTGCATGTTTTTTCGGGGTTGGGGGCACGCTGATTTTCGCTGATTTATAATCTGTGTAAATCCGCGTAATCAGCGTGCCCAAAAAATCACTTATAGTACGGAACAGGATCTTTCCCCAGCTCCGGGTCCTGGACGATCTCCCCGGCCGGGATAGGCAGGAACAGCTTGTCCTGGGTAAAATTGGTGATGTAATTGGGGGCCGTGGCCGTCCCGCGGTTCTGCTTTTCGATGATGGCCTTCGCCTTGGCAAAACCCTGGCGCTGGATGTCGTACCAGTAGTCGCCCTCGAAGGCAAATTCCACCCGGCGTTCGTGCAGGATATCGTCGAGGGTCAGCGCAGCCTTCGCCGGCAGACCGGCCCGCGCCCGTACCTGGTTCACCGCCGCCAGCGCTTTGGCATCGGCCGTCGAGGCCTGGCCCGCCAGCACGGATTCAGCGTAGATCAGCAGAATATCGGCATAGCGCAGAAGCACCACGTTATTGCCCGAGTTCTGGCCGTTGACCGGCTCGCCGCCGAAGCTCTTGCCCGGACCGGCAAAGTACTTGACGATGTTGGACCGTGTGGCGTTCAGGTTACCACCTTCGTCGGCCGTCCGGACCGTGTCGTAGACGAAGCCATTGGCCATGAAGGCGTTGTACTTCGGCGCGTTGGCGCGCTGGGGCCGCCAGTTCGGGTTGGTCCAGCCGTGTTCCATAACGGACCACTTCCGGCGCAGGTCGCCAAACTCGTACTCCTTCAGGATGTCCATCGAGGGAATGTACATTTCCCAGGCGTCGGCTTCCGAGGTGCGCAACTGGCTGGCGCCGCGGTCCGGGTTCTTGATGTTACCCGTGCCCCAGGGATCCTGCGCAAACTGGTGCTGAATCGAGAAGAGCGACTCGGGGTTGTTGTTCATGCTCATTTTGGTGAACATGCCCATGTAATCGCTCACCAGGGTGTACTTACCCGAGTTGATCACCTCTTCCGCCTTGGTTTTGGCGTTGGCGTAATCTTTCTGGTAGAGGTACAGCTTGGCCATCATGCCCTTGGCCGAGTACTTCGTCAGACGACCCGGCACGTCGGTTTCCGGCAGGCCCGCTTCGGCCGCCTGCAGGTCTTCCAGCGCGAACCGCAGCACGTCCTTCTGGATGTAGCGCGGGATGTTGAAATTCCCCGAGAGGGCCGTAGCACCCGGATCGGTGATGATCGGAGCTGCCCCCCAGGTCCGGGCGATGTAGAAGTAAAGCGTTCCCCGGATGAAGCGGCACTCGGCTATGGCCGGATCGAGGTAAGCGCCACCGCCGGCGGCTTTCTTCTCCTCGAAGGTCTTCATCATCACGTTGGCGTAGCCGATGATCTTGTAGAACGCCCCCCAGGCTGCCCCGATCCGGTCGGAAGCCGACGAAACGGTGAAGTTGAGGTATTCGACGTCGGTATAGGTAAAGATATTACCCGCCATAACGTCGCCGATGGCGTCCTGGGCCCGGCTTTCGTAGTTGCGCCAGGGCAGACCGCTGTAGAGCGTACTCGTGGCGGCCCGGACTTCCTCGGCATTGTTGTAGTAGTTGCCCGTTGTGGTGCCCGAAAGCGAGGGCCGTTCAATAAAGGACTCCTTGCAGGATGCCAGCAGCGCCGACGCGAGCAGGGAGACGTATATGAAGTTTCGTTTCATGTCAATGGTTTTGGTAATAGCGAATAGTTAATAGTGAATTGGTGAATAAACTTTGCAATGATTGACCTGACGGACGGGGTATTCGCTATTCACTATTCGCTAATTCACTATTTAGAATTGCACATTCGCCCCAACAGTAAACGTCCGCGGGTTGGGGTAGTGGCCGGCGTCGACGTTCATCAGCTTGATGCTGTTGTTGTAGGAGCCGATTTCCGGATCGTAACCCGAGTACTTCGTGAAGGTGTACAGGTTCTGCACCGTCCCGTAGATACGCAGGTTGCTCATCTTCACCTTGTTCAGCAGCGTCCGCGGCAGGCGGTAGCCCAGCGTCAGGTTCTGGATGCGGGCGTAGGAAGCGTTCTCCACGTAGCGGTCCGACATGGCCGTGTTGTTCCGGTTGGTGGCCGTAAAGCGCGGCAGGGAACCGTCCGTGTTCTGGGGCGTGTAGCGGTCCGTAACCGTCAGCAACTGGTTGGTGTAGGCGTTGTTAAGGCCTTCCAGCTGCCAGCGCAGGAAGTTGAACGCCTGCGCCCCCTGGGATCCCTGCAGGAACAGGGTGAAGTCGAAGTCGCCATAGTTCAGGGTGTTGGTCAGACCCCAGGTAAACTTCGGCAGCGGGCTTCCGATGTAGGTCATGTCGCTGGCGTCGATCTTACCGTCGCCGTTGATGTCTTTATAGCGGATGTCACCCAGCCAGGTTTCGTTCTGGTTCACCTTGTAGCCGAACTGCGGCAGGCTCTTGTCAAGGTCCTCCTGGTTGCGGAACAGCCCGTCGGTCACCAGACCCCAGAACGAGCCCACGGGGCGGCCCGGCGTCGTGTGCGTGATCAGGTAGTTGTTGTAGTACACCTTTCCGTCGAGGGCGGAAGCGGCGCTGGCAGCCCGGTCGTAGGTGTTGGTAAAGTGCGTCAGCACGGCGCTCGTTTTCCAGGTCAGTTTGCCCGACTTGATGTTCGTGCTCGAGAGGCTGAAGTCGATCCCCTTGTTGGTCATCTGCCCGGCATTGCCCAGCGGCGCCTTCAGGTCATCCCACTGGTCGCCCACCCCGATCAGGTTCGGGCCCGTCAGGAAGATGATCATGTCGGAGGTGACTTTCTTGTACACGTCGATGGTGGCGTCCAGGCGGCCGTTGAAGAAGCCGATGTCCACACCCGCGTTGGTCGTCCGGACCGATTCCCACTTCAGGTTCGGGTTCGGAATGCCGTTGATCATGTTCGAGGAGCCAAAGCCCACCGGACCCGAGAAGAAGGCCACCGCACCCACGTAGGCCGGGTTCGGCGCACCGCCCGGGAAGTTCTGGTTACCCACCGAACCGTAGCCGGCGCGGACTTTCAGGAAGTTCACGACATTGCTGACCGGCGAATCCTTGAAGAAGCTTTCGTTCGAAGCCGTCCAGCCCAGCGATACGCCCGGGAAATAACCCCAGCGGTTGTTGGGACCGAAGTTCGACGAACCGTCCGCCCGGTAGCTGGCCGAGATCGAGTAGCGGTCGTCGTAGGTGTAGTTGGCCCGCGCGAACCAGGATTCCATGGCCCAGTGCCCTTTGCCGCCGCTCAGGCCCCAGGTCGTCTGGTCTGACGAACCCGTGTTCAGGTCGAAGATGTTCGCCTGCAGGTCTACTTTCGTGCCTGAGATCGACTGGTAGTACGAGTTCTGCGCCTGGTGACCCAGCGTGGCCTGGATGCCGTGCTTACCCAGGTACTTGTTGTAGCTCAGGTAGTTCGTCAGCGACCAGTAATAGCTGTCCGAGCGCGAGTCGATGAGCTTGCTCCGGAAAGAGGTATTCCCCACGTTACCGGCTTTCTGGAAGGCCACGTTATTGTCCTGACCCAGCGAGTACGACACTTCGTTGCGCAGGGAAAGGTCTTTCAGCAGCTGCAGTTCGGCGTAGAGGTTCCCGAAGACGTTGTTGGTCGTCTTGGTGTTACCCCGGAACTGGCTGTTACCGACCAGGTTCGAGCCGCCGTACTGGACGCCGCCGACCGTCTGGCCACCGCCCCAGGAGCCGTCGAGGTTCCGGATGGGCGTCAGCGGGCTGGTCGAGGCGCCCCACCAGATCGTGCCTTCGGCCGCGTCGGCTAGGGAGACGTTCTGGATGCTGCGCGAGACGTTGGCGCTCAGACCGACCTTCACCCAGCTTTTGAGCTGGTTGTCGAGGCTGAAGCGGGTCGAATACCGCTTGAAGTCCGAACCGAGCAGGATCCCCGTGTTGTCGTAGTAGTTCAGCGAAACGTAGTAGGTCGTTTTGTCGCGACCCCCCGAAAAGCTCAGCTGGTGGTTATTGGTCTTGCCGTGGCGGAACATGGCTTCCTGCCAGTCGGTACCCCTGCCCAGCAGATCCGGATTGCGGAACTCGTCGGCCACGGGGTTGCCGATCAGCGGCAGCACCTCGTTCTGGTACCGGGCAAAATCGCGCAGGTCCATCAGCTTCAGGCGGCGGGTTACTTCCGAGACGCCCGTGAACATTTCGTAGTTGACCTTGCCTTCGCCGGCCTTGCCTTTCTTGGTCGTAATCAGGATGACGCCATTGGCCGCCTGCGACCCGTAGATGGCCTGGGCGGAAGCATCCTTCAGGACGTCGATGGATTCGATATCGTTCGGGTTCAGCATGGCCATGACGGAGTTACCGGTCTGGCCGTCGCTGCCGCCCAGGCCCGCGTAGCCCTGGCTGCTGGAGGTGTTCCCCCGCACGAACGGCACGCCGTCGATGACGAAAAGCGGGTCATTGGAGTTGATCGAGGTGACGCCCCGGACTTTCACCGACACGCCGCCGCCCGGCTGACCGCCATTGCTGGTCACCGTTACCCCGGCCGCTTTCCCCTGCAGCATCTGGTCGATACCGGCCACGGGCATGTCCTTCAGTTCGGCCGCCTTCACGGTCGTGATCGAAGACGTTACGTCGGCGCGTTTGGCCGTACCGTAGCCGATGACGACGACTTCCGCCAGCGACTGGTCGTCGGGCTGCAGCGTAACGGCCAGGCTGGTGCGGCTCCCGACGGTCACTTCCTGCGTCTTCATCCCGATGAAGGAGATGACGATCACGTTCGTGCCTTCGGGCATATTGAGCGTAAAGGCTCCGTTGACGTCGGTGGTGGTCCCCACTTTCGTTCCCTTCACGGAGACCGTAGCGCCGGGCAGGCCGTTGCCTTTTTCGTCCGTTACCGTGCCTTTGATGAGGGCTTTGGCATCAGCCGTCCGTCGGTCCAGGGTTTGGGAAGCGGCCAGCAGCACCGGGTTGGAACCCACCGACCGCAGCCGGGGCGCTTCCTGAGCGGTAACAGAGAGCCAGCAGCTCAGGAGAACGGCCCCTGTAAGCATAGGTTTAATCATGAATCAGATAATTAATCGGTTATATGGAGGTAATAGGCATTATAGGTAAATGAAGGACGATTCTGGCTGGCCGGAGCAGCCTGGGTTACCCGGTCGTGACGGGTTTGGTAAGTCGGGTGAGCGGGAGCGAGATCATCACCGAAGTGCCCCGGTCGGGTTCGCTCTGCCACATCACCTGCCCGCCCAGGTAATCGATGCGGGAGCGGATGTTGGCGATTCCGTTACCCCGGGAAGGCTCGTCGGGGAAGTCGCCGCCCCGGCCATCGTCGTCGACGCTGATGAGAAGCGTCTCGTCGTTGGCCATGATCTGGACGGTGATGGCCTGCGCCCGGGCGTGCTTGAGGGCGTTATTGAGCAGTTCCTGCACCACCCGGTAGACCATGACCGAGGGCTCATCGCCGAGCGGCGGCGGGTCCCCGTAATGCTCCAGCGTCAGGCGCGTCTCGTTGACCAGGTTTAGTTTCTGCACCAGATCGTCCAGGGCCGGAATGAGGCCGAAGGACGAGAGGGCGTAGGGGCGCAGGTTGTTGGAAATCAGGCGTGTTTCGGTACAGGCTTCGTCCAGAAACTGGTTCAGTGGCTCCTTCACGCCCGCCGGCAGCTCGTCCTGGTGGGCTTCCACGAACAGTTTGATGCGGGAAAGCTGGATCCCCAGGCCGTCGTGCAGATCGCGGGCGATGCGGCTGCGTTCGCCTTCCTGCCCTTCGATCATGGACCGCAGCGACTTCAGTTCCAGCTGCCGGATCTGCTGTTGGGCGATCACCGACTGCTGGTGGGCAATCAGCTTCTGCTGCCGGCGCAGGAAGACCAGACCCACCACACCCAGGACGCTGACGATCAGGACCGCCAGCAGGGTGTAGTTGAGGAGTTCCTGGTTCCGGCTGGCCTCTTCGGCCCGCTGCTTGGCTCCGGCCAGGGTTTCGATCTGGCTGTTGAGTTCCTGGAGGCGGATGCTCTTGGTCTGCTGGGAGTAGTAGAACTGGTTGGTGTATTCCAGCGTCTGTTGCATCGCCCGGTAGGCGTTTACGTAATCGTTCAGGTGGGCGTAACTCTCGGCCGAGTGGCGCGATAACTCCCGCAGCGTGGCGATGTTTTTTTCTGCCCCGGCAATGCGGAAGCTTTTCTGGTAAAAGTCGATGGCCCGGGCGTGCTGGTTGTTGAACTGCTCGACGATGCCCAGGTAAAAGTAGTTGAGCGCAATCAGCCAGTTGACTTTCAGGGCTTTGGCGTGCCGCAGGCTCTCGCTGGCGTAGTAATGGGCCGAATCGGGGCGTTTCAGCCGCAGGTAGATGTCGGCCAGCAGGTTCTGGGCGTAGGTCTGGAAGTACGGCTGCCCGTACTGCACACTCAGCTGCTCGATGGTCCGCAGTTCCGTAATCAGGCTCGGCGGAATGGGCGCCAGCTTTTCGGCCATATTGGCCAGCGCCAGCCGGCACTCGATCATCTTCGCCTTGTTCCCCACCCGTTCGAAATAAGTCTGGGCTTTCCTGAGGTACTGTCCGGCATGCGATTGCATGAACAGATCCTGGGTGTAGTAGCTGCCCAGGGTGATGTGTACATTATAGTAATTCGTGGAGTCGCCCGCCAGCCGGTAGTATTTCAGCGCATTCGTATAGGCATCGACGGTATGGCGGTTATAGCCATACTGCTGGTCATAGCGTTTGGCCAGCTGCTCGTAGGAGCCCGCGGCCCGGGACCACTGCTGGTCATTCAGCTGCTGCCGGATGTCCTTTTTGGCCTGTTCGATGGCCGGGACGTCCGCACGCGCCCCCGCTGCCTGGGGCAGGCCGCCGAAGCAGAGCAGCAAAAGCAGGGGCAGCAGCCGGTTCATGGGTTTAGATGCATTGCAGGTCAATGGCCGTCCGGATGAGCAGGGCCGTGTTGGGTACGCCAAACTTCAGCAGCAGGCTGCTCCGGTGAAATTCCACCGCTTTGGCGCTGACGAAGAGCTGACTGGCCATCTGCTGGGTGGTCAGGCCCTGGGCGATCAGCGTCAGTACCTCCGATTCCCGGGGCGTCAGGTTAGGCCGCAGCCCACCGGTCGACTTCCGGGGTTTGGGATCGTCCGCCAGCAGAATCTGCGTGATGGACGCGTTGAAATACGTTTCGCCTGCGTGGACGGTCTGAATTGCCTGGAGCAGTTCCAGCTTGGTTGTATTTTTCAGCAGGTAGCCCCGGGCGCCTTTCTTCACCATCCGCTTGATGAGGCTGGCGTCGTCGTGCATCGTCAGGGCAATGACCCTGATGTGCGGGTAGTGGCGCGTGATGTGATCGCACAGCCCCAGCCCATCGTCGACATTGGGAAACGAAATATCGAGCAGCACCACGTCAATCGCCAGTTGCTCCAGCGCCGTTTTCGCCGAAGCCACGTCGTAACACCGCTCCGTGACCGTTACCGCCGCAGAACTGGAAATCAGGGATTCAATGCCTTCCACAAACACATTGTGGTCATCCGCAATCAAAACACTAATCATAGGCTGAATCAGCTGCCGGACGCGGAAGTACCGGAATAAGGACAAACAACCGGCCGGGAAACGGCAACGGTCGTAGGTCCCTTGCCGCGTCTGGCAAATTGAACTTTACTAAGCAAATTTAAGATTATAAATGCCGCTGATGGAATAGGGATAACCCTACAATTGTGGGCGCTAGGGTAATCCCCAGGGTATTTTCGTTAAAATACCACTGGGTAAACTCCGCAGGAAAAGGCTGCGTTCCCGAGTCTGGAAAAAACGGAGGATTGTATACGTTACTTCAGGCCTAAGGTCATACGCCTGTCCGGGGTCGTATCGGATTGGACCTGATAAATAGCCTGTTGCTCGCAGGAGAGGAGTACTTCGGCAGCAAACTGGTTAAACTGGTTGTCGGCGGTAAACCGGGAACGACCGTACTGCTCCCACTGGAGGATGTTCGCCGTTGCCGTTTCTTTCCACTGCTGGGCCGACGGCAGGTACCGGTAATAAATAACCGCATAGTGCAGGAGTGCCAGGCTGCAGACCAGGGCAAAGCGGCGGCTAAGGGCGGGAAAGAGCTCATAGGCCGACAGCAGGCTGAAGGCCAGCAGCAGGCAGGCAAACAGCTGGTAGCGGGAGATGACCGGGCCGTAAGAGCCCACCGCGTAGCGCGATACCGACAGCAGGGCCGCAATCAGCAGCAGGTTGGTCAGAATGGTAAAAACCAGGGGATTCTGCGCCCAGTAGCGGCGGTAGACCAGGTAGGCCAGGTACAGCATCAGCCCCCCGCCCAGCAGGTAGCAGAACAGGAAATTGACCAGGATAGCGGGTCGGTCGACCACGTTATAGTAACTCCAGGAGCCGCAGTATTTTACCAGAAACTTGATAATCTGCAGCGGATGCTGCAGCGCCAGGATCATCGGGGCGCTTTCCCGGGGTTTTTGATAATCAACGAAATAGAGGGTCGCAATCAGCACGCTGACCACGATCCAGGTCCCGATCGTCCAGCGGTTGGCGCGTTTGAGCAGCAGCAGCAGCAGGCCCGTCAGCAGACACAGGAAGCCGCTGCCGAACGAAAAACAGGCCAGTACGGCCGATCCGCAGGCCAGCAGAAAGGAAAGCCGCAGCGGGGAGGCTGAAGTGTCCCGGCTGGCCCGGTCGAACAAAATCAGGCTCAGAACGGTGAAAATCGCCGCCGGGTAGGACTGCAGGCCGGAAGAAACCCAGAGCGAGGATTCCCAGAGATTGAGGTTGAACAGCAGCAAAACCGGCGGCAGCAGGAGCCAGCCGCTGACCGGCCTGGGCAGCCGGTAGAACAGGTAGCCAAGGATGGGGATCCAGGCCAGGTGAATCGCGTTCTGGAGCAGAATCAGTCGGTAGAGATCGACCCGGTCGAGTACCAGATACTGGATGAGGGCTACCAGCCGGCTGAAGACAATCTTGTGCTCCATATGCTGGCCAAACGTCAGGCGAACCTTTTCCGAAAGCGTAAAACGCGCACTCTCAATGTTCAGGATGTACCGTAAGGTGGAAGCGAAATCGTCAGCGATGGGGATATCCACGGCGAAATGAGCAATCGCACCGTAGAACAGCAGCAGGGGCAGAATGAGCAGCAGACTGTACAGTCCGGGTCTAACGACGCGAAAGTCTTTCATAAGTGAGTTAAGTACCGTACGGCGGCCGAAATCGCCCGGATGAACCAGGGATTCCTAAAAGCACGGAAAGTTACCGGATTTTGCACTCGGTACCATGACTGAACCCATTAAAATCCACTTAATTTATAGAGTGTGAGGCTGGTTCCGGTCAGGACAGACGGTTAACGAAAAAGTTTGTTTTTGGCATAAAAATTTTGGTATCCTGCTACTTTTGCGGTATTTATGAATTGCTATTCTCCCTGAGGCCTTTACTTTTGTTGCCGGACGAATTGTGAAGCGTTCCCGACCTCAGCCACACCACCATGCCAGGCTTCCGGGCCCACCGACCGTAAATCATCTTGTCATAACTAACTAAATGAAGCCTCTTCGTTCCGCGCTCACGGTATTCCTGTTCTGCCTGCTCGCCCAGGTTGTCAGTGGTCAGACCATCCAAACGGTCCTGCCGGCTTACTACAGTGTTAAGGATGCCCTGGTCGCGTCGGATGCCGCCCGGGCCCGAAAAGAAGCCGGCAGCCTGCTGCTGGCCCTGACCAAGGTCAGTTCGTCGAAACTGCCGGAAGCCGATCAGGAAGCCCTCGAAATTGCCCGGGTCAAGGCCGCGGCCCTGAACAAAACCACCAACCTCACCGAGCAGCGGGAATTATTTGACGACCTGTCCAAGAGCCTGATACAGATGGCCCGCACGACCAAGCCCGGCAAAACCTTTGTGCAGTTCTGCCCGATGGCGGCCGATGGCAAAGGCGCTTCCTGGCTGAGCGACAAAAAGGAAATCCGCAATCCGTACTACGGCAGCAAAATGCTGACCTGCGGCAAGGTAACGGCCGAAATCTGAACGACCCGCCTGCCCGGGCCTATTTTCCAACGACCGTGGCTGAACAGGAACTGGTAATCCGGAACATGGTCTGCGCGCGCTGCCTGCGGGCCGTGCAACAGGTGCTGGAAGGGCAGGGGTATACCGTCCGCCAACTGGAGCTGGGCCGGGCGCTGATCGAAGGGCCGGCCATCGACGCGGCGGCCATTGCCCGGGGTCTGCGGGAAAACGGTTTCGAGCTGCTGACGGAACGAAACGCCCAGATGGTCAGTCAGGTCAAGACGCTGATCATCACGCTCATCCAGAGCGGTCGGGTAGCCAGCCTCCGCACGACGCTTTCGGACTACCTCGCCGAGCAGACGGGGGTCGACTACCCCCAGCTGAGCCACCTTTTTTCCACGACCGAGCACCTGACCATCGAGAAATTCTGGATCCTGCAGCGGGTAGAGCGGGCCAAGGAACTCCTCAGCTACGGCGAAGAACCCATCCGCGACATCGCGCAAAAGCTCGGCTACAGCAGCGCCGCCTACCTGACCCAGCAGTTCCGGCAGGTGACCGGCCTGACCCCGGCAGCCTACCGCAGGCAGGTCGTTGCCGACCGGAATCCCCTCGACTGGATCTGAAATCCTGATAGAACCGGCCGAAATTCTGTAACGGCTGGAAACCGTTTCCGCCTGATCTTTGTACCAACCCAAAACAAGGAACACCATGGAAACGGTACAATTCAAAACCAATATCAAGTGCGGTGGCTGCGTGGCCACGGTAACGCCCTTTCTGAACAGAGTGGCCGGCGAAAACGGCTGGCAGGTCGATACCCAGAACCCGGCCAAGGTGCTGACCGTAACGGCCGAAGGCGTCTCCCCCGAAGCCGTTCGGACGGCGGTTCAGGAGGCGGGTTTCAAGGCCGAGCCGCTGGCCTGAACCAAAGACGACCGGCCCATGCAGGGCGGTTTGTTTTTCCCGGGCGGGTGCATTCGGTGGCTAGTATAAGCCGGGTGCACCCGCCTTTCGGTTTTACCAGCCATCCTAACCCTGACCCTGTATGAAACGAGTTTACGGGCTTCTTTCCCTTACCGTCTTAACCTTCTTCACCGCCCGGGCGCAGGCCCCGAATGCCGACTCGCTGCGGCGGGCCTTTCAGGCGGCACAGGCCATCATCCAGCAGAAATCGGCCGAGGATCATCAGCAGATGATGCAGCAACTCGGCATCACTGCTCTGCGGCCGGGACCGTCGGGGAATCCCCAGGCGCCCAATGCCGCGAACGGCGATGAATCGAAAGCCACGCCTTACACCAGCCTGCCGGACCCGCTGACGCTGAAGAACGGCAAAAAAGTGACCTCCGCCCGAATGTGGTGGCAAAAGCGCCGGGCGGAGATCATGGAAGACTTTGACCGGGAAGTCTACGGCCGCACGCCGAAGGACCTGCCGAAGGTGAACTGGAAAGTCGTCAGCGAAACCCGGGAGATGAACGGCGAGGTACCCGTCATCACCAAAAACCTCCTCGGTGAGGTGGACAATTCGGCTTACCCGGCCATCAAAGTGGCCATCGAACTCACGCTCTCCACGCCCGCCAACGCTACCGGCCCCGTGCCCGTCATGATGAGCTACGGTTTTCGCTTTCCGGCGGGCTTCCGGCCGCCGGGGCAGGCCGGCAACGCCCCGACGGGCCCCACCTGGCAGCAGCAGCTTCTGGCCAAAGGCTGGGGCTATGCCGTCATTTACCCGACGAGCTACCAGGCCGACAACGGGGGCGGACTTCGGGAAGGCATCATCGGGCTGGTGAACAAGGGCCAGCGGCGGAAACCCGACGATTGGGGTACGCTCAAGGCCTGGGCCTGGGGCGCCAGCCGGGCGCTCGATTACTTCGAAACCGACAAGGCCGTGGACGCTAAACAAGTTGGTATTGAGGGCCTCTCGCGCTACGGCAAGGCAGCCATCGTGACGATGGCCTACGAGCCCCGCTTTGCCATCGGGTTTATCGGTTCGTCCGGCGAAGGCGGGGTCAAGATCCACCGGCGCATCTTCGGGGAGCAGGTGGAAAACGTGGCTTCCGCGGCGGAATATCACTGGATGGCCGGAAATTTCATCACGTACGCCGGCCCGCTGACGCCCAACGACCTGCCCGTCGATTCCCATCAGCTCGTCGCTCTCTGCGCGCCCAGGCCGGTCTTTATCAGCGTCGGGTCGCCGACCGTCGAAGGCCAGTGGGTCGACGCCAAAGGCATGTTCCTCGGTGGCGTCCATGCCGGGCCGGTCTACCGGCTGCTGGGGAAGAAAGACCTGGGCACGACCGAGTTTCCGACCATGGAAACAGCGCTGGTCGAAGGCGAAATTGCCTTCCGGCAGCATAGTGGCGGCCACACGACGGGTCCGAACTGGCCGACCTTTCTCCAGTACGCCGACCGCTACATCAAACGAAAAGAAGTCGCCGCCTCCGGGCGGTAACGGCCTGCTCCCGGGATTTTCCGGCGATCGGGAATCCCGGGAGCAGGCCGCCCTGTTTTGCGAAAAAACCAAAATCGTGGCTACCGAAACCCAACTCCGGATCCGCGGCATGGTCTGCCAGCGCTGCATTACTACCGTCCGCGACGAGCTAAGCCGGCTAGGCTTCGACGTGCGCGACACGGGCCTGGGTTACGTCAACCTGGCCGGCTCACCGGATGCCGGGCAGCGGGCGGTCATCGATCAGGCCCTGCAGGCGCAGGGCTTTGCTTTGCTGCAGGACCGTAAGGCGGCGCTCATCCAGCAGGTCAAAGACCGGATTCAGCAGTGGCTGAGCAGCGAGGACAGCAGCGAAAAAACGCGGATGGGACCCCTGCTGGCCCAGGAGGCCGGCCTGGAATACGACGCCCTGAGCAGCCTTTTTTCCCAGACCGAGGGCGTCACCCTGGAAAAATACATCATTGGTCGCCGCCTCGACAAGGTCATGGAGTGGCTCGTCTATTCGGACCTGAGCCTGACGGAGATCGCCTTCCGGACCGGCTACAGCAGCGTGGCCCACCTTTCGAACCAGTTCCGGCAGTATACCGGACTGACGCCGACCTTCTTCCGGCAGCTGCGCCGCGATAAGGAAACCGTGCAGGAGGCGGGTAAAAAATCATAAGTTCGCCGGGGAATTCTGTAACGCCTGCGCGTCTTTCGGGGTTGATCTTTGTGGTACACTGTCTGGAACAGTTCGTACCATTAGCCGGTAATCCTTATGAGCCAGCCATCCCCATCCGTCACCCAAAAGGGGGCGACGACCATTCGCAAGACCTTTCCCGTTTTGGAGATGACCTGTGCGGCCTGCGCCGTCAGCGTCGAGTCCATGCTCAGCCATACACCTGGTATCGCCAGGGCCGCCGTGAACTACGCCAATCAGTCGGCTACCGTCGATTACGATCCGAAACAGATCAGCCCGCAGGCCATGCAGGAGGTGCTGCAATCCATCGGCTACGACCTGGTCGTGGAAGCCGAGGATCCGCAGCAGGTGCAGCAGGAAGCCCAGCAGCGGCATTATGAAAACCTGAAGAAACGAACCCTAGGGGCGGCCCTGCTGTCCCTGCCGGTGGTGATCATCGGAATGTTTTTCATGAATCTTCCGTATGGCAACTACCTGATGATGGCTCTGTCGGCCCCCGTCGTTTTCTGGCTGGGACGGTCGTTCTTCGTCAACGCCTGGAAGCAGGCGCGCCACGGCAAGGCCAATATGGATACGCTGGTTGCGCTGTCGACCGGCATCGCCTTTCTGTTCAGCGCTTTCAATACGTTCTACCCCGAATTCTGGCACGCCCGGGGCCTGCACCCGCATGTCTACTTTGAAGCGGCGGCGGTGGTCATCGCCTTTATCCTGCTCGGCAAGCTGCTGGAGGAGCGGGCCAAATCCAACACCAGCTCAGCCATCCGTAAACTCATGGGCCTGCAACCCAAAACGGTGCGGGTGATTGAGGGCGGGCAGGAGCGGGAAATCCCGATTGCCCAGGTGCGGGTTGGGCAGCTGATCGTGGTGCGGCCGGGGGAGAAAATTCCCGTCGATGGCCAGGTCGAGTCGGGCAGCTCGTACGTCGACGAAAGCATGATTTCCGGGGAACCGGTTCCGGTGGAGAAAAAAGCCGGTGAGGCGGTATTTGCCGGGACGATCAACCAGAAAGGCTCCTTCCGCTTCACGGCCCGGAAAGTGGGCGCCGATACCATCCTGGCCCAGATCATCCGCCTGGTGCAGGAAGCCCAGGGCAGTAAGGCGCCCGTGCAGAAACTGGTCGACCGCATTGCCGGGATCTTTGTGCCGGTCGTGCTGGGCATCGCCGTCCTGACCTTCGTCGCCTGGATGCTACTGGGCGGGGAGGACGCCTTTACCCACGCCCTGCTGACGTCCGTAACGGTGCTGGTCATCGCCTGCCCTTGTGCGCTGGGGCTGGCTACGCCGACGGCCATTATGGTCGGGGTCGGGAAAGGGGCCGAGCACAACATCCTCATCAAGGACGCCGAAAGCCTGGAACTGGGCCACCGCGTGAACGCCATCATTCTGGATAAAACCGGAACCATTACCGAGGGCAAACCGACGGTAACCGACCTGGTCTGGCAGGTGGAAGCGGCGGAACAGGCCCGCCTGTTGCCGATTTTGTACGCGCTGGAAGCCCAGTCGGAGCACCCGCTGGCGGAAGCGGTGGTGGAGCGGCTGCGAAAGGAGGGCGTTTCGGGAACCACGCTGGAGGCCTTTGAGAGTTTGACCGGTCGCGGGGTCAGCGGGCGGCTGGACGGGCAAACCTACCGGGTCGGAAACCCCCGTCTGCTGATGGAAAATGGCCTGCAGGCCGCCCTGGCAGGTGTAGAAGCCCTGACCGGCCGCTGGCAGGACGAGGCGAAAACGGTCGTTTACTTCGCCGACGACACCCGCATCCTGGCCGTGCTGGCCATCGCCGACCCGGTAAAAGCCAGCTCGGCGGAAGCCATCCGCACGCTCCAGCAGCGCGGTATCGCCGTCTACATGATGACCGGCGACAACCCGCAGACGGCCGCGGCGGTGGCCAAAGCGGTAGGCGTGACGGATTACAAAGCCGAAGCCCTGCCCGCCGACAAAGCCCGCTTTGTGCAGGAACTGCAGGCCCAGGGCAAGGTAGTGGCCATGATCGGCGACGGGATCAACGACTCCCAGGCGCTGGCCCAGGCCGACGTCAGCATCGCCATGGGCCGGGGCTCGGACATCGCCATGGACGTCGCCAAGATGACGCTCATCACCTCCGACCTCACCAGCGTGCCGCGGGCGCTGCAGCTGTCCCGGAAAACCGTTCAGACCATTCGGCAGAACCTGTTATGGGCCTTTATCTACAACCTGATCGGTATTCCCATCGCCGCGGGGCTGCTGTATCCGATCAACGGATTCCTGCTCAACCCGATGATCGCCGGGGCGGCCATGGCGCTGAGTTCAGTCTCGGTGGTCAGCAACAGCCTGCGGCTGCGGGCGAGCCGGCTCTGAACGGGCTTACAGAAAGGCGTCCGCGTCCAGGGTATGGGATTCGCCCCGCTGGTTGGTAAACCGGACGGTGGTCTGTCCCGCCCGGGCGGGAATGTCGGTGAACAGCCAGGGGCGGCCGTTTCTGGCCAGAATCAGCAAACCGTGATCGTCGCCTACCGCGTTAAAATCGGGCATGGGCTGGCTTTTGGCAAACTGGGTAAGGCCATAGTCTCCGACCAGCCGGGCGGTCGTTTCGGTCACGTCCCGGACGGCCAGGCCCAGTTCACTGATGCCCTGGAAGGCCTCCACGGTGGGCTCGAAAAACCCGGCTTCGGCCCGTTCGATGAACTCCACCAGGTTGCCGTCCGGGTCGGTGAAATAGCTGGCCCGGGCCCGCCAGCCGGCAAAGTCGGCCGTTCGGCGGCCCGGTTCGTTCAGGTCAAGGTAGGGCAGGGAAAACCGGCTCAGGTAAGCATCCAGCGAGCCGTAGGGCACGTTGAATGCGAAATGGACCGGAACCGTCGGTCGCTCGCTGGCCCGGAAGCGGAGCTGGGTCCAGCCGGCCTGAAAGTCAGCCTGGGATTCGGTTTGTCGCAGGATCGGCAGCCCCAGATTTTCAGCATAAAAGGTGGCCAGGGCGGGCAGTTGCCGGGTGGCCAGTTCGAGCTGGGTAATTTTCATTAGAAGAGGATCCGGTTGTTGGTTACTTATCCAAACTACCGGCTATTGCTGCCTGAATCCAAGCCGGACCGGGGTCAACTGCCGAAAGCGAGCCGCCAACTGCGGATTAGCCCGGGTAGAGTTCAGGGGCTTCTGTCAGGGGCCGAAGCTTCACACCAGCCCTTCCCGCATCGCTTTCAGGATGGCCTCCGTCTTGGAGTTCACCTGCAGCTTGTCGTAGACGCTCCGGATGTGCGAGCGGACGGTATCGATGCTGATATGGAGGTCGTCGGCGATAAGTTTGTAGCTGTAGCCGGCTACCAGCCCCCGGACGATCTCCAGCTCGCGGGCGGAGAGGTGGTAGTCGGTGCTGGGGGCGGCGGGCGGGTGCTGGAAGTGCAGGAGTACCTTCCGGGCAATGCTGGCCGTCATGGGCGAACCGCCGCGGTAGAGGTCGAAAATAGCCGCGATAATCTCCGAGGGCGGGGTATGCTTGAGCAGGTAGCCGCTGGCCCCGTTGCGGATGGCCCGGAAAATCTTGTCTTCGTCGTCGAACACCGTCAGCATCAGCACCTGGGCTTTGGGCGCGGTGGCTTTTACCAGCGGAACGGCGTCGATGCCGCTGAGACCCGGCAGGTCGATGTCCATCAGCACGATATCGGGCTGGAGCGCTCGCATCTCCTCGGGCAGCTGGTGGCAGTTCGGAAACGCACCGACGAGGCTCAGCCCGGGTGTGGCCTGGATGAGGAACGAGATGCCTTCGCGCAGTTCGCGGTTGTCTTCGTAGTAAGCTACCTGAATAGTCATGGTGTTTATTGGCCGTGTGGGCGGAGGGATTCAGCGAAAGTCCCTACACCCGCATCAGTAATTCAATCTTGGTGCCCTGCTGGGGGGCGGTATCCACCCGCAGCGTTCCCTTGACTTCCCGGGCGCGTTGCTGCAGGTTGGCCAGGCCGTTGCCGGTGCGGGCGGTTGCCGGGTCAAAGCCGATGCCATCGTCTTCGATCAGCAGCCAGAGCTGCTTGCCGACCAGGCTCAGCTGGACGTCGATGCGGCTGCACTGGGCGTATTTGATGGCGTTGTTGATGCTCTCTTTCCCGATTAAGTACAAATTTCGTCGCTGCTCCACGTCCAGCGCCAGGCTTTCAAAGTGGTCGGTTACCTGCATGGTAAACCGGATGCCTTTGGCCTCGGCCATCCGCATGCCAAACTCCCGCAGCCGCGTCACCACGTCCTGCACCCGGTTGTTCCTGGACTGGATGGTCCAGATGATATCCTGCATCGACTCCGATAAGGTTGTCGCGTTGGTACTGATCCGCTGCAGCAGGGGCACGGCCTCGGGCCGGACGGGAGCGATCTGGGCCTGGACCACCTCGCTGAACACCCGGATGCTGCTGAGGGTACTGCCGATATCGTCGTGCAGGTCCTTGGCGATGCGCTCCCGCACGGCTTCGATGCGCCGCCGCTGGCCTTCCCGGTAGCGGTAAATGCCGTAAAGGATTCCGCACAGCAGCAGGGCGCAGAGCAGGCGGAACCAGATGGTCTGCCAGAAGGCAGGTTCCACCCGGACGATCAGGCTGGTGCCCGTTTCGTTCCAGATGGCGTCGTTGTTGGCCGCTTTCACCCGGAAGGTGTAGGTGCCCGGGGCGAGGTTGGTATAGGTGGCCTGCTGGGCCGTGGTCGATACCCATTCCCGGTTGAAATTCTCCAAACGATACGCGTATTGGTTCTGGGCGGGCTGGCTGAAGTTCAGGGCCGCAAAGTCGATGGTCAGCGTGTTTTCGCCGGGCTGGAGGGTGAGCGAGCCGGTCATCGGCCGGGCGGTATTGTTCACCCGCAACTCCGTGAGCACGACCGGCGGTGGGACCGGATTCGGCCGGAGGTCGGCGGGCCGGACGTAGTTAAAGCCCCCCGAGAACCCGATGAATACCTCCCCGGCGGCGTTACGGCTCAGTTCGCAGGGCTGAAACACCATTTTTTCGATCAGGCCGCTGCCTTTGTCGTAGTAGCGAAAGGCCCCCGTGCGCGGGTTGAGTTCGTGCAGGCGATCGTCGGTCGAAAGCCAGATCTGCCCCCGCTCGTCGTCGGTAATGCCAAAGACATGATCGCCCTGCAGGCCGTTGGCCAGCGTATAGACCTTCCGGATCTTCCCGGTGGTGTCCGCCTCGGCCACAAACCCGATGCCCGATACCCAGAGATGATCCTGCTGGTCGATGGCAAAGGTACTTTGCAGCAGGTCGGTGGGTTTGACCGGAGCCCCGTGCAGGCTCACGTGGCGCGTCTGGCCCGTAAGCGGGTTCAGCACGTAAAGGCCCTGGCCGGTCAGCGCCCAGATATGGCCCCGACGGTCCTCCTGAATGCGGCGGATAAAGCCCATATCCGGGGAAGTAGGCAGGGGCCAGGCCCGGATCGCTTCGGTTTTGGGGTCATACCAGTATAGTCCGTGGTTGTCGGAGCCCAGCCAAACGCGTCCGGCCCGGTCGGTAAGAACCGAAGCCATATGGTGCCGATTGCGGGGCTGGGCGGGCAGGAAATCCTTCAGGAATTCGGTCCGTCCGGTGGCCGGATCGTACCGGCCGACTCCCTGCCGCATGCCAACCCAGATTCTTCCCCGTTGATCCTGGTCGACCGCCAGGGCATCGCGGGATTCGGGAGCCTGGGGAAAGGCGATCGGTTGCAGCTGGTCGGTCTGGCGGTCCCAGCGGACGAGTCCCAGTTCCCGCACGGCCAGCCAGTACCGGCCAGGGTCCTGCCGGTCGGGCCGCACCACGTTCACAAAGGTCGAGCGGGTGTCGGCACCGGGGAGGTCGAGAAGCCGCCGCCGGAACTTGATGGCGTAGCGGTCGGATTTTTCCAGGCCCCGGGTGGTGCCGATCCACAGGATGCCGGTTTTGGGGTCTCTGAGGAAACAAAGGGCCGTTCCGCCGTTGTGGCTCAGGCGGTCGTCGGCCCGCCGCCGGAACGGAATCTGCTGCCCGGTGGCCGGCACGTACAGCAGCAGGCCGCCATCCCCGTAGCCGCCCACCCACCAGACGGGTTCCTGGCCGGGCAGTTGATCGGCAACCAGCGTCAGCAGCGAGGAAAACGGCAGGCCGGAGGGGGCGAAAGTGTCTTGGGCGGGGTCGTATTGCCAGACGCCCCGGCTACCGCACAGGTAGAAGGTACCGTCTGGCGCCTGGTAAAAACTTTTGAACTGCACGGCCGAATCCGCCGGACTGTGCAGGCGCAAACGGGCGTTCTCAAAGCGTTCGCTGGCCGGGTCAAAGCGGTAGATCCGACCGGCCTGGCTGAGCCAGAGCCGGCCCTGGCGGTCGTAGAACGGCTCGGCATAGGCGTTGTTGACCACCCGGGGTAAGGGGTAGGTCTTCAGCCGGAAGGTGCGCGGGTCGAGGCGGTAGAGGGCGTATTTGGACGAAAACCAGCCCTGTCCGGCGGCGTCGAACCGCAGGGGCGAGGTGTAGTCGTTATCGGCCTGGCTGTCGCGCTGGGAAGGCAGGGGAATGATCCGGAACTCTTCCCGAACGGGGTCAAAGCGGTGCAGGCCCCGGTTGGTCGCTACCCACAGAAAGCCTTGTTTATCCTCGGTCAGCCCGTCGCCAACCACGTAATTCCCTTCCAGGCTGCCGGGGCCGTTCTGCCGCCGGTACGTTTTGAAGCGCTGCCCGTCGAAGCGCGACAGCCCGTTGCTGGTGCCCACCCAGAGAAAGCCCCGCCGGTCGCGGAGCAGCGATGTGACATAATCGCTGGCCAGCCCCTCGTCGGTCGTGTAATGCTCGAAAGAAGGTGCCGGGCGCTGGGCGAGGGTTCCGAAGGTGCTGAGCAGCCCCACCAGAATCCCCGCCAGCCAGGCGCTGCCTATGTATCGTCCCGTTGCCATTACCCAAAGGTACGGCGGAGGGCCATGGCTTTGCAAGTAGGCACCGGTCGCATAAAGATGTGAATGCGACCGGGAAAAACTGCCCGGCTTATTTTTCGGCCAGGGCCATGGCGGCGCTTTTCCGGGCGACGTCGTTCGGCAGTTTCGGAATGGTCTTCAGATACTCGTAGATCGCTCCCGCCTCGTAGTCAGTCAGGGTCGTATGCGGCGTCATGGGGTAGCGCAGCAGCGAACCGTTCGGCGCTACGCCCAGCTTCACCGCCCGGACAAACTGGGCCTTGGTGTATTTGCGGCCGATGCCCGTCACTTCGTCGAAGGTCAGGTTGGACGAGAGGATGGGCTTGCCTTGATCGTCCACCAGTTCGTTGCCGCCGCCGTAGAAGCCCATCGACAGTTCCGGGTGAATGGGGTCCTGCCTGGTGAAATCGGCCGAGTGGCAGGCGTAGCAGGCGACGAGTTCGTTGGCCACGTAGCGGCCGAAGGCCACCTCATCGGTGCTGTCGGGGATGGTGCGCAGCTCCGGGGAGTAGGGCTTGGCGCCCATGACCGTGTGCGAGAGCAGTTTGCTGACGAAGCTGTACTCCGAAGCGGGGGCTTCGTCGCGGGTAGGCTGTACCGGGTAGCGATCCGAGCGCAGCCAGGCAATGACGGCCTCGGCGTCTTCGGTCGCCATCAGCGGAAATTTGGGCATGATGACGGAATAGGATCCGTCGGGGCGAACCCCCGTGCGCAGGAAGTACAGCAGCTCGCCGTCGGTCCAGCGGCCGATCCCGGCTTCCGGATCCTGGGTAATGTTGGCCGAGTAAAGCGTGCCGAACACGGCCGGCACATCGGCCAGCCGTTTGCCCGTCAGCCGGTTCTGCTCGTTGGCGTGGCACTGGATGCAGAGCAGCTGAGCGATGTTTTCGCCCCGTTGAATCAGAGCCGGCGTGGCTTTGATGCTTAATTTGGGAGTAACAGGTGGGTCGTAGCGGGCGATGCCCTGCAGGGCTACGTAGGCACAAAAGGCAACAATCGTCAGGACGAGCACGCCAATGGCGGCCCCAAGGATTCGAAACGCTTTTCTCATGGATTCACTAGCATCGTTGTTGCCCCAAAAAGACAGGATTGGGCGGGGGAAAGCAATTCGCCGGTGCGTGAATTGCCGGAACGTGCCGGTGAATCAGCTGAAGGGTTCCATGAATTGGGAGAGGCACCGGGCCGCTGGAAAAAGGGCGGAACGGGTCCGGAAAAGCCCCATTCCTGGGCACTTTCTGGCGATTCATGTTCCAAAAAAGGCAATTCATCCGGCTGCCGGTTGATGAACTGGGGTAAGAGGGCCCAATTTTGTCCCGTCAACCGACACCCAGATTGTTTAATCAACTCGTAAACAACAACTATTGATGAAGAAGATCTTCGCACTTGCCGCCGCGCTTTTTGCTGCCGCCACCGTTACGCCGGCTGTTGCCCAGTCGTACCAGAAAAGTGATAAACTCCTCAATGCCGGCATCGGCCTGGGTGCCTTCAGCGCCGGCGGATTACCCATTGGTGTTTCGTTTGAGAAAGGCATTACCGACCAGATCAGCGTCGGGGGCTTTGCCGACTACGCCCGTTACGGCTACCGCGTCGGTGGCTACAAATGGAATTACTCCTTTGTCTACGTCGGGGCGCGGGCCTCGTACCACCTGGGCGAAACGCTGAATCTCACCAACAGCAAGCTGGATCCGTACGCGGGGGCTTCGATCGGTTTCCGCAGCGCCAGCTACCGCGACAATACGGGCTATAACGATTATGTCAGCCCCTACAACAGCGGAATCTTTCTAGGTATCCACATCGGCGGACGCTACCAGTTTTCCGAAAAGCTCGGCGTCTTTGCCGAAGCCGGTTACGGGGTTGCGGCGCTCAAAGTAGGGCTTACCGCTAAATTTTAAGGACATAGGGGCGGGGTACCCGGCCGGGTGCCGGGTACTCCGCTCCGGTTCAAACACCCTTTTGCGCAATCCATCCGCTGGATTGCGCACTTAACGAGCGATCGGCGCGGTAATTGAGCGCGGAATGGCTATTTTTGGTATTCCGTCGTTATGCGTTTACACTTGGTCCGTGCTGATTGGCTTGCTCCTTCGGGTTACCGTCCGGCCTTCTTCTCGAGGGGGGAATGGCGGTATCACCTTTTGATGATGCCCGTGCTGTTTCCGCTCGGAAACTACTACTTCGTGGGGCCCCGCTACTTCCGGGAACCGCTGCTGTTTGCGGTCGGAACGGCCCTGACCTTCGGGCTCTACTGGCTGTCGATCGTCGTTCTGACGGCGGCGGTGCGGGCGGTGATTCGCCGCCTGCCGAGCCGCGAGCGGGCTATTTTGCGCACGCTGGTGCTGTTCCCTGTGGTGGGGGGGCTGACGACGGCCCTGGCGGCTTTCGACGTCTGGGTCTACAGCCGAGTACCGCTCACGGGCGTCCGCTTCAGCTGGGAAGCCGTCTGGCCCATCTGCCTGCTGGGCTACATTTTCGATCTCTTCCTGTGTACGGCCCTGATCCTGCTGGGACCCGATCCCGCCCGCCGGGGAGGAGCCACCGGTACCTTGCCGCGGCTGACGATCAGTCCGCTGGAATGGGGCTTTCACGGCCTGGCCGTTCTTGTGTTTATTCCCATCGCCAATCACCTCCTGATCGGACCGCGCTACTGGACCGACGGTCTGCTGCTGGGCCTGGGCTCGGCGGTGGTGACACTGCTGTACATCCCGACGGCGGCGGTGCTGACGCTGGTGGTCCGGCTGGTCATTGCGGCCTATCCGGGCCTGCGCCAGACGCGCCTGCGCATTGGCCTGATGGTGCTCCTGACCAGTCTGTCCACCTTCTTTCTGATCGTGGGCGGGGCCTGGATTGTCAGCCAGATCAGGGTGCTGGAAGTGCCGTTTTCCCGCACGAACCTGGCGACGGTGCTTGGGCTGGGCATGGTGTTCAACCTGCTGTTCTGCCTGGCCCACGGCTATTTCTACAGCCAGACCATGTGGCAGCGCCAGCAGGTGGAGAACGCCCAGCTGAAAAAACAGACGCTCCAGCACCAGCTCGACGCCCTGAAAGGCCAGCTGAACCCGCATTTTCTGTTCAACAGCCTTAATTCCCTATCCTCCCTGATCAGCGAAGATACCGAGCAGGCCGAGCGGTTCGTCGACGACCTGGCCCGGGTCTACCGCTATCTCCTGCAGGGCGGTACCGCCACGCTGGTGAGCCTGCAGGCTGAGCTGGATTTCGTTCAGCCGTATACGCGCCTTCTCCAGACCCGCTACGGAGGCAGCCTGCGTTTCGAGCAGGCCGTCAAGGGTACGCTACGAACGGGCTGTCTGCCGCCGCTGACGCTCCAGACCCTGATTGATAACGCCGTCCGGCACAACAGCATGCAGCCCAACCGGCCGCTGACGATCCGGATCGAAACCACCGAGGAAGGCTGGCTGCAGGTCTGGAACAACCGGCAGGAGAAACGAACCCGCCTGGAAACGGGCCGGACGGGGCTGGCCAACCTGACGGCCAAGTACCAGCTGCTGGGCGGGGCCGAGCCCCAGATAGTTCAGGAACAGGATTTTTTTGCGGTGACTGTGCCCCTGCTAACCCACGATCGCTGCTGAACCCAAACGCCAACCGGATGATGAACGTCCTACAGAAGCCTCCCCGTCCCGGCTCCGGATTCCGGTCGCTCCGGCCCATCGAAGCCGGCCGGTTCCGGTTGCCCGTCCGCTGGCATGTGCTGCTGATGCCGCTGGTGTTTATTCCCATCGTTTCGTACTGGATTGTTGGGCCGGCCTATCTGTCCGACCTGCGGGTGTTCGTGCTGGCCTCGCTGCTGAACTTCTCGCTGACCGGGGCCTGTGTGCTGACGCTGGATACGCTGACGCGGCGGGTGATCCGGCAATATTCCCGCCTCGACCAGAGTGCGGCCCGGGTCGCCCGGACGTTTCTGGTCTTTTTCGTGGTTACGCCGCTGTTTCTGTTGTTAGGCATCTATCTCTACAGCCATTTTCATCTCTTCGGCTACCAGCACACACCGGGCCTGACGGCCCAGATTCTGCTCTGTAATGTCGGCGTCAACGTTTTCTCGACGGGCATCGACGAAACGGTATACTCCCTGCGGCAGTGGCGCGAAAATGCCCTGGAGCGGGAAGAACTGCAGAAAGCCAATCTGCAAAGCCAGTACGAAAGCCTGAAGCACCAAGTTAATCCGCATTTTCTGTTCAACAGCCTCAATTCGCTGTCGTCCCTGATCGCCGATGAGCCCGAGCAGGCCGAACGGTTTGTCGACGAAATGGCCCGGGTTTACCGCTACCTGCTGCAGACCAACCACGCCCGGCCGGACCAGGGTGGGGAACTGACGACCCTGGCCGATGAGCTGCAGTTTATCGAGTCGTACTTCCACCTGCTGCGGACGCGCTACCGCACGGGCATCGACCTGACCCTGGACGTACCCCAGGCGTGTATGGGCTACCGGCTGCCGCCGCTGACGCTGCAGATGCTGGTCGAGAACGCCGTCAAGCACAATGTGATCATGCCCGCCCGGCCGCTCAGGCTGTCGATTCTGGCCGTCCCGGGTGAACCCGCAGGCCGGCTGCTGGTGCAGAACAACCTCCAGCGCAAAACCGGCCGGGCCTCCGAACGCCTGGCGACTTCAAACGGCATTGGGCTGGCCAATATCGCTACCAAGTACCACCTGCTGAGCCGTACGCAGTCGGTGAGTACCGATGCGGAACTGACTGAACCCATTATCCGGGACGATGACGGTTACTTCACCGTCCTATTACCCCTATTCCCTCCTGTGAGTTATGAACGTACTGATTGTTGAAGACGAAGAGCTGGCCGTCCGGAAGCTGCAGAAATTAATCACCGAGGTGGATGCCTCGCTGGCGGTGGTTGGTGTGACGGCCAGTATTGAGGAGACGGTGAACTGGCTGACCGAGCACCCGGCCCATCACCCGCAGCGCCCGGACCTGATTTTTATGGATATCGAGCTGGCCGACGGGCAGAGCTTTGAAATATTCAAACGGGTGGATGTGTGCGGCACGGTCATTTTTACCACCTCCTACGACGAATACGCCCTGCAGGCGTTCAAGGTCAACAGCATCGATTACCTGCTGAAGCCGATTCAGAAGGAAGATCTGGAGCGGAGTCTGAAGAAGTTCCGGGATCTGCGGGGCCAGGCCGCGCCGGAGTCCGACACCAGCCAGAAGCTCGACCGGCTGCTGCGCGAATTGCAGCACCAGCCGCCGAAGGACTACCGCAAGCGTTTTCTGGTCCGGCAGGGCCAGCGCCTGCTTTCGGTGGAAACCGGGGAGATTGCCTATTTCTTCACCGACGACCGCTACAGCTTCTTTGTCACCCACACCAACCAGAAGTACCTGGTCGATTACACGCTTGACGAACTCTCGACGGCCCTGGATCCGGAGGATTTTTTCCGCATTAACCGGGGCATGCTGGTGACCCACCGGTCCGTCGAGCAGATGCAGCCCTACTTCGGCAACCGCCTGGCCCTGACGCTCCGGCCCGTGCTCGACAAGGAAGCACTCGTGAGCCGGGAAAAGGTATCGGATTTCAAGCGGTGGATGGGGAAGTGAGCAGGGGTCAGTGGTTTATAGTTTAAAGTTTATGGTTTATGGTTGACTCCGTCTGATGGTTGACGAATGGGCGGAGCCAACCATAAACAATAAACCATAAGCCGATGACAGTCAATTGTTTGCCAAAAAAATACCTGCCGGTACGGGATACTCATCGGGAATGGGTCTTTTGTACAATGGAAAACCCTCCATGCTCACCCACGAACGATGAAACGCATCCTCTCTCTGCTGCTGTTGGCCGGTCTGGCCCTCTCGCTCCAGGTGCCCCAGGCGCCTGACGAAAGCCGGTTCACCAAGGTGGTCCTCGACGACGACCTCAACGAGCCTATGGAACTGGCGGTGGCCGAGGACGGGACGCTGTACTACATCGAGCGGGTCGGTCTGGTGAACAGCCTGGACCCTAAAACCGGCAAAAAGCGGCGAATTGCCAAACTGGACGTTCGGGTCACGGGCGAAGACGGCCTGCTGGGCCTGGCGCTGGACCCCGGGTTTGCGAAAAACCGCTGGCTGTACCTGTACTACGGCGATCCGGTCCCCCGCGACGGGGAATACGCCAACGTGCTCGCCCGCTTTGAACTCACCGCCACGGGCCTGGCCAACCGGGTCGAACTGCTGCGGGTGCCGCTCCTGCACGAGGGCGTGAGCCATTCGGCGGGTTCGCTGGCCTTCGACCGGGCGGGGAATCTGTACCTCTCGACCGGCGACAATACGAATCCGTTCGAATCCGAGGGCTACGGGCCCTTCGACGATCGCCCCGGCCGGCTGCGGTTCGACGCCCTGAAGTCGTCGGGCAACACCAACGACCTGCGCGGCAAGATCCTGCGTATTAAGCCGCAGCCGGATGGAACGTACACCATTCCCGAAGGCAATCTCTTCCCGAAAGGCATGGCCCAGACCCGGCCGGAAATCTACGTCATGGGCTGCCGCAATCCGTTCCGGATTGCCCTCGACCGCCGCACGGACATCCTCTACTGGGGCGAGGTAGGGCCGGATGCCGGATTCGACAGCCTGGGCCGCGGCCCCCGGGGGCACGACGAAATCAACCAGGCCCGGCGAGCCGGCAATTACGGCTGGCCGCTGTTTGTGGGCAATAACAACCCCTACAACCGCTACGATTTTGAGACCAAGCAGTCGGGCGAACCCTTTGATCCGCAACGGCCGGTAAACAATTCCCGGAACAATACGGGCCTGCAGACCCTGCCGCCCGCCCAGCCGGCCCTGATCTGGTACCCTTACGCCGATTCGCCGGAGTTTCCCGAGCTGGGTACCGGCGGGCGTAACGCCATGGCCGGACCGGTGTATTACGTCGACGACTACCCGGCGGCCGCCGGAAAACTGCCCCGGTACTACGACGGTCGGCTGTTCATTTACGACTGGATGCGGGGGACGATCTTTACCGTGACGCTGAACCAGCAGGGCCAGTACCAGCGGCTGGAGCGTTTCCTGCCGAATCAGGAATTTAACCATCCGGTGGATATGGCCTTTGGCCCCAGGGGTGAGCTGTACCTGCTGGAATACGGAACCTACTGGCGGGCCAAGAACCCCGACGCCAAGCTTGTCCGGATCGACTACAACGAAGGCAACCGGGCACCCGTGGCCCGGATCGCCGCCGATAAAACGGCGGGGGCGGCGCCGCTGACGGTCCGCTTCTCCGCCCAGGGTTCGTTCGACTACGACAAGAGCGACTCCCTGCGCTACGAATGGTTCTTTACCGGCAATACGGTGCAGGGCCGTGGCCCCAGTCCGAGCTTTACCTTCCGCCAGCCCGGAACCTACTCCTGCCGGGTCCGGGTGACAGATCCGCGGGGGCTGCGGTCCGAGGCGAAGCTGAACATCCGGGTGGGGAACGAGCCGCCCGTGGTGGCCGTCAACTGGCAGGGTAACCGGTCGTTTTTTGCGGCGCCCCAGACGGTGACCTACGCGCTGCAGGTGAAGGACCGCGAGGACAAACAGCCGGATCCCGCCCGGGCGCAGCTGCGGCTGCATCACCTGCCCGAGGGCGAAGACCTGGCCGGCGTCATGGCCACGGGGGAAGTCAGCCTGAAGGGCAAAACCCTCATGGAACAAAGCGACTGCCGGGCCTGCCACGCCCAGAATGCCAAGTCCATCGGGCCGAGTTATGGCGAGATTGCCCGGCGATACGACGATCGCGCCGTGCCGCGGCTGGCCGAAAAAATCATCAACGGGGGCGGGGGCGTCTGGACGAGCGACCACGTGATGTCGGCTCACCCGCAGCTGCTGAAGGAAGATGCCGCCGAGATGGTCCGGTATATTCTCTCGCTCAATAAGCCCAATCCCCAGTTGCCGCCCAAGGGAACGCTTAGCCTTGACCAGCCGAAAGGCACGTACGTCCTGCTGGCCCGGTACACAGACAAGGGCGGGCTAATGGGCCAGGACCTGATCCGATTGAGGCCCACCCGCTTTCCGGCGGCGGAAGCGGATGTCTTTCAGGGCGTGGCCCCGAAGAACAGCGGCGGTTCCGTCACGATGAGCTATAACGAAAATGGGGCCTGGCTATGCTTCCGGAAGCTGGATCTGACGGGGATAAAGAGCATCCGGACGAACATTTATTCACCCAAACTGGTGGGTACGCTGGAATTCCGGCTGAACAGCCCGGCGGGTCCGGTGGTTGCCCAGGTGCCGGTGCGGGGGACGGATGTGGAAGATACGACCGTTCCCCTGACGGCTACTTCGGGTACGCACGATGTTTACGTCGTCTACCGCGAGCAGTCGGGCGGGATCAACATCTGGAAGCGGCTGGATCTCCGGTGGCTGGAGGTTGGACTGCCTTAGCTTCATCCACGGAGAAAGTGCCTCGAAAACGAACCTAACCTGCACATAGGAAAGTAAAAGGGTATTTAGGAACAGATCCAGCTGATGGCTGGATTTTGTCTTTTACGGGGGCCCCGGAAATTTAATCCGGAGCCGGTGTTACCTCTGGTTACTTGGCCGGTCTTAGGTGGTAAATGGGATTAATGGGCTGGCAAAGCTTCTATTTCAATCAGTTGCCGAAGTCCATGGAATCCGAACCGAAGTATCCACTATCGTAAACCCCTAAGGAACTCCATGAAAACCTTAACAAGCGTCTGCCTCTTGCTGGGCCTGTTTATTCAGCCCCAGCGCGTCTTCGGTCAGGTGGCCGGCAGCAACATCTACCTGAGTGTCGGATACAATCCGGTGGGGGTGGGACCACTCAATACCTGGTTCGGCGATGCGCTGAAGTATCCAAAGCTGCAGGGCGGCATGCTGACCGGTGGCCTGGGCGTTCAGGGAATCAGCAACAACTGGGTCATTGGGGTGGATCTGGATGCGGGCCTGAGTCCGCTCGCCGCGAACAGTGCGGCCAAGCTGCGGGCCTACCGGGGTGCGGCTACGCTCAAGCTCGGCTATGTGGTGTTGCAGCGCAACGGGCTGATCCTTTATCCGCTGGTTGGGGCCGGCTATGGCGCCTTCGCCACCCGCATCTGGGATTCCGATAAGCGCTATCCGACGTTTGTACCGGCCCCCAAAGACGCCAATGAGAATGTGGTGCTTTCCCAGCAGGGCCTGATCGGGCAGGTCGGGCTAGGCCTCGATCTGTATCCCGGGATAAATAGCCGGGGGAACCGGGCCGGCTTCATTCTGGGGCTGCGGGCAGGCTATTCTTTCATGCCGACCTCGGAAAACTGGAAGGCCAATTACGATGCTTCGGTGACGAGCGGCGCTCTGCGGTTTGGTGCCGGCGGCCCATTTGTCAAGCTCATTCTGGGCGGCGGCGTACTAAGACGGCGCTGAACGCCCGCTTCCGAACGAAAAAGCCGCATACCCGACAAGGTATGTGGCTTTTTCGTCTTAGCGAATCACCCGGTCAATCTCCCCCAGCAGATACCCCTTCGGATCGCTGAAATACTCCCAGAACATCACGCCCGCCAGCCCGTTCTTTCTGGCGTAGCGGCACTTTTCCCGCACCGACTGTTCGTCGTCGTAGGAGACAAACCGCCGCAGGTCAGCACTATAGAGATATGGGGCCCGGGCGCGGCGGTCCCAGTGGCGCTGGTAGGCCGGGTTGGTCAGCAGACTGTCTTTGATAAAGGTATAGCCACCGCCCCGTTCCACCTTCGTAATCGTGCGGGGATGGGCCTCGGGATCGTTCTGCTGCAGCTGCCAGGCCCGGCCGTAAAAGGCAAGGCCCAGCACCAGCTTGTGGGCGGGTACCCCGTGCTGCCGGTAGAGCTGCACGGCCCGGTCGCCGGAGCTTTCGTTGGGCAGCTTGCCGGAAGGATAGAGGTTGGTATGGTGGCCCGCCTGCGGCCCGCCGGTAAAGAAATCGTAGGACATGACGTTGAGGTAATCCAGGTAAGGGTGAACCTCGGCCATGTTCGTGTGGGTAAAAATGGCGTCAAAGCCGGGCAGGGCGGTGGTTACCAGGTAGGTTTTGCCGGTCCGCCGGCCCAGGTCGGTGAGCTGTTCCCGCAGGGCCTTGAACATGAGGGTAAAATTGGCTTTGTCCTCCGGCCGGAAAACGTTGTCCTCGCCCTTCATGCCCGGGTATTCCCAGTCGATGTCGATGCCGTCCAGGTCGTACTGCCGGACAATGGCCACGGCCGAAGCAGCGAAGGCAGCGCGGGAGGTATCGGTCAGGACGGCATCCGAGAAGTTTTCGCTCCAGGACCAGCCGCCGATAGAGATCAGCACCTTCAGGGCGGGATTACGCTGCTTCAGCCGGTTAAGCCGCCGGAAGTTGGTGGTATCAGTCCGTTCGTTGTGGAGCCAGGCGCGGTTGGCCTTGATGTCGACGAAAGCATAGTTGATGTGGGTCAGCTTCTCGGCGGCGATCTGATCGGTGTCGACCAGGCCGCGGAACCCGCCGACATAGGCCAGGACGATGGGTTTGGGCCGGGGTGCCAGGCCGGCCGTCAGCAGGGCCGAAAGCGCCAGCACCAGAAACCCGGTACGAAGTTGGATCATGCAGGGAATGGGTTAGGAGGGGGCAAATTAGGGAATCAGGCAATGCGAACCAACCGGTGTCCAATTCAGTACGGATACTGTCCACTAGCGGACAGCTTCCGGCCGTAAAACCGCCTGAAACGGGCCAGAAAGCCCGTTTTTAGGGGCTGGCATTTTATTTGTTCGACATTATCGGAATAAATACCAACCCGATGAAACGAACCTTTTTGGGCGAGTTCGAAGAGGTGGTGCTGCTGACCATCGCCATTCTGGGCGAAGAGGCCTACGGCGTCACCATCACGCAGGAAATTGAGCGGAAAACCGGCCGGTCGGTCGGCTTCAGTACCGTGCACACGACCATGCAGCGGCTGGAGGATAAAGGCTTCCTGTCGTCGCATATGGGAGGCGCCACGGCCGAGCGGGGCGGCAGGCGGAAGCGGTACGTTACCGTCACGGCCGCGGGGCGGAGAGCGCTTTGCGAAGTCAGGCAGGTTCGGGAAGAATTGTGGCGGTCGCTGCCCCCGCAGACGCTTCAACTGATGGGCTATTAAACCGCTGCGGCCATGCCTACAACCAAGCCACCCGCCGGACCGCCCCCCTGGGCCGAACAATTGCTGGCGTACTGGGGCGACCCTAATACGCTGGAGGAAGTGCAGGGCGACCTGCAGGAATTCTACACCGACTGGGTACAGACGGTAGGACGAAAGGAAGCCAACCGGCGGTACTGGATCAATGTCCTGAAACTGCTGCGGCCCTTTGCCAAACCCAAGCTTACCCGCGATTATCCTCAACCCTCTTTAATTCATCCGGAAATGCTGCGCAATTACGTCAAGATCGCCTGGCGCACCCTCGCCCACAACAAAGTATACACCTTCATCAACGTGGTTGGGCTCAGCCTGGGCCTGGCGGCGGCGATGCTGATCATGCTGTACACCAAAGATGAAGTCAGCTACGACCAGTTCCACGCCAACAACCCCAACATTTTCCGCATTACCTCCAAAGAATATACCCCCGAAGGAACGACGGAGAACGTCGGCGGAAATACCGGCTACTTCCAGGGGCCAAAATTTTCCGAACGCATACCCGAAATACGGGCTTTCGTGCGCTACCAGAACCAGCATTTTGACATCCGGCAGGGGACGGAGGTGATCAGCCAGCGGGTCTTTTTGGCCGATACCGCGTTTTTCTCGGTATTTTCCTTTCCGCTGCTGAGCGGTAATCCCGAAACAGCGCTGCAGCATCCCAAATCGGTGGTTGTTTCCGCCGAAATGGCCGAAAAGCAGTTTGGCACCACCGACGCCCTGGGAAAAACCATTCTGTTCAAAGTCCCCGGGGAGGAAGGCGGCGGATTTGAGCCTTATACCGTCACCGGCATCGCCCGGCAAAGCCCGCAGAACTCCTCCATCAAGTTTGATATGATGGTGCCGCTGGTCGTACCCAAAGAGCAGATGGACAACAAGACCAACTGGTTTAACATTTTCCTTAACACCTTCGTGCTGCTCAGCCCGAATGCGAACCTCAGCCGGGTCGAGGCCAAAATGAACCAGGTCTACAAGGCCGACGCCCGGGAGGCCATCCGGGAAATGAGCGAAAAGTACGGTTACCGGAATAAGGTGGAGTACGCCCTCCAGCCGTTCACGGATATGCACCTCAATAAACAACTGCCCGCCGACAACGGACTCGTTGACAGCAGCAATCCCATGTACGCCTACATTTTGTCCGGGATTGCGCTCTTTATCCTCATCATCGCCTGCATCAATTTCGTCAACCTGACGGTAGCACGCTCGCTGAAACGGGCCAAGGAAATCGGCGTTCGGAAAGTCGTGGGCGGCGGCCGGACCCAGCTGACGCTGCAGTTTCTGGGAGAATCGTTCCTGCTGTGCTTTTTTGCCTTTGTGCTGGCGCTGGTGCTGGTCCAGCTGGTCCTGCCGACCTTTAACCAGTTGTCCAACAAGGCGCTGGCGCTTTCGTACCTCTTTGATGTAAGACTGGTGGCCGGATACCTAGCGCTTTTCCTGGTAACGGGCCTGCTGGCCGGTTTCTATCCGGCCCTGGTGCTGTCGAGTTTCAATCCCGTACAGACGCTGTACAGCCGGTTTCGCCTGGCGGGAAAGAATTACCTGCAGCGGGCGCTCGTGGTGCTGCAGTTCGCCATCGCTTCCTTTCTCATCATCGGGACGCTCACCATTTACGCCCAGTTTGACTACCTCACCAGCAAAAGCCTGGGCTACGACGATACCCATCTGGTCAGCGTCGACAAACCGCGGCTGACCAGGAGCGAGGCCAAGCTGTTGCGGGAGGAACTCCTGAAAAACCCCAACATTCTGGCGGTGGCCCCCCGGAACGGCGGCCGCTGGGGCACGATTGCCAAAATTAACGGCGATACGCAGCAGAACTTTACCTATGAAACGGTCGATCCGGTATACCTGCCGATGCTGAAGATTCCCATTGTGAAGGGGCGTAACTTCTCGCCGGATCTGCCCACCGACTCGACCCAGTCGGTCCTGGTGAATGAAACCTTCGTGAAAAAAGCCGGCTGGAAGAATCCCCTTGGCCAGGTGGTCGACTTCTGGTACAACCCCAACGAGAAGTACCGGGTGGTGGGCGTCGTGAAAGACCATCACTACGAGGCTTTGAGCGAGGAAATTGGCCCGCAGCTCTTTACCATGAAACCCGGCAACAGCTACGGCCGGGTGCTGATTAAAATCAAGCCTCGTTCGGAAACGGCCAGCCTGCGCCACCTGGAAAAGGTCTTCAGGAAGCTCTTTCCGCTAAACCCCTACGCCTATAAGTTTATGGACGAACAGAACCGGAACCAGTACGAGACCGAAGCCAAATGGAAGCAGATCATGCTGTTCGGAGCCGTTTTGAACATCTTTATTTCCTGCATAGGGCTGTTTGGCCTGGCCACCCTGTCGGCCCAGCGGCGCATGAAGGAGATCAGCATCCGCAAAGTCATGGGAGCTTCGGCCTCGAGCATCGTCCAGCTCCTGTCTTCGGACTTCCTGCGCCTGGTCGGGTTTTCGTTTGTGTTTGCTTTCCCGGCGGCCTGGTTTGCCGTTCGGGCGTGGCTGCAGCATTATCCCTACCGGATTGACATCAGCCTCTGGACCTTCGTCTACACGGCGGTGCTGGCCGTGCTGATTGCCCTGCTGACGGTCAGCTTCCAGAGTCTGAAGGCAGCCCTGTCCAACCCCATTTCCTCGCTTCGTTCCGAATAAGGCTGGATTGCCCGGCAGGGGAGGAGCGGCTTTGGACCAGCTCCTCCCCGCCCGAATGATAACCCAAAGCCGGCAAGACCGAAAATGGCGGGTGGTTAAGCCTGTGTAATTTTTGCCGGGATGGAGAGGGCCAAACTTAACGACTGGATAACGTTCCGATAATGGTCAGGTAATGCCGGAATTGTCTCTTTGCAGCGGGAAAAAACCAGCTTATCCTCTGCATGAAGAAGCCACTTCTACTACTAGTGTTTCTGTTTTTGCTGGGTGGTCTGTTCGCTCCGGAAGGAGTCGCGCAAACTACCCAGGCCTCTATCGCGGGCGTCATCACCGATAACGCCAAAGCGCCCCTGGCCGGCGCAACGGTGCAGGTCCGCAACGAATCGACCGGTTTTTCCACCGGTACCATCACCAACGCCCAGGGCGAGTACGCCTTTAAAGAGCTTCCGCTGGGCGGACCCTACACCATTCGGGCTTCGTTCGTGGGCTTCGGGGAGCAAAAGCGCACGGGTTACCTGCTGAACCAGGGCGACGCCATCCGGGTCAGCCTGGCGATGCAGGACGACAACCAGACGCTCGAAGTGGTGCAGGTCGTCGCCGCCGGCCTGAAGAACAAGGTCGAGAACTTCGGCGCCGCCACCGCCGTTTCGGCCCGTTCCATCGCCACCCTGCCCGTGAACGGCCGGAACTTCACGACCCTGACCGACCTTTCGCCCCTGGCCGGGCGGGGCGGTAACCTCTCGGGCCAGATCGGTTCGTCGACCAACTTCACCATCGACGGGATGACGGCCAAAAACCCCACCTCGGCGGGCTCGACCACCAGCCGGAGCGGCGCGCCTTATTCGATCTCCATCGAAGCCGTGCGGGAATTCAAGGTGATCACCAACCAGTACGACGTGGTCTACGGCCGCGCCGGCGGCGGGATCATCTCGACGGTAACCAAAGCCGGCACCAACCGCCTGACGGGCAGTGCCTTCAACTACACGCGGGCCGACTGGCTGGCGAGCCCCTACGACATCCGGGGTAACCGCCGCAACATCAAGTTTGCCACCCACCAGTTCGGCTTTTCGCTGGGCGGGCCTATCATCAAGGATAAGCTGCATTACTTCCTGGTCTGGGACCGCCAGCAGGATTCGCGGCCGCTGATCGTGGCCGACGTGCAGTCGCCGGCCGATGAGAACCGCTTCAACGTGACCCGCCCGACGCTCGACCGCTTCGTGAGCATCGCCCGCAGCCAGTACGGCACTGCCAGCACGCCCCAGTACGGTCAGTTCGACAAGGGTCGCGGCTCGAACGCGGGTTTTCTGCGCCTCGACTGGCAGATCAACGACAAAAACCTGCTGACCCTGCGCAACAACTTCACCAGCGACCGCAACAAGCTCGGGCTGGTGGATAACACGGCCATCAACATCTACGAATCCTACGGCAACGACTTAAACTGGGACAACAGCCTGCTGGCTACGCTGCGGAGCACGATCAACCCGCGCGTGACCAACGAACTGAAGCTACAGCACCTGCATACCTACCAGTTGAGCAGCCCGGGCGACCAGCTGCCCCAGGCCAACATTCCGCGGGCGATTGTGGAGAACGTGGTGTCGTCGGTGGGCGGGGCCAACCGCTCGACCAACATCCAGATGGGCGGGCACCGCTTTGCCCAGGAAGGCTTCACCAACAACGTCCTGCAACTGGTCAACAACCTCTACTACAATACCGACCGGGCGCAGTTCACCTTCGGCACGGACCTGATGTACACCAGCGCCAACTCCGTCTACGGCAGTGAGGTAAACGGCCGCTTCCACTACACGGTCGATGGCTCGCTCTCGGCCCTCGACAAGTTCGAGCGGATGCAGCCTTACCGGTACTTCCGCGAAGTGCCGCTGAAAGACGACTGGAGCGTACGCGGCAACATCTGGAATGCCGGGGTGTACGGCCAGATGAACACCCGCCTGGCGACGGGGCTGGACATGACAGCCGGTCTGCGCTTCGACTACGCGCACTACCCCAAAGCGGCCCTGAACCAGACCGTGCTGGAAGACCTGAAGCTGCGGACCGATAACCGCCTGCGGTCGTTCATCGTGCAGCCGCGCCTGCAGTTTACCTGGGATATTAACGAGCAGCAGCGCGACATCATCCGCCTGGGTGCCGGGGTGTTTGCCTCTGATATCAACAACTACGCCCTGATCAACAACCTGACCTTCGACGGAACCAACCTGGCGACGGTCGATGTGCGCGGCGCGAACGTACCCACGCCCAACTTTGTGGCCTACCGCCAGAACTACGCCAGCATCCCGACCCTGGCCCAGTTCCAGCTGCCGACCATCAACATGACCGGGGCCAACGCCCGGGTGCCGGTGCTTTACAAAGCCAATCTATCCTACACGCGCTTCCTGAGCGACCGGCTGAAGGTGAGCCTCTCGGGCTTTATGTCGCTGGCCCGCAACAACTACACCTACGTAGACCGCAACATGGTGGCTGAGCCGTTCTTCCGCCTGGCCAACGAAGGCAACCGGGGCGTTTATGTGCCGTTGAACACCATGCCGGCCAACGGCGCGGGCGACTGGCTGCAGGGCCGCGTCAGCCAGCGACTGGGCCGGGTGCTGGAACTGACCAGCGACGGCAAGGTGAACCAGTTTGCCGTGGTAGCCGACGCAACGTACCGCTACTTCCGCGACGGCGAGTTTACGGCCAGCTACACCTGGAACGATACCCGCGACAACACCTCTTACAACGGAAACGTGGCGAACACGGCTACGCTGGTTCAGCCCGTCCGCGACGACCCGCGCAACCTGAGCCGGATCACGTATTCCGACAACCAGTTCCGCCACAAGGTGGTCGTGTTCGGTACGCTGCCGACGTTCTACGGGGTTACGGTGGGTCTGCGGTACTCAGGCCTGGGCGGCACGCGCTACTCGCTGCTGTCGGGGGCAAACAGCAACGCCGATTTCGTGGCGGGGCAGAACGACCTGGCCTTTATCTTCGACCGCAACAGCGATGGCGTCCCGACCAACGTAAGGACCGGTCTGCAGGCAATTCTGGATAACCCGGATGCCAGCCAGAGCATCAAGGATTACATCCTCAAGTACGAAGGCCAGATTGCCGCGCGCAACGGGGGGATCAACGGCTTCTACGGCATCTTTGATATCCGCGCCAGCAAGCGGTTCCGGCTCTACCGCAACCACGCCATTGAAGTGTCGGCCGATATCTTCAACTTTGCTAACTTCCTGCGGAAAGACTGGGGCGTGAACCGCTCGCTGGGTACGCAGGCGCTGTACGGCCTGGGCATTCCGGCTACGGCCAATTCGCCGGCGGTTGCGCCCTTCGACCGGGTGAACCAGCGGTTTGTGTACCGCGTCAATACGGCAGGTATCGTCAATCCGTCGGGCGATCCCTACCAGATTCAGCTGGGCGCACGGTATAGTTTCTAAGGTAAAAACGTGAAGCGTATGCGGGTTAATGCATTGGTAATCGGACTCTTGCTGGCGCCTTCCCTGCTGCTGGCGCAGCACCGCCTGGATCGGCAGGGGCACCGGGGCAGCCGGGGCTTAATGCCGGAAAACACGGTGCCGGCCATGAAAAAAGCGCTGGATCTGGGCGTAGAAACGCTGGAACTGGACGTGGTCATCTCCAAAGACCAGCAGGTCGTAGTGTCGCACGATCCTTACATGGCGGCGGACATCAGCCTGAAGCCCGACGGAAGCCCCGTGACGGCCGGCGAGCAGAAGTCCATCAACCTGTACCAGCTGACCTACGCCGACATCAAACGGTACGATGTCGGCAGTAAGCCGCACCCCCAGTTTGGGCAGCAGCAGAAGCTGAAGGCGTACAAGCCGCTCCTGGCCGAGCTCATCGACTCGGTAGAAACCTACGCCCGGGCCAGAGGCGGCGCGATGCCCTGGTACAATATCGAGATCAAGTCGGCGCCGGCCTCCGACGGTGTGTATCATCCTGACCCGCAGACGTTCGTGCGGCTGGTCATGGAGGTTTGCGAAAGCCGGAAGCTCGCCGGCCGGTTCAACATTCAGTCGTTCGACGTCCGGCCGCTGCAGGTGCTGCACAAGCAGTATCCGGCGGTGCCCCTGGCTTACCTGACGGCTACGCCCAAATCGCTGGAAGAGCAACTGGCCCAACTCGGGTTTAAACCAGCCGTGTACAGCCCCTACTACAAACTGGTTACCCCGGAGCTGGTCAGCGATTGCCACCGGCAGGGCATGCGGATCATACCGTGGACGGTCAACACAAAGCCGGAAATCGACCAGCTGATCAGTCTGGGCGTGGACGGCATCATTACCGATTATCCGAACCTGTTTTAGCCGGTTTCAGGATTACCTGAGTACGAGCGGCGGTACCTCCTACAAGAAGAGGTACCGCCGCTGCTTTTTTGCGGCGGCTAAACCGAGGATGACACCCGCCGGTAGCGGGTTTCGGTGGCTTTATCTTCTTCGCCTTCCGGTGAAATGTTATAGGCGGTGATTCGGAGTTCGTCGTCGCCGATGAGTTCCAGCTCCGTTCGCCAGCCCCAGAACTGCTCGGTTTCGGGCGTTACATAGGCATAGCTGCCCAGTACATCGAAGGTATCCTGCCCCTTTTTGCCTTCCGAAAACAGCATGGCGGTACCCGTATGGAAACTGTCCAGCCAGATGCTTTGAAAGGAATTCATGCCGAGCTGATACCCGAAAATAGCCATTCCCTGGCAGGGCTGGTCCCCGACCCGGGAGGTGTATTCATGGAGGATAAACCGGCCGTCGAGTAAGGGTCGCATCGTGCCCCGGATGGGGGATTCGTCGGTTGGTGGGCCGGGCTCAAACCAGGTCTGGGTCGTGCCCTCCCAGGTGCCGGCCAGGCGGCTTAGGTAGTGATGGGCGCCGGATGATAGCGAAGAAACCAGTTGTTCATTCATGGGTAAGGGTCGGTCGGTTTTTGGGAAGATAAAGGATTCAGGCGTCATACGGAAACACCAGGCCTTGCCATACCCACTTCGGCCGCGGCCTAAACGCTTTTTCCCGCCGGACTTGCCGTAAGCCAAAAAAATATCAATAATTTTCAATCGCCATGTGGGGTGAGGGGGCGGATTCCCGTCTTAGAAGTACAGTTAACCCCTCCCGGCATGACCAAGCTGGATAGCATACCGCTCGTTACGCAACGCCCGACCGCTCCGTTTGGGCTTACTGGAATGGCCGAACCAACCCGCATGGATGATGAATTGCTGATCCGCCGCGCGTTTGAGGCCGACCCCCGACAGGGTTTCACCCTGCTGTTCCGTCGGTATTACCCCAACCTGTGCAACCACGCCGTCCGGCTGGTTTACTCCCGCCAGGTGGCCGAGGACCTGGTGGCCGAGGTGTTTACCAATTTCTGGCACAACCGCAGTGATGAGTTGATTACGGGCTCCTTCCGGGCGTACCTCTACCAGGCCGTCCGGTACCGGTCCTACAGCTACCTCAAGGCCGAGGCGGGCGTAGCGACCGGCGACGAAAGCCTGTTGGGGGAGGTGCCGGCTCCGATGACCTCCGATGCGCTCCTGTATTTCGATGAGCTCCAGCGGATCATCGAGCAGGCCGTGGCCACCCTGCCACCCCAGAGCCGGCGGGCCTTTCTGCTCAGCCGCTACGAAAGCAAAAAATACCCCGAAATCGCCGATGAACTGGGTATTTCGGTGAAGGCCGTCGAACGCCTGATCAGCCGGGCGCTGCTGCACCTGCGGTCGCATATCGGTCGCCACTGGCCGTGGATGCTGATTTTAACCACTTCCTGGCTGGCCTGAGGTGGGGTAGGCCCCCGTTTCTTCGTCTTGTTATAAACACCGATACCGTCATGCGCACACCGATTCCCAAACAGGTCCTGTTTGACTACTGGGCGGGAAACTCCACCCAACTGCAGCGGAAGCTGATCGAGGAATGGCTCAGCGATCCGGCAAACCACGAAGCCTACTACCGCTGGCTGGACGAATGGGAAGCCGGGCAGCCGCAGTTCCTGCCCGACGCCGACGCGGCCCTGGACCGGGTGCTGGCGACGCTCGATCAGCCTGCCCCGACCGCTCCGGCAGAGCCCGCCGCTCCGACGCCCGTTCTTCCGCTGCGGAACCGGTACCCCCTCTGGGCGGTAGCGGCCACCATTACGCTGGTGCTGGGGTTGCTGGGCTGGGCGTTCCGGCGGCCACTGCTGTATTCGACCTACGAAACCGCCTACGGAGAAACCCGGAGCTGGACGCTGGCCGACGGCAGCCGCGTCACACTCAACGCCAATTCGGCCCTGCAGGTGCCGCGCTTCGGCTGGCTGACGAGCCAGCGGGAAGTGTGGCTGAGGGGTGAAGGGGAATTCGATGTCGTCCACACCCGCGACCACCGGCCCTTCCGCGTCCGGACCGCCCAGCAACTGACCGTGGAGGTGCTGGGAACGGAATTCGTCGTGCTGGCCCGGCCCCGCGCCCAGAAGGTGGTCCTCAACCGCGGGCAGGTACGGGTGGCCTACCAGGCCCGGCAACCGCTGCTGATGAAGCCCGGCGATATCGTGGAAGTAAAGCCCGGCGGCCGGCTCGAAAAGCAGTTTACGCCCCAGCCCCAGCGCTACAGCGCCTGGAAAGACCACCGCTTTTACTTTGACCAGACTTCCCTGCAGGAAATCGCCGGGCTGGTCCAGGAACAGTTTGGGGTAACCGTAACGGTCGACTCGGCCCTGGCCGGGCGCCGCATCGCCGGCACGTTCCAGGCGCGGCAGGCGGATGACCTGCTGCAGGCCCTGGCCGCCCTCCTGAACGCAGAACTACAACCCGGACCCGATAACGCCCGTCACCTGGCCGTCCGGTCCCTTTAAGCCAAGCTCTAAACCCATTCGCTATGCAACGCCAACCTGTACTCGCCTCCCGCGGTGCCCTGCTGCTGCTGTGCGGTCTGATCGGCTGGCCCGCCTCCCAGGCGCAGCCCGTCGCGCTGGCCCGCCATACGGTCCAGGACCGCCCCGCTCCGCAGACGGCCGTTACCCGGCCGCTGAAGGACGTGCTCAACACGCTCAGCCGCACCCACGGCATCAACATTCTCTTCGAGGAAGCGACGGTCGAAAACATCCGCGTTTCGGAAGAGGTGCTCAAAACCAGCGGCCGCCTCGACCGCAAGCTGACCGAACTGCTGCGCCCCTACGGGCTGGTGCTCAAGCCCCAGGGTAAATCGGCCTACCTCATCGTGGCCGAGCCGGGCCGGCTGAAGCCGACCCGGCCCTCCGCCGCGGCTACGCTGCCGCTGGAGACCTCCCTGGGGCCGGTTTCGGAACTGCTGGCCCAGGCCTCGCCGCTGCGGCTGCCGGCCTCCGCCCCCGAAAAAGTCATCTCCGTCCAGGGCCAGGTAAAAGCCGCCAGCGGTACGGGCCTGCCCGGCGTGAACGTCACCCTCAAGGGAACCGTGCGGGGAACGACCACCGATGCCGAGGGCCGTTACCAGCTGAGCGTGCCCGATGCCGGGGCCGTGCTGGTCTTTTCCTTTATCGGCTACGAAAAAATGGAGGTGCCGGTGGGTAACCGGACGACCATCGACGTCACCCTGACCGAAAGCAGCAGCACCCTCGACGAGGTGGTGGTGACCGCCTTCGGCATCAAGCGGGAGCAGAAAGCCCTGGGCTACGCGTCCCAGAAGGTGGAAGGAACGAAGCTGACGGCCGTACCCAACACCAACCTGCTGAACGCCCTGCAGGGCAAGGCCGCCGGCGTGACCGTCCGGCTCAGCAGCGGAATGCCCGGCCGGGCGCCACAGGTGTCCATCCGTGGGGCCCGCTCCCTGACGGGCAGCAACCAGCCGCTGTACGTCGTCGACGGTCTGCCCGTCTCGGGTGGCGAACGGGCCATTGATTTCAACCCGGCCGACATTGAATCCATCGATATTCTGAAAGGACCGGCGGCATCAGCCCTCTACGGGCTGCGGGCCTCCAACGGGGTGATCGTCATCACCACCAAAAGCGGCAAGGCCAGCCAGAGCAAACCCAGCATTACCTTCGATACGCAGGTGAGCCAGGACCGGGTCAGCTTTCTGCCCGACCTGCAGATGGAATACGCCCAGGGCGATAACGGCGTCTTTAACCAGACGGGCCTGTTTAGCTGGGGCAGCCGCATCGACAAGATAGGCACCTACACCAACGCCCTGGGGCAGCCCGAGCAGGCGGCGGCCTACGATAACGACAAAGCCTTTTACCAGACCGGCAATACGCTCACCAGCAGCCTGGAAGTGGCCCAGGGTGGCAGCTTCGGTAACTACGCCGTCGGCATCGCCCAGACCAGCCAGAGCGGGATCGTCCCGAATTCGGGCCTGAACCGGACCAACTTCAAGATCAACGGACAGTTTACCCCCTACGAGCGCTTTAAGCTGGGTTTGTCGCTGAATTACAGCAACCTGAAGGTCGATGACTACCCCGACGAAGGCGGAAACCTGAGCTTTTTCCGGGGAATCACCGAAACCCCGCCTTCCTACAACCTGAAGGGCAAGCCCTATGCCGATCCGGCCAACCCGTTCCAGCAGATCTTTTTCCGGGCGGCGCAGAACAACCCGTACTGGATCATCAACAACAACTACCGCGATACAAAGACCAACCGCACCTTCGGGAACGTCTTTGCCGAATACCGGATCGCCCAGGGCCTGAAGGCCGTCTACCGCGTCGGGATCGACTACTTCGGTACGCGCCGGGTGAACTACCAGGAGCTGGGCACGGGGCCGGTCGGGCGGACCAACCCACCCAGCGGTGGTTTCCTCCAGCTGGTCAATACCCAGCAGAGCCAGCTGAACTCGAACCTCTTCCTGACGTACGATAAATCCTTCGGGGAAAACCTGACGGCCAATGTGATCGTGGGAAACGAAGTGTACGACATCCGCACGACCCAGGATCGCTCGGAAGGAAGCAATTTTGTGGCCGGCCGCTGGGCGAACCTGGCCAATGCCACCAACATCGCGGCTTTTACCAGCCTCACCCGCCAGCGGGTAGTGGGTTTCTACGGAAACATCAACCTGGGGTATAAGGACATGGTGTTCCTGTCGGCTTCCGGCCGAAACGACCTGGTATCGAACATGCCCGCCGCCAACCGCTCGTTTTTCTACCCCTCCCTGGGCCTGAGCGCGGTGGTGACCGAAATCGTGCCCGCCCTGCAGCGCTCGCTGACGTTCGCCAAGATCCGGGCCAATTTCGCCGAGGTGGGGCAGGCCGGACCGCTTTTTGTCAACGGCGTCGGGTACTCGCAACGGAACCCGAGCGGGCTCTGGACGGGGGCCTTTCAGTTTCCCTTCAACGGCATTACGAGCTTTAACCCCAGCCTGACGACCATCAATCCGGGAATCCGGCCCGAAAACACCCGCAGCTTCGAAGCCGGCTTTGAGCTCCGGTTCCTGCGCAACCGGGTGAGCATCGATTACACCTTTTTCCGCAGCCTGTCGGACGGGCAGATTCTGGCCGTACCCCTGCCGATCTCGACCGGGGCGACGAGCGAAATCCGGAACGCCGGTAAGCTGAGTTCAAAGGGCCACGAGGTGACCCTGACGGTGACGCCGGTCAAGACGGCGAAGCTGCAGTGGGACCTGACGACCAACTTCACCAATTACCGCACGATGGTCGAGAGCCTGCCGCAGGGCCTGAGCCGAATCATTCTGGCCGATCATAACGCGGGCCAGGTGATGACCGTGGCCGAAGTCGGGCATCCCTATCCCTCACTCTTCGGCCGGACCTACGCCCGCGATCCGCAGTCGGGGCAGATCGTGGTCAATGGCGTACCGGGCCAGGCCACCACGGGCATTCCGCTGCTGAACAACATTCCGCGGGTGGTAGCTACCCCGAACCCGGACTTTGAACTCAATTTCCTGAATACCCTCCGCCTGGGACGCGCCTCGCTCTCGTTTCAGCTGGACTGGCGCAAGGGCGGCTTTTTCTACTCCCATTCCCAGGCTGAATCCCGCTGGCGGGGCGTAGCGGCCGAAACGCTGAACCGGGAGGAAGAAGTTGTGATTCCCGGCAAGAAGGGACGCTTTGTGAACGGGCAACTGGTGGTGGAAGGGGATAACGACCTGAAGATTTTCCGGCAGGTTACCTATTACAACACCCTCTTCAACAACCTGGAAGCCCAGCTCAACGACGCTTCGTTTGTCCGCCTGCGGGAGGTGAACCTGAGCTTCGACCTGCCCACGACCTGGCTGCGGAAGACCCTGGGCATTGGCTCGGCCAGCGTCTACCTGACGGGCCGGAACCTCTTTCTGCTGACAAAAGCCTTTGTGGACCCGGAACTGAATATGACCAATCTGTCGGGCTCGAGTGTGGAAAACTCGGCGGGTATCGAAGTCGGCCAGCAACCCCAGACGCGGAGCTTCGGCGCGGGCCTGCGCATCAAATGGGAACCAAAACCTTAGTCCTGACCCCGGTATGAAACGCATTCATCTATTTACGGCCCTGCTGATCAGCTTTTTGCTGACGGCCTGCTCGGACGAAATTCTCAACGAGATTGATACCAATCCCAACCAACTGACCGATGCCCCGCTGAATACCCTGCTGCCCTCGGCCCTGATGACGACCGTCTACCAGGTGGCCGGCAGCTCCGCCGCCATCGGCAGCAGCAGCATGGCCGAGCTGACGGCCCTGACGGGGGTGACCAGCCGGATCCAGGGCGAAATCAGCCTCTACAACACCACCGGCTGGGAAGGTGGCTACATCGCCCTGGGCGCGCTGAAGGACATGCGTCGCAAAGCCGAGGCCGAGCAGAAATGGGGCTATGCCGCCATTGCCGATATCCTGACGGCCTACACCCTGGCCCATCTGACGGACCTCTTTGGGGACGTTCCCTACAGCCAGGCGCTGGCCGGCTCGGAATACCGCCAGCCCGCCTTCGACAAGGCCGAGACGCTCTATCCGGAAATGCAGAAACTGCTCGACAGCGGCATCCAACTGGCCGACCGGGCAACGACGGCCGGTCAGCGACCCGGGCGCGACGATCTGATTTTCGCCGGAAACATGACGCTCTGGAAAAAAACGGCCTACGGGCTGAAGGCCCGGCTTTTCAACCGGCTCAGCAACGTCAACCCGCAGCAGTCGGCCCAGCAGGCCCTGGCGGCCATTGCCAATTCCTTTGCCCCCAACGAATCCTTTACGGCTGCCATCTACACCAGCTCACCCAACAACGCCAACCCCCTGGCCAACGCCCAGAACACCCAGCCCCTGTCGGCCGTCGGGAACGGTATCATCAGTGCCATGCGGTTTTTCCTTAACGAATCGGAGGACATTACCGGGGATCCGCGGGCGGGCATCTGGTTTACCCGCATCGGCGGGCGCATCATCCCGGCACCCAACGGACGGGCGGCTACCGATATCACCATCGGCGGGACGCTCTACTCCAAGCCCCAGCACCTGCGGGAGCGGGCTGCTCCCCAGCCGCTGCTGACCTTTGCCGAGCTTAAATTCATCGAAGCCGAAGCGCATCTGCGGCTGGGCGACCGGGCCAAAGCCAATGCCGCCTACGAAGCGGCCGTAGCCAGCGCCCTCAGCCAGGCGGCGAGCTACAACCCCAGCCAGGCGCTGCCGGCGGCCCAGATCGCGGCCTATACCGGTCGGGCAAAGGTACTGCCCGGCGAGGCGGGGCTGACCCTCAACCACATCCTGCTCCAGAAGTACATCTTTTTCTTTGTCTTCCAGCCCATTGAAGCCTATAACGACGTGCGGCGGACGGCCATGCTGACGATGACCGACCCCGACGGCACGCCCAAGCGCCTGCCGTACCCGGATCTGGAGCGCGGCCGGAACGGGCAGACGCCGGCGACGATCAACGAACAGACCATGTACGATGCGGCGAATCGCCTTTTCTGGGCGAAACTCTGATCCGGCACCCCTGCCGTTTTCCTTCACGGCCCGGCAGATCCCCTGCCGGGTTTTCCTTACCCAGTCTTTATGAAAGCTTGTGTCTTCCTGCTGTGTTGGGGATGGCTCCTGGGCCAGGTTGCGGCTCAGCCCGTAGCCCAGCCCGCCAAACCCAGTCCCTACGGGGGTGTTATCTACGGCGCGACGCCGGCCGGCATCATGGCGGCCATCAGCGCCGCCGGGCAGGGCCATTCCGTCGCCCTGGTCGAAGAATACCCGCATATCGGCGGGCTTATGACGTCCGGGGTGGCCTTCACCGACTTCGTTTCCTTCGAAGTCCTCAGCGGCTCTTTCCTCGACTACACCCGCCGGGTGGAACGGTACTACGCCGAGCGGTACGGCAAGGATTCGCCCCAGGTGCGGGACAGCCACTGGGGAATCCACGCCGAGCCGAAGGTAACGGAACAGATTTTTCACCAAATGCTGGCCGAACACCCGCGCATCCGGCTGCTGACCAACCGCCGGCTCGTGCGGGTGGAAACCGAAGGGAACAAGTCTGAGTTGCGGCGCATCCGACGGGTGCAGGTGCAGGATCGGGCCAGCCAGCGCACGGAACTCATCAGCGGCCAGGTGTTTATCGACGCCACCTACGAGGGCGATCTGGCGGCTCTGGCCGGGGCCGAATACCGCGTCGGCCGCGAAAGCCAGCGGGAGTACGGCGAGCGCTACGCCGGACGGATCTTCACCCGCCAGGGTGTAATCCTCAACGGCAGCACCGGAGAGGGCGACCGCAAGATTCAGTCGTATAACTTCCGGCTCATCATGAGCCGCGATTCGGCCAACCGGCGGATGATCGAACCGCCGGCCGACTACCGCCGGGAAACCTACCTGCCGATGGTGCCGGTGCTGCAGTCGGGGCGTATCCGGAAAATCTTTACGCCTACACCCGACGGAATTATTCGGGAGCGGACCCTGCCCAACGGTAAGGCCGACATCAATGACATCAAAAACGCGCCGGTTCGGCTGGCGCTGCTGGGTCAGAATTACGACTATCCCGAAGGATCGCCGGCCGTGCGGGAGCGCATCATCCGGGCGCACCGCGACCATATTCTGGGCTTTCTGTACTTTATCCAGAACGACCCGGCCGTGCCCGACAGCCTGCGGCTGCCCGCCCGGGCCTGGGGACTGGCGCGGGATGAGTTCGTCGATAACGATAATTTCCCCTACCGCCTCTACGTCCGGGAAGCCCGGCGGGTGATGGGCGAATACGTCTTCACCGAAAAAGACACCTACCTGGCCCCGAACTCGGTGCGAACGGTGCTGAAGCCCGACGCCATCGCCATCGGCGACTACGCCCTGAACTGCCACGGCGTCAGCCCCCCGGGTGAACTGTATCCCGATATCACCGAAGGCGACTTCAACCACATTCCGCCGCCGTTTCAAATTCCGTACGGGACCATCGTGCCCCGCCGGCTGAGTAATCTGCTGGTGCCCGTGGCGCTGTCGGCGAGCCATGTGGGCTTCAGCGCCCTGCGGCTGGAACCGACATGGGCGATGCTGGGCCAGGCGGCCGGTCTGGCGGCCCATCTGGCCATCGGCGGGAATCAGGCCGTTCGGGCCATCAGCGTACCCCGGCTGCAGGAACTGCTGCACGGGGCGGGTGTCAACACGATCTATGCCTCGGATCTGACGGCCGATTCGCCTTATTTTCGGGCGGCGCAGTACTGGGGCACCCGCGGCCTTTTTCACGGGCTGGTGGATCCCAGGACGGCCCATCTCGTCTACCCGCCCAACTACGGCGATATGCAATACCGAAAGGCGTTTCCTTACCACGCGCTGGAGCCCGACCGTCCCATGGACGAAGCCCTGTCGACCAGCTGGCTGAGGCAGGCGGGCATCACCGATCCGGCGCTGCGCCAACGGGCGACGACGCTTTCCCGGGGGCAGTTCCTGAACGAACTTTACCAGCGGGTGGGAGGCCCCTCCGCCGTCACGGCTCCGAAAAAATCCCTGGCGAAACTGGCGCCGGATCGCTAGACCTGGGGTTCGGAACGTATTTTTTGTCTATCTCATCGGAAACCATTTGCCATGCGTCAACGCTTCTTCGTTTTTCTGCTCCTCAGCCTGCTGGTATCCGCTTTCCGGGGCCAGGCCCAGTCTCCTGCCTACGATGTGGTCGTCTACGGGGCCACGCCAGGCGGGATCGCGGCGGCCCTCAGCGGCGCCCGGGAAGGGGCCTCGGTGCTGCTGGTCGAAGAACTCAATCAGGTGGGCGGGCTGACCACCGGTGGCCTTTCCCACCCGGATTTTCGCACGCTGGAGTCGCTGCACGGCATTTACCGGGAATACATGCAGCGGTCGGAGACCCATTACCGCCGGACCTACGGGCCGGATTCGCCCCAGCTCAAACAGAGCTTCTACGGCACGCATGCCGAGCCGCACGTGGCCCGGAAGATTTTCGAGGACTGGCTGAAGGAATACCCCAAACTGACCCTGCACACGCGCCACCGGCTGCAGACCGTGCAGGTGCTGCGGGCGCCGGGTAAAGCGCCCAAGGTGACGGGGGCAACCTTTGTTCCGCTGGCCGGCGGCAAGCCCCTGGCAGTGCGGGGGGCGGTCTTCATAGACGGTACCTACGAAGGCGACCTGATGGAAGGCCGGCTGCGCCTACCGGATCGGCCGGGAAAGCCGCCAGACCTACGGCGAGCTGTTTGCCGGGAAGCTGTATTACCACGACGGCAAATTCATGCTCGGGAGTACGGGGGAGGGCGACCGGGCGATTCAGGCCTATAACTTCCGGGTCTGCATGACCGATAGCGCCGAAAACCGCCTGCCCATACCCCGGCCGGCCAGCTACGACCGAACCGTCTACCAGCCCCTGCTGGAAGCGATCCGGGCGGGAAAGATCAAGCGATTCGTGGATGAGGTCGTGAAATTTCAGTACATCCCCAACCGGAAAGCCGACGTCAACGACAAGCACTTTGCGGGCTCGATGAGCCTGTCGCGGCCGGGCTGGAGCCACGACTGGCCCGAGGCCTCGCCCGAGAAGCGGCAGCAGATCTACCAGCGGCACCTGGATTACACCCTGGGGCTGTTTTACTTCCTGCAGCACGATGCGGAGGTGCCCGAAGCCATCCGCCAGGAGGCCCTGGCCTGGGGGCTGCCAAAGGATGAATACGTCGATAACAACCATTTTACCCCCTCGCTCTACGTGCGGGAAGGCCGGCGGCTGGTCGGTACGTTTACTTTTCTGGAACAGCACTGCCAGCAGGCCCCGGGAACCGTGCGCGGCTACCGGCAGCCGGATGCCGTCGCGGTAGGGGACTATGGCCTCAATTCCCACGGCTGCGACGCCCCGCCGGCTTATCATCCGGGTATCCGCGACGGCGCTTACAGCATGTACTACAGCAACTTGCCGTATCAGGTGCCCTACGGGGTCATGGTCCCTAAGCTGGTCGACGGCCTGCTCGTGCCGGTGGCGGTATCCTCTTCCCACGTGGGCTATTCCGCCCTGCGCTACGAGCCGCCCTGGATGGCGCTGGGGCAGGCCGCGGGGCTGGCGGCCGTTCAGGCGATCCGGCAAAAGCAGGAGGTACGGCAGGTGGCGGTGCCGCAGCTCCAGGCCAGCCTGCACCGGCAGGGAGCGACGACCGCCTATTTCTCGGACCTGACGGCCCAGTCGCCTTACTTCCGGGCTTTTCAGTGGGCGGCCACCAACGGGCTGTACCACCAGGTCCCCGCCTGGGGCAGCGTGCCGTATGTCGATCATTTCGTCTCCATCATGGGGCAGTATACCCAACCCTTTCCCCACCACGCCGCCGGGGCCGACCAGCCCATGGACGAAGCCCTGGCCCGGCTCTGGCTCCGGCAGGCGGGCGTTTCCAGCGAACCCCTGCTGAAAGAAGCTACCAGCCTGAGCCGCGGCGCCTTTCTGCAGCGGCTGTATGAAGAAGCTAACCGGCTGAGCCAGAAAGACCCGAAGAAGAACTGGCCGCCAGTTCGGGAAACACGCCCGTAACGGGGCTTTGGTACAATGGAACACCTATTCATGGTTACCCACAATTGATATAGCGAATCGATCCCCCTCTTGCTACCGGGCCTGCTGACCGCGGCTCCAGGTGATGTAGTTTCCTGATGGAAAGCCAGTTCACCGCTGGCAGGCCGGATTGGTCAGCAGACTGTTTTTGATACCAGTGTAGCCGCCGCCCCGACCTACGTCGCCGGAGCTTTATCCGGCGCCGGATATAGCCAACTTTCTGGTAAAATTTTACAAATCGCAATCTGTATAGTTGACGTTTTTGATTTATTGTGTCAACTTTACGCAATTATAAAATGTGTCAAAACTACACCATTTGACACTTAAATGCCCGGGGACTGGATAAACCCCTTAGGCACACCCATCTGAAGCCATTCCTGAACCCTTTAACTGTATGCCTAAATTCTTCTTTTTGCGACCCTTGATGGGCTTATTGTCGATCCTCTCCGGGTTGGCGCTGGCCCAGCCGCCCCGCGGTCCGTTGGTGGCTTCGCCGCAGGTAAACCCCGACAAAACCATCACCTTCCGGTATCTTTCTCCCACGGCTAAGAGCGTGGAGTTAAGCGCGCAGTTTGAAAAAGGCCCGGTGGCTATGACCAAAGACGCCCAGGGCATCTGGAGCGTGACGGTCGGACCCGTCAAGCCCGACATTTACCCCTATAGCTTCCGGGTGAATGGCGTGACGGTCATGGACCCGGCCAACGTGGCTTTCTTTCCCAACGAGCGCTTCAAAGCCAGCCTCGTGGACGTCCCCGGCGATACGCCCCTGATTCACGCTATGCAGGATGTCCCCCACGGGACGATCACCTACGAGTACTACCCATCGATGGAGGGAACGACCGGTTCGCTGGTCGTATACACCCCACCGGGCTACGACAATAATCCGCGGCAGAAATACCCCGTCTACTACCTCATCAGCGGCACGACCGATACGGAAGAGACCTTTTTTAAAGTCGGCAGAACCAACCTGATTCTGGATAATCTGATCGCAGAAGGGAAGGCCAAACCGATGATCATTGTGATGCCCTACGGGAACATCGCCGCGCGGGTCGCCGAACAGAAAGGAGGGAGCAAGCCCGCCGACCCGACCGTGCGCGACGGGGCCGATGCGGTGAAACGGTCGACTGATTTTGCGGCGGATTTGGTCAAGCATGTGATTCCGTACGTGGAGAAAAACTACCGGGCCCTTCCAAACCGCGAAAACCGGGCCATTGGCGGCTTTTCGCGCGGGGGTGGTCAGACGCTGCGCACGGCCTTTGCTCACCTGGACCAGTTTGCCTGGGTGTGCGCCTACAGTTCGTACCTCTCGCCCCAGGAGATGGAGCGCAGCTACCCCGGCATTGTCAGCAATCCCCAACAGACCAACCAGCAGCTCAAACTCCTGTGGGTGAGCGTCGGCAGCGATGATTTTCTCTACAAGGGCACGGTGGAATTCATGGATTACCTCAAGGCCAAACAGGTGAATTTCAAAAGCCTGATTACCGACGGTGGCCATACCTGGATGAACGTGAAAACCTACGTTGCCGCCACCACGCCGCTCCTGTTCCGCTAAACCCCAATCGAACCATGAAAACGTTCAAACCGACTGGAGCTGATTTCACTCTTTGCCGAGCGCGGCCCGCTCTTTCGCTCTTTCATTCTTTCACTCTTTATTGTGGCCTACTACTCTGTTCATCGCTAACGCTCCTGGCCCAGCAGCGCCCACCGGCCATCAGTTCCCCCGAGGTGCACCCCGACCACCGCATTACGTTCCGGTATTTCTCCCGGACGGCGAAGGAAGTGAAGGTTTCCGGCGAGTTTCTGAAGGCACCGGTCGCCATGACGAAGGATACCGCGGGTATCTGGAGCGTCACGGTCGGTCCCGTCCAGCCCGACATCTACCCCTATAGCTTCTCGGTCGACAGCGTCCAGCTCGCCGACCCGAACAATACGTACGTCTTCGCCAACGAACGCTTCAAGCGGAGCATCGTCGACGTACCCGGCGACCGGCCCCTGCTGCACGCGCTGCAAAATGTACCCCACGGCAAAATCAGCTACCGGTACTACAAATCCGGTACGCTGGGCACGACGCGGCAACTGCTCGTGTACACGCCGCCCGGCTTCGACCCCAACGCCAGGACGAACTACCCGGTGCTGTACCTGATTCACGGCGGCTCCGATACCGAAGAAACCTGGACGAAAGTAGGCCGGGCCAACCTGATTGCCGATAACCTGATCGCACAGGGCAAAGCCAGGCCGATGCTGATCGTAATGCCCTACGGGAACGTCCGCCCCGCGCCCATGGGCGATTTTACCAAAGAGATGGTGGCCGACATTCTCCCGTTTATCGAAGCCAATTACCCGGTGGTGAAGGAAAACAAAGGCCGGGCGGTAGCGGGGTTCTCGGTGGGTGGCGGGCAGACGCTGAACATCGGCCTGACCAACCCCGATAAGTTTGCCTACGTATGTTCGTACGCTCCCTACACGGCTACCGAGGAGTTCCAGAAGAACTTTGCCAACTGGTCGCCGGATGCCAGCAGGCTCAATCGCCAGCTGAAATTATTTACCATCCACGTAGGCACGGACGATTTTCTTTACGAATCCGTGAAAAAGAACATCGCCTTTTTCGAAGGAAAGAACATCCGGACCAAAAATTACATCGTACCAGGCGGACATACCTGGATGAATTGCCGGCAGTACCTGGCTACGACCCTGCAGGAGTTGTTCAATTAGTTGACGCTTGACGTTTGACGTTTGACATTGGACTGCTTTAGTCAAACGTCATAAGTCAAACGTCAAATGTCATAAGAAAACCAAACCCTTACCTCCATGATTCGTACCCTATTAACGACCGTGTTCGCCCTGGCGCTGAGCAGCGCCGCCTGCCTGGCGCAGGCCAGTCAGCCCGCCATCGCGGAGGACTTTAAACCGTCTACGCTCAACCAGCCGGGGCAGGAATACCCGCAGGTCAACTCCCAGGGCTACGCCCGCTTCCGGATTCATGCTCCCAAAGCCGATAGCGTGCGGGTGAGCCTGGGGCTGGGCGGCCGGGGCGGGACCATCCTTACCAAAGGGGCCGACGGCTACTGGACCGGCACCACGGCGGGGCCGATGGACGAAGGCTTCCACTACTACAATGTCACGGTCGACGGCGGCAAGTTCAACGACCCCGGCACGCTGAATTTCTACGGCTCCGTGCGCTGGGAAAGCGGCATCGAGATTCCAGCCCACGACCAGGACTTCTACGCGCTGAAGGACGTGCCCCACGGGAAGGTCCAGCAGATCCTTTTCCCGTCGCCGAGCACCCAGACGTCGCGGCGGGCCTTCGTCTACACGCCGCCGGGCTACGATCAGGAACGGTCCAAAAAGTATCCGGTGCTTTATCTGCAGCACGGCTGGGGCGAGGACGAAACGGCCTGGAGCAACCAGGGACGCGCCAACCTGATCATGGACAACCTCATCGCCGAGGGGAAAATCAAGCCGTTTATCATCGTGATGACCTACGGCATGACCAACGAGGTGAAATGGGGCCGGATTCGCGACTTTAAGATCGACGCCTTCCAGACGGTGCTGACCAGCGAGCTGATTCCCTACGTCGACGCCAATTTCCGGACCCTGGCCAACCGCAACAACCGGGCGATGGCGGGGCTGTCGATGGGCGGTATGGAAACCCGGCTGATTACGCTCAACAAGCCGGAACTGTTTGGCTACTACGGCCTGCTCAGCGGAGGCGTTTACAACCCGGACGATCTGAAGGATAAGCCCAAACCCAGGCTCGTTTTCCTGAGCTGCGGCAGCAAGGAACGGCCCGATGGCGTCAAAAAAGCGACCGACGACCTCAAAGCCGCCGGTTACAACGCGGTTTCGTACATCTCCGACAAAACGGCCCACGAATTCCAGACCTGGCGGCGGAGTTTGTACCAGCTGGCTCCGCTGCTGTTTAACTGAGGCGTATAATAGTTTAGGGTTTAGGGTTTAGCGTTTATAGTTGGCTCCGCCTTCTAGTCAGCTTATCAGCGGCATCAACCGCTGCGGCAGAGCCAACCATAAACCATAAACGCTAAACCCTAAACCATAACCAAGATCCTATGAACAAAGCCATATCACGCAAAAGAGCATGCCTGGGGCTGATTGCGTTGCTGTTGTTGGGCGGAGAGGCCTTTGCCCAGCCTGCGGAGCAGGAAGCACCCAAAGGGTTCGACGAGCCCCAGACCGGCATTCCGACCGGGAAGCTCGATACGATCCGGTACGTATCCAAAACGGTCGGGACAACCCGCAAGGCGCTGGTCTATACCCCGCCGGGCTTCAACAAAAAAACCAAATACCCGGTCCTGTACCTGCTGCACGGCATTGGGGGCGACGAAAAGGAGTGGCTGAACGGTGGGAAACCGCAGGTGATTCTCGACAACCTTTACGCCCGGAAAAAGCTGGCTCCGATGATTGTGGTCATGCCCAACGGCCGGGCCATGAAAGACGACCGGGCGATCGGCAACGTCTTCGACCGGGAGAAGGTGGAAGCCTTCGCGACCTTCGAAAAGGATCTGCTCAACGACCTCATTCCGTATATCGACAAAAAATACCCGACCCTGACCGACCGCGAGAGCCGGGCTATTGTCGGGCTGTCGATGGGCGGGGGGCAGTCGCTGAACTTCGGGCTGGGTAATTTGGATCGGTTCGCCTGGGTGGGCGGCTTTTCTTCGGCCCCCAACACCCGCCGCCCCGAAGAGCTGCTGCCCGATCCGGCGGGGGCCAAAGCGAAGCTGAAACTGCTCTGGATTTCCTGCGGGGATGCCGACGGCCTGATTACCTTCAGCAAGCGCACCCACGATTATCTCTTCCAGCATAATGTCCCGCACGTCTACTACGTCGAACCCGGCGGCCACGATTTCAAGGTCTGGAAAAACGGGCTGTATATGTTCTCCCAGTTTCTCTTCAAACCGGTGGACAACGCCTCTCTGACGAAGTACACCGTCCTGGGCAGTCCGGCGGCGACCAACGTGCGCAGTGCGAAGTACCCGCAGATCCTGCCCGATAACCGGGTGGTGTTTCGGGTCAAAGCGCCGAACGCGCAGAAGGTGCAGGTCGATCTGGGCAAAAAGTACGACATGGTGAAAGACACCAGCGGGTTCTGGACCGTCACGACCGATTCCGTCAGCCGGGGGTTTCATTATTATTCGCTGCTGGTCGACGGCCTGGCCCTGGCGGACCCGGCCAGCGAGACCTTCTACGGCATGGGACGCATGGCCAGCGGCCTTGAAATCCCGGACCGCGACGGCGCGTTCTACGCCCTGAACGACGTTCCCCACGGCGATATCCGCCGTAAGCGCTACCTGTCGAAAGCCTCGAATACCTGGCGGGAATTGTACGTCTACACCCCACCGGGCTACGATCAGTCTACGGAAAAATACCCGGTCCTGTACCTGCTGCATGGCGGGGGTGAAGACCAGCGCGGCTGGGCAACCCAGGGCAAAACCGACCTGATTCTCGATAACCTGATTGCGGCCCAAAAGGCCAAACCGATGCTGGTGGTGATGCTCGACGGGAACATGAGTAGCCCCGGCGGCCCCGCGGGCTTTAACGAGAACGTCCTGCGGGCCTTCGAGAACGAGCTGAAGCAGGGCGCGATTCCCTTTGTCGAAAGTCAGTTCCGGGTGCAATCCGACGCGAAGAACCGGGCCTTAGCGGGCCTGTCGATGGGTGGGTTACAGACGCTCTATGCGGGGATCAAAAACACGAACCTGTTCTCCGCCCTCGGCGTGTTCAGCTCGGGCTGGTTTGCCAATAACCCGAAGTTATCTGACCCGCAGTATGCCTTCATGGAGGAAAACGCCGCGACCATCAACGGCAACCTGAAAAATCTGTGGATTTCGATGGGCGGGAAGGAAGACATCGCCTGGCAGAATTGTCAGGTGATGATGAAGAAGTTTGACGAAATGGGCATCAAGTACCAGTACAGCGAATACGCCGGCGGACATACCTGGCCGGTCTGGCGGCATGACCTGTTTCAGTTTGGTCAGGTGTTGTTTCGGTAAAAAGAGAAAAGACACAAGACAAGAGACAAAAGCAAGTAGACCCTTAAACGGTTGGTTATGGCTATGAAAAGACAAACTACTTATACCGCCGCGCTGCTCCTGCTGGGGCTGACGGGCGCCTTCGGGCAGAAAACGCCTTCGCTGAAAGACGCTTTTCGCCGGGATTTCGGCATTGGGGCGGCGCTGAATCTCGCCCAGATCGAGGAGCGTGACCCGCAGATGACGGCTTTCATTGCGCGGCATTTTAACATGGCCACGCCCGAAAACATCATGAAGTCGGCCCTGATCCACCCGAAATGGGATACCTATAACTTCGAGCCATCGGATAAACTGGTGGCATTCGGGAAGAAACACAACATCAGAATCAACGGCCATACGCTGATCTGGCACAGCCAGTTACCGCCCTACCTGCGCGGGATGAAGAGCACGGATTCGGTCCGGGCCTTTTTCACGGACCACATCCGGACGGTGGCCGGGCGCTATGACGGTAAAATCCTGTCCTGGGACGTCGTAAACGAAGCGCTCAACGAAGACGGGACGATGCGCAAGACCATCTTTCTGGAGCACCTGGGCGACGACTACGTCACGGAAGCCTTCCGCCTGGCGCAGCAGGCCGCCCCAAAGACCGAACTCTACTACAACGACTACAACAACGAGCAGCCGGCCAAGCGCGCGGGCTGCATCACCCTGATCAAAAAGATTCAGGCGGCCGGGGTGCGCATCGACGGCGTCGGCATCCAGGGCCACTGGCACGTCGGGCGGGTTCCCCTGAAAGACATCGAGGAGAGCATTCAGGCCTACGCCGCCCTGGGGCTGAAGGTCATGTTTACCGAACTGGATATTGAAGTCCTGCCCCGCAACTTCCAGGGCGCGGAGGTCAGCCAGCAGATGACGGGCAATGCCGCTGCCAATCCCTATCCCGACGGTCTGCCCGAGGCCGTGCAGCAGCAGCTGGCCGCCGATTACGAAGCCCTGTTCAAACTCTTCCGGAAGCATAAGGACCACGTCACCCGCGTTACTTTCTGGGGCGTCAACGACGGAAATAGCTGGCTCAACAACTGGCCCGTCCGCGGCCGGACCAACTATCCGCTCCTGTTCGACCGGAATAACCAGCCGAAGCCCGCTTTTTACCGGGTGGTGGCGCTGGGGCGGTAGGCCTTCGGGAAACTACTCCCGCTTCAGGCTATCCACGGGGTTGGTCAGGGCCGCTTTCACCGCCTGAAAACTGACCGTTGCCAGGGCGATCAGGACCGCCGAGGCGCCCGCCAGGACGAACATCCACCCATCGATGGCTACTTTATAGGCAAAGCCTTCCAGCCAGCGATCGACGGCATACCAGGCGAACAGAAAGGCAAAGACCAGCGCCAGCAGGACGGGTTTGAGAAAGTCGCGTGACAGCAGGGCTACCAGATTCGTCAGGCTGGCCCCCAGGACCTTGCGAATGCCGATTTCCCGGGTTCGCCGCTGGACAGCAAAGGTGGCCAGCCCGAACAGGCCCAGGCAGGCGATCAGGATGGTCAGGCCCGAAAACCAGCCGATCAGCTTCAGCATGGTCTCTTCCCGGCGGTACTGCCGGTTATAGGAGTCGTCCAGAAAGGTGTAGGAAAAAGGCCGGTCGGGGACCAGCCCATGCCAGGCCTGCTGGATGACCGCCAGATGCTGCGGCTTTGCGCGCACCAGCAGGGATACCGGCCGATCGCCGCCGTAATAGATCAGCAGGGGCTCGATGGCATGGTGCAGCGACTGATAATGAAAGTCCTTGACCACCCCGATCACGCGGGCCGTGAGCGAGTCGCTGGCGGAAGGGTTAATCTTGCGGCCAACGGCTTCGGTCCAGCCCATCCACTTCACGAAGGCTTCGTTCACCAGCACCTGGTGCTCCCGGTCGGCGGGGCCGGTAAAGTTCCGTCCTGCCAGCAGTTTAAGATTCAATACATCCAGGTAGGATTCGTCGATCAGGGCGGTATTGATGAACAGGTTGACTTTCTGACCGTCGGTTTCTTTGACGAAGGAGGCCTTAAAGCCCATGTTGACCGGTGGATGCCCCGAGGACACGGCCCCGATCCGGCTGTCGGAGGCCAGGATCTGCCGTAAAGCCGGCATTTTCTGCCGGATGGCGTCTTCGTCCGGGACGTGCAGAATCAGGACCTGCTCCCGCTGAAAACCCCGATTTTTGGTCCGCAGAAACGTCAGCTGCTCCTGCATCACCAGCGTCCCTACCATCAGGGCAATGGCGATGCTGAATTGAATGACGACCAATCCCTGCTGCGCCAGGGGCTTCCGGGCGCCCGTGGCCGGCCCTTTCAGGATCCGGGTAGGCTCCAGGCCGGATAGGTAGAGGGCCGGGTAGCTGCTGGTCAGTAACCCGACCAGGGTCAGGGCAGCCAACAGCCCCGCCACCAGCGGCCAGCGCCAGCTCGACAGGGTACTGCCGTAGGATTCGGTAACCGACTGGAAGTAAGGGCCTGCTGCTGCACTGAGGACCACGGCCAGCAAAGCGCTGAGGCCGATGAGCACCGCCGATTCGGCGATGAAGCGAAAGGCCAGTTGCGGCCTGCCGGCGCCGAGCACCTTGCGGACCCCCACTTCTTTATGCCGGTCGATGGACTGGGCAATGTACAGATTGACGTAGTTGATGCAGGCGATCAGCAGCAGCAGGCCGGCAATCGCGGCCAGCACCAGCAGGGCCGTGCGGTTGCCTTTGGGCGTGTCTTCCTGGAGTCCCTCCGTGAAATGAAGCTCGGTTAAGGGCTGAATCTGGTTGTTGACCGAAAAGTCGAACACGCCCAGGGCCTTGATTTTGGCCCCGAAGTAAGCCTCGGAGAACCGGGTCAGCTTCGGCCCCAGCGTGGCGGCCTGCCCGGGCGTTCCCAGGAGCAGGTAGGTGTAACAGGCCGTGTTGAGCCAGTCGTCAGCTTCTTCCGCGGAGGATCGCCAGGACAGCAGCGACGTAAAGCGCAGGTCCGAATGCGAAGGGACGTCGGCCAGCAGACCCGTCACCCGGAAGGCTTCGCCGTTGAGCTGCAGCAGTTTTCCCAGGGGAGAGCTGCGGCCAAAATATTTTTGTGCCAGCGACTCGGTCAGGACGATGCTGTTGGGCCGGTTCAGGGCCGTTGAATCGCCCTGCAGCAGGCGGTAGGAAAACACCGTCAGCACGGACGGATCCGCGGCCATCACGTCCTTGAGGTCGACCAGCTCCTGGCCGTTGCGCAGGGTAACCGGTACCGGTTTAAGGCGGACTACCTCCCGGACCTCCGCAAAATTCTGTTTGATCAGCGGGCCGATCGCAACGCCTGTCCGGGCGATACCGTCATTGGACCCATTGGCTTTGACGCGGGTAATGACCCGGTAAATGGAATCCGCCCGCTGGTGGAAGCGGTCATAGTTCAGCTCGTGCCAGACGTGCGATACGATCAGCAGGCTGGCCGTCAGCCCGATGGTCAGCCCCAGCAGATTGATCAGGGAAAACACCCGGTGATTGAGCAGGTTGCGGAAGGTGATGGTTAGATAATGACGGAGCATACCGGGGCTTCAGAATGGAGAGTAAAAGCGTTCGATCGTCGCCAGTGGCTTCACAAGCACCGGAAAAGGCGCCAAGCAGCCACCGTCTGAGGATTAAAAAACGGGTTTATCAGGCAACGAGGCGGTAAGGTAGCCAAATGCCGGATTGGCCGGTATCGGTTAACAAATTTTAAGAAGGACGCACCCGGGCAAGCCGCCGCATTGAGCGAGATTAAGCATCTGAGAGGGCCTAATCAATAAAGGATTATCCGGCTTGCCAGGGCATTACAGAAAGCCGCTGTCTATATTTCCGCCGGATCCGTCTTCGCCCGGACCCATCTTTCCCATGAACCAGAAGTTGGCGAAACGACCGGCACCGGATAGTATCCACTTCCGGAAGCCCGTCTTTTCCAACCCGGCACTGGCACGCGGGCCGGGCGGCATCAGTAATACTCCAAATCAAAGACACTCCCGTTCTGGACCATCCGGCTGGGCTGGCCATCCGCGCGGTACTCATAGCGGAAGCCCGGCATCAGTTGATTGTTGGGGCTCAAAAACAGGGGCGAAGTATAATAAACCGTGTTGACGTAGGGATTCCGGCCATTATCGTAGGTATAGGTAAAGGTGCGGTCCGAAAGCTCCGGGGAGGCCACGCTGCTTTGCTCCCGAAGGGCGATCACGTTGCCGCGGGCATCGTAGGTGAGCGTCTGGGTCTGGGTTAAGGTGCCCTGGGCGTCGTACCGCCGCAGGGTCACCAGCTGGCCCCGGGCGTTGTATTCAAGAACGCTCCGGCTGCGGAAGTCCCAGCTGCCGTTCAGCGAGAGGTAGGACCGGCTTTCGGTAACCCGCCCGGCGGCGTCGGTAGTCAGGTCCTCGTAGCTCGTCCATGCCAGCGGGCCGGTGCAGGTTGATAAACTGGAGAAGCCGCAATTATTGGAAAAGTGCTGGACAAAGCGCAGGCGGCCCGCCGCATCATACCGGTATTGAACGGCCGATCCGACGGCTCCGAGCCGGAACAGTCGCCATTCCAGCAGTTGGCCGCGCTCGTTATAACGCCATTCGCCGCTGGTTTTTCCGCCGCTGCTTTCGCGTTTAAGCCGACCGGCAACCGGACTGCCCTCCGCCGGCTGATAGGTGGTTGGTAGCTGAGCCAGGGAAGTGACCGGCGCGTTCAGGGGTAAGACGTCCGACGGTTCCCGGCAGCCAGCTTCCAGAAGCAGCAGACTCGCCAACGTAAGCAGGTAGCGCATGGGTAAAGGTATCTGGATCGGAATATAGGGCAAAGACCCGGCTGAGCGCCAAACGGTTGGAAGGAGCCCGGCCGGGAGTGGGGTCAAATCTTCTTGAAGGTAACCTGTTCAAACGTGCCGTTGGTGATGGTCACCACGTCGCCGGGCGTGGCCTTCAGCTTCATGGGGTCAAAGCGCTCGCCTTTGAAGGAGAAAGTACCGGAGATCGTTCGGGTAGCGGCATCGTAACGGGTGATGGTCAGCGTGCCCGATTTGGCGACGTAGTACGGCTTGGTGCCGGGTAGCATCTTTTCCGGATAGTAAAAGCCTTTCACGTTGTCCGTTGTGCCGTCGATGGGAAAGGTTACCGGCACCTTTGCCAGATCTTTTCGGTAAATCTCCAGCATCAGGTCGACCTTGGGCGTTTCCGCCGTGAGGGTGATGACGTTCATCATCGTGAACGTACTGGCCGGACTAACCTTGGAGGCGACGGGCGAACCGTTGACCGAATAGGGAAACGAGCCGGGCGCGGGAGCAGCGCTGACGAATGCGACAAGCAGCGCCAGAGCGGCGAGGCTGAAGCGGCAGGAAGGGAACATGCTTATTGGGGATATGGTGAGAACTGGGTTGCACCGGGGTTCTGCCCAATATACAAAAAAGACAAATTGTCCGGATAGCGGGTGTTTCGGGGTGTAACCGCTTTACGGCCGCGTTAAACAGCGTTTAACCGCAACCGATGGGGTAAACAGGCTCCGAACTTGCCTTTATCGGAAAAGTAACCACTCGCCTTGAAGGACCGGCGTCCCCCGGCGGGAAACACCCATCCGGAACCCTTTCTTAAATCCAGTTCGAATGAGCCTGCTAGTCCGAATCGTCGCTGTCCTTGCCCCGGGTCTGATTGGATGCCTCCTGGCCGCCGCAGCCGAGGCCCAGCCTTCCGCCAAACCCGTACGCCCCCGCATCGTGGTGACGGCGGATCCGGAGCTCGACGACAACAACTCCCTTATCCGGTTTCTGCTCTACAGCAGCGATGTAACCGTCGAAGGCCTGGTTTACGCCAGCAGCCAGTTTCACTGGAAAGGCGACGGAAAGGGGACCCGCTGGTACGTGCCGGGCCGGGAGTATTCGCGCTTTGGCCTTAACCTCTGCCCCTGTGAGTCGTGGCGCTGGGCCAAAGACGAACGCTTCATCCACGATGCCGTCGAAGCCTACGCCAAAGTGTACCCGAACCTGAAGGTTCATAACCCCGATTACCCGGCTCCGGAAGCCCTGAAGGCCAAGATTCGGTACGGCAACATTGAATTCGACGGGGATTTCTCCAAAGATACGCCGGGTTCGGACCTGATTCGTTCGCTGATTCTGGATGATAAGCCCGGCCCCCTGTTCCTGGCGGCCTGGGGCGGGCAGAGCACCATCGCCCGGGCGCTGAAGTCCATTCAGGAGCAGTACGAATACACCACCGGCTGGGAGGCGCTCAAGGCGAAAATCTCCCGGAAAGTCGTGCTGCTGCCGTCGGGCGACCAGGATGATACCTACGCGACCTACATCCGGCCAAACTGGCCCCAGATCGAGTACCGGCAGTTTCGGGGCGGACCCAATTACGGTTACGGGGCGCAGTTGGGCGCCAAACCGGAGAATGCGCCGTTTCTGACCTCTGCCTGGATGAAGGAGAACGTCTCGGACCGGGGCCCGTTGGGGGCTTTGTACCGGGTGTGGGGCGACGGCAAACAGATGGTCAAAGACGACCGCCTCGACTATTTTGGCCTGGCGGGGTATACCGGCGAGGAGCTTAAAAAAATGGGTTACGTGGTCTGGATGCCCGTGCAGGCGAAAGGCTCCTGGCTTGGGGAAGGCGACAACCCGACCTTCATGAACCTGCTGGGGAACGGCCTGCGCGCCTACGAAGCGGGCGGGTACGGTGGCTGGGGCGGCCGCTCGCTGCAGGATGCCTCGGCCCGGTCGGCGTTTTCGGCTTTTGCCTCCCCCGATACCAGTACCAGCGCCATGGTCAACGCCCTGAGCACGGCCAACACCCGCTCCGCCGAATCGACCTATCCGAATTTCTTCCCGCAGGCCCAGCGGGATTTTGCGGCCCGGCTGAAATGGTCGGTAACGCCCAAATTCGCCGATGCTAACCACGAACCGGTGGTCCGGATCGTCGGGCCGTTGACCATAGCGGCGACGGCTGGTCAGAAAATCCGGCTCCATGGTGCCGTATCGGACCCCGACGGCCACGCCACGACGGTCCGGTGGTGGTCGTTCCCGGTCGGCAGCTACACCCGTCCGGTGGCCATCACCAGTCCCGAGTCGGCCCAGACCGAAGTGCAGATTCCGCAGGATGCCCAGGACGGGCAAACGATTCACCTCATTCTGGAAGCCACCGACAACGGAACGCCCGCGCTGACGCGGTATCAGCGGGTCATTGTTACCGTACGAGGCCGGTAATGGGGGCTTGCAGTCGGCAGCGCAACGACCGGTGACGGTGCAATAGCCAACCAGGCAGTCTGAAGGCAATGAAATGTCGTGTCTGCGCCAAATCCTTTCCGCATACTTATGCCTATGCAAACGGTTAAATCAGCAATCTGCTTCCTGGTTGGTCAGCTTCTGGTGCCTTCCTCGTTCGGACAGGCTCTGAGCGATAGCTTACTGCTGGAGAAAATCAAAACCGCCGCGGCCAGTCATTCCTCCATCTCACCCACGATTACCGCCCTGGCCGACCTCCACGGACCTCGCCTGCTGGGAACGATCAATTATTTTAAGTCAGCGGCCTGGGCAAAGCAACAACTAATCGCCTTTGGGGCCGACACGGCTTACTTTCAATCCTTCGACAAACAGTTTCGGGGCTGGAAGGTCAACTCGTTTAACGTAGAAATGACCGCCCCCGCCTACATGCATCTGGCGGCCTATCCGCAGGCTTATACCAGGGCCACCAAAGGAACGGTTTCGGGGCCGGTGGTGCTGCTGGAAGCGATGGATGAGCTGAACAGTCTGAAGGGAAAGCTCAAAAACAAGATCCTGTTGTTGGGTCAGGACTATCGTTCCTTTACGGCCAGCCAGAAAATCTATTCGGACCTGCTCCGGCAGGAGTTGTTAACACAAGCCGCCGCTAATCCCGATCCCAACGACTTGCTGATTGGCTATCACAGCAGACGCTCTACGCAGCAAGCCATCATTGCCCAGGAACGAAGAAGGGAGGAAATGAAGCCTTTCTTTCAGTTTTGTGAAAAAGAAGGAGTCCTTGCCATCATCGAGCCCAGCGACTACCCCTACGGCATTTTGCACATCGATGGGAACCGGAATTTTCCCTCTTACCGAAAGGTGAATGAGATAAAGCCCGTTGCCTCGTTTGTCATTGCCAATGAACATTTTGGAAGGCTGGTACGGCTCATCAAACAAAACATGACCCCCATTTTAAAGCTGCACCTGGACGCCATCTACAATTACAATCCGGAGTATAATGTAAACGTTATCGCCGATATCCAGGGCGCCGATCCGGCCTTGAGCAGGGAACAGGTCATGATCGGGGCTCATCTGGACTCCTGGCATGGCGGTACCGGGGCGGTCGATAACGCAGCCGGCTGTGCCGTGATGATCGAGGCCATTCGTTTACTGAAGGCGGCGGGCTTAACCCCCCGAAGGACCATTAAAATCGCCCTTTGGGGTGGAGAAGAACAGGTGTTCGCCGGATCGTTGGCGTATGTTAACAATCGGGTCGGCGATTTGATGAACGGGCAGCCGAAACCGGATTTTTCGACCCTATCCGCTTACTTTAACCTGGATAACGGCACGGGGAAAATCAGGGGCATCTACGCGCAGGGGAACACGAAGGTAAAGCCGATATTGGAGGAGTATTTAGCGCCGTTCAAAAAGGAGGGCAATGGGACCGTCACCATCCAGAACAGCAATCAAACCGACCATGAGCTGTTTGACGCCTTAAATATTCCGGCCTTTCAGTTTATTCAGGAGCCGCTAAACTACCTGTCGGCCATTCACCATACCAATATGGATGTGGCGGATTATGTCAACCGCCCTGACCTAAGGGAAAACGCCGTTATGGTGGCCTTCCTGGCTTATAAAGTGGCCATGAGGGACAGCCTGTTGCCCCGGCGGGATTATATCAGCGTGCTGCCCAGCCGGAAGGGGAATACCACCTTTTTCTTGCAGGGGTTCGAGAAGGCCAGGTCGGTTTCGCTGGTCAGTGATTTCAATAACTGGAACATGTTCGGCACGCCCCTGGCCAAAGTAAATGGGAGATGGACCTGCCAGCTGGACCTGCCCAAAGGGCGGTATTTGTATAAGTATATCGTGGATGGCGATTGGACGGCCGACCCCAAAACCCCTCCGGATAAACTCTTGCGGGATGGGAAAGGGCATGCGGGCCTGACCGAGTTAATTGTAGAATAAGGCAGGGAAGGGGGCTGCCAAACATCAGACAATTCGTCGACAGACTCCTTTAGCCGCTGGGCTGCAGCTCTTCAGGTTGGCAGGCCCTCACTCCGGCTGGATGCCCTTTCGGATGAGTGCGTTGCCGTTTTTTTCGCCCGCCAGGCCAGGGCAACCACAAACCCGAAATACCCCAGAAAGGAAAAGCGCTGAGCCAGCGCCGGCATGTCCGGCGGCGTGAGCACCATTAGCAGAACCACCCCCACCGGGAGCATCGACAGCGGCCAGGCCAGGTTTCGCCAGGCAGGTTCGGACCGGAGCGCCCGCCAGCTGGCAAGGGTGCACAGGATCCAGGCCAGTCCGCTGCCCAGCGATCCGAGGGTGTGTAAAACGCTGACCGGTGCCTGCCGATTGGCCATGTCCATGGGGAAAACACCGGCCATCGCCATCAGTAAACCCGATAAGGCCAGCATCCCGGTAAAAAACCGGTGCCGACCGGGCCAGTGCTTCCGCAACCCCACGGAAAAATAAGCAATCAGCAGGCCCGGCAGGATATAGCCGGCCAGATTGAACAACCAGCGCCGGGGGGCGTCCAGACTGCCGAGCTCACTGACCGCTTTATGGAGATGGTCGTAGCCATCGGTTCTCAGGGCAGCCATTCCAACAATGATTAAGGTGCTGAGAATGGGGCCAGTTAGCCCCGCCCAGGCGTATCGCGTATGCATGCGTCTTTTTTTGGCAAACGTCCTGCAATCTTGTCCCAATTTTTTTGACGCAGATCAAAAAGCGGCCCGAATGCGGCTGAGGGTTTCCTGGGTAATGCCCAGGTAGGAGGCAATCATGCCCAGCGGAAGGCGGGGCAGCAGGGCCGGATAGGTCTGGCAGAAATGCGTATACCGCTCGGCGGCGGTAGAGAATTGGAGGGAGTTCAACCGCTCGGACTGCTGGATAAACTGCTGCGTAATGACGATCCGTCCGAAGCGTTCCATGGCCGGGAAATGGGTAAAGAGCCAGCCCAGATCCTGGATCGTCAGCGAAAAAAGCTGACAGTCTTCGAGGGCCTGGAGGTAAAACTGATCGGGTTCGCCCCGCATGAAACTGTAGGCGGAGGTAATCCATTCGCCTTCGGCCGAGAAAAAGTCCGTTACCTCCCGGCCTTCCTTCAGGTAATACAGCCGCATCAGGCCCGAACGGATCCAGTACGTGCGCTGGCAGACCGCCCCCGCCTGGTGAATGTGGCTGTGCCGGGCGACGGAATGGTACCGCAGGCGTTGCCGCAGGGCTTCGTCGAGTTCGGGCGAAACGCTGGTCAGCTGCCGGATATGCGCCAGGATGTCCTGCTGATTGTCTTCCGACACGGGTTTTGGGTTTGTGGTGGGCTACTCTGCAAACCTAAGGGTTTGTTTAATAGATGAAAGACAAAAGAGGAATGAGTTATTGGGGTCGGGTGAGTTTACGCAGGAATTGCGCGGCGGCCTGATTGACTTCGGCATGTCGTTCCAGCAATCCCTGGTGGCCGCCCGGCGCTACGGTGACAAGCTCCGCGTTGGGCAGGTGCTGGTGCATGTACGCACTGGCCTCGGGTTTGGTCAGGCGGTCTTTGTTGGCCGCAATAATTAACGCCGGTACCGGGATGCCGGGAAGGGCCTGGGTGACATCGTACTGAAACATACCCAGCACGCCCCGGGCCGTTACTGCCGGCGGCGCCATGGCCGAAAGTAAGGTGATAAAATCAAGTTGACCGGCAGTTTGCGTACCGGTAAAGGTCAGGAAGCGCGTCATCAGGTGGGCATTGCCGTTGAAGTAACTCATCCAGCGGGAGATCCATAGGAGGGGAGACAGCAGGATCATCAGCCAGCAGAGGGGCACCAGAATGGGTTTCTGAATAGCCGTCAGGAGCTTGCTGAACAGGATCGTGCGCACCGGATTGGTATAGGTGGTATGTTCCAGAATCACGCCTTTCACCGATTTGCGGGCCGACTCGGATTTCGCCAGTAAGGTCAGGATGGTCATGCCCCCGATGCTGTGGCCCCACAGAATGGGCTGGGAGGCGTTCGCGTGCCGGATCACCGCCTCCAGGTCGGCCGCCATTCGATCGAGGGAAAAGTCTTTGTTCTTGGGCCGGGTGGATTTGCCAAGTCCGGGTAAGTACATCATAATCAGGCGGTAATTTTTTTCGAAGTATTCCCGCTGGTAAAACCATTCCTGGCTGGTGGCGTTCCAGCCGTGGACAAAAACAAGGGGTTGGCCGTCTTCCCTGCCGAAGTATTCGATGTTGATCGAGCTACCGTCGGGCCGTTCCAGGGTCTCACGCCGGGGGCTCTCGAACCGGTGCGGGTCCGGCTCATTCGGGCGGCTTTTGCTGAGCAGCCGCTGGATCAGAAACTTTCCCAGGGCGATAAGGGCCAGCAGGGCGATTGCTCCGTAAAGGCACCGCTGGGCGTAGTCATCGGATGGCGTTTCCCGGAAGCGATCCCACTCACGCCAGAGGTAATAAGCAATAAACGGGTAGGCAATCGATAGAAGATCAGCGAGTAATAAGGCGATGAGGATGAGAGGCATACAAACGTGCGTTTCCTGTGCAGCTGGGCCGCCTCCCCATGGAGGCAGCTTTAGGTTAACCCTGTAAGCCCCGGCGGGTTGGTAATTGTGAGGGTTCGGGGATAAGCCGGTTTCCAACGGATAGACCGAACCCGGACCTGGCTACGGAATTCTCACCGTTTTTTTGCCATCTTGCCGGTTAGGTCCAGCGGCCGCTTCGGCGGATGCCGGCCGGGCGGGGAGAAGCCCTATCGGCTAACGCCCAGGTCCGGATTAGCAGGACAAATCGAAACCGAACGAATTACCCTGAACCCATGAACGAAAACCCCACTGATCCCGTCATCACCCGCAAAGCGGACTTGCAGGCCCTGCTTGGGACCCCCGGCGAAATGGCTCTAAACAAGGTGATCGCCCGTCTGGATGAGCACTGCCGGCAGTTTATCGCCCGCTCTCCGATGCTGCTGCTCTCCACCAGCGCTGCCACGGGCCGCTGCGATGTTTCCCCGCGGGGCGACAAACCCGGTTTTGTCCTGGTGCTGGACGCCAACCGGCTGGTGATACCGGAACGTCCGGGCAACAAACGCTTCGATTCGCTTGGCAACATTCTGGAAAACCCGCAGGTGGGCCTGCTGTTCCTCATTCCGGGTCTGGATGAAACCTTACGGATCAACGGAAAGGCCGTCATTACCCGGGATCAGGCCCTGATGGAGCGCCTAGTGGCCGAGGGCAAAACGCCGGCGGTGGGCATACAGGTCGAGGTGGAGGAAGGGTTTCTCCACTGCGGAAAGGCCTTTAAGCGATCCGGCCTCTGGGACCCCGGCACCTGGACGGAGCCCGGGCAGCTGCCCAAAGCCGCGGCGATCCTGACGGATCATGCCAAAGCGCTTTCCATGACCGTCGACCAGGTAGACACCATCCTCCAGGAGAGCTACGAAAAGCGCTTGTATTAACCAGGTACCCATGCCCACCGTAACGATCCGTCCGGCCACGAGCTGCGACTTTACTACCATCCAGCAAATCGCCCATACGACCTGGCCGGTCACCTTCGGGGGTATTCTCTCCCCGGCGCAAATTCAGTATATGCTCGAACGGATGTACAGCATCGCGTCCTTGCAGGAGCAGACCCAACAGCAGGGCCATGTGTTTCTGCTGGCCGAGCGGGAAGACACCGGCCTGGGCTATGTATCCTACGAAATCGGCTATAAAGGCCCTTCCATCGTCAAAATCCACAAATTATACGTCCTGCCGCTGGCCCAGGGCGCCGGAGTCGGCAAGCAGCTAATTGATCGGGTGGCGGCCCTGGCCTGGGAACAGGATTGCGACCGCCTGCGGCTGGATGTCAACCGGGACAATCCGGCCGTCGGCTTTTACCAACGACTCGGCTTTACCATCCTGGGCAACCAGGATACCCCGATTGGGGGCGGCTTTGTGATGGAAGATTATGTGATGGAAAAGCCGATCGGGGTATAGCTCCCTGATGGTTATCTGTTCGAAGGTGCCATTGGTGACGGTTACTACGTCGCCGTACGTGGCCTCGAGTTTCATGGGGTCAAAGCGTTCGCCTTTAGAAGAAAAGGTGCCGGAAATCGTCCGGGTAGCGGCATCGTAGCGGAGAGGGTCAGCGTGCCCGATTTGGCGACGTAATAAGGCTTGGTACTGGGCAACATCTTCTCCGGATAGTAAAAGCTTTCTCGTTTTCCTTTGTGCCGTCGATGGGAAAGGTCATTGGTACCTTGGCGAGGACTTTTCGGTAAATCTCCAGCATCAGGTTCACTTTGGGCGTTTCCGCCGTAGGAGTAATGACCTTCAACATCGTTAACAAACTGGCCGGACTGAGCTTGGAGACGACCCATTGACCGAATAGGTAAACGAGCCGGGCGCGGAAGCTATGCGACAAGCAGCGCCAGAGCGAGGAGGCTGAAGCGTCGCTAAGGAGACAGGCTCAAGGGTGATATGATGAGCGTTTGATTCGGGAGCAGAATACTGAACACTTCCATTTCTTGTGTCATCTGGCTTCACGAAATTACCTGGAATCAAGGCCTTGGTGGGCCGGTTTGGCCGGGATGGGTGTTTGCCTGAATTGTTCTTGTTGATCGTTTCTATCAATTAGATCGGGTAAGGCAGGCTGGGCTTATTTTCAATTGACCATACCACGGATTGGTTATGAGGTGTATCGGGTTCCATTACGGAGATCCGATAGGCTAAGCAACTGAAGAACGCGGATTTGGTAATACTATAGCAATGAATACCAATCACCCCAATCTCTTTCAATTCGACTGTCTGTATTTAATTGGGCGTAGGTTTATTCATCATTGTTCTTAAAGCTTCAACTGAAAGAGCCTGCTTCGGGTCCATATGTATTAGCATGTGACAGTTAGCGCACACAACAGCAAGATCGCTTAATCGAGTAATGACCGGTGCATCCGTAATTGCTAGCTGCTGCCGATGGTGAACCTGAAGTACATGTACGCCCTTACCGTCTAGTAATTGAGTATAGTCTGTATCACAGACGCTGCATACACCCTTGGACTCCTTAAAGGCTCTGTCACGTAGAGCTCGGTCGCGGCTTCTTCTGTAATAAGTAACTTCTGTTAATAATCCTTCTGTCGCGGAGGGCTCCTCACCTTCTTCAACTAAGCTTGGTGGGCCGATATCTGACTCCGTTGGGTAGGGCTTCCGGTCGTCCTCAATTAAATAATCAGGTAGCACTACATTCTTTACAGTCCATTGGCCCGACCATCTAATACCTGCTTCATCAAAAGCTTTCTTGATTATGTCCACCGTTGTAAAACGTATGTTAGAGAGGTCAACTCGCCAAAGGTATCTATCGGGGCGACCCGGCCATGATTTTGAGAAGTCGGGCTTATACTGTTTACTAGTTGCCTGTGCGATTACAGCTTTATTGGTACGAGCTTTAAGAGTCGGTACAACAATGACAAATTCGAAGTCATCATTTAAGCTCCTCTGATATACCTCACTACACCCATTTGAGGCTATTTTCAGAATATCAGGCTCATTGTCGTAGCGATGTACAAGGACTTTGGCCATTCTAAGTTATTATAGAAAATAAGAAGACAGTTTAAAGAAAGGAACAGTTAACAATGAATGAGCTTGAAAAATTAAAGTAAAATAAATTTTTCAAGAAAGATGATATGCGGCAAGAATAAGCCTTTTTGGCGGATAAAACCTTTAAATGTCAGCTTTTATGGTCATTTTGGTTAATTCGCCTGTCTAATACGGGTTCTTTAGCCGAACATTTTAGTTCTACCGGCTTCTCTTGAAGGTTGTTCATAACTTAGGTATAATTAGCCTCTAAGTAACTATACATGCTCCTTATGGGTCAGCTTTCTCAAGGCAGAGGAGGTAGCCACCAGATACTGTTCGGGCGAAAAATCTCTTTTTTGGGATTGTGTTATTCTCCCTCCAGTCTCCCTCAACTCGCTGCTTTGCTATATTGTGCAAGACCAATTCGACTAAGGACTTTCCTGATTTTTAAATATTTCTATTAATTGGAGGAGCCTTGTCAGACCGATGTCAGGCGGGTTCGATGACCAGTACGGCCCCCGACTATACCCGCTTCGTGCTGGCCCTGATGAAGCGCGAAAATTTAGCCGGGGCGTTGTATGACCACTATTTCGCTCCCCAAATCCGGATTACCAGCCTGCGGGGCTTTGGTCCCAAGCGCGACAGCCTGCGCCTGACGGAAGACCCCCTGCAGATAAGCCTAGGCTTAGGAATCGGCCGGTTGTGCTCACGGTACGGTATGGCCTAGTCCGATGTTCCTATTGTCTGCTTTTCCTGATCAGGTCAAAACACTGTTCCAGCTCCTTATCCCGGTTTATGAACCGGTCTTCCAGCTGATACGTAATGGGGTGGTCCGGGATGACGCCGTGTCCGACTGCTTCGCCCGGAGACACCGCCAGCTCATACCGGGCCAGCGGAATGGCCAGCCTGAGCCTGCTGTTTGGTAGCGTCAGCAGGGGCGTAGCCAGGCTACAGTTACCGTAATAGCCGCCGCCGGCTTCTTCACCGATGAAGATGCCGCGTTTATGGCTCCGGACGATGGCGGCAAATTCGGCGGCCGACGAAAAGGTACCCCCATTGATGAGCAGATAAACGGCTCCTTTAAATTGATTGGGCCGGGGCTGTTGCAGGCTTAGGTTGGGATGATTCAGATAGGCATAAACGCCGTCGGTTTTCCGAATGCTGTCCAGGTAGCCAGGAATGGCTTTCAGCAGGGGCAAGTCACCCACCGATAAGCGATTGAGCAGGAGGCTATCCGTTGTGGTGACCGAAAGCCGGTTATAATACCGGAAGGGCTGATCGGCTAAATAAGCGTACAGCAAGGCTCCGTAAGCATCGTTTCCTCCCGGGTTGTTCCGCAGATCAATCACCAGGGTCTTAACCCGTCTCTCGGCCATGCGGGTGAAGGTCTCGCTCAGAAAATCAGGAAGATTCTGCCGGGTGGCAAAGGAAGGAATGGTCAAAACCAGCGTTTGCAGCGAATCATGGATCTGGGCGGTTGCGTAATCGCCGGGGAAGGTAGTACGCTCACGTCCTGCCAGCCGGATCGTCCGGGTTTGCCGGTTCACATCGCTAAAGGTGATGGCAAATGTGTCCACTGCCTGCACATACCGGGTGAACAAGGCGGGAAACTCACGCTGGAGACGAAACGCTTTATAGGTTTGGTTATACCCATCCGAAGGAAGGGCAACCCGAATCCGGCGAATAGCCGCTGGCAGATCAAAGCCGTTGACGGACAAGATTTTAGCGCCTTTGGGGATGTCTCCATAGCCCTTACTGACCACGGCCGTATCACCCGTTATCCACAGGTCTACCGGAAACGCTTTCTTGGAAAGCGCCAGATAGTCCTCGGTTAGTTGGGAGGGGTATAATTCGGTATGGCCGCAATGAATCTGCTCAATCAGTGGACTCAGGAGTTGGAAAAACGCTGCCTCGGAGGTTGTCCGGACCAGTTGGCTCCTCAGGTCGGCAAAGGCCCGGCTCAGGGTAGTTTGGTCGGTATACCAGGCGACTCCCGGATGCAGCTTTTCGAGGCTTTCCTGCAGGTAAACCAGGTCTTCGGTCAGCTGGCGGGCCGTAAAGCTCCGACCCGCCAGGGCCTTTTCGGTGGTTCGCTTCCGGGAGTCGGCCTCCCACTGTTCATTTTTTCGGCCGAGGTTCTGGGCCAGAGCCGCCAAAGCGGTATCCGATTGAATGAAGTTGAAGTGGCCCCAGGTGGTCGTGCGGTTTTCGTATTCTTTCTTGATGAAGTTTTGCAGGGTCGGCAGGCTGCCTACCTCGGCTATAGCGGTACCCGTTCCGGCCTCAGCTACGGGTGTGGTGTCGACGGTCGTTACAATGCGCTCGGAGTGGAGGTGTAAGGAGTCTTTCCGGGCTTTCACCAGACCCATGAAAGCCAGGGAAGCCGAGAAATCAGTATCGATAATGACACTGTTGAGGTACCATTTTCCCCCGAATGGCTTGTAAGTGGTTACCCATCGATCCTGCTGAACCACCAGGCGCTTGGGTGACTTACTGATCGTCCGCCCACCCCAGGTCTGGTGGACGTTGAGAAAAGGTAACCCGTGCGGACTCACCTGATGCTCCAGTTTGACAATTGCATCCGACCCGGCATCGATGTAGACGGTGCCCTTCAGTAAGGGTTTTCGGACGTGCTTCTTCTGATCAAAGTCGATGACGTACACGTCCTTCCCATCCAGTGTGATCATCTTCCTGAAGGTAAACGTATAATAGCGCGCCAGATCGCCTGGTTTCCTGAGCTCCACGCCCAGAAACGTTGTCTGGCTGGGAGTTTCGATTCCGGATATAGTCGTCCAGCCAAAGGTGTAAAAGCCCCCTCCGGACGGATTCCAAAGCGGCGCTTTCGCCTCCTTATCCTCCAGATAACGGCCGTCCAGGACGGTGGTTGTCTGCGACTCCGTCGATCCCGTAGTGCGAAAGGCCACCTCCAGCAACTGAATGGGCTTCCCGCCGGCCAGCACATACTCCCGCTGAAAGCCCTCAGCGGCATAGGGCGTGGAAGCGTAGTTCTGCGCCACCTTGTCAAGGCTTTGGGTAAGGATTTGCAGGGGATCAACCGGCTTCACCACCACCTCGTTCAGGGTCACCGCTTCGGGCTCCAGGGCTATGGTTAGCCGCTGCTGATCTTGGTTTTGCCCGGCTAACCGGAACGACTGGTAGCCTAAATAAGAGAAAACGACCACCGGGTTAACCAGGGTCGCCGGAATCCGGAAGACAAAATCGCCGGTCTGGTTAGTAGTGGTGCCGATGCTGGTACCGACTACGTGGATGGTGGCGTACGGCAGGGCCTGTCCGGTGGTTTTGTCGGTAACTTTACCCGATACCGAAAAGACGGACTGCGCGTCAACCGAACGAAACGCCATCAGTAGAACAAGGAGGGAGAGGAGCTTCACCAGCGGATCAGGTCTTGGTTTTAGGAAAGGCACTGCTAAGCGCCCATAAAGATGGAAGCTGCAGAAACGAATCCTGTCAATCAAGCCGTTAAAAAGTGTTAATGCGTTCGAAATAGGGTTCGGCGGGTTGGATGCAGGACAGTTGTTCTCAGGACAGAAGCTTACGGAAAACCAGTCGGTCGGCCCGAAGGGCCTCAATTCCGCTACTCTTTACCGAATCTACTGAATTCGTAGGTAGTGCCGCCGTACTTCTCAAAACGGATCCGCTGAGCCCTTGTCTGATTATCAAACCAAAACGTAAACCGTAAATCATCGGGCGCCTGCTCGATGATAAAACGTTGACCGTCAGCAGGCTGGTCCTCAACTGGGTGTAAGGGCAACGAAGGCGACCATTTCGGTTGACCGGCTTCCTTAAACTGAAGCGTCAGCTCCCGCCCGGATTCGCCAATGCGGAACGACATCCCGGCTTTACTGGCAAAGAGGCCGACAAACCGGCTGCGGGCCGAATCGGGAAGCGTCTGGACCAGTCGGGTTTGGAGGAAGGGCCACCGGTACTCATTGGCGATGCTGCGTATTACTTCCATAGCTAACGCAATACCGTCGTCCGAGTTGGTCATCACCACGGCTCCCTGACCCGTAGCCGTCGTTGCGTACAAGACGCTTTGGTAGCCGGCATTGGCCCCCGAGTGACCAAAGCCCTCGACCTGGCTGGCCCCCTGGAGTACCACGCCTATGCCCCGGTTGTTGCCGTCAAATTGGGGGCTCAGCATGGTCTGCACAAGGGCCTGATTCAGTAAGAGCGTCGATTCGCCCGACAGCTCCCGTTGCAGTTGAATCAGGAGCCGGGCCAGCTCCGCGGGGGTGGACCAGAAACCGGCGGCGGCCGCTTCCGGATACAGCTGGTACTTCCGGGTCGGGTCAACCCTGCCATTCCCTTCGTGGCCCCGGGCTACCGGCCGGCCTAATTCCTGGTCGGGCATAAACCGGTAGGTACTCAACGGCATGGGTAGTTTGCGGAAAATCGCCTGCTCGACGTACTCCTGAAATCGCTGGCCCGTCACGTCTTCAATCAGTTGCTGCACGACCAGGTAACCAAAGCCGGAGTAATGCATGGCCGAGCCGGGAACCTGTCCGATGCCCACGGGTTGGCCATTGGCCGGCGGCTGATGACGGAGAATCTGGCCCAGGGTCGGAACGGCCTGGCCGGGCGGATAACCGGCAAAGCCCTCATCCCGGGTGAAGCCCGCGGAATGATTCAGCAACCGGCGAAGGGTAACGTTTTCCCGGGCGGTAAATTCGTTGACGGGCACTTTCCAGGAGACAAGCTTGTCGTTGACGTCTTCGTCCAGCTTAAGTTTACCTGCCTTGACCAGCTGAAGTGCCGCAACGGCCGTAACCACCTTACCGATAGAGGCTGTCTGGAATAGCGTCTCGGTCGTCAGCGGTTCCCGGGTACTGGCATCGGCCACCCCATACGCCCTGGTCCAGGCAATTTTCCCCTGATCGATCACCGCGATGCTGAGCCCGTTTACCCGGTAGTGTTTCATCCGCTCCTGAAGCGAGCTGGTTTGGGGCGGTTCGCCAAGCCGGCAGATACGCGCAGCGGTTAAACCGGCTTCCACCCGCTCCATACGCTCGGCAGGGGATGGGTCGGGGAGCCGGGAAGGGGCTGGCAGGATGAGGACGGCGCAGCCAAGCAGCAATCGGGGCCAGAGGTTCATGGGGTGCAACAGTTGTTTTCGGCCTAAAACAACGAGGTGTTGCGCCTCCTGGCTACTCAATTCTAGATTTGAGGCGTGTTTGGGTTGGTAGGAGCGGTTTGCCGGGCCAGGTAGCTGGACGGAGAGAGGCCCGTGACCTGTTTGAAGGCCCGCTGAAAGGTGGCTTGTGAATTAAAGCCGCAGTCCAGGGCTAGCCCGGTAATGGTCAGGTGCCTGCTGCCAGGATCCGTCAACCGTTGTTTGACGGCTTCAATCCGGTATTCGTTGACGAAGGCATTAAAGCTTTTGCCCAGGTGCTGGTTCAACACATGGGACACTGTTTTTTGATCCAGGTGGGTGTGTTTCATCAGCAACTCCAGGCTTAGTTCAGGGTTCATAAACAGGTGATCCACTTCCATCGCTTTCCTTAATCGGGCCGTCGCCGTGGCCACTTCCTCCGCAGGCAGGCGATTCGGTCCGGTTCGGGTCTGGGCGAGGCGGGCCAGGTTCGCCTGCACAAAACCCATCAGGCCAAACCAATAAATCAGGACGGTAATGGGAATGTAAACCCCGTACCAACCGATCACATTGAACAGCGCCGGCCGAAGGGCAGGAAGCAGGTAAGGCACCAGGAACAGAAGCCAAAGCGCCTGGAAGATGATTAAACCCGTCAGAAATTGCCGGAGCCAGGGGAGCCTTAGGTGCTGCTGCGTTTGGCCCGGCCCCTTCTTCAGGGGCTGAACCCGGTTTAGGGTTTGCCGCGCCAGGAACACGTATAGGGTTACCGATAGCCAGCGCGGCAGGTCAACATACATTTCATACTGGTCGATGAAATCACCCCATCCGGTTAACTGGCTGCGGTCGACAGCGCCGGTAAGCAAGCCAATAAAAAAGGTCCAGCAAATCAGCGCAGGCACACAGTCCAGCACAGCAGGCAGGAAATGCCACCGCTCGCGACGACCGATCCGAAACGCCGGCTCCAGCTGACACCGCACATAAAACCAAACCAGCGGACCGATGGGCATGATCAGGAACGTGGGTGTCAAATCGGCCAGGAGCCTGATGGTGGGATGAGCGGCGTAAAAGCCGTTGTCCAGGGCGATTAAGTTCAGGGTGGCTAACGCCAGCAAACCGATGATGACGGCCAGCAACCGGTTTGGCAACGGTGGGCCTATCCGGATAAACCACAGCAGAGACGCCAGAATTACCCCTTGGGTTGCGCCAAAAAGAAGAACCAGGTCGAGCGGGGAAGTCATAAAGGTAAGCAGTCAAGTGCCTTTGGGAAGATAGTAGGATTAGTGCTGAATCATGCGCTTCACTCGATAGAAATCGGTGATGCGTGCGAAATCAAACAGGAAATGCGATATCGCACTGCGCTGATGATGGGTTGCCTGCATAAGCCATTGTTATTGAGAATCTTATGCTTTGGCACCGGATTTGGGGTAATACTAATTAAACCAAACCGCTGGTATTGGCACGACCGCTCTTCTGTAGTTTTTTCCTCCAGAGCGCCCTTGGCGATAAATGGCTTTACTTTTACAGAATTACCGCATAAGCGATTTTCCTATGGCAAATTTTTGTACGCGCGCTCAGTGGCTGAGCCTTATCCTACTGCTGTTGGCTTATGGCTCCAGCTTGGGACAAAAGCAAAAAGCAACCGAACTGTATCTGGGGCAGGCCCCGCCCGTTGAAGGCCAGCAACTGTTTGCTCCCGGGCTCATATCCGTGCAGGGACGGTACGAATTTGGCTCGGTATTCTCCCGGGACGGCAGGGAGTTTTACTTTGCGGTTGAACTGCAGCAGGGAAAGCCCTTCCTGCAGTACTGTAAACTGCAAAATGGGCAGTGGACTAAGCCGCAAACCCTGCTGACCCACGAGCAATATGGCTATAATGATCCCTTCCTATCACCCGATGGGCAGCGGCTCTACTTTATCTCGGATATGCCCCTGGACAAAAAGGGCCCAAAGAAGGACGTAGACATCTGGTACATCCAGCGCCAGGGCCAGGGCTGGTCGGAACCCGTCAATGCCGGCCCGGCCATCAATTCCCCCAAGAATGAGTATTACGTTTCGTTTACCCGAACGGGAACCATGTACTTCTCTTCCAACCGGGGCACCTCGAAAGAAGGGGAGAAAAATTACGATATCTACACCTCCCGGTACGAGAACGGTACGTTTCAACCGGCCCAAACATTAGGCGCTGCGGTCAACTCCCAATATTACGAGGCCGACGTCTTTGTCTCGCCCGACGAGAGTTACCTGATCTTCTGCGCGGAACGACCCGATGGCAAAGGCCAGGGCGATCTGTGGATCAGCTTCAGGGACAAAAACGGAGCCTGGCAGCCGGCCAGAAACATGGGCAGTACCATCAACACGCCCGGCTACGACTTTTGCCCTTTTGTCACGGCCGATGGCAAGTACCTGTTTCTTTCCCGGGATGGAGACATCTTCTGGGTATCCACGCAGATTATCCAGACGTTAAAGGGACAAGAGTAGGATATCGCGGTTTACTCGTTTCGCAGGCTTTTGACCGGATTGATGGTGGCGGCTTTAATGGCCTGATAGCTTACCGTCAGCAGCGTAATCAGGAGCGCTCCGGCACCGGCTGAGGCGAAAATCCACCAGCTGATGTCGGTGCGGTAAGTGTATTTCTGCAGCCAGCCGTTGAGGAAGTACGAGGCCGTTGGCGCGGCAATGACGAAGGCGATGATGACCAGGAGGACGAAGTCTTTCGACAGCAGTTTCCAGAGGCTGAATACCGTCGCGCCCATTACTTTCCGTACCCCAATTTCCTTGGTGCGCTGCTCGGCGGTGAACGAAGCCAGTCCAAACAGGCCCAGGCAAGAGATGAAAATGGCCAGACCGGCAAAAATGCCCGCCAGTTTACCAATGCGCTCTTCGGTCTCGAACTTGGAGGCGTACTCCTGATCGACAAAATCATATTCAAACGGAGCGGAAGGAATTACCTTTTTGAAAACCGCTTCGATTTTTGGCAAGGCGTCGGTAGCCGCTACGTTCGGCTTGAGTTTGATATTGATCCAGTTGATCGGCCCGTTCAGGTAAAAGACCGTCGGGTGGACCGGCTCAAAGGGCGAGGTCATGACCATGTCCTTAATGACGCCCAGAATCCGGAAAGGCTTGCCGTACCACCGAATGGTTTGACCAGCCGGTCCGCCGGCCGCCGGACCGCCGGCCGCCGGACCGCCGGCCGCCGATTTTTGAAGCCCCATGAATTTGACAGCCGCTTCGTTAACCACAAAACCCGCTGAGTCAGAGGCAAAGTCGCGGGAGAAGTCGCGCCCGTCCACAAACTGCCAGCCGACGGTTTTGCCGTATTCGGGCGAGACGGTCAGGGTGCCAAAGTCAGCCTGCAGCGAGGGGTCTTTACCCGGCCAGTCAAAACCACCATTGTTCGACCATAACTCGGTAGCCCGGCTAGCCGACTGCGCCGTTTCGTACACGACACCGGTGTTCTTCAATTCTTCACGGAGTACATCAAATTTGGTGTGGAAATCACCGGTCGTCGTCCGGACCTGCAGCAGGCCTTCACGCGTGTAGCCAACGGGTCGGTTTTTAGCGTGCTGAATCTGGCGGTAGACGATGATGGTCCCGATAATGAGTGTGACCGATACGGTAAACTGCGTCACCACCAGGACTTTGCGGGGAATGGCCGCCAGCCGGTGCACACGAAAGGTGCCCTTTAGTACTTTAATCGGTTGAAAGCCGGATAAGTATAAGGCAGGATAGCTACCCGCCAGCAAACCGGTAATCAGGATAAAGCCCAGACTAAATAACCAGAAGTAGGGCTGGGCCAGCGGACTGTTCTTCCAAAGGATAGCCATTTGTTTGTCCGCCAGTTCGTTAAACCAGTTGATGGACAGGGAGACCAGGACAAGGGCGATCACAAAAGCCAGCACCACCATCAAAAACGATTCACCGAAGAACTGACCGATCAGCTGACGGCGTGCCGAACCCAGGGCCTTGCGTATACCCACTTCCCGGGCGCGTTTCCCCGAGCGGGCGGTGCTGAGGTTCATAAAGTTGATGCAGGCCAGCAGCAGCACAAACGCGGCGATGATACTGAACAGCCACACGTACTGAATCAGGCCGCCGTTGTTGTTGCCCTGCTTGTCGAACCCTGAGTGCAGATGCCACCGGCTCATCGGGTGCAGGAAAATCCGAAAGTGGACGGCAAGCTGCTCCTTGTTGTCCCCGAGGTTCCGGTGCTTGATGTCGCTGATCCGGGTCGAAAGTTTGTCGACGTCGACATGGGGTTGAAGCTCAGCGTAGGTATGGATAAAATTATTGAACCAGCCCTGTTCTTTTATCCACGTATTGGCCGATACGTACAAATCCCAGGGCGCAAAGAATTTCACTTCATGAAACTCGGTGTTGCGCGGCAGGTCTTCGTAAACACCGGTAACGATTGCATCCATGACGTTGTTAATCTTCACCACTTTTCCCATTGGATCAGCCTGACCGAAGAGCGCTTCGGCGGCCGATGCGGAAAGCAGAATGGAGTTGGGGTTCTGCAGGCCGGCCCTGATCCCCTTGAGCATTCGTAACGAAAGCATCTCCGGTGCTTCCGATTCGATGAACTCGCCGGTCAGCGAAAGTTTATCGTCACCCACTGCCACGATATGATCCTGGATCTGCCAGGCCCTCAGAACCCGCTTGAAATCGTTCGGGTATTTGGTTTTCAGCTCCGTAGCCAGCGGATAGGGCAGATTACTGCCCGTCCAGGTCTCGCCGTTGACGGTCCCCTGCTGGGCTACCTGCACGATGCGGTCGTAATGGTCATGGTACTTGTCAAACGACAGTTCATCCCACACCCAGAGGCCGATGGAAATGGCCACGGCCATGCCCACCGCCAGCCCCGAGAGATTGATGAAGGAGTAGCTCTTGTGTTTGGCGAGGTTGCGCCAGGCGATGGTGAAATAGTTTCGTAACATACCAGAGGAAAAGGGGTTGGGAGCGTCTTGATACGCCGGTGTGGAATTCCGTTTGATGAAGGCAGGCCGCACATACGCCAGCACCTCGCGCCAGTACGACCGCCGGGCCCTGGGTTCGCCCAGCCGTTCTACCCGGAATCGGTACCGTTCGTGCAGGTCGCCCAGCACTTCTTCGCGCAGGTGTGGGGCCAGCAGCCAGCTCAGCAGTCGGTCGGGCCAGCGGGGGGGTAATTGGGGTTCGTTCGATTTCATACCGCTGCTGGGTCAACTCCACTTGAGGATGGTTTGCGGGACGATGCGCTCCCAGAACCGGTTTCTCACCGCCTGCACTTCACTCAGGACCCGGCCGCCCAGGGCCGTGACGGTAAACAGCCGCTTGCGTCGGCCGCCGCGCTCAGGTGTCGCCTCGCCCAGTTCCGAGCGGAGGTAGCCTTTCTCTTCGAGCCGCTGTAGGGCGGCGTGCACCGCTCCGGTGCTGACGTTCTGGCCCGTCTCGCGTTCCAGTTCCTCGGCAATAACCACCGAATAGGCTTTGGGCGAAAGGACAGCTACGGCCAGCAGAACAACCTCCTCAAACTCACCTAAATCACTCCGTCGCATGAAAAGAAAGTAAGAAGATGGTACAAGCGCTTATTACTTCCATTTTGGTATGTCAAATGCCTTGCCAAACCTGGTGAACCGGCCTATTGCGACGTACAGGCCGGTTTAAGAATGCCACGCCCGGATCTGGTGTCCAGAAACGGACAGGTGTGGTACGGTCCCGGACAGAAGGTGGTGGGAGAGGGCTGAGGAAGACTGCAGGGTGTTAGAGGGTTGGCAGGTTTTATCCTACCGGAGACGGCGCCTGACTAATTCCACCCTCGTTGACACCGTACTGTTCTTGGTTGACCTGAAGCCGTAGTTTATTGACTACGGCTTTTTGGGCAGTTGGGGAAAGGTTATTCTTGCGAAAAGGTCCTGGTTTTCCCTACCAGGAAGGGTTACTACCAACTTCCAACAGCATGGAATCGCCCCTAAACGCCTATCGCAGAACCGCCAGACTTGCCGCCCTATTGTTTATTTCGGTTTGCTTCCCGGCAGCCAGCTGGGGCCTAAGTTATATACCCTCGAAAATCTTCGTATCGAAGGATGCCACCGCAACCGCAACGAACCTCCTTTCGTACGAATTCCTCTTTCGCACCAGTATCATCAGTCACCTGGTTAGCACCTTGGCTTTTGTTGGCATGACGTTGCTGTTTTACCGCATCTTCCGGGCTGAGGACAAACAACGCTCCTGGATGATAGTCGCCCCCGTGCTGGCGCAGGTACCGATCGTCCTGGTTCTGGAACTCTTCCGATTGACGGCCCTGATGATTCTCAAAGGTGGAGCCTTAATGACCTTGCCTATGGCCCTGAAGCAGGAGTTCGCCTACCTACTCTTACGGATGCATGGATACGGCATTGCCCTCTCCCAACTCTTATGGGGCCTGTTTTTCCTTCTGTTTGGGCTGCTGGCTTATCGATGCCGGTTCATCCCGACTGGTATCGGCGTCCTGCTACTGATCTCAGGGTTTGGCTATGTTGCCGATACAGCCGCGTTTGTTCTTCTGCAACGACCCGACTATCTGGCCGCATGGCCCTTCATCCGAACCACCTTTCTTGGCGGGGCACTAAGCATGCTTTGGTTCCTTCTCAAGGGCGTGCAGGGGCAGGCTGCCAACGAACAGCCTATCAAGAACTAAATGTTGAACTGACGATAGCCATGCAGCAACAAGGCATTTCCTTAAGAATGGCCGCCCTCATCGCGGGTCTACCGCTAATATTCCCCGCAGCTCCCTGCGCCGAGTACTTCGTTTATGGAAAACTCATAATGGCTACCAATGCAGCCCTGACCACCAAAAACCTGCTAAACCACTCCGGGCTGTTCCAGTCCAGTGTATTTGCTTTATTGGCCATGTACCTCATCGATATCGTACTTGCCTGGGCGGTATATAGTTTTCTGAAACCGGTACACGCTGGGTTTTCTTTACTGGCAGCCTGGTTCAGGCTTGTCTATATCTTTCTGGCAATGGCGGCTCTCCTCAACTATGTTTACGCGTTTGAGCTATTGCATAAACCCGGTTTGGGTCAGGCTCACCGGGTAGAACAGGTATTATTTTGGGCACAGGCTCGGAGCTTTGCCATGAACTTCGCTTACCTGGTTTCCGGTATGTATCTGATCCTGGTTGGCCTGTTAATTTACCAGGCATCCTATGTGCCCAAACTACTGGGTGTCATCAGCATGCTGGCAGGGATAGGGTGGATGATGATAAGTTTACAGCCATCCTTTGTTAGGGGTAATTACCTTCCCTGGATGATGGTTTTTAGCCTTGGTGAGATGTTGTTTAAGGTTTGGTTATTGGTGGAGGGTACCAGGATTAACGATGAGCGAGCTGGCCTATCAGGGGCGGTTGGATGACCGCGCTTTGCGTTCCGGTTGTCCCTCATGATCAATGAGCACCTGTCTGTATACAGACCGCAGACTGCTTTAGGATTGCTTCTTGCTCACGATAAACCAGGCTGCAAAAGCGGTGGGGCTCGAATGTGCCGGGGTAGGCCTAACCTGCCTTGGCGCCTGGCAGGGCGATGATAGAAAGTAGGTCAGAACGTGGAAAGGGTTGTAGCGGGTGAAGCGTAGCCGTCAGGGAGCATCTTCCTGCCATTGGCCCCGGACCTGTTCCAGTCGGTCCAGGATGCCCGAGAGGGTTTTTGTTTCCGCCCGAAGCCAGTGTTTCCCTACGTTCAGCCATATGAACGCCATCAGCAACAGATACAGGCACACAAAGCCGATTTGATAGCCTCGGCTGGGGTAGGTGTCAAGCACCTGCGGCAGAAAGACCAGAAAGCCCAGATTGATCGAAAGAAAATAAACCAGACCGTTCCAGCGAAGCCGTTGTAATCGCCCCTGGTAGTAGCGTTTCCATTGATGCAGGTACGCGGCCGGTTCGAGAAGTTCATCCATGCGCCTGAGTCGGAGCCAGTTGGCCAGGTTCAATCCGGCCTGCAGCACCAGCGTAAGGCACACGCTCCAGAGGGCAATCCGGGTGTAGAGCGTTGGCAGGACAAGCAGGTCAGCCCGCTGCAATCCCCAAAGGACGGCTGCCAGCAGGCCCATAACCAAACCGCTCCAGAGGGCCTGGCCTTCCAGGCGGCTCTTTCGCGGCCTGAGCCAGGAGCGAACAGGCCTTTTGTTCCGGAATTCGGGCACTGGCTGGGCCTGCCAGGCGCTTTTCAGGTTATCGAAATCGTTCATCGGTTTGCATCAGTTCGGCTAGCTGTTTCTTGATTCGGTATACGCGGACGGCGATGGTGTTCTCCCGAAGTCCGGTTATCTGGGCGATTTCACCATAGGAAAGCTCCTCCAGATAAAAGTTGATCAGCAGGCGGTCCAGCTCGTTCAGCTGGCCAATCGCCTGGTAGAGCCGTTGCACATCCGCCTGCTCATCGGGCGGCTCCTCCTGAAGGGGCAGCTCAGCGGCTCGGTCGAGGCTGAGCCTGGCTTTAGCCGGGTCAGAGACTCGGCGGGTACTGGCCAGGCACACATTCATGGCGATGCGGTCGAGCCAGGTGGCCCGCCGGGCTTCGTGCCGGAACAGGGCCCACTTCCGCCAGGCCAGTTCGAAGGTCTCCTGAACCAGATCATCGGCTTCCACGGCATCATGGGTGAAGCTCCGGCATAACTTCCAGATCAATGGAAAGGTGGCCGTATACGCGCGCTCAAATTCCTCCGCAGGACTCATGCTAAACGGTTTTCTCGTTAGATGCAAACCTGGCCCGAATATTACAGAAGGCGGTTGAGAAAAAGGTATTATTTGTGCCTGATCGCTCCGGGTGAATCGGAGATTCGCTGGTAGGGGGGTATTGGAACTGCTTATTAGTGGGGCTTTAGGGGCTGGGGTAATCGGGTGGGGTGAGTAGCTCCGGATGAATCAAGGATAGGGCGAAATCAAGAACTTCGCTGCTCTCGGAGCGTCTACCACAGTAGAACCCAGCAATCCGCCGCTGCGGGGAAAGGTTTTTCGGTATTGGGTTTGGCCCAAAAACCGCCTCATTTCCAGTTACATAATGATGTACGAATGGCCTTAACTGGGCTCAACGCGAAGAAGCTAAATGTTTCGAAGATAAGCCTAAATCAACGAAAGCCTTTTTTACCAAATAGATATAGCTTATACTTAAGATTAATGTACAGGTGAAGAGTAAAATCATTTTAGCGTCAGCGCTTCCTGGTCAAAGAAGAAATTTTTATGCTTCTCCTTTTCGTACATTTTCAACTTTTTAATACTAACAAAGTTTGTCTCAACTTCCCGAAGGGGTAAAATATATAAATTTTCAGGTGCAGCCCCAGATCCTCCTAAACCTATTGCTATAAAAACAGGGACTTTTTCCTTTTGCTGATATTCCATGTATCTTTCAAGCTGCGCAGCACTGGCAAACTCTATACCACCTTTATAGGTGCTTTTTCGCCATTTACACTCTAGAGCAAATGCTGTTGAACTTCCTCCAAGTTTAAACTCAAATAAGATGTCAGGCTGTGGCGTGGTCTCAGCATAATAGCCATTGACATATTTATCACCTGCCCAATTTTTTATTTTAAAATACTTTTTATCAAATTTTTGAACAATGTACTTTTCGAACTCGAGGCCATTTTTCTTTTTTTGATCAACTAGTTCCGTTTCAGAGCAGTAGTTGATTTTTGCAACTTTTCTTCTGCCTGACGGATGAGACTTTCATGATCGATATTGTACTTTTCTGCAATTTGCCGAATTTTGGCTTTTTCGTTTTCGGTTAGTAATCCATCTGCGATCGCTAAATCAACCAACTGATCAATCTCGCTGGCATGGGCTTCGTTATTCCAATTTTTCAGCTCGGGTGATTCGTTATTTTCTCTCTTTATCGAAAGGGTATTTTCGGCGCTCTCCTTTTTGTTGGCCCGTAACCTGTTAGCTATCAGTATTTCCTTTTCTCTTGCTGAGCTGGTTTCTTCAACTTGTTTTTTATGCGAAGTTATAAATAGGACGGCTCCAATCATAAAAGTCAACCCTCCTACTAACATGATAATTATGCCTGTCACTCGTTTGCTCATTTATAAGTGATTTAACAACTTATTTTCGTTAAAGATACTATTCTTGATTAAGTCTGACAACATAGTCGTCAATCTTACATTGCTAAGCGGCTTTCCTTGCTAGTATACTGCTTTCTTCTCAAGGAAAATAAGGTTAACGTAAATGTCTTATCGTTAAGGCTTTACTAAAGACCTATTAGCCATGGCGTTGATGGCTGCTGAAAGGATGCTGGATCCGAGTGGGTGTAGATTTCGGTGGTGGGCAAACTCTGGTGACTCAACAGGCCACGCTGATCAGGTTAGTCACAAACGTATGTTGTAGCCTGTGTAGGTGCGGTAAGCTGAGCTCCAGGTTTTCGGCCGCGATGCGGTCCATCAGAACCCTAGCGCCATGAGCGGATAGGCAAACAGGTTCAGGCAGCAGAACAATACAAAGGCAATCGCCTCGCTCCGGAAGTCCGCCGTGGCTAGCCGCATTCGCGGATTCGCCGGCAGCACGGCGGGGCTTTTCGAGAACGGAAAAAAACGACTAGTCGTCTGTAGAGGGGGGATAAGAAGAATAGATGATAAGAGCTGGTTAGAGAAAGAATAATTCTTAACTAAACCAAAACAGCCTAAGGATTAGCCAGAGAGGCGGAATGTTTGCAAATTGTTTGCAAATAAAAAAGCCACTCAAAGCATTTTCGCTGTAAGTGGCTGATTTGTCAGCGGACCCGTAGGGATTCGAACCCCAAACCTTCTGATCCGTAGTCAGATGCTCTATCCAATTGAGCTACGGGTCCGTGTTCCCGTGTTGGGACTGCAAAAGTAGTAAGCAGATCGTTAAATCCAAACCTGGCGGGGCAAAAAAGCCGCAAATTTTGCCGGAAGCGGCATAAAGGGACTGATTCCGAACGGGATTCGGCCGCAACTTTTTCTACCGGCCTTTGAAGGCGGGCTTCCGCTTGGTCAGAAAGGCCAGGACGCCCTCACCGAAGTCGGCGCTGCGGCCCAGGCGGTCCTGCTCGGTAGCCTCCTGCTCCAACTGGTGCTCCAGATCGGAGTACAGCGACTGGTTCAGGACCTGCTTCATGGCCCCAATCGCCGCCGTCGGAGCGGCGGCGTAATAGGCCACCACCTCCGCCACCGCCGCGTCGAGCTCCGCCCGGGGGACCGACCGGCTTACCAGCCCCAGCTGCGCCGCCTCCGGCCCGTAAACCCGCCGGCCCGTGCTGCAAAGCTCGAAGGCTTTCAGCGAACCCACCAGCCGGGGCAGGAAAAAAGTCAAGCCGGCGTCGGGCATCAGGCCGATGTTGACAAAAATCTGCGACAAGTACGCCTCGTCGGCGGCGATCAGCACGTCGCAGGCCAGCGCCAGCGAACAGCCCGCCCCGGCCGCCACCCCGTTGAGCCGTCCGATTACCGGTTTGGGCAGGTTACGGATCGCCCGGATCATGGGATGGTAGCCGTTGCGCAGCGACTCACCCAGGTTCATGCCGCTCCCCCCGGCGTTTTGCATGCCCTCCTTCAGGTCCGCCCCCGACGAAAAGGCCTGCTCGCCCGCGCCGGTCAGCAGCACGACCCGCACCGCCGCGTCGGAACCTGCCGCCTCCATCGCCGCCGTAATCTCCCGGATCAGCCCCGGATTCAGCGCGTTATACACCTGCGGCCGGTTCAGCGTAATCCGGCAGACGCCTTCCGTTACTTCGTAGATCAGATGCTCGTACATGGGGGAATTGGTTTAGCGTTTAGGGTTTATCGTTTTTAGTCAAAGGGTCTCCATCGTCTATGGAACAATAAACGCTAAACTTTTCAAACCAGAAAGTACACTGTCGGCAGGCTGACGAGCAGCCCCAGGCCGAAGCCGGCCGCCACCTGCGAGGGCGTGTGCGCGTTGAGGTGCAGGCGGGCGCTGGCGAGCATCCCCGCCAGAAAGACCAGGACGATCAGCGGATAAAGCAGCTGCTCCTGGCCGAATTTAGTCGCAATGCCCGCCACGGCCCCGATCATGCCGCTGATGCCGACACTGTGGGCGCTGATTTTCCAAAACAGGCTGATGAGGCCCACCAGGGTCACCGAGACGGTAATGCTGGCCAACACAATGCCGATTTCGGGCGAAAGGGCCGTGAGCGTAGCGGGCCTGAACGCAAACAGCATGGTTGTGCTGGTGTACAGTACCGCCGTCAGGAAGTAGGGGAGCCGGCGGTCACTGAGGTTGTCCATGTGCAGACTCCGCACGTAGCCCGTCCGGTACAGCAGCAGAATCAGCAGGGCCGGCAGCAAAAAGGTATTGATCGTTATCAGCAGGAGAATATTCACCCGAAACCGCGGCGCGAAGGCATCAACGCCCATCACGCCGGGGGCCGCAAACAACAGCAGCCCAAACAGCAGCGTGGGCATCAGCAGGGGATGAAACAGAACGGAAAGAAAGCGTGCGAGGTGGGTATTCACGGTAAAAGTCGTCAGTCTGTCAGTCGTCAGTCGTCAGCGGTCCGCCGCAGCGGTCAGATTCGCCAAATGAATAGACTGACGACTGATGACTGACAGACTGACGACTTTTCACAATTGCTTCCTCAACCGCGCCACCGGAATATTCAACTGCTCCCGGTACTTGGCGACGGTCCGGCGGGCGATGTTGTAGCCGCGCTCGTTGAGGATTTTTTCGAGTTTATCGTCGGAAAGGGGGTTACTCTTCGGTTCGTTGTCGATCAGATCCTTGAGGATGTTCTTGACCTCGCGGCTGCTGACGTCTTCGCCGGATTCGGTCGAGATCCCTTCCGAGAAGAAATACTTCAGGGGATAGATGCCGAATTCAGTCTGGACGGACTTGCTGTTGGCCACCCGCGAAACCGTCGATACGTCCATGCCGATCAGGTTGGCAATGTCTTTCAGGATCATCGGCCGCAGCTTCGTTTCGTCGCCGGTAATAAAGAAGTCATACTGAAACTTCACAATGGCGTTCATCGTCTTCAGCAGCGTTGCCTGCCGCTGTTTGATGGCGTCGATGAACCACTTGGCGGCGTCGAGCTTCTGCTTGACGAAGGTGACCGTTTCCTTAAGCGTCTTGTTGTTCTTGTTGCTCTTCTCGTAGGTATCGAGCATTTCGGCGAACGAACGGCTGATGCGCAGCTCGGGCGCGTTGCGGGAGTTGAGCGATAACTCCAGCTTCCCGTTGTTGTTAGTCAGGATAAAATCCGGCATCAGGTACTGGGCCGTACCTTCCTCACCCTCGACCGAGCCGGGCTTGGGGTTCAGCTTCGTAATGAGCTGGATGGCGCACTTCAGCCGGTCTTCGCTTATATTGAGGCGCTTCTGGATCTTATCGTAATGTTTCTTGGAAAACTCGTCGAAGAAATCCTCGATAATGCGAATGGCCAGGCGGACATTGATATCGGCCTGGTCCTTGCGCTGGAGCTGCAGCACCAGGCATTCCTGCAGGGTCCGGGCGGCAATGCCCGGGGGATCGAAGGTCTGGATTTTCTTCAGGACTTCCTCCAGTTCCTCCACGTCCGTAAAGACGTTATGGGAAAAGGCCAGGTCGTTGACAATGGCCTGCAGCGAGCGGCGGATATAGCCGTCGTTTTCGATGCTGCCGATGAGCTGCAGGCCGATCAGGCGCTGCTGGTCGTCGAGGTTCAGGTAGCCAAACTGCTGCAGGAGGGAATCGGTCAGGGTCGAGCGCATCGCCAGCGGCATTTCCCGCTCTTCTTCCTGGTAGCCTCCGTCGCCCTGCATCTTATACCCGGCGTATTCTTCGTCGCGGAGGTAATTGTCTACGTCCAGATCGTCGGAGCGATCCTTGTAATCGTCTTCGTACTCGTCGGAAAACGGGTCATCGCCGTCACTATCACCGTAGTCGTCATCCATGCCCTCCTCCAGCGCCGGGTTAATCTCAAGCTCTTCTTCAATACGGGTATCCAACTCGGCCGTCGGAATCTGCAACAGTTTGATAAACTGGATCTGTTGCGGAGACAGCTTCTGTTGTAAGGTCTGACTTAGGCTAAGTTTCTGCATAGGACATCTTCGGTATACGTTTGCTCGCTCTCACAACGCTCCGGGATGTTTCACCGGACTGATTTCGCGCAAATACCAGACCAAGTATACAACTAAATGTTCACAATGCCTTACAAATGAATGATAATTTGTGTATAAGTAACTAATAGACAGTGGGTTAAGCCATAATTTGTGAGCGTGAGGATTTCGTAAATGGTGCAGAATATCCCGGCTGATTCTCTGTGCCTTAACGGCGAAATGCCTAACTTTGCAGCCACTTTCAGACGACCGTACCTGCCGCCGGCGGGAGGGGCAGGGCCGAAGAGCCGCCCTCCGGAACGTCGCCACGAACCACAAGGGATTATGAGCCTTTTACCCATCAAGCAACTTCTACAATCAACCGAAACGGGCCACGCAGTAACCGTCAAAGGTTGGGTCCGCACCAAGCGGGAAAGCAAAAACGCTATTTTCATTGCCATCAACGATGGGTCGACCATCCATAACGTGCAGGCCGTCGCCCAGCCGGGTCAGTTCTCCGAGGATCACCTGCGGCTGGTCACCACCGGCGCCTGCGTGGCGGCCACGGGGACGCTCGTCGAGTCGCAGGGCTCGGGCCAGAAGGTGGAGATCCAGCTCACCGACCTCCACGTTTACGGCACGGCCGATCCGGACAAGTTTCCGCTCCAGCCGAAGCGGCATTCGCTGGAATTCCTGCGCGAAATCGCCCACCTGCGGCCGCGGACGAATACCTTCGGGGCCATCCTGCGCATCCGGCACGCCCTGGCGTTCGCCGTGCACAAATACTTCAACGATAACGGCTTCTATTACCTGCATACCCCCATCATCACGGCTTCCGACGCCGAAGGAGCCGGGGAGATGTTCCGCGTGACGACCCTCGACCTGGACCACCTGCCGCGCACGGAAGAAGGCAGCATTGACTTCAAGCAGGACTTTTTCGGCCGGGAAACCAATCTGACCGTTTCGGGCCAGCTCGAAGGCGAACTCGGAGCCCTGGCGCTGGGTAAAATCTACACCTTCGGGCCGACCTTCCGGGCCGAAAACTCGAACACCACCCGCCACCTGGCCGAGGTCTGGATGATCGAGCCGGAAATGGCCTTTTACGAGCTGGAGGACAACATGAACCTGGCCGAAGACTTCGTCAAGAGCGTCATCGGCTACGCCCTCGAGCACTGCGCCGACGATCTGGCCTTCCTTGACGCCCGCCTGAAGGAAGAAGAAAAGACCAAGAAGAAGGAGGAGCAGAGCGAACTGGGCCTGCTGGAGAAACTGCGCTTTGTGGTCGACAACCAGTTCGAGCGGCTGACCTATACCCAGGCCATCGACATCCTGCTTCAGTCGAAGCCCCACAAGAAAGGCCAGTTCCAGTACGAGGTCAAATGGGGCATCGACCTGCAGTCGGAGCACGAGCGTTACCTGGTGGAAAAGCATTTCAAGAAACCCGTCATCCTGACGAACTATCCCCGCGAGATCAAGGCCTTCTACATGAAGCTGGACGAAGACGGGAAGACAGTGCGGGCCATGGACGTGCTCTTCCCCGGCATCGGCGAGATCATCGGTGGCTCGCAGCGGGAGGACGATTACGATAAGCTGCTGGCGCGGGTGCAGGAAGTCGGCATCGAACCGGAAAGCCTCTGGTGGTACCTCGAAACCCGCCAGTTCGGTTCCGCCCCGCACGCGGGCTTCGGCCTGGGCTTCGAACGGCTGGTGCTGTTCGTAACCGGCATGGGCAACATCCGGGATGTGATCCCCTTCCCGCGTACGCCAAAATCGGCGGAGTTTTAAGCAAGGATTGAAGCGGTTCGCCGCTGCGGGATTGAAGGATTGAAATGTTCTATAATGATTCCGGTCAGAAGGACTATAGACCTTCAATCCCTCAATCCCTCAATCCTTTGCCCCTAGTCCCGCGTCTAACCCGGCAGAACCCCATTTGTGATGTTGAACCTGTTTGATGATTTGCCGGCCGTGGCGGAAAGCGGCGGACCGGGCTACGGGCCGCGGGACGTGCTGAAGCGGTTTTACGGGTACGATCAGTTCCGGCCGATGCAGGAGGAGATCGTGACGGCCATCCTCGACGGCCGCGATACGCTCGTGCTGATGCCGACGGGCGGCGGAAAATCGGTCTGTTTTCAGGTGCCGGCGCTGATCCGGCCGGGCGTCTGCGTGGTCGTTTCGCCCCTGATCGCCCTGATGAAGGACCAGGTGGAGGCCCTGCTGCTGAACGGGATTCCGGCGGCTTACCTGAACAGCACCCAATCCTCGGCCGAACAGCGCAAGATCGAGCAGGACTGCCTGGCGGGGCGGCTCAAACTGCTCTACGTCTCGCCGGAGAAGCTGCTGACGGAGGCGTTTTTCGTTTTCCTGAATTCGTTAAAAATCAGTCTCTTCGCCGTCGACGAGGCGCACTGTATTTCGTCCTGGGGCCACGACTTCCGCCCGGAATACGCCCAGCTCCGGATGCTTAAGACGCATTTCGCGCAGGTGCCGGTGGTCGCCCTGACCGCTACGGCCGATAAGCTGACGCGCCAGGACATTATCAACCAGCTCGAACTGCGCGATCCGGCGGTCTTTGTGGCGTCCTTTAACCGGCCGAACCTGAGCCTGACGGTTCTGCCCGGCACCAAACGCATCCCGCAGATCCTCAAGCTGGTCGAGCGCTGGCCGGACCGGGCGGGCATTATCTACTGCCAGAGCCGCAAATCCACCGAAAGCCTGGCGGCGCGGCTGCAGGAAAAAGGCTATGCCGCGGCCTACTACCATGCCGGGATGCCGGCCGACGAGCGGGCGCGGATCCAGGAGGCGTTTCTGCGCGACGACGTCCGGATCATGTGCGCCACCATCGCCTTTGGGATGGGCATCGACAAGTCGAACGTTCGCTGGGTGATGCATTACAACCTGCCCAAAAACCTGGAGAGCTTCTACCAGGAGATCGGCCGGGCCGGGCGCGACGGGCTGGCGGCGGATACCTACCTCTTCTACAGCTTTGCCGATGTGATGATGTGGAAGGATATGCTATCCGAAAACGCCCCGGCCAACCTGGGTCTGCAGCTGGCCAAGCTGGAGCGGATGCAGCAGTTCGCCGAGGCCCATTCCTGCCGCCGGCAGATTCTGCTGAGTTATTTTTCCGAAGACCTGCGCGAACCCTGCGGCAACTGCGACGTCTGCCAGAACCCGCGGGTGATGTTCGACGGGACGATCATTGCCCAGAAAGCCCTCTCAGCCCTCATCCGGCTGCGGGAGCAGGTGCCGATGAACACGCTCATCGACGTCCTGCGCGGCTCCCGGAGTCAGGCCATCGTCCAGCAGAACTACCACCTGATCAAAACCTACGGCGCGGGCAGCGACCTCAAGTTCGAGGAATGGCGGACCTACCTCCACCAGCTGATTAATGTCGGCGTCATCGAAATCGCCTACGACCAGCACTACGCCCTCAGACGGGGTATCCTGGCCGAGGCGGTGCTTTACCAGGGCCGGAAGGTCGAGCTGATCCGACCCGAGGAGGTCGCCCAGCAAAAGGCAGAACAGAAGCCCAAAACGAAGACCGAGGCGGCCCGCGACGAACTGCTCGACCGGCTCAAGGCGCTGCGGAAACGGCTGGCCGACGAACAGAACGTGCCGCCCTACGTCATCTTTACCGATTCGACCCTGGAAGAAATGGCCCGCATCCGCCCGGCGACCCCGGCCGACCTGCGCCACATCAGCGGGGTAGGGGACCGGAAGATGCAGCTGTTCGGTACGAGCTTCCTCAGTGTCATCACCGGCTTTCTGACGGGCTCGGGGGGCGAGGCCGGCCGGGCGCGGGGAACGACCCAGCTGGTGACCCTGGACCTGTACCGACGCGGCTTCTCCCTGGAGGAAATTGCCGCCGAACGCAACCTCGCGCCGGGCACCGTTGCCTCTCATCTGGTACAGTTGTATGACAAAGGATACGAGGTCGATTTGGAGGCTTTGGTAAGCCCCGGCGACCGGCTGGAAATCGAGCGCGCTATCGCTCGGGTAGGAATTGAGAACAACAGTCTTAAACCGGTTTTTGAGTATTTACAGGGACGGTACGATTACACCAAAATTCGGATTGTGGCCGGGTTGAACGGTCTGTAAACGGGGTGTCGACGGGGGAAAAACGTAGGGCCGCTCAGTAATATCTGGCTGGTAATCTTCGTATTATTAAGTGAGGGCTCCTATCTTGCCCTCGCTTTCCCTTTGTTAAACCAGCCGGTTTGCCCTTCTGGCACCGGTCTAAACGACGTCTGATTTGATCCGAGAAGTAAGCATTTCCCTGCTGTTGTCGGCCATGCGACCGGGCCTTGCGGGCCCCACGGAGACAGCCGATTCCAGCCAGTGGAGTCCCCTGCCCAACGCTCCGGTTCTCCTGGCCGTGCCGGGTAAAGAGTCCGTCCCCATGCTGGAGCCCGTGTATTTTAGCGGCGAAGAAGTTCCCCTTTACGAGTCATCGGTTAACCAGCGCTGGCTGCGCGTGCTGCAGCAGCAGTCGGCTGACCGGGAGTACCTGTTCGCGCTCCGCAAGAAAGCCGATCGGTTTTTTCCCATCATCGAACCGATGCTGAAGCGGTACAAAATTCCGTCGGACTTCAAGTACCTGCCGCTGGTGGAAAGTTCGCTGGTCAACCACAGTGTATCGGTCAAAGGTGCCGCCGGCTACTGGCAGCTGATGCCCGAAACGGCCCGTCTTCTGGGCCTGCAGGTAGACGGGACGGTTGATGAGCGGTATGATTTAAACAAGGCAACCGTAGCGGCCTGTCGTCACCTCCGTCAGTTGTACAAACAATTGGGGTCGTGGACGCTCGTCGCCGCCGCCTACAACAGCGGATCCGGTCACGTGATTTCCCGCATGGAGCAACAGGGTGGGCAGCGTAGCTATTACGCCCTGCGGCTGCACCAGGAAACGCGGATGTACCTCTACCGCGTGCTGGCCTACAAGGAGCTGCTAACCCGCCCCCGGCTGTACCGGGAGTTGCTGCAGCCCGACGTGATGGCCTACCTGAACTTTCCTATTCCGCGCCAGCAGCCCCGCCTGAAGGCCACCAACCCGCCGCCCGCCGATACCGGGGCGCGGACCGAGCCGGATCCCACCTGGGGCCCGCGCATGCGGAACCTGCTGGAGGAATTAACGGCCCACGGGGGCGAAGAACCGCTACCGTCCGAACTACCGGCGGATCCCGTACCGATGGTAACGGCCCCGGTTCAGGCCCAGACCGTAGCCCTGGGCCTGATGGGCCTGCGGGTACTGCGGTTCCGCCGGTCCAAAATGTACGAGGTATACCTGGCCGCCAAACGCCGCATCCAGCCGCTTTTTGGCTGGGATTGGGTGTAAGGATATAACTCCCTTCGAGACATCCGGCTGACGAGATTCCTTTCCGGGAATGGAGTCAGCCGGATGTTTTTTGTTGGTAACTACCGGTTAATATTTAATTTTGTCTATCGAAATACTTGAGTGATAGTGCCATCCACATCCTGAGCGTATCTTTGTCATGCCTGCGGCTGGGTTAGCAGCCGGATACTTACTCACCGTAACATGAAACGAATGGGAGGGTGGCTGATCGTCCTGGTCTGGATGGCAGCTACCGTGTGGGGTGCAGCAAAACCCAAACGGCCGGCCGGGCCAGTGGCCTTACCGCCGGTATTTTTCTGTGGCGAAATGGTGCCCACCGAGCAGCAGCGCGTGGCCCGTCGGCTGGTAACGACCCTGGTTCGGCATGCCGAAGAAAGCCGGGTGCTGTACCGGCTAAGGTACCGGGCATCGACCTTCTTTCCGGCCATTGAGCCGATTCTGCACCAGTACGGGATTCCGGCCGATTTCAAATACCTGCCCCTGGTGGAAAGCTCTCTGCGCAGCCGTGCCGTTTCTCCGCGCGGGGCGGCCGGGTACTGGCAGCTGATGCCGGCCACGGCCCGCGAACTGGGCCTCTCGGTACGGCCGGGGCGCGACGAGCGGACCGATCTCCGCAAATCGACCGATGCGGCCTGCCGGTACCTGCGGTATCTTCACAACCAGCTGGGCTCCTGGACGCTGGTGGCTGCCGCCTATAATATCGGAATCGGCAATTTGCTGCGCCACATCCGCCGCCAGGACGAAAGCGACTACTACGCCCTGCGCCTCAATACCGAAACCGGTTATTACCTGTACCGGATCATCGCCTTTAAAGAACTCTTCACCAACTCCCGGTCCTACGGCGATCTCATCAGCCCCCGGGCCATGCTGGCTCTGAACGATCCCCTGCCGGGCGAGGTCGAATCCGATCCGGTCGAAGAGCCGCTACTGGCCGATGCCGTCGCTGATGAGATTATCCGAACGACCGGCACGGGTACGCTGAGTGTCCGTAACCTTCCCAAATCGACCCAGGAAAAGCTGGCCGAAGTCCATAACGAGCAGCTGGCGAGCCTGCTCCGCGGCGGGGTGCAGGCCCAGCTGGTGCAGTCGGCGGGCCTGGAGCGGGGGCAAACCTGGGTCTTTCGCCTACTGCGGGATACCGGCGGTGCCCTCGCCCTGAAAGAAGGCGATCTGCTCTACGCGGTCGTGGAAGCAACCGACCTCCGGCAGAACAAATTCTACCTGCGCGTCGAACGGGCTTATTCCGTCGACGAAAAAACCCTCCGCCCGGCCCTGCTGATGGCCATCGACGTCTCCACCGGCCGCAGCGGCATCCCCATCCCGGATCTGAACGCGCTGGAGGCGGGGTGGGTTTTGACGTGGAAGAGCCTGTGACAAGGATTGATGGATTGATGGATTGATGGATTGAAGTAGTTGCCATAGCCCTCGACTTAGCCTGTGCCTCAATCCTTCACTCCTTCACTCCTTCAATCCTTCGATCCTTGACTCCGGAACCCAAACCCACCCCCAAACGTTGGAGGCAGGAAGAATGAGCAAGCGAACTGTGCGGAACATACCATGCCTGATGATAGGACTGTTGCTGTTGGTGGGAGGCGTTTCGACCACCCAGGCGCAGGCCCCCTCCCGAAAAAAAGCGACAAAAAAGCCGGCCCAGCCAGCGGCTCCGGCCCAGATGATGGTTTCCCGGGCCGTGCGGATAAACTTCAGCGGTGAGCCCGTCCCGGTAGAGCACCAGGCCGTGTCCCGGAACCTGGCCTCGGCCCTCCAGCGGAACGTCAGCTACCAGCAGTACCTGATGCGATTCCGGCGGCGGGCGGTCGAAGAATACTTCCCCGTCTTTGAGCAATACCTGAAGCGGTACGGAATTCCCCTGGACTTCAAGTACCTGGCCGTGGTGGAAAGCGGTCTGCAGGCCGATGCGCTCTCGCCCAAAGGGGCCATGGGCTACTGGCAGCTGATGCCCGAACCGGCCCGCGAACTGGGCCTGAAAGTCACCGAGGCGGTCGACGAACGCAAAGACCTTCATAAATCCACCGATGCGGCCTGCCGGTACCTGCGCAGCCTCTACCGCAACCTGCGTTCCTGGACGATGGTCGCCGCCGCCTATAACGGTGGCATTGGCCGGATGCAGTCGCACATGCGGAAACAGGGCGAAACGAATTACTACTTTCTGTCGATGAACCAGGAGACCAGCCAGTATCTCTACAAGATTGTGGCGGTCAAGGAATTGTTCAATAATCCGGGGTACTTTAAAGCCGGAGCCGTCGAAAACATCTACGAGCGGGAACGGGCCGAGGCCGTCGCCAGGGGCATCTTACCGCCTGACGAACCGGAGCTGATCGGTGAGCCCCTGGACGAAACCGTCGCCCGGGCGGAAGAAAGCTCGTCCATGGGCAAACTGCTGGGCGAGCTCAACAAGCCGGCACCTTCCGTGGCCACCGCGCCGGCAGCCGGACGGTACCGCGGGGATGTTCGGGCCGAGCTGGTTCGGGCGGGGAAGCCGGTCCTGGGACAGACCTGGCAGTTCAAGGTGCTGGAAGATGCCGAACTGGGCGAGCAGAAACTGGCCAAAGACGAATTGCTGCTGGCGGTGGTCGACGAAATGGACCCGCGTACGGGCCAGATCTACCTCCGGGTGACCAAACGGCTGGTCGACGGTAAACCCCAGCCCATCCCGCTGACGCTGGTGTCTCAGCACCCGCGCACGGGTCTGTCGGGCGTTCCCTTACCCAAAACAATCGCCCCGGGCTGGCTGGTGGGCTGGAAAGCCTTCTGAAATCAGTAACTGAAGCCCGGCGGAAAGTCTTCCAGCAGGTAGGTGCCCGGTGAAGGGTAGGCCAGTCGGCAGTCGCCGGGCGGAATCGGCAGCGTCAGGATGTAAGACACGACGGCCGGCGGCAGCGTCGTCGGCCACTCGAACCGCTGGCGGCGGATGGCCAGGGCGGAAGCACTAAAGTAACCCAGGGCCGTTTCTTCCGGTTTATCGATCCGGACGATATTGCCCACGATCGGGGCGGGAAGCGGATCAAAAAGGCTGCCCGTACGGCTCTGCTGCTCTTCAAACCGACGCCAGAACTGAAAAGCCTCCCGCGTCAGGGAGTACTGCTTCACTTCCACCAGTTGCGGCCCGATCCAGCGGACGGGATTACTGATTACGGGTACTCCCCGGATGGTGTTTCCGTTGACGATGCGGTCGCTGAGCAGATTGAACACCGAACTGTATTCGGCATACCAGCAATTCTGGTAACAGAACGCCGTCCCGAACGGAGGGCAGACCACGCCCCCAGCGCGCCGGATGCCGTAGGCGGTGGCCGTCCAGCGGTAGAAATTTGCTTCCGAAGCGGGATCCTTCGTGCTGATCAGGAACCGGAAGACCGGGGGGCGGAGGCTGTTGCTGTTCAGTTCAACCTCCGAATAGACGCTGTCGATGGGTACGGGGCTGGGCATTTGCTCGGGCCGGGATTCGTACCGGCTGCCGTCGGGCAGTTGAATGCGGAGCGTGTACCGCCGGCCCGCCCGCCCGACAAAGGTCGTATCCACGGTCACGTACTGGCCCGGCTCCCGACCGCTGGCCGACAGGCGGGTTTGCCGTCCGCCTTCCTCCAGAATAAGGACCTCCGCGCCCAGGATAGGCTGGGCCGCCGGTGGGCCGCTGAACTCAAATTTCCCGGAATAACTCAGCTTTACCGTATACGGCGGCCGTTCGGTGGTGATCATGCCTTCGACCACCAGCCGGGGCGTTTCATCCCGGATGGGGACGGCCACGCGGTCTAGGCAGCTGCTGAGCAGCCCTGGAAGTAACCAGATCCACCCGGGGAATCGGGTTCTCGCGGATTTACGGGGATTTGGGCGCGGATGGCCGCGGAAAAAAATCGGCGTTAATCCGCGAAAGAAATCCGCGCAAATCCGCGAGAACGGATGCTTCATGATCGCTTTCATCAGAAGTAAAAATTATACGTAATCGAAGGAATCAGCGTCCCGAAGACCGCCAGCCGAAACGCCGGAGTCTGGCTGCTTTCCCGCGTCAGAAAGATGGAGTAGGGGTTCCGGCGGGCGTAGAGGTTGTAAATGCCCAGCGTCCAGATGCTGTACCGTTGCTGGCTGCGGCTTTTCCGGGTATCTTTCGAAAAGGCAATGTCGAGCCGGTGGTAGTCCGGAATCCGGTCGGCATTGCGCCGGGAATAATCCAGGACCGTCTGCCCGGCAAACACATAGCGTCCGTCGGGGTAAGTCGCCGGTATCCCGCTGCTGTACACGAAGTTGGTGGTAAATGTCCAGCTGTTTTTCATGTTCAGCCGGGCCTGTACGTACAGATTGTGCGGCCGGTCGAAGTTGGAGGGAAACCAGTCGCCCTGGTTGACGGCCAGCTCCCGGTAGGGCGTCTGGACGGCGACCAGCGAGCGGGCCCAGGAGTAGCTGATCTGCCCCGTTAGGGTCCCCTTGTTGCGGGCCAGGTTCAGTTCGATCCCGTACGCCCGCCCCCGCGCCCGAACCAGGTCGGTCTCCAGCCGGGGATTCAGGATTAGATTGGCCCCGTTCCGGTATTCGACCAGGTTCTGGAGGCGTTTGAAATAGCCTTCTACCGATAATTCAATCGCATTATCACTCAGGTTCTGAAACAAACCGACCGAATACTGGTCGGCCACCTGCCCCGGCACGAACGGATCGCTGACTTTCCAGAAATCGACCGGCGTGATGGCGGTGGTGTTGGAAATCAGGTGAATGTATTGCCGCATCCGGCTGTAATTGACTTTCAGGGCCGTACTGGCCGCCAGTTGCAGGCGCAGGCCCAGCCGGGGCTCCCAGCCGCCGTAGGTCTGGATGGGCTGGCCGGCGGTGTACCGGAGCGAATCCCGGGTCGTTTCGGCCGAGGGCGGCAGGTTGTTGAGGTATTGGTAGATCGTCTGGGGACCGACCTGAACGTAGTGGGAGTACCGTAACCCCGCCTGCAGCGTCAGGTAAGAGCGGAGCAGCCATTCGGTCTGCAGGTAAGCGCCGGCTTCGAAGGCCTGTTCGGGCTGGAGGCGCTCCGGGTTGACGCTGGAGGCCGTTCCGGTAGGCTGGAGGTCTCCCTTCTGGACGTTATACCGGATGCCGTTGACGCCTCCCTGGATTTTCAGCTTTTCCGAGAGGGTGTAAAACAGGTCGGCCTTGGATTCGAGCTGGCGGATGTAGGAGGTCTGGCGGAAGGTAAAAGCCCGGCGCACACCGACGATGTGGAAGGAATAACCACTGTACAGGGCCTGGAGGTTGAGCTGCAGGTTGGGGCGGATAAGCCGGCTCCAGCGGCCCGTCAGTACGCTCGATTGCCAGCCGTAGAGCGTATCGCCCGGAAATTTAAAATTATCCTGGCTGGTGTAGGCCGTCAGCGAAACCGTATTCTGCGCATTGGGCGTGAACTGCAGCCGGAGCGTCCCGTCGTAAAAAAAGGCACCGCTTTCCTTAGCCGTACTGCGATCCGGGAAGGCGCGCAGCAGCCAGTTGGGGTAGGCCACGCGGCCTCCGGCCAGCAGCGTCAGGTTTTTGCTGATCGGGCCGTCGGCTACGAACCGGCTGCTGAGAAATCCGACCCCACCCCCGAAATTCCAGCGTTCGCGGTTTCCCGCCCGGGTATTGATCAGCAGCAGGGAGGAGGTTCGCCCGCCGTACTGTGCTCCGAAGGTTCCCTTGTAGAGGTCGACATCCTGGACTACGTCCGTGCTGACGTTGCTGTAAAAACCCAGCAGGTGGGAGGTGTTAAAAAGCGGCGCGCCGTCGAGCAGGACCAGGTTCTGGTCAGTCCGGCCGCCCCGTACGTTGAAACCGGCCGTTCCTTCCCCGGCCGTCGAAACCCCGGCCTGGAGCGTAACGGCCTTGAGGATATCGGGCTCCCCCAGCACAACGGGCATCTTTTTAAGCTGCTTGACGTCGATCTGAATCAGCCCCATTGACGCATCCCGGATGTTCTGGTCTTCGCGCCGCTCACTGATCAGTACCTCGTCCAGATCGAAGGTGCGGGAGGCCAGCTTGAAGGTGATGCTACGACTGCGGCTAATGACGATATGTTCCCGGTCGCTGCGGAATCCCAGGGAAGTAATGTCGATGTCGTAGGAGCCGGGCGGGAGGGCGATGGAGAAACGGCCGTTATCGTCGGTGGTAGTCCCAGCCCCGGTCTGGATGATAAACAGGCTTGCTCCCGCGATAGGTAAGTTGGTGTCTGCCCGCATGACGGTACCACTCAGGATCACCCGCTGCGCACGGGCGACCAGGGTAAAGCCAAGGCAGTACAGCAGGCAGCAGGCCAGCGTAATGATGCGCATGTATCAGGACAGCTTTTTCTCAGGACCCTGTCCGGGGCCTAAGGGTTGGCAGGCAAGATAACCAAATTAAGCGGGTTGTGGAGTCAGGCCGACTTTATAGGTGTCCAGCGCCCGTTGCCGGGCCGTGGCGTGGTCGACCATCGGAGCCGGATAGCGGAGCGAATTGAACTCCGGTACCCAGCGGCGGATGTATTCTCGTTTTGGATCGAATTTCTGGGCCTGGAGCGTGGGATTGAACACCCGGAAATAAGGCGCGGCGTCGGTTCCGGAGCCTGCCGCCCACTGCCAGCCCCCGTTATTGGCCGATAGGTCGTAATCCCGCAGCTTTTTGGCGAAATACGCCTCGCCCCAGCGCCAGTCGATAAGCAGGTGCTTGCAGAGGAAGGAGGCCGTAATCATTCGGACCCGGTTGTGCATCCAGCCGGTCTGGTTCAGTTGGCGCATCCCGGCATCGACGATAGGGTAACCCGTCCGGCCCTCGCACCAGCGCTGAAAGTCTTCCGGCTGGTTCCGCCAGGGAATGCGGTCGTATTCCCGCCGGAACGACTGCTGCTCCACGTGCGGGAAGTGGTACAGCACCTGAAAGTAGAAGTCCCGCCAGATCAGCTCGTTCAGGAAGGTCTGGCTATGCGCCAGGGCCTGCCGGGCCAGTTCCCGGATGCTCACGGTTCCGAAGCGCAGGTGCACGCTTAGTTCACTGGTGCCGCGGCGCGCGGGGAGGTCGCGGGTCTGCTGGTACTGCCGGAGCAGGTCTTCGGTGACGATTCGCCCCGGAAACGCGTCCCCTACGGGCTGGAAGCCCAGGCTGGCCAGGGAAGGCAGCGGTTCGGCGGCCCGCTTCAGAAAGCGGTTGAAGGAGGCTTCAGTGGGGTAGGAGCGCAGGTAGAAATCGTCCAGTTTCGCCATCCAATTGCGGCTGTATGGCGTAAAAACCGTGTAAGGCGTCTTGCTGCCGGTCAATACCTCGTCTTTTTCGAAGATGACGTGGTCCTTGTAGGTATGGAGGGCCGCTCCGTGTTCGCGCAGCAGACCGCCAACGGCCGTATCCCGGCCTAGGGCGTACTGCTCGTAATCCTGGTTGGTATAGACCGCCTGGATGTTGTATTCCTGGAGCAACTGCCGAAAAACCTCCAGCGGTCGGCCGTGGCGGACGAGCAGCGTACTTCCCAACTGGCCGAGTTCCTCGTGCAGCTCGGTAACGGCCTGGTGAATGAACTCCACGCGGCGGTCCAGGCGATCGTCGAGGGCATCCAGGATGTTGCGGTCGAAAATAAAAACGGGCAAAACGGGATAGCCGCTGCGGAGGGCGTGGTAGAGGCCGGCATTGTCGCGCAGGCGCAGGTCACGGCGGAACCAGAACAGGACGACAGGATCAGAAAAAACGCGGTTCATACGGAGGGTACTTTACGGGCCAACCGGAAATACCGCCCGAATGTTTGATGCCGAGCGCCGGGACGGTACCTTTGCGGCGGCCCAAGGGCCTGTTTGAAACCGATTCTATGCTGGCGCTCCTTATTTTTCTGGTGATGGTATCCGGCTTTGTGGTCGTGGGCGTTTACCTCGAACGCAAGGTGTCGGCGTTTATCCAGGATCGACTGGGTCCGATGGAAGTGGGCAAGTACGGCCTGCTGCAACTGATTGCCGACCTGCTCAAACTGCTGCAGAAGGAAGACATTGTCCCGAAAGCCGCCGACCGCCGACTCTTTCTGATCGCCCCGGCCATTATTTTTGCGGCGGTCTTCGCCGGCTATGCCGTCCTGCCCCTGACCCCCGACCTGCAGGGATCGGCCGCTGCCGTAGGCGTGTTTTACCTCATGGCGATTGTCTCCGTCGACGTCGTGGGCGTCCTGATGGCGGGCTGGGGCTCCAACAACAAGTATTCGCTGTTCGGGGCCATGCGCTCGGTAGCCCAGATTGTTTCCTACGAAGTCCCGCTGGGGCTGACCATTCTCTGCGCGGTGATGATCTGCCAGACGCTGAACCTGCAGGAAATGAGTTTCCAGCAGGGAATTTATACCTACGAAGCCAATTACCTGTTCGGTATCAAGGCGCTCGGCGTCAATGTGACCAACTGGGGCGGTATTTTTGCCTGGAACATCTTCCGGAATCCGTTCCTGCTGATCGCCTATGTGATCTTCTTCATCGCTACCCTGGCCGAAAGCAACCGCGCTCCGTTCGACCTGCCGGAAGGAGAATCCGAACTGGTTGCCGGCTTTCATACCGAATACTCCGGCATGCGCTGGGCGCTGCTGTTTCTGTCGGAATACGGTATGATGCTGCTGGTGTCGTTCCTGGGCGCGATCCTGTTTCTGGGCTCCTGGAATACGCCCCTGCCCAATATCGGTCCGGTTCGCCTGGCCGACTGGACCAGCGGCCTGCCCGGGACCGCCTGGGGCAACATCACCGGCGCCTTCTGGCTGCTGAGCAAGGCGCTGCTGGCCATTCTGGTGCAGATGTGGGTCCGCTGGACCTTTCCCCGCGTGCGGGTCGATCAGATGATGTACCTCTGCTGGAAAGTGCTGACGCCCATCGCGCTGGTGCTGGTGCTGCTCTCGGGCGTCTGGCGGTTGTTAATGGTGTAGGATTTGGTTAGCTTTAGCCTCATGGACGCTTTGCTTCAGCGAATTACGATCAATCCAAATGTCAGCCACGGCAAACCTACCATCCGGAATATGCGATTCACGGTGGCTCAGATGCTGGAGTTGTTAGCAGCAGGGATGACGCAAGCAGAAATTTTGGCTGACTATCCGTTTATCGAAGAGGCGGATATTCAGGCTTGTCTGCTGTACGCGTCCCGAATTGCGAATGTGAATCGAATTGTCGATTTCCCGCCCGCCGCCTGATGTGAACACGCTTACCTTCCTTGTTGATACTCAGCTTCCACCCGTCCTGGCCTCCTTTCTGCGCCGCCGGGGATTCGATGCGGTTCATACGACTGGATTTGCTAACGGACATTTATTGCAGGATGCAGAAATCGAGGCGATTGCTACGCATCAGGGCCGTATTGTGGTGACGAAGGATCATGATTTCGTTGATCAATACTACCGCAACGGTGCCACGCCCAGAGTCCTGTATTTGGCGATAGGAAATATTCGTAACAACGACCTAATCAATTTGCTGGATCTCCGGATGGACCTGATAACGCAGTTGTTTAGCGAAGGTGCTACTATGGTAGTAATTGATAAGAGGCAGCTGATCAGTTATTAACAGCTTACACCGCCATCACCGGCCGCGTCGTTTCCAACTGCACCCCCTTCGGCAGATTCGCCAGGATCTCTTTTTTGAGGGCGTTGATGATCTTGCGCTTCAGAAAGCTCCGGTGGATGACCAGGCTGACCTCACGTACCGGCGTCGGTTCCTCGAGGGGGCGGAGGCGGGCGTGGCGCTGGGGATCAAGATCCAGCGTCGCCAGGTAGGGCAGGAGCGTAAAGCCGCTGTGTTTGTCGATGAGCTTGACGAGGGTTTCCAGCGAACCCGTCTCGTACCGCAGGGTGGGTGGACTCCCGTTCTGGCCCGGCTGGCAGAGATTGATCACCTGGTTGCGGAAACAGTGTCCTTCGGTCAGGAGCCAGAGGCCTTCGGCGGGCAGGGCCGAAACGGCGACCGACGGCCGTTCCAGGAGCGGATGCTGGTCGGAAATGTACACGCAGAAGGGCTCGTTAAAAAGCGGCAGCTCGGTAATGCCGCTTTCCTGCAGGGGCGTTACCACCAGCCCGGCATCGAGCAGGCCGTGTTTGAGCCGCTCCAGAATCTGGCCCGTCATCAACTCCTGAATCTGCACCGTGACGGCCGGGTAGCGCTGCATGAACTCACTCAGAAAGCAGGGCAGCAGGTAAGGCGCCAGGGTGGGGATGATCCCGATCCGGAGTTCGCCACTGTAATCGTCCCGGCTCTCCCGCGCCAGCTCCGGAATGCGTCGGGCGGCGTGCAGCACTTCCCGGGCCTGGGCCAGCAGGGTCTGCCCCGTTTCGGTCGGCACCACGGGCTGCTTCGAGCGGTCGAAAATCAGTACGCCCAGCTCATCCTCCAGCTTCTGAATCTGCATGCTCAGCGTCGGCTGGGTGACGTGGCAGCTTTCGGCGGCGGCCGCAAAGTGGCGGTGCGTATCGACGGCGACGATGTATTCGAGCTGCGTGAGGGTCATGCCGGGAGAAAGCCGATGGCTGATCAGTATTATCTATACAAATTTAAAATAGATTGCAGCACAATGCGTCCCTGAAGCCGTAACTTTGTTCGGATAACCCCTACGACCCCATGAGAAAGCTGTTACTCCTTGCGCTGCTGCTAACGGCGGCTTTTAGTCCGGATGCCCTGGCCCAGCGAAAAAGTGCAAACCCGGCAGCCCCCGGTTTTGATGCGGCCGGCTCCGACGCCAAAGCCATCGAGCTGGCCGACGTCGTGATGAAGGCCCAGGGCGGGCGGAAAGCCTGGGACAATACTCATTACATCGCCTGGACGTTCTTCGGCAACCGGCGGCTGATCTGGGATAAGTGGAGCGGCAATGTCCGGATCGATAACCTGCGCAACGACCAGACGGTGATCCTCAACATCAACACCGACCAGGGGCGCGTTTTCCGGAATGGCAAGGAGGAAACTCAGCCGGATTCGGTCGACAAATACGTCAAGCAGGCCAAAGGCGCCTGGATCAACGACTCCTACTGGCTGGTGATGCCCTTCAAGCTGAAGGATTCCGGCGTGACCCTGAAGTATGTGGGCGAAGAGCCGACCCAGGACGGCAAGCCGGCCGAAGTCCTTCAGCTCACCTTCAAAGGCGTTGGCGTTACGCCCGACAACAAATACAAGGTCTGGGTCGATAAGGGAAGCGGACTCGTGACGCAGTGGGCGCATTTTACGAAATACACCGACGACGCCCCGCGCTTTACTCTCCCCTGGACCGATTACCGCAAACACGGCGAGATCCTGCTTTCCGGCAAACGGGGCGAGCGGGAACTGACCGATATCCGGGTCTTTACGGGCCTGCCCGGCGAAGTCTTTACCGATTTCACCCGGCCGGACCTGAGCCGCTATCCGGTGGCCCAGTAAATCGGGTTCTCTCGGGGTCATAACGGGCAAAAACCCGCTGCGGCCCTGCAACCATTGTCTTAAAAACGCAGTTTTCCTGCTATGGAAGTTACTGTTTCACCGTCAACGACTACGACCCCCAAAGCACTGGGTAAAACCGGTGTGCTGATTGTTAATCTGGGCACGCCCGACAGCCCGGCCGTTCCGGACGTGCGCAAATACCTGCGCGAGTTTCTGATGGATGGGCGGGTCATCGATATTCCGTTTATTCCCCGGTTTCTGCTGGTCAACGGCATCATAGCGCCTTTTCGGGCACCTAAATCGGCCAAGACCTACCGCGAAGTCTGGACCGAGAACGGCTCTCCGCTGAAGTACTACGGCCAGGTGGTAGAGCGCGAACTGCAGAAAGTGCTGGGCGAACCGTACGTAGTCCGGCTGGCCATGCGGTACCAGAGCCCGAGCATCCAGGCTGGCCTGGATGAGTTCCAGCGGCTTGGCCTGACGGAAATCATCGTCGTGCCCTTTTTCCCGCAATACGCCTCGGCCACGACCGGTTCGGTCTACGAGAAGGTCATGGCGGTGATCGCCGACTGGCAGATCATTCCCAAAGTAAAGTTCATCAACAGCTTTCTGGACCATCCCAAGTTCCTGCAGGGCTTCGTGGATAATGCCCGGAAGTACATGGCCGAGCATGATTACGACCATTTTCTGTTCAGTTACCACGGGCTGCCGGAGCGGCAGATCCGCAAGGGCGATGTGACCAAAAACGTCTGTAAGCTGGGTGAATGCTGCGGCTCCCTGAACGCCATGAACCAGCATTGCTACCGGGCCCAGTGTTTCGAAACCACCCGCCTGTTGGTGCGCGAACTGGGCATCCCGGAAGGCAAATACACGACCTGTTTTCAGTCCCGCCTGGGGAAGGATCCTTGGATTCAGCCTTACACGGAGGATGTAATCAAAGAATTACCCAAACGGGGCATCAAGAGCGTGCTGGCCTTCTCGCCGGCCTTCGTCGCCGACTGCCTGGAAACCACCATCGAGGTGGGCGAGGAATACAAGGAAGTCTTCGAGGAACTGGGCGGGGAGCACTGGCAACTGGTCGAAAGCCTCAACGACAGCCCGATCTGGGTTGAAACCGTGGCTGATCTGGTGCGGAATGCCTGATGGTTTTATTGACTTTTGACTGTTGACGTTGGACGTTTGACCAGGGGAGCTTCCCGAAATCAAATGTCCAACGTCAACAGTCAAAAGTCACCCTACAGCGCCTTACCCGTAAACCGCTCCACCTTGTTTTTGATGGGTTTGACGGTCTTCAGGTAATCATAAATGGCGCCCAGATCGTCTTCGGTCATGCCGGCGTACATGGCCCAGGGCATGATGGAATTAAACCCATCCTTACCCACTTCGGGAATGGCCGAGCCATCGGCGTAAGACTTAAAGCGGGCGATGAAGGTTTCCCGGGTCCACTGACCTATGCCTGTTTCAGCATCCTGCGTAATGTTCATGGAACGCACGGTTCCGGATGGCACGGGGAATGAGCGGCCGCCGGCCATCTCCATCCCGGGCAGGGCCTGCCCCTGTTCGTCTACGGGCGTGTGGCAGTCACCGCAGCTGGCAAAAGTCGTCAGGTATTTGCCGTAGGCAACGCGGTCGCTGGGATCGGGCCGTTTGCCGCCTTCCGCCCTGGCCGGCATCGTATTGATAATGAAATTGACCGGGAAATCCGATTCCGGCGCCGGGATAGACGGATTGTCAATGGGTTTCAGGGTGCGGACGTAGGCGATGATCGCTTTGATGTCGTCGGGATCCATCTTCCCAAAATTCTGGTAGGGCATCACCGGAAAGAGGGCTCTTCCGTCTTTATTAACCCCGCAGGTAATGGCCTGGAAGAGTTGGCCGTCGCTCCAGCCGCTCAAGTGTACCGGCGTCAGGTTCGGCGCGAAATAATTCCCCGGAAAGCCCATTTCCCGGGTAAAGGCTTCGCCGCCTTTGCCTTCGCTGCCCACCACCAGGGGGGCGGAAAGCCGTGTCCAGTCCCGGGTGGAATGACAGTCCATGCAGACGGCTACGTGGTGAGCCAGGTACTTGCCCCGGGCGAGTTGGGACGAATCGGCCTGGATCGTCAACTGGGGTGGTTCACCGACGTTGGGTAGGGCCAGCTTAACATACAGAGCGCCGCCGACACCGGCAGCGATAACAACGAGCAGAAAGATGCCCAGCGCGCGTAGCAATTTTTTCATGATTGGAAAGCTTAAGGGAAGGTTGACAGCAAGTTATCAATTTATCTATAGGGTGTATACGTTTCTGCACAGATTTAATCTGCCAGAAACGAAATAGCCCCCGGGAGGCCCGTCTGGCGGCGTTTGAGCCGGTCAGCGGATGGGGCGCGGTGATCCGGCGGCCGGTTCATCGGGTTCGGTAACGGCCAAAAAAGAACCCCAGCCGGGAATGGCTGGGGTAGGTGGGTAAGCGTTCGGTCTTAAGCCGCCAGGCGATGGCCCGGGTTGGCAAGCGCCGGCTCGACGAACTGCTCGAGCCGCTCCCGCAGGAAGCCCTCCTGGAGGTAGCTCGGCAGCTTGGCAATGACCTGCCGGTAGCCTTCCAGACCCAGCGCTTTGGCGATGTACAGTTCGTGGACGGCGTTCAGATGCGCGACGATCTTCACCAGACTCTCGTGGAAGAGTCGGATATCAATCTCCGAATCGACAAACCGTTCGATCTCCCGGTTCGAGGAAGAAATGCGCAGCCGGCTGAGCACGTCGAAATAGGTCGTGTACCCCAGCTGGCGGGCGAGCTGCTTGTGCTCCTCAGGCCCGAACTTCTGCAGCACTTTCCCCGTCTTGCTGCTGCGGAAGGCCGTATTCGGGTTCTTCTGCATCAACTGACGCAGCGCTTTGATACGCTGGTCGCGGGTCGTTTTCAGGAACTGGGCAATCTCTGCCTGCACCGCGGATTCACGGGTCGGCAGGGCCAGTTCCTTCCGGCTGCCGGCTTCAGCCCGTTTGGACTGCGGCAGGCGCATGATCCGGTACTGGTTGAACGGCCCGGAGGCGTAATAACCGACCGAAGCCGGGTAATAGCCGCGAACGACCAGGTTCCCCACCCGACGGCGAATCAGCTCTTCGTTGCTGACCGGCTCGCCCATCGTCAGGAGCATCGCCCGTACGCCAAACAGCACGCTGTAATAGGCCTGCGGGAACGTCCAGTGCAGGGAATTCTGTAAGTAATGGTTGTCGTTGACAACCGGCGTAATGCGCAGGGCATACTCGGCGCTCCAGCAGTTCAGCAGGAGTTTCTCCAGGGCTTTCCGCTGTTCAGCCGTAAGGGCCGGCGTAAATTCCTGAAAAAGCGGATATCGGGTTACATCCAGCAGATCAGCTTCCTGCTGAATGTGAAAGTCAATGGCAAAGAAATGGTTCAGGAAGACCTGGGCCGGGATGGACTTCCGCCAGGCTTCCTCCGTTGGCCCGATTGGAGCAGGCACCGAAGGCGACAAAGGCAGGATATTTCCGGCCGCATGCTGGTTATGTTCCGTGGTCTGTTTCATACAAAATAGAAACAACACAGCCGCGGGAGATGTTCCGGTTTAGCTCATTTATTTTGCTTGATAACTGACTGATATTCAATAAATTATAATAAATTTTTCGGGTAAATTTTCGTCCGGATAACTACCTGTTTCAGAGGGGGTTACCGAGCCGGTTCGGCTACCCGTTTCGCGCTTTTGAATTTGTCCCGCTGGCCCAGAAACAGGCCGGTCAGGACCAGGGCCGTTCCGGCAAAGGTATAAGCCGAAAGCGGCTCGCCGAGCCAGTACGAAGAATAGGCAAAACCGAAAATAGGGCAGAGAAAGAGCCAGAAGGAAGCCTTGACGGCGTCGCGGCGGACGAGGAAAAACCAGAGCTGAAGGGCGGCAATCGATACCGGCACGATCAGCCAGAAAACCGAACCCCAGAAGCGGAGGTCCAGCCGGGCCGCCCCGAAATCGGCGAAGAGCAGCGTAAACGGCAGGAGCTGAAAGGCGCCCATAAACACCTGCCAGCCGTTAATGACCACATTGGGCAGCTGAAAATTACAGCGGGCGTAATAGACCGTCTCCGCCGAGACGGAAACCATCCCACCGAGCAGGATCAGCAGGCCCCGGACGGTCGCGTGGCTGTCCTGGAGCAGCGGATAGGTCGCTACGGCCACGCCCACCAGCCCCAGCAGCAGCCCAACGCCCTCGTACCAGCGCAGCGGCCGCCGCAGCCAGACGGCCGACATGACCGTTATAAAAAGCGGACTGGTGGCCGTCGACAGGCTCCCGATGCCGGCCGCCACCTCTTTTATCGCCAGCACGAAGGCCGCCAGGTAAATGGTCGTGTTCAGCAGCGAGAATACCGCCAGTTGCCGCCATTCGATGCCCCGCGGCAGCCGGTTGCGCCGGATACCATAGGCGTAGACGCCCATCAGCGCCCCGGCGATCAGAAACCGCGTATTGGCCAGAATGAGCGGATCCGCCGACAGGATACCAAACTTGGTCGCGACGGAAGCCGAAGCCCCGAGCGCCGCGAAGAGCAGGCCGGGAAGAAGGGTTTGCACGGGTGACTTTCAGTTAATCATTGAAGGGTTAAAACCCAATCCGTCCTTTCCGGCCCGCGCTGTCTTTCCCGTCGAAGTACTCTTTCAATTCCTGCAATTCTTTTTCAAACCCCCCGCTGAGGATGGGGAACCGGCACCAGGTCTTGGGATCCAGGTTCTCGTCGTCGAGGTGGAAAGAAGGCGCGTACCGCTCCCGTTTCCACTGATTGCGGCTCCAGAGGCGGAAGAAGCGGTCGACGGAAGTGTAGAGCTGCTCGCGGCTGTACTGGCCGTCGAAGACCACTTCGATCCGCTGGAGGACCTCTTTCGGCGACTGCTTATCCCGGATGCCGTATTTTTCGATGGCGTTCAGGACGTCGTAGGGCATCAGATCCTCCTCATCGGTCTGCTTGCGGTCGAGCGGGCGCAGTTCGGCCGTGGGCTGAAGGCTGTTGACTTTGGCCAGGCCCGGCAGTTTGATCCGTCCGCCAACGCCTTCGGTTTCCGCCCAGCGGAGCCAGTGGCGAAGGAAATGCTTGTCGATGCCGGCGATCGGGGAGATGCTGCCCGCCGTATCGCCGTCCATCGTCGCGTAACCCACCGCCGCCTCGGAGCGGTTCGAGGTCGACAGCAGCAGGGCGCCCTTGACGTTGGTCAGCAGCCAGGCGCTCGGAGCGCGAACCCGGGCCTGAATGTTCTGCAGGGCCAGATCGTCGGTTTCCCAGCTCAACTGCCGGCCCAGCTGCTCCTCGATCAGCTTCCGGTAAGTTTCGACCAGGCCGTTGATGTTGATGTTATAAAAGGTCGCCCCCAGCGAACGGGCCAGCGATTCGGCCGACTCGTAGGTATCCTGCGAACTGTTTTCGGTGCCCTGGTAGGTGGTGGTCAGCAGCGCCCCGCAGATGTCCTCGGTCGTCGTTTTGTCCTGGATGGCCTTGATGTGGGACAGCTTTTTCCTGAAGCCATCCAGCCCGATGCTTTCCTCGGCCAGCTTGATCATCAGGTACACCAGCGAAGCGATGGACGAGGAATCGGCCCCGCCGCTGAGCGAAAGCACAAACCCCTGCGAGCGGCTTTTGCGGAGGTAGTCGAACAGGGCCAGCGCCACCGCCCGGGCAAATTCTTCTTCCTTGAGGAAATTTCCGCGCTCCCAGTACTCCAGTTCGGCGGCCTGCACGACCGGTTTGACGGCCGGCCAGGTGAACGTAGCCGGAACGCGCAGGTTGGCAGCCAGGCCGGCCAGGTTGACTTTGTTCTGCGTCTGGCTTAGGCGGGTGTCGTCGACATCGATCACCGCCGTAACCAGGCCGTAGTCGGCATAGGTAAAGCGGTTGCTCGATACGAGCAGCTGGCCGTTGGAGGCAATAAAGGCATCGCCGTCGAAAATGGCCCGGCCGGATTCGTTGCCGACCAGGTTACAGTAGACGTAGGAAACGCCGAACGCCCGGGAGCCGTCGATGACAAAGCGCTCCCTGATATGCGATTTATGAAAGGAAAAATGGCTGGCGCTGGGGTTGAGGATGATGTCCACCCCGCGTTCGTGCAGGCTCCGGCCCGGCCGGCCGGCGATCCAGGCATCCTCGCAGATTTCGAAACCGATCCGGACGCCGGAGAGATCGAAGAGCAGGTCCCCGACCGGGTAACTGAATTCGCCGATCTGCACTTCGTCGCGCAGACCCGGCATCCAGGGCTGGAACCAGCGGGTTTCGTAGTGAATGCCGTTATTGGCCAGGTACTGCTTGCAGGCAAAGCCCAGAATCCGTTTGTTGGCGACCAGGCAGGCGGTGTCGTAAACCCGGTTGTTGGCCAGCCGCAGCGGCAGGCTCAGGGCCACAACGATATCGCCCGTATGCGGAACAATGTCCAGCAGACTTTGCCGGGCCTGGTCGAGCAGGTCCTGCGAAAAGAACATGTCCTCGCAGCCGTAACCGGTAATGCAAAGCTCCGGCAGGCAGAGCAGACTCACCTGCTGGCGGCGGGCGTCTTCGATGGCATCGATGATGATCCGGCGGTTGTGTTCCCAGGCCATGGGCAGCGTGTTGACCACGCCGGCGGCAATCTTAAGCAGTTTCATGCGGTCGTATTCCGGTTATCGGCATAACAAAATTGGCAGAAGAAAGGGTTTGCACCAGCATCCCGGCGAAAAAAGTCCGCCGGCTCCACCCGTTTTTCGCCCACGCGCCTTTACCACTGGTCACGCTTCTGGGAGCGCTCATCGCCCTTTTTTTCCGCTTCGTGCAACTTTCAGTTCGCCGTCTGCATCTCTAAGCTGTACTTCGCAGCGCTGATCCGGCCTTTTTGCTCCCTAATGCGGCCTTCCAACCAGTCATCCTTTTTCTTCGACCGCCTATGTAAGAAAAGGAACTATGTAATACCCACTACCTAACTTTGCCCTGTACTTAATCGGTACGCCGAGCAGGTAAACAACAACTAGTGAACGATAACCTAAGACAACAGATACGAATGAAAACGTTTACGACAATCGGATTAAGCGCCTGGTTAATGGCAACGGCAGCCTTGGGGCAGGCGCCGCTGAAAGGAAAAGTCAACGGGGTGGTGCTGGAGAACGGTCAGAAGCCGTTTGAATTCGCCACGATGCTGCTGTTGCGCGCCAAGGACTCGACGCTGGTAAAAGGGGCTGTATCGGGCGTGGGTGGCAAGTACGACTTCGATAACGTGGCTGAAGGCCGCTATCTGGTGGCCGGGACGATGGTCGGGTACAAGAAAGTATACTCCGCTCCGTTCGCGCTGGACGCCGCCAACCCGGAGGTGCAGGTGCCGACGCTCTCGATGGTCGAGGAAGCCAAGACGCTGTCTGAAGTAAAGGTAGTAGCCAAGAAGCCTTTCATCGAGCAGCAGGTTGACCGCACGGTCGTAAACGTCGAAAACAGCATCGTCGCCAGCGGGAACACCGCCCTGGAAGTGCTGGAAAAAGCGCCCGGGGTCACGATCGATCGCCAGAACGACAACATTCAGCTGAAAGGCAAGACGGGCGAAATCGTGATGATCGATGGCAAGCAGACGTATCTGTCGACCCAGGAAGTCACGAATCTGCTGAAAAACACGCAGAGCGACAATATCGAGAAGATCGAAATCATCACCAACCCGGGTTCGAAGTACGACGCGGCCGGTAACTCCGGTATCATCAACATCAAGATGAAGCGGAACAAGAACTTCGGCACGAACGGAACGCTGACGGCGGGCATGGGCTACGGCTGGTATCCCGAAATGAACGGCCGGTATCCGAAATACAACACGAGCCTCAATTTGAACCACCGCGAAGGGAAAATCAGTGCCTTTGCGAACGTGAGCTACAACAACCGCCGGTCCTTCCAGGAAAACGAACTGAACCGGATCATTCCCTTCCAGGGCCGGGTAACCTACTTCGACCAGACGTCCTTCCGACCCATGAGTTCGCAGGGGGTAAATTTCCGGGGCGGCATAGACTACTTCCTGAGCAAGAAAACGACCATCGGGGTGGTAGCCTCCGGCTTCGCCAACCAGTGGGCTTCCGACGGAAACAACAATACGATCCTGAGCAACGAAAACCGGGTTGTCAACCAGCGCCTGAACACGCAGGTGACCGCCCGCGATAAACGGTACAACTTCACGGGGAACCTGAACCTGCGGCACGACTACGGCAAAGGCCGGGAACTGACGGCCGACGCGGACTACTCCCGCTACAACGGCAATTCCTACAACCGCCTGCAGATGATCTTCTCCGACGCCAACAATCAGTCGCTGCGCCCGGACTCAACCTCCCGCAACGCCATGCCGTCGGCTATTGATATCTGGGCCGCCAAGGCGGACTACGTCCACCCGACCAAAAAAGGCAAATGGGAGGCCGGCGTCAAGAGCAGCCTGGTCCAGTCGGATAACAACATGAGCTTCGAATTCTGGGCGGACAACCGCTGGAAGCCCATCCCGACCATGGACAACCGCTTCAAGTACCGGGAGAACATCAACGCCGCCTACACGACGTATTCGGGTAAACTGGACCGCAAAACGAGTGTACAACTGGGCCTGCGCCTGGAGAACACCCAATCCAACGGGAACTCCGTAACCAGCAGCAAGGTCGTCGACCGCAGCTACACGAACCTGTTCCCGACGGCCTTCGTCTCGCGTCAGCTGGACACCAACAACGTCCTGAACCTGTCTTACAGCCGCCGCATCGACCGGCCGAACTACCAGGATCTGAACCCGTTCCGGTTCTACCTCGACCAGTACACTTACCAGCAGGGGAACCCGTTCCTGCGGCCGCAGATGACGCACTCGGTGCAACTGACGCACGTCTTCAAGAGCGCCTTCTCGACCACCCTGGGCTACAGCCACACTACGGACCTGATCGTTCGGGAAGTGCCGGGCCAGAACGCCGAGCGGAACGAAACCTTCGTGATGGCGCAGAACCTCGGCACGCAGGATAACCTGAACCTGACGCTGAGCTTCCCGGTGCCGATCCGGAAGTGGTGGACGATGCAGAACAACGTGACGGTGCTTTACAACCGGATCAAAACCGATTACCTGGACGCCCGCTACGATGCCGACTTCCTGACTTACAACGTCTTTGTGTCGAACAACTTCGTACTTGGGAAAGGCTTCACGGGTGAACTGTCGGCCTGGTACAACTCCCCGGGGCTGTACGGCTTCTTCCAGAGCCGCCCGCAGGGCGCCTTTAGCCTGGGTCTGCAGAAGACGGTGCTGAACAAGAAAGGGACGCTGCGGGTGAACGTCAACGACCCCTTCTGGCTGAACCAGTTCCAGGCGTCGACCAACTACCAGGACATCAACTTCAAGCTTCGCTCCCGCTGGGAAAGCCGGCAGGCCCGGGTGACTTTCACCTACCGCTTCGGCAACCAGAACGTGAAAGCGGCCCGCCAGCGCCAGTCGGCCACGTCGGCAGAGCAGAACCGGGTGCAGGGGAGTAATTAATGTGTGAAAGAGCGCCCAGGTTATTCACTCTCTAGCTCATTCACTCTCACGCTCTTTGAATACTAGTTTAGGTTAAGAAAGCAAAAAGCCGCTCCCGGATTGAGGGGCGGCTTTTTTTTTACAGATACGCCATATCTCTAAGATATGGCGTATCTAGTCCTCGATGAGGAGGCTGGAAATAGTCGGAACATGATAGCCTCGCTGGTGAAACTGCCGGTAGGCCTCCTGACCGCCAAACCAATCCAGCACCTCCCGCTTACGCAGGGCTGTCTCCCTCGGAATCAGGATCCGCTCGAAGGAGCTGTACGGATAAACCCGGTAATCCGGCCAGACGCCGTGAAGCTGGGGGTTCCGGTGGATATAGGTAATCAGATTGGTAAAGTACCGCTCCGCTTGCACGCGTTTCCGCCGAAAATTCTTCTCGAACAAACTGCCTGTCCGGTCCTCCTGCTTTTTGATAGCCTTTGCGTACGAAAGGAAAAACCGGCGGAACTGCTCGCTGATGAGCTCGCCGGGTTCATCGATGATGGTTCGTCCGTGTTGTAATCGGCGCCTAGCTTCCGGGAGCGTTCGAAAATCCCGGATGCGTACCAGCAGGTGAAAATGGTTCGGTAACAAACAAAAGGCGTACGTTTCGAGGTAACTGCTCAGATAGGTATCGTACAGCTTCAGGAAATAAAGGTAGTTCCTCGGTTGATAGAAGAGATCGTCCCCGTTATTACCCCGGTTGTAAATGTGGTAGTATTCGTTTTCCAGCAGGGGAGGATAATAAAAGTGCCGCGTGCTCATGGAGACTAGGTTTTTCCATGAGACGCGGCGACCAGTCTTTTAGCTACGCCATATCTCTAAGATATGGAGTAGCTGAGCATTCGGTTATTGCAAAGCCGCTACCCCCGGCAGCACCTTTCCTTCCATGTATTCCAGCAGCGCGCCGCCGCCGGTCGAGACGTAGCTCACCCGGTCGCCGTAGCCCGCATTGTTGATGGCCGAGGCCGAGTCGCCGCCGCCGATGAGGGAGAAGGCGCCGTTCTCTTCCGTCGCTTTGACCACCGCTTCGGCAATGGCGTTGGTCCCCAGCGCGAAGTTCGGAAATTCAAACACGCCCATCGGGCCGTTCCACAGGATGGTCTTCGACTGCTCAACCACGCCCGTAAACAGTTTGATCGTTTCCGGTCCGATATCGAGGCCTTCCCAGCCGTCGGGGTTAGCGCCCGTAGCGACGGTCTGCCGATTGGCGTCGTTGGAGAAGCCATCGGCGCAGACATTGTCGACCGGCATGATGATGTTGACGCCTTTGGCTTTGGCTTTTTCCAGCAGTTGCAGCGCCAGTTCCTGCTTGTCGGCTTCGAGCAGCGATTTGCCGATCTGGCCGCCCTGGGCTTTGACGAAGGTGTAGGTCATGCCGCCGCCGATGATGAGGTTGTCGACATTATCGAGCAGGCGTTCGATGATCAGGATTTTGTCGGAAATTTTAGCTCCGCCCATAATGGCTGTGAAGGGGCGGTCGGCATTATCCAGCACGCGCTGGGCGTTGTCGAGTTCGGCCTGCATGACGTACCCGCAGACCCGATCGGTGAAGAACTGACCCATAACGGCCGTTGAGGCGTGGGCCCGGTGGGCCGTACCGAAGGCGTCGTTAACCCAGACATCCCCGAGTTTGGCCAGCTTTTCGGCGAAAGCGGCATCCCCTTTCTCTTCTTCCTTATAAAAGCGTAGGTTTTCCAGCAGCAGCACGTCGCCCGGATGCAGCGAAGCCGCCTGTTCCGCGGCCGATTCGCCAATGCAGTCGTCGGCAAATTTCACCGGCCGGCCGAGCATGATCGAGAGCGGGCCAACCAGGTGTTTGAGGGAGTTTTTTTCGTCGGGACCATTCTTGGGCCGGCCCAGGTGCGACATCAGGATGCACGCACCGCCATCGTTGAGGATCTTGCTGATCGTCGGCAGGGTGGCCTTCATGCGGGTGTCGTCCGTGATTTCAAACCGTTCGTTTAACGGGACATTGAAGTCGACACGGATCAGGGCTTTCTTACCGGAGAAATTGTACGAATCCAGCGTTTTCATGCGAGGGGTTTCAGACTAATGACTAAATCACCCGAAACTTAGCGGTTTTTGCCGAAAACAGCCGGAACGCCCAATCATTTGTTGGTTTTGTTACATTTTATAAACGATTCCTGCAGTTAGATGCGCCTTTCGCCAATCTTCTGCGAACCGGCTTACCAGCTTGACCCGGCCCCGCCTCCCCCGAAATTGCCACCCCCGAAACGGGGATCTCGGGTCGGCGAAGGGTTCGCCCCGTGGGCCGCCTGTATGGCCGCCAGCGTTTCGGCCGTCGTCTGAAGAGCGTCGGCGCATCCTCGTCCGGGGCGTCGGTAAAACCCATCCGGGGCTGCCGGAGCCACTGAATCAGGCCGATCGACAGGCAGAGTAGAAGCAGCCCCGCTACGGTCACGTATGCCTCCGGCGACAGGACCGGGTGGTAATAGCGCCAGGTGACCAGGGCGCCGGCCAGTCCCAGGCCGCCCATGATCAGCAGAGGCCGGTCGCGCTTTCGCAGGCCGGTCGCCAGAAGACCCAAGGGAACGATAAACGTCAGGAGCCAGAACAGGGCAGCCAGCGGGATGGTGGTAGGGGCCGGCCCAGGCGACGTTTCCAGCCAGGCGTTCACCTTCTGAACAACAAAATAATTCGTGCTGAGGAGGAGCAGGCCCAGCGCCAGCCATTCCACCAGCGTCAGGGCATCCTCCCAATACCGCAGGCCGGGGCGGTCGGCCAGCCGCCGCGCGGGAAAATAGAGCGCGATCGACAAACCCATGCCCACAAAGGGCAGCATTGCTTTCCCGCCGGGCAGGTCCACCACCAGGTCCGCCACGGCGGCCACCAGGGTCAGAAAAGCGCCCAGGGTCATCAGCAGATCGCCGTAATAAAAGACCGCCGCCAGCAGCAGCGGGAACATGGCCAGGCAGTACAGACAGTCGGGCCAGGTATCGGGCAGCACATCCAGCCAGCCGATGCTGATCAGGCCGATGCCCAGCAGGATCAGGGCGTTGTCGACGCCGGAGCGGTAGAACTGCTGCCGGTGGATAAGGCGCTGCAGGATCAGCAGGGTAGCCACGCCGCTGACGAACCCCAGCAGACTGGGCGGCAGGAGGTCGTCGAACAGGGTGCCAAGCAGCAGCAGGATGCCGCTCATGGCCACTACTGTAAAAATAAAGAGGCCGATTTCGACAAACGGATTCGTTTCCCGGAACGACACAGGGTACAGCGCCCGGATTTGGCCGAGTTGTTCGTCCGTCAGCAGGCCCTGCCGGTGCCAGCGGATGGCCTGCCGGAGAATGTCGCGGTTCCGGAGTCCGCTTTCGGGATAGGCTTTCATGCAGTTAAGCAACGGCTTTTTTGTGCGACAACAAATACACGATCAGCCCCAGGCCGGTTATGATCCAATACAGATAGGTTACCATGGAATCGGGCTGGAGGTAATGAAAAAATCCGTACGTCAGCCCGATATAACCGTAGATGGTGCTCATCAGGAGGAAGAGAAACGACCGTTCCCGTCGGGCGTAGCGGTCGAAGCCGAAACACACCATCGCCAGCGACGGCATCAGCCAGCCGTGGTACTCCGGAAAGTTGAACAGGCCCGCCACCAGGGCCGTCAGCAGCAGGTTGCCCGCAAAGGCCAGGGTCGTATTGGTGAAATGCCGCTTGACGCCCCGCCGGTGCAGGTACAACCCGCCGATCAGCAGCGCGCCGGACAGCAGCAGGGCCGAGGTCAGCACGGTGAGGTCCCGGAGATTGCCCTTGAAGTAAAAATCCAGCGGCCGGATCGTCACGCCCACCCAGGAAATCAGCGCCGTCAGCCCCAGCGAAAGCACGCCCCGGTGGTCGAAGGCGTAGGCCAGGCCCAGGAACAGGACGGCCGGCAGGAAAGTCGCCAGCCCGTAACGAGTCCCGAACAGGTTGTACTGGTATTGCGCGTACCCCTCCAGGGTCAGAAACAGCAGACAGCCGAGCAGCAGGGCGTAATCACCGAATGGAGAGCGGCTGCGCGTTTCGGCGGGCGAAAAAGGCCGGCGATGGCGGCTGGCGTAGGTAAAGGTCGCCGCGCAGACCAGCGTCAAAACGGCCAGCAGGGTGTTGTGGCCAATCTGATCAAAATGCTCGTAAATTAACAGGCCGGTGCCGGTGGTAAAGAGCAGGATGCCGACGTACAGCAGAGCCCGCAGTTCCCAGTGGACGGAGAAGGGCCGTTCGGCCTCCGCTTTTTCCAGCAGCGAACGGTGCTGGTCGTTGAGGACCTGGCTTTTTTGCAGTTCATCCAGCATCCATTTTTGGGACATAATGGCCGGGTTTATTGTTTCTTAAACGCTGAGATTGGGAATTAAGCGCAGCGTTCGAAAACTGTATAGGGACAAAAGAGAATAGAGAAAAGACATAAGAGGTCGCTATGGTAAAGGAAATCTCTGGTTTATCTTCTCTTTTTTCTGGCAGTCTGCTTTAGGCTACAGGATTACGCTGCATAACCCCGGTTATCTCCGATTAAACCCAAAGGTAATGGCATCCGGACAACCTATTGAGTTACCGCCCAAATACTACTTAGACTATTTCCGCTACCTCATCGGCTTTGTTCGTCGGCTGTACGGGCACCTGCTGAACGAGTCGGAACTGGCGTTCATGGACCGGTTTGAGAACCTAACCGAAGACGCCCAGTGTCTGTTCGTGCGTTTCAGCAACCGGCGTGGGCTGTTCTTTCGCATAAATAAGCTCAATTATAAGGAAATTGACGAGCTTCCGGCCGCCGTGGGCGAATTGTTGCTGGGCGGTTTTATTGAGCGACTGAATCCCCACCACGAGGTCATGGGGGGCGAAGCCCTGGGCACCTTTACCAAGCCCGAGCTGCTCGAACTGCTGCCCCTGGAGCCCGAAGAGCGCCGGCCGCTGGGCAAAGAGAAAAAGGAAAACATCGTCCGGTACGCCCTGCACGAACTCGATTTCGCCGAAATCGTCACCAGCCTGACTACCCGCGAAACGGTCGTGAAGATGAATTTCGAGGCGGAGGTGATGATGCTGAAGTACCTCTTTTTCGGCAACCGCTCCTCCGACATGAGTGAGTTCGTCATCCGCGACCTGGGAAAAGTCAGCTTTGAACGCTACGACGAATCCAAACTGACGGCCCGCTTCTTCAGCCGTAAGGAAGTCGAAGATAAGCTGCTGATTTCGCTCACCAACGAGGAGTTCCACGACCTGCAGGAGGCCGGTACGCCGCCCGAGGACATCTACCACTGGTTCATGAACTGGAACGAAACCCGCCCGGAACTGACCGAAATCGCCATTCCCGGCTACGCCCGGCTGGTGACGCGGGTAGGCGGCTTCCTCGAACGCCAGAAGCTGCCCGAACAGGCCATGCAGGTTTACGAACTGACCGACAAGGTACCCGCCCGGGAACGGCGGGTGCGGCTGCTGTTTAAATCCGGCCTGACCGACGAGGCCCTGGCCCTCTGCGATGAGATCGCCCTGACGCCCCAGAACGCCGATGAGCGGTACTTTGCCCAGGATTTTCGCGAAAAAATGCTGAGCGCCAGGGAGAAAAAACGGGCCAAAAAACGGACGACCCGCTTCCTGTCCGACGCCGACAGCGTGGCCATTCCGGGCGCTTACCGCCACCATGTCGAGGCGGGTGTCATGAATCATTTTCTGGAGGCCGGCCGGGATGCCGCCTTTACCGAGAACTATCCCTGGCGCGGCCTGTTCGGCCTGGTGTTCTGGGACATTATCTACGACGCCAACGTCTCGGCCATTCACCACCCGCTGCAGCGGGCTCCCTCGGATTTTTACCTGCCGGATTTTTACCTCAAACGGGAGCAGGGGCTGCGGCAGCGGCTTGCGAGTCTGGTGACCCGCGACGACTGGCACGGGCATATCGGGCAGGTGTTTACGGCCAAGTACGGCATCACCAACGTACTGGTCGACTGGAGCGAGGAACTGCGGGAACTGGTCGACCGGATGATCGACCTCCTGGACCCCGAGCAGCTGCGGCTGGTGCTGCTGGAGATGGCGCGGAACCTGCGCGAAAATACCCGCGGCTTCCCGGATCTGCTGGTCTGGACGGAGGAAGGAACCTACGAATTCATCGAAGTCAAATCGCCGACCGACCACCTAAGCGCCCAGCAACTGCACTGGCTGGAGTTTTTCCAGACCATCGGCGTACCGGCCCGGGTGCTGCGGGTGGAGTGGGAGGCCTGAAAAAAACCTGTACCTTCGCCGCATTAACGAAGCATACGTCATGACACCCGCCCTTACGTTTCGGCCGGCCACCCTGCCGGACTACGACACCATCGCCCGCCTCCACGCCCTGAGCTGGCAGCATACCTACCGGGGCATGATGCGGGATGATTACCTCGACGGTGAAGTGGTGGAGGAGCGGCTGGCCGTCTGGCAGGAACGCCTAAGTCAGGATGATCCCCGCCGGCTGGTCCTGCTGGCCGAACGCGATGGCGTCTGCGTCGGGTTTGTCTGCGCCTTGCTGGATCACGATCCTATCTGGGGCGATTTTATCGATAACCTGCACGTGCGGCCCGACCTGAAAGGCTCCGGTATCGGTGCCCGGCTGATGCTTGAGGCCACGGGCTGGTTCAAGCAGGCCCGCCCCGGTGGCCCGTTTTACCTCTGGGTCCTGGAAGACAACCACGGAGCCCGGCGATTCTACGAGCGGCTGGGCGCGACCAATCAGGAACGGGTGGTGCGCGCCACGCCGTTCAGCCCCGAAAGCCGGGAATTACGCTACTGCTGGGCCAACGCGGCGGCTATTGAAGCTTTCTTTGAGCAGCCTTAAGATTCAGCCGGCTTACCCGATCTTGCCCAGCCGCAGAAAGACCGGAAACCGGACTTCGCGCTCCCCGTCACCCCAGGCCTGCTTGAGTTCATCGGCGATGAGGTCGACCGGATCGTGGCCGTGGGCCTGCTGGTATTTCTGCCCCGCCGACCAGGTCCGAAGGTAATTCAGCAGCCAATCACTGTCCCAGGTTCGCCGCACGGTAAACCGACCGTACCGCGCGTCGGCACACGGAAAAGGCAGTTGTGCGTATTCGTCTTCGATATGCCGCCGCATGGAATCCCAGAACGGCCCGACAATATCCTGGTAATACTGCCGCACGATACGGTCGATCTCGGGCGTAACTTCGTTGAGGCCGTAGCCCCATTCGGCGATTACGCCGCCCGGCCTCCCGACCCGCTGGACCTCCCGGTGAAAGGCCTCGACCTCGAACCAGTGGAGTGCCTGGCCGACCGTGATCAGATCAAAATGCTGATCCGGGAAGGGCGTTTGCTCGGCGGGACTGGGTTGGTACCGGATGTTATCGGCCGGAATAGCCTGGGCAAGCTGGCTGGCGCTCAGGTCCGTAGCCTCGACTTCCTGAAAATAAGCAGCCAGCGCCCCGGCTACCTGGCCGTTTCCCGTGGCGCAGTCCCAGGCCCGCTCGCGACCCGCCACAAACGTCAGCACAAAGTCGTAGAGATCAGTGGGATAGTCGATGCGGTAGCGGGCGTACAAATCGGCGTGGCCGGAAAAACGGTCGAGGGCCATGATCAAACTATTTTTTACTTTTTTAGGATCGGGCTTAAACTATTCGGGGAAAATTACCTCCAAGGAGTGAATTAATGGTAAAAAGCCTAGTTAAAATTGGCGTGTCGCTGGTTTCGGTGTATTTTTGTTTGCTCTGAACCAGCCCTTACGTTCCTTTTTGTTTCACTTTTTCCCTGGAGTACACATGAAAAAATTGTTTGGAATGCTCGTAGCGGGATCGCTGGCCGCTGCTTCGTTCAGCGCCAACGCGCAAACGGAGATTCCGGAAGACATTAACAAGCTGCTGACCAAAAACACCTGTCTGGCCTGCCACAAAGTCGACCAGCGGCTGGTCGGCCCGGCGTATAAGGATGTTGCCAAGAAGGGCTACACCAACGAGCAGATCGTCGAACTGATCTATAACCCGAAGCCCGAACACTGGCCCGGCTATCCCCCGATGGCGGCTATGAAGCAGGTGCCGAAGGACGAAGCCCTCAAAATCGCCGGCTGGATCAATTCCCTGAACGGCGGCGCGAAGAAACCGGCGGCCAAGAAGCCGGCGGCGAAGAAGGCTTAATTTAGTGCCAAAGCAACAAAGTGACAGGGTGGCAAAGTGCGTATCCGTAAGGAACACTTTGTCACCCTGTCGCTTTTGTTAGCTAATTCACCCTTCTTCCCCAAAAATCCGCTGCCGTACCACCTCGTACAACACCACACCCGTGGCTACGGATACGTTCAGGGATTCGATCTGGCCTACCATGGGAATGCGGACGTGGTGGTCGGCCAGGCGCAGCAGTTCGTCGGAAATCCCGTCTTCCTCCGAGCCCATGACGATGGCCGTGGGGCCCGCCATCTCGACTTCGTAGAGGTAATTATTGGTTTTCTCCGTACAGGCCACCACCTTGATGCCCGAGGCCTGCAGGTACTTAATCGTCTCCTCCAGATTGACCTCCCGGCAGACAGGCAGGTAGTTCAGCGCGCCCGAGGACGTTTTCATGGCGTCGGCGTTGATCAGGGCCGCGCCCCGGGCCGGGATCACAATGCCCTGTACGCCCGCCGACTCGGCCGTCCGGGCGATTGCCCCGAAATTCCGCACGTCGGTGATCCGGTCCAGAATCAGCAGCAGGGGGACCTGTCCTTTCTCGTAGACATCGGCGATGACGTTCGACAGTTTGACGTAATGAATGGCCGAAACGAAGCAGATGGCGCCCTGGTGATTTTTGCGCGTAATGCGGTCCAGCTTCTCGGGCGGAACCCGCTGGATGGTCACTTTGCGTTCGAAGGCCAGCTGCTGGATTTCGGGGAAACTGGCTCCTTTGGCCAGGTACAACCGGTCGATGTCCTTGCCCGAGCGCAGGGTCTCGGTCACGGACTGTATGCCGAAGACAAACTCTTCCGGGAGGCGTTTAGGGGCCTCGGGCCGGAAATGGCCAGAGCGGCGTGGTCGGTTGTCAGAAGAATCGTCGCGTTCTCTCATAAAACAAAAGGTCCGGCTGCGGGCTGTGTACCCCGGCCGGACACGGTCTGGTAAGACCCGGTGCAAAGTAAAGGTTTATGGTTTAGAGTTTATGGTTTATAGTTTGGGAAATGGCCACCGGATTGGCCGGATCTTACCATAAACTATAACCCCTAAACCCTAAACTACAAACTGTTTCATTCCTGAATGGCCCCGTTCCGCCAGGCTTCGACGACGGGGTACCAGATGGGCTGGTATTCGACGTAGCGAACAAGGTCGTAATGATCATCAACGAACTGGTTGGGCTTGCGGTTGAAGGTGAAATTAATCTCTGATACGTTCGCGCGCTGGTTGTACACCCAGACTTCCCGGTCGCGGCTGCGCTGAACGCGGTCGGGCGGCCCCAGGATGATGTAAATCATGCCCTTGTCGGTTTTCCAGCCTTCCTTGTAGGTGGTAAATAGCCGGTTGGCCTCTTCCACGCGGTTGTAATAGGCCCGAATGGCCCGCCGGGCGACTTCCTGGTTGCCCGCCATGAGCGTCAGCCAGTAGCGATCGAGGGCTTTCTTGGCGTCTTTGTTGGTAGTCAGGTCAGTAATCTCCTGGCTCGTGCTCATGTACATCACCGGTTTAACCAGCTTTTCGGGCCGGGTCAGGCGGGGAAACCGGCTGTCGGCCACCAGCAGACCAATGCCGTAGGTATCGGTGGTATCTTCCACGAAATAATAGAGGCCTTCCTGGGGCACCACGAACGGCTGGTTCGTGGTGATGGTCAGGGCCGAATCCGCCGAGAGCGTCCGCGCCGCCGGGCGGGGCGTCGTGTTCATGGGCGAGGCAGCCGGGTCGAACTCGTACTGGTAGCGGAACAGGTGGAGTTGCCGCTGGGTGCCGGCCAGGTCTTTCAGCAGCACCGTATCACCCTGGTTGGCATAATGCCGCATCTCGGGCAGGTTGGTCGACCGGTTGAAAAAGGCAAACCGGTCACTGAGCTTGGCCGCCCGGAAGCGGAGCGGCAGGTCGTGGAGGACTTTCCGGCCGGTGGTCGTTTCGGTAAACTCCGCCAGAAGCACGCCGGTAATGGCGTTGGACGGCTTTTTGACGTCAAAAAAGACCGTAATCGGTTCGTTGATGTTGCCGTTCCGGGCGACCGACTGAGCCGTCAGCGGCACGTTCCCGTAGCCCAGGCGTTCGCGGCTGTTGTAATCGGGGTAAACCACGTAGTTCAGCGTGAAGTGGGCCATCAGGTCCTCCATGCTGGCCGGGCCGTTGCCGCGCTGGGGCGTGACGTTCAGATAAATCCGTACGGTCGTGGAATCGTGGTTCAGGAAACGGCCCTTGATCGACGTAATGCGCCAGTTGGATGAACCGGAGGCCGTCGAGGAGCCGGAACGATTGTCGCCGGATGCCGATGCATTGGCCTGGCGCCGGGCCGCAGCGGCTTCTTTAGCTTCTCTGGCCTTCTTGCCCGATGCACAGGCTCCCAGCAGAAGCGTGCAGAGCAAAACGAAAACGATACGCATAAACGTGTAACCCTGGAGTGTCTCAACATACAACGAATAAAACCGGCGCGATGAGGTACGCTCCGGCTTTTTTCGTTCGGTACGAACAATCTACGTAACTTTACGGCAAAAATAACAAACGGTGCGCTACCGGCCGGTCGGAAAAGCGGAATAATGGATAAACGGTTACCGAACCGCCCCGCTTCCTCTTCCGATGCGCCCAGGCGACCGGATTCCCTATGTACAAAACGACCGAAATTACCTCCGCCGATATTGCTTCCGATAATCCGGTACACCAGCGCCTGCTGTTTCCGTACGTGGAGGCGGCCAGTCTGGTGAGGGGAAAGGTGCTGGAAATCGGCTGTGGCTGGGGCCGCGGTCTGGAACTGCTCACCCAGGCGGCCGAGCACTATACCGGTATCGATAAAAACGCGGCGCTGATTCAGTCGCTGCAGCAGCAATACCCGCAGTCGCGTTTCATCCAGGCCAGTATTCCACCGCTCCAGGGCCTGCCCGATAATGAATTCGACTACATCGTTACCTTTCAGGTGATCGAACACATTGAAAACGACGATCTGTTCATCAAGGAAGCCTACCGCGTCCTCAAGCCGGGCGGAAAGCTGCTGCTGACGACGGTGAACCGGCTCTTTTCGCTTACGCGGAACCCCTGGCACGTGCGGGAATATACGGCCGAGGAACTCCGGCGCCTGATGCTCCGCTATTTCCCCACGGTTGAAACGCGGGGCATCCACGGCAACAACAAGGTGATGGACTATTACGAGCAGAATAAGGCTTCCGTCCAGAAAATCACCCGCTTCGACATTCTGAATCTGCAGTACCGTCTCCCGCGCTGGATGCTGCAGGTGCCCTACGATCTCCTCAACCGCCTCAACCGCAACAAACTCCACCAGCAAACCGGCCTCGCCGCCGAAATCCGGTACCAGGATTACTTCGTCAGCGACGATCCGGGGGGGAGTTTGGACTTCTTTTATCAAGGATTGAAGGGTTGAAGGATTGATGGATTGAAGGGAGCTTCGCCAGTTCAGACAAGAATGGCTATAGACTATCCTTCAATCCTTCAATCCTTCGATCCTTTACTATTCCGGTTCGCCTGCTTGATACTCATCTCAATCATATCCCAGAGCTCCGGCGTGACCTGTTCGAGGTGGTTGAACTCGCCGTTGGAAAGTACCTCCCCGCCGTCGATGGTGATGCACTCGCCGGTGATGTAGCCGGAGAAGTCGGAGAGGAGGTAGGCGGCCAGGTTGGCCAGTTCCTGGTGCTCGCCGACGCGCTTGAGCGGGATGCGGCCCGTCGGGTACATCAGTTTCATCAGCGGTTCGGGAAAGAGGCGGTCCCAGGCGCCCTTGGTCGGGAAGGGGCCGGGGGCGATGGCGTTCAGCCGGATGCCGTATTTGCCCCATTCCGCCGCCAGCGACTTGGTCATGATCAGCGCCCCGCCCTTGGCTACGGCCGAGGGCACGACATAGCCCGAGCCCGTTGTGGCGTAGGTCGTCGAGATGTTCAGCACCGTTCCCCGAATCTTGTTTTCGATCCAGTACTTGCCCACGGCCAGCGTGAAGTAGTACGTTCCGCGCAGGACAATGTCCACCACCACGTCGAAGGCCTTGTACGACAGCCGTTCGGTCGGGCTGATGAAGTTGCCCGCCGAATTATTGAGCAGGCCGTCGATCTGCCCGAAGCGTTCTATCGTGGCTTTCAGAACGTTTTCGATTTCCTCGGGTTTCCGAACGTCGCAGGCGACAGCCAGGATCTTTCCGCCGGTTTCGGCCGCCAGTTCCTCGGCCGTCGCGTCCAGCACGGCCTGTCGCCGGCTACAGATCACGACATTCGCCCCGAGCTGGAGAAAATAACGCGTCATGGACTTGCCGAGGCCCGTGCCTCCGCCCGTGACGATAATGGTTTTACCTTTCAGCGCGTCTTCGCGCAGCATGCCTTGGGTCATGGAATGTAAAGGGTGAGGGGGTGGGGGGGTGAGGGGGTGAAGGGGAGCTTCGCTAGTTCAGGCTAGAACGGCTTTAGCACTCCTTCACCCCCTCACTCCTTCACCCCTTGTTAAACATAGGTTTCCGCCGCTCCATCGTCGCCTGGATGGCTTCG